>Ga0208960_1000547_pt1 | contig 21101 bp, 20 predicted proteins | sample GreLakmeON33MSRF_FD_187703 | JGI IMG/M metagenome (GOLD analysis project Ga0208960, IMG submission 187703) | Freshwater lentic microbial communities from great Laurentian Lakes, MI, USA - Great Lakes metaG ON33MSRF (SPAdes) | ecosystem: Environmental > Aquatic > Freshwater > Lake | place: Great...
CGTTCGTGATCGATCATATGGCCAAGCCGCAGATCAAGGCCGGTGAGATTGACGCATGGCAGCAGGACATCCAAGCCATTGCCTCACAGCCACACGTGCTGTGCAAGCTGTCGGGAATCGTGACACAGGCGACGTGGTGCGGTTGGAAGCGAGAGGATTTCACCCGCTATCTGGATGTCGTGCTGGAGGCCTTTGGGCCCCAGAGGCTGATGTTTGGGAGCGACTGGCCGGTGTGCCTGCTAGCCGCCGACTATACTGCCGTGGCCGAACTGGTCAAAGACTTCCTGGCACGGTTGTCAGTGTCGGAGCAGGCTGATGTGTGGGGTGGTACAGCGATGCGTTTCTATCGATTGCCGCCTGTCACAGTGGGCGACAGAACTGAACCTTCAGAAGCATTCACGATCGCTCAAAAGAATTGAATACGAGATGCAGGCATTCCTTTTAGAAAAGCCGGGAACGTTTCGGTTGATCGATGTGGCGGAGCCAAGCGATCCTGCCCCTGGCGAGGCTGTGGTGCGAGTCTGGAGCGTTGGCATCTGCGGCACTGACTACGGAGGCTATCGTGGCACGATGCCTTTTTTTAGCTATCCGCGAATCCCTGGGCACGAATTAGGTGTCGAGGTTGTTTCTGTGGGTGAGGGCGTAACGCACGTGCGGGCTGGCGATCGCTGCTGCGTTGAGCCGTACATCAACTGCCAGAACTGTTATGCCTGCCTCCGTGGGCTCACAAACTGTTGCGAGAACCACCAGACTCTTGGCGTTCACTGCGACGGTGGACTGCGGCCGCTCTTTGCGTTGCCAGCCCGCAAACTCCACCCATCGCCCAACCTCACTCACGCCCAGAATGCACTTGTCGAAACCCTTGCAATCGGCTGCCATGCGATTGACAGGGCCGCGACTGTGACGGCTGAAACGGTGCTCATCATTGGCGCGGGGCCGATCGGCCTTGCGGCGATGGAGTTTGCCAAGCTTTCAGGCAGCCGCGTGATTGTGATGGATCGGGTGCCAAGTCGGCTCGAATTTGTGCGCGACAAAATGGGGATCGTGGATACGGTGACGGCTCGAGAAAACGTTGACGACGAGCAGGCGATTGCCGCGCTGACAGACGGCCGGATGTGCGATGTTGTTGTCGATGCAACGGGCAGTCCTGCCAGCATGAGCAATGCGCTCTGCATGTGTGCGTTTGGGGGTCGGCTGGTCTACGTGGGGATTACGCAGAACGACCTGACATTTCCACACGCACTGATCATGCACCGCCGCGAGCTCTCGATCCTCGCCAGCCGCAACGCTCTGTCGCGGGATTTTACTCGGATCATCAAGCTCATCGAGGACGGGAAAATTGATACCAGTCCTTGGATCACGCACCGGCTGCCCTTCGCCGAAACGGCGAGCATTTTCCCAATGCTTCTGAATCCCGACAGCGGAGTTATCAAGGCAGTGATCGAGATACGATCGTGAGCATTGACGGATCGCTGTCGCGCGATCACAGTGGTGCCATGAAGGCATCGCCACCGCCAATAGGAGACACCACGCAGCGATCAGCGCCGGTGGATGCCGCCGCGCGGGGCACAGCAGCCCGCATCGGACTGCTGTTGTGCCTGATCTATATGGTGCTGTACGGCGGATTCGTCGCGATCGTGCTTTTTCGCCCGGATATGCTTGCCAGTCGGCCATTCGGTGGCGTGAATCTCGCGATCGCCTATGGGATGGGCCTCATCGCGTCGGCTCTGGTGCTGGGCTTGGTGTACATGGTCGCGTGCTGGCTTATTGAGAGCAGACCTGTCGACGGCAGAGTTGCTCAAAAGACAGTTCTCCCGGGCAGGAAATAGAACGCATGCTGTACGAAACGTCTCCTGCTGCTGTTGCAATTTTCGGTTCGTTTGTCCTGTCGGTGATAGGGCTCTCTTTTTTTCTGGGCCGCAAAGGGCAATCTGCCAAAGGCTACTATGCCGCCCACGGCGAGATCCATTGGTTCGTCAACGGGATCGCGTTTGCCGGCGACTATCTGTCGGCTGCGTCGTTTTTGGGCATCTGTGGAATGGTTGCCTTCTATGGCTACGACGGGTTTTTATATTCCATCGGATTTTTAGCCGGTTGGGTCGTGGCGTTGTTTGTGATTGCCGAACCGATCAAGGCACTTGGAAAATTCACGTTCGCCGATGCGTTGGACAGCAAGTTCAACAGCCGCGGCATCAAACTGGCGGTAGCGATCTCGACCCTTGTCGTCAGCGTCTTCTATCTGATTCCGCAGATGGTGGGGGCAGGCGATTTGATTACACCACTCTTGGGTTTGCCGCACGCGGCGGGCGTGATTCTCGTAGGTGTGGCCGTGACCTTGATCGTGGTCACAGCTGGCATGGTTTCGACCACGTGGGTGCAATTCATCAAGGGCTCGTTGCTGGTATTTTTTTGTGGCGTGCTGACGGCAATGATTTTGAATCGAGGGCTCGTTGAAAACACAGGCAGCCTCGAGCCGCAGGTTCGCACGGTGCGGCCAGACGGTACGGTGTTGATCGATGGCGAGCCTCAGTCGAAAGGGCACGACCTGCGGCCGGTTGGCTCGATCAAGCAGTTGCCCGAGCGTTATGGCGAAAAAACATCCACCGGGCCGCTGCGGCCGCTGGAATATTTGTCTGTGCTCGAAGATTCGACGATTGTGACGTGGAGTTCGAAGAAGCACGCGGATGCCGAGGGCGTGCACACAACCTATTTTCCAGTCGAACGACAGGGGGCCGATCTCCTCAAGCCGGGCGGCTATTTCAAGGGCCTCACCACAGGCAAACTGGCCGACAGACTCGACTTTGTGAGCCTGATGTTGGCGCTCTTCTGCGGCACAGCGTCGCTGCCCCACATTCTCATTCGTTACTACACCGTGAAAGATCAGGCTGCCGCGAGGAAGAGTACCGTCGTGGGAATTGCTGTGATTGGCGCGTTTTACGTGCTCACGCTTTATCTAGGCTTGGGTGCGATGGTGAGCGGCGCCCTTGATCCGACGAGTTCCAATATGGCCGCCCCGCTCCTGGCAAAAACATTCAATAACACGCTCTTTGCGATCATCTCGGCCATTGCGTTCACGACAGTGCTTGGCACCGTGAGCGGCCTGATCATGGCGGGCAGCGGCGCCGTGGCTCACGATTTACTCGAAAATGTCTGTGGGATTGCGATGACAGACCACGAGAAGGTGCGGTATGGAAAAATCGCAGCAGTGTTTCTTGGAGTTGTGGCCATGGCGCTTGGAATTATGTTTCGGAATTTCAACGTGAGCTTTTTGGTCGGATGGGCGTTCAATATCGCCGCCTCGGCGAATCTGCCTGCGTTGCTCATGCTGCTCTTTTGGAGTCGGACGACGAAGCAGGGAATCATAGCGGCCGTCACGCTGGGGATGGTGTCGTCGCTGGCGTGGATTTTACTTTCAGCCGACACGTTTGAAAAAGTGTATGGGTGGAGTCGCGAGGCATCGATCGTGCCGTTTAGCCAGCCGGGTTTGGTGACAATCCCGCTGGGATTTCTGGTGCTCATTGTGGTGTCGCTTCTCACGCCACCCCCCGCAGAGACAGCAGCGACTGTTGCCTCACAATCCAAATGGTAGGCGAGTCGCTGTTCAGAGAAGAACACAGGGTGATTCGCTGTGGACGCGAGCACATTGATGCCATTGGCGCGATCTACAATGACGCGATTCTAAACACGACTGCGCTCTATGAATACGAACCACGCAGTGCCGAGGTGATGGTGGCATGGTTTGCGGGCAAGGAGGCCGCTGGGTTACCGGTGCTGGGTGTCGTGAAGGAATCGGGCGTTTTGGCCGGCTTTGCGACATGGGGGCCATTTCGCCCATTCCCGGCGTATTGCTTTTCGGCCGAACACTCTGTCTACGTCGACAACCGTTTTCGCGGCCAAGGCGTTGGCCAAACGCTGCTCAACGCAATTCTGGCCGAGGCATCTGCTGCCGGTCTGCACACGCTGATTGGTGGCATTGATTCCACGAACGTAGCCAGCATCTCGCTTCACAAAAAACTTGGATTCACGCACTGCGGCACCATTCGCGAGGCCGGCTTTAAGTTTGGCCGCTGGCTCGACCTCGACTTCTGGCAAAAAACGGTGCCTGACACAAAAAGTGGTGGCCATGGATAGTGCTAGCCATTTTTGGTGGCAGGCACCGTTTTTGGAAGTTCGAAGCCTTTGCGGTATTCGCGTGTAAAAAGAGCGTTGGCTTCTGCGTCTGTGGAACGCTCTGTCTTGGGGTCGATCGTGAGTTCGCGGCCGAGTTTGAGCTTTGTGGCTGCGAAGTCAACGTTGTTTTCCTTGAGGTGCGATTCAAAGCTGTCCAGCGTGGCAGCCACGTGCTTCTCGCCGGCAGCCAGATTCGGGCGCGTGCCAAGCGAGACTGTTTCGCCCAGCGACCACGAGACATTCCCAAGGTGGGCCAAAGCACTCGAGAGGTGGCCGTCTTCAATATCTAGGTTGAGATCTAAATGGTTGCGGCTCTTGATCGCCTTGACGAAATTGGCAAAGTGCTGCTGGTCGTTGCCACCCGACCACTTGCCCAGTTCATTCCCATCGTAATCAAATGCCACACCAGAGGTGTAGGTTGGGCCGACAGCGTAGCCCGTCGTACCGTACCAGATGTTGGCCACTCCCAAAGGCCCGGCCTTCAAATCAAACGTCGCCGGCGACTTGATCTCCAGGCCGCGCACATCGGAGATCAGTAGGGCATCGTCCCACTGAAAAATTGTGACTTGGCTATTGGCGACGTCGCCGTTGTCGGTATAGCCCAGACGGCCGCCCAGGCTCACAACCCGTTTCGGGAGTTCCTGCTTGCCCAAGCCCCAGCGAGCTTTGTCGATTTCGTGAGGGTTTTGGTTGCCGAGGTCGCCATTGCCGGTGATGTGGTTCCAGTGCCAGTCGTAATGGAGCTTCTTGCGATGCGGCACAACATGTGGCGAGGGGCCTGCCCACAGATCGAAATTGAGGCCAGCCGGCAGCGGCGCGGGTGCGTCCACCAGACCAATGCTCGGCCGCCGCTTGTAACAGATCGCCTGAGCCACTTTCACATCGCCAATTTTTCCACTTTTGATGAAGTCGATCGTTCCTCGCATGCCCGTTGTGCTGCGGCTCTGCGCCCCCATCTGGCACATGCGGCCGAGTTTTCTGGCCCATTCCACAATCACTCGCCCTTCCTCAACGTTGTGACTGCAGGGCTTTTCCACGTAGACATCTTTCCCGGCCTGCATGGCCCATACGGCCATCAAGGCGTGCCAGTGATTTGGAGTAGCTATCGAAACGACGTCGACATCTTTGCGATCGAGTAGCGTGCGGAAGTCCGGCACATACTCTGGCGGGTGCGGCTGATCCTTGAACAGTACGCGATGCTTTTCGTAGGCAGCTGGATCGACGTCGCAGATCGCGACGACATCGGCATCTGGATTGGCCAGCCATTCGCCAAGATGGTTGCCGCCCCGACCATTGACACCAATCACGGCCACGCGGATTTTCTCACTCGGGCCGGCAGACCGAGCAGCAGGTTCCGCAGCGGCGCTCGCCAACGGACGCACGCCAGCCAGTGCAACAGCAGCAAGAGAGAGCGCATTTTCCACGAAATCGCGACGGGATACGGCCATGGGAAACGTCTCCGAGGAGCGGGGCACTCGACGACAGCCTCACGGCATTCGACGAGGCAATCATTTTCGAAACGCGGATTCGCTACGAGAAAAGTTACCGGATGTTGAAAAGCAGTATAGAGGAGGACCACGCCAGTATCCACAATGAGGACACAAAGCAATCTGATCCATCAATGAAGAGGCCAAGAGCACCGCCGAACCGACTGCTAAGTCTCAAAAAACAGCAACCAAACCAACGCACGTGCCGGGGCCGATTGGAGGCCCACCCGCTCCCCGCATCCCGGGGAGGATGGCGTTAAAAAATCAGGCCCCTGGGCGGCGGAACTGGCGGTAGGCGTGCAGAACGTCGTGGAGATCCGACGAGACGGTGATCTCGTCGGCCGCAAAATCGGAAAGCCATGTCCGGTTGCTTGCAACTGCATCTGCCAGTAGGGGCAGGATTTCGCCCAATGTCATCGTCACAGTGTTTGCATGCATCGATTCGCGCAGCAGCGAAGCGGTCGGCTGATCCAAATCGGGACCGTTGTAGACACGAAGTTTACGCATTCCCATGAGCACACTCCCTTGCTGTAGTGGTTGAGCGGAAAGGTGTGTTGGCCGTTCGAGGCCAACTGTCATCCTGACTGGCACCGTCTCCCGCTAGGAGATGTATCGGCATTGGTTGCCGTTGGAGTTTGGCTCAATTCACAAGCTGTATCGATTATGCCTCCTGTACGTGGCAGTTTCGGTAGGCGCGGGGGGTTGGCGAACGCTCCACGGGCATTGGTCCGCCGCGGCCGGCTCTTCGCGACTCTATTGCGGAGCCTTGCCGTTGTTGACCGTTAGGCTTTCCATTCTGCCGGCTCGGAACGCTGCTCCCATGGCCTTTGGCACAAGTGCCTCGGCCTGGAGGACTCTGGCCCTGTTTTCCGCTGTGGAGGCCTTCATCTCCTGCTCGCGAGCGATCGCAAAGCTGCGGCGTTCCTCGGCTTTGGCTCTGGCCACGCGCGTGTCGGCCTCGGCTTGGTCAGCCTGGAGTCGGGCGCCGATATTTTCACCCACATCGATGTCGGCAATATCGATTGATACGATTTGAAATGCCGTCTGAGCATCCAAGCCGCGGTGTAGCACGGCCTTTGAGATTTGATCGGGATGCTCCATGACTTCAAAATGACTCTCAGCAGAGCCGATCGATGTGATGATCCCCTCACCGACTCTTGCGATAATTGTTTCTTCGGTGGCGCCGCCGATCAACTGCTTGAGGTTGGTGCGGACAGTCACTCGGGCACGGATCTTCAATTCCACGCCATTTTTTGCCACAGCCGAGAGCGTTGTTTTTCCACTGGCGCTATCGGGGCAGTCGATGACCTTCGGATTCACACTCGTCTGCACCGCGTCGAGCACATCGCGGCCAGCCAAATCAATCGCACACGCACGGTCAAAATCGAGGTCGAGGTCGGCGCGGTGGGCCGCGATCAACGCACGGATTACACGGGGTACGTCGCCGCCGGCCAGATAATGTGCCTCGAGCCGGCGCACCGAAACGTCGCGGCCAATCCCGGCTTGCGTGGCCATGATGTTTGCCTGCACGATTGTGCGGGCGTTGACTTTGCGGAGGCTCATGCCCAGCAGTTCGAGAAACGTCACCGGTGCCTTCGACCAGTAGGCCTGAAACCAAAGCTGGCCGTAATTCAAGATCAACAGCAGCATCATCAAGGCGACAAGGCCCAGCACGAGGCCGGCAACGAGGATCGCCGGCAGAGGCATTTGGAATGGCAGTTGATTCAACGGAAACCTCACGGGTCAGGTATGGGGGTTCGTACGGATGCTTGTCGCCAACAGGGGTCACCTGCTGGAGACCCTCCCCAGCCTAGTTCGCCCTGCCGCCAGATGAAAGCAGTTGGAAAATGCCGGTCAAAATGGCCCGAATGCGACCTGAGCGTGGCACGGTGCGGTGCGAGGGGGCCTGAATTCTTTCCCTGTATAGAAAACCGAACCCCCCAACCAGTAGTCTGTGCCGGATGGACCTCAATCGCTTTATCCGGACCGTGCCAGACTTCCCAAAGCCGGGCATTCTGTTTCGCGACATCACGCCGTTGCTCGCCGATCCGCAGGCACTTGCTGTGGCCGTTGAGCGGATGGGAGAGCCTTGGCGGCATGCGAAGCTGGATTTAATTGCCGCGGTTGAAGCGAGGGGTTTTTTGTTTGCCACACCGTTGGCGCTCGCCCTTGGGATCGGCGTTATCCCGGTGCGAAAGCCAGGCAAGCTTCCGGCCGCCACGATCTCGCACTCCTACAAACTCGAGTACGGCTACGACAGACTCGAGATGCACGCAGGCGTGCTGGTCGCAGGATCGCGGGTGCTTGTGGTGGATGATGTGCTGGCTACAGGCGGCACCGCCGAAGCATGCATGCGACTGATCGAGGCCGGAGGTGGAACGGTGGTCGGCGCAGCGTTTCTGCTGGAGTTGGAACAGCTCGGTGGCCGCGAACGCCTTGCCCCGCATCGCATCGAATGCGTTCTGTCGTATTGAGCGTCAGGCACGGTGCCGGAGTTGGATTGTTGCGCGGGGCACACCATCAAATTCGAGGGCCAAGCTGGCCAGTGTTTCCGACTCGATCTGCCTCACCCGCTCGCGCGTGAGCCCCAGCACTCCGCCAATCTCCTTGAGGGTCATCGGCTCGTTCCCGTCGAGCCCAAACCGTAGTTTGAGGATCGTTGCGGCACGATGATCGAGGGTTTGGATGCGATTGAGCACGTGTCGCATCGTGTCGGCATCCAGCAGCACTTCTGCAGGACACTTCATGTTTTCATCGCGGATGATATCACCAAGTGACCAGCCGCCATCAGGCTGTTCCGTCTGCGGTGTGGAGTGATGCACGTGGATCGCTTTTTGAATGATCGGGAGTTTTTTACGGGCCAGCCCAAGCATCCTCGCAATCTCTTCCTGCGTCGGCGTGCGGCCCAGAGCATCAAAAAGCCGTGCGGTAGCGCGACGCCATTTGGAGAGCAGTTCCACCATGTAAGCCGGAATCCGAATCGTCTTCCCGGAGTTAATCAGCGACCGTTTGATCGACTGTTTGATCCAGTAGCTGGCGTACGTGCTGAAGCGAGTGCCCATCGTGGGATCAAAGCCCTCGACGGCCCGCAGCAGGCCGAGGTTGCCTTCCTCGATCAAGTCTGGGAGCGCGAGGCCCCGATTGGCATAGCCGCGTGCAATATTCACCACCAGCCGGAGGTTGGCTCGGATCATGTGATCGCGGGCTGAGGCGTCGCCTTTTCCAATCGCTACTGCCAGTCGCTTTTCGTCGTCGGCGGTGAGAAGCGAGGTGGCGTTGATGTCGCGCAGATAGGTTTCCAGAGGATTCTGTACAGCAGCGGAAGGCAGTTGACGACGTGGAGCGGCCATGGTGTGGTGACAACCGTAAGTGTTTGGTGGTGGTGTGAAGGTGAACGGACTGCGGACGATGGACGAAGATTGCACGCCGGAGGTGAGCGGTTTTCCCAGTGGTGTGGACCACTGTGGCCGCTGCTCCATCCGACTCACACCCGTGATATCGGTGTAGTCCATGGGACAACTGGACAAGGAGGGAAAGAAAGGCGTTGTGTATCGGCTGAATCGAGCGTGCCGATTCTCCGGCTCTAGCCGACTGCGGCGGCTAGAGTTGATCCAAGCGACCAATCAATCTGGACCAACTCGGGAGTGGCTCCGATTCGCACAGGGAGAAGCGAGGTGCCAATGCCTCTGGAAACATAGAGCGGCGGCCCGTCGCCTTCATACCATCCGGCCACATAGCGGCCACTGCCTCTGGGCCGAACGATCGCGATTCCCAGCGGTGCAACCTGCCCTCCATGCGTGTGTCCGGAGAGCACAAGACTGGCAGGATGCTCTCCTGGCAACTGCAAGGCATCGCGAGCGGCTGGACAATGAGCCAGCACGAGGTGGTGCTTGGTGGGAGTGGCATCGCGTAGGGCGGCTTTGGCATTCGGATGGCCGCCAACAAAATCATCCAGCCCAGTCACTCGCACTGGCACACCATTTTTTTCGAATTCGACTGAACGATTGATGAGCAACTCGACGCCGTGCTGGTCGTAGAGGCGATTGAGTGATTCCAATGAGATGCCAGAACGGTGCTCCCAGTTCCCAACGATGGCAAACATACGAGGCAGCCGAGTGCACTCTCGCAAAAATAGTTCCAGTTGCCAGAGTGCAGTTGGAGTGTCCACGGTGTCGCCTGTGAAGACGAGCACGTCAGGTTGACACTCGTGCAATTGTTCAAGCAAACGTTGCTCGAGGCCGCCCATCCGTCGCAGGTGTAGATCGCTGATTTGCAGGATCCGCACGTGGGCGGCGGCTGTGGAAGCGGTATTCCCAAACGTATGCACGCTGGTGACAAGCCGATGCGGTGTGATCAGAAAGCCATCCACGGCACCCACAAGCGGCACGGCCGCTGTGAGCAACCCGGCCCGCGCAAGCAGATCCCGACGACGGTACCTAACGGGGCGAGGCGGTGGCTTCACGCGCAGGCTCCTCGCGGACGCCCGGACCGAGCGTGTTGTCCAGAAATTCAAGCAGAGCCCGGCCAGCAGGCGACGAGCGATCGAGCGTGGGCTTGTGGCCAATGCCTTCGAGCACAACCAGCGAACTCTCGACGCCGGCGGCCCGCAGGGCGGCATCCAGTCGCACGCTCTGGGCAACCGGGATGGTCTGGTCGCCATTGCCATGGACCAACAGGAAAGGTGGATCATCGGCCGATACGTGTGCCAGAGGACTGGCCCGCTGTGCGGCCTCGCGAAACTCGGGCAGTGGCCCGCCAATGAGCAGGCTGGCGGGCGATGACGGGCGATCGTGTTCTGGTCCAAGGGTTGTGAGGTGGCTGGGTGCGGCAATGGCACAGACTGCTGCCACGCGTGCTGTTGGCGTGGACAGGCCAACGAGCGACGCCAGATGCCCCCCTGCCGCCGCACCGACGACAGCGATGCGTTTGGGATCGATCCCCCACACCTCGCAGTTGCCTGCGATCCCAGCAATGGCGGCGCGACAGTCGTCGAGTTGCGCGGGGAAGATGGCTGCGTCGCTCGGGCGGTATCCGATGCTGGCCACGGCATAGCCTTCCTCGGCCATCCACGCAATCGGACAGTCCGCCTTCGAGCCATCGCGCCAGGTGTTGCCGTGGATCCAGACCACCAGCGGGAGGCCCCCACCGCCACACTCGGCGGGCAGGAAAATATCGAAGCGTTGGTGGCCGGTTTGTCGTTCGGCATATGCCTGATCGCGGTGTGCGATCACGTTTTGCACAGCCGAAGGAGCCGGTGACGAGAGGGCGGCAAAGGGCGACGCGAGCGTTGTTTCCACAGGGATCACGACCCCCTGCAGGGAGGCCTGCGAGCGAGGGATGACCGACTGCATCGCTGGTTGCTGGATTGGGGTTTGGGGGAAGGACGATTGCACATCCACGGGGAGATCGTCCAGCGGCATCCGCCGCCGTGACATGGCGCGTCGCTGGGCTCGTCTGGTGCCCCGCCTGCCTTCGGGCACCTCCGCCTCAAACGGCGTATCGGACGTGGCGCGTGGGTCGTCCCTCCACGCCAGTTGCACAGTCGACCAGTCGCGTTGCGTGAACGGACTTTCCTCGGCCCGCGGCCCAGGGGATCCAACGCAGGCCAGAACCACGAGGCTAGAGGCCACCAGACGCAGGGGTGATTGCCTTGGAAATGACGTAGCAGAGTATGCGAAATCAACGAATTTCATGGCGGGTCCAAGCGGCGTCATAAGGGTCATGGGTTGGTTCAGCCCAAATGCCTAACGCTCGAAAGTATACCGTATCTTCGCGGGCGCGTCGGGCGTTGAAGCGGGCCGCGCGGCATCCACACGGCCCGCTCCAAGCGAATCCTCAAAAACGGCAAACTCCAACGGCTAGCGTCTGGCCTGCACCTGACCGCTTGGCGTGAGTTCGTCGATGATCTTCGGAATATACCGGCTGAGCACCTCGGCGAGTTGCTCCCGATCGATATTCCGCTTGCGTGCCAGTTCATCGATTTCACGAGTTCCAAACACATCCTCGATCTGACGACGGTCGACCGGCTTGTTCGGGCCGGGTCGCACCCACGAATCGACCTGGTCGCGCATGCCCTTCCTTATTTTGAATTGGGCAGATTTGTATGGACATTCTGACATTCTGGATGAAACTCACGGAATACCTGCTGTTTCACACCCCGCCCGCGTGACCAACGTGCACAGCAGTCGCAGCGGGGTTGTGTCGCTTAGAAATTGCACCGACCCATCGGCCATCGCCACATTTGCGCCGCCGGGATGAAACGCATAGAAGCAGTGGCCCCATTCGTTTGAGCTATTGATTGCCGGAGCGGTGGGAATATCGCCAAGCGTCGGCAGGCTTCCAGATGTCCACGGCTTGATCGATCCGATCATGAAGGCGTTGTCGGTTGTGGCCCACGCGCCACCCCGGGCGCGGATGGCTTTGCCGAGCGGTCCGGAGGCGTTGTAATCCACGGCATACTTTGTGCGGCCACGGTAGACATCCTCCCGGCCGGCACACTCAGCCAGCAGAATCGTTTTTGATATCCCGTCGGTGATGTCTTTGATGCTGTTCTTGGAATTTGCGAATCCCTTGTTGTTGAGTCCGGCGACGTTTGTGTTGGTGCCGGAGGAAAACCAGCACAAAGCGCCGCGTGTGTCGCCTGTGATCTGCTCCCCCAAAGATAAAAACACATTCGCGTCAACAGGGTGGACGCCGGTCGGCGTAAAATAGTCGCCGCACGCACCCGTCTTATTTTCCGTTGTCGTCTCAGGCTTGTCTTGGATCCGGTTGAGCGTGGGAGTGGAAGGGCATTGCACGGCGCTCAACTGGCGGGCCACGATCGGCCGATTCGTGGGCGATAACCACCAGCCGACAGCCGTGTCGTACTGGGCGACCATGCTGGCCTCCTCGAGGAAGGGCAGCACCTGCGGTGCCCAACTGAAAATGTTCTTCGTATCCAGAGCCAGCGGCAGCCTCCCCCTTCCATTTTCGTAGTTCAGACACGCAAGCGAGATCTGCTTCATCGTGTTGACACACTGGGTGCGACGCGCTGATTCGCGGGTGGCTTGCACGGCCGGCAGCATGAGGCTCACCAGAGTGCCGATGATGGCAATCACGACCAACAGTTCCACCAGCGTGAAGCCACGGCAGACTGTTTTTCGAGTGTGGGTACGCATGCCAGCCCAACCATGCATACCGCGTGCCACGCGAGGTTCTGCCTCAACCCATGCAGGCAGCGGCTTGAAAAACACTCGCCGGTGTCCACGCAGACACGGTGGAACCGGCCGCACAAGAGTGTTCGGGCTGTTTTGTGCGTGAAAGAGATTTTGTTTTTGCTGCTGGCTGGCGAGGATTTTTCCACCGCGCGGCGAATCTTTCACCGCTTGAGTTTTTCGCGGAGCGTGGCCCTGTCGAGGCCGAGCATTTTGGCCGCGGCGGTTCGGTTGCCCCCGGTGCGTTGGACAGCCTCGCGTGCCAAGATCGCTTCGGCCAGTTGGATGAGCCTTGCGTGCAGCGATCCGGATTCCGATTCACCCTCCTGCCAGACCGCTGTTATCCACGCCCCAATCGCGGCGGCCATCTGTTGGTCGGCCGTCTCGATAGTCGGCCGCATGCATTCGTTTGCAACCGGGAAAGCGTTGGTTGTCGGCGGGAGGTGTTCGGGTCGCAGCGTGCTGCCTCTGGCCACGACGTTGGCATACTCCACCGCGTGCTTGAGTTCGCGGACGTTGCCAGGCCACGGCCTTGCGCATGCCGCTGCCAGAAATGCCGCCGATACCGCCGGCACATGGAGACCATGGCTGTGGCGGTCCAGAAAACACGCCACCAGCGCCGGCACATCCTCCAACCGCGTGGACAAGCTCGGCATATGGATTGGAAACACCCGCAACCGGTGGTAGAGATCCTCGCGGAAATGCCCCGAGGCCATCGCTGCTGTGAGATCCCGATTGGTCGCTGCGATCACACGCACGTTCACCGACCGCACGGCAGCCGATCCAACAGGCACGATCTCGCGGTGTTCGAGAACCCGCAAGAGTTTCACCTGCACTTCCGGCGGCGCGTCTCCGATTTCGTCGAGGAAGATCGTGCCACCGTCGGCCAGTTCGAAGAGCCCCTGCCGATCGGCTGTGGCGCCGGTAAATGCGCCTCGCACGTGGCCGAAGAGTTCGCTTTCGATGACGCTGGCGGCCAGCGATGCCAGACTCGTGGTCACAAGCGACTGGTTGCGGCGATGGCTGTGGGCATGGATGGCCCGCGCGGCGAGTTCCTTGCCAGTGCCTGTGTCGCCTGTGATGAGCGCGGGCAGATCGCTTGGAGCCACTAGCGCAATCTGCTGAAACACCCGCTGCATCGGCAGGGAACTCCCCACCAGCGCAAGGCTTGGCGAGACGCTTGCACGCGCCGCACCCATCGCCGGCACGGCTTCGCTTGCGCGATCCGCCAATGCCCTCGAGACAACATCCGACACGCGATTCAAGTCGAACGGTTTGACCAGATACTCAAACGCACCGGCCTGCACGGCCCGAACGGCCGAGTCGAGATCCCCAAAGGCCGTCATCACCACAATGGCTGCGTGCGGGGCCAGTGTGCGAAACTCAGGCATTGCAGAGAGGCCGTCGCGGCCCGGTAGTCGCACATCCAAGAGCAAGACATCCGGCGTGAATCGCGAGCAGGTATCGATCGCCGCCTCGACGCTGGCGGCCAGTTCGACCGAGTGCCCGTCATCGCAGAGCAACTCGCGGAGGCTCCAGCCAATAGCGGGTTCGTCGTCAACAATCAGAATCCTGCTCATGCGATCACGCAGACGTTTTGCTCGGTGCGGCCGTGCAGCACGACGCAACCAGGAAGGAAGTGCAGGCAGGATTGTACCGTGCGCATTGGCTCACGCACATTCCGATTGGCTCGCACCTTCGCTGCTGCTTGGGAGCAGGATCGTAAATCGCGTGCAGCCGTTGACTCGATCCCATTCCAGCGTGCCTCCGTGTTCCTCGGCCACCGTTTTGGCCACGGTCAGTCCTAGGCCGATCCCTTCCATCTTGCCGGTCACGAAAGGATCGCATAGCGATTCACGGATCGCTTCCGGTGGACCAGGACCCGTGTCTACAACGGCCAGAGCCACACACTCCTGCGACCGAGTGCCAGAAACAATCGCAGTGGCCGAAAGCCACACAGCACCCCCCTGCCCTGCCGCGTCGATGCCATTGAGTGCGAGATTGACCATCGCAGCGCGGAGCGTGTCGTGACGGCCGAACACTGCCAGTCCCATCGGATGTTCGCAGTGCAATTGCACGCCAGCGTGCTCGCACCGCGGGGATGTCAGATCGCGAACCTCTGCCAGCAGCGTATCGACCGAGAGCATGCTTGGCTTCGCTTCTGTTTTCTTTCCAAGGGCCAGCAGGCCGCGAACCTCCTCTTCGACAATGCCCAACTGACGGATCGCGACGGCTAGGCTTTCGTCGGGATGTGAATCGAGCAGGCGTGTGTGGGACTCTTTGGCACCGGCACTCATCGCACAGCGGCGGCGGTGCAGGTCGATGGCGAGCCTGGCGCCGGTGATGGCGTTTCGCAGTTCGTGTGCGAAGCCCGCAGCAAGTTGGCCGAGGAGTCGCTGCCGCTCACCGGCAACCAGCGATGTTCGCAGTTCGCCGAGCGTCGTACTCATCCGGTTGACTCCCGCGACGAGCCGGCCGATCTCGTCTGTTGGCTCCGGATGCGGCCGGGTGTGTGGCGTCGCGGCTTCCACCATGCGTTCGCCAAATTGCCCTTCGGCAATCCTTCCGACATGCCGCTCGATGCTGCCGATCCGCCGCGCCAGCGTGCCGGTGGTGCGCAGTCCGAGCGGGATGAGCACGGCGAGCGTGGCTGCGGCGACTGCCAGCACCGGCCAGACCGCGTCCAGCGTGGTGCCCACGAGGGCGTCGCGCGGAGTGAGCACGAGCACCGTCTCTGGCCGCACGCCTTGCGAGCGCACAACGCCAATCTGATACCGCTGTGTGCCAACTGTGATTGCGGCGACTGCGATACCTGAAGCGATTCGGTCGTTGCCTATGAAGTTGAGCGAGTCTGGCGGGAGCGTGGAAAGGCTTCGCACGCCCGAAGCTTCGTTCCAGACGATGAAATGGCTGCCGGTCAGCCGATGCAACGCATCCAGCACCGGCATCGAGAGCGACACTCGGGACGCTGCCAGAGCCGTCGCCACTTGCGTCTGTTGCCTCCGGGCTCCTTCCGTCGATCGCCTCGCCGCCAGCCATGCCGCAAAGGCTACGTTGGCCAGCACGGCGGCCAGCAGAAGGCCCACCACTGGCACGACCAGTTGCCGCGTCAGCGATGCGTGATGGGTGGGAGATGCCATGCGGAGCGATTCTACCCTGCCTGCTGGACTGCTGCGTGGCTCGAGCAAGGTATGCTGCTGCGATGCCAAAGAGATCGATCATGTTCCGGACGCTCCTCCACGCGCTGCCAACCACTGCGATTCTGACTCTGGTAGGAATCGATCCGGCAGGCTGGGTGCATCTGGCAGGTGCCCACGAGGCCAAATTTCCAAGCCAGTTGGTCGACTTTGGGCCAGTGGGACCGCCGCTCTTCAGCGGCGGCGGCCAGGGGGCGTGGGATCGCGACCTGCGAGAGCGGGGCTGGATTGCCCGCGACGGTGGCCGCTGGCACCTCTGGTATACGGGATCCAACCCTGACCGCGATGCCGTGCGACGGCTGGGCTACGCCACGAGTGCCGACGGCCTCAACTGGAATCGATCCGATCGCAATCCACTCTTGGCCGATGCGTGGGTCGAGGACATGTGTGTTGTCAAAGCGTGTGGCCGCTACCACATGTTTGCCGAGGGCACAGGCGACCTTGCCAACTCGCTCTTATCCGTCGATCGCATCCACTGGCAGCAGCAGGGGCCGCTTGATATCCGCCTCACCACAGGCGAGACGATTCCCGAAGGCCCTCGCGGCACGCCGACAGTGTGGCGTGAAAAGGGCATCTGGTATCTATTCTACGAACGCAGTGATCGGGGCGTGTGGCTGGCCACCTCGTGTGACGCAAAGACATTTACCAACCTCAGCGATGAGCCCGTGCTTGCCTGTGGCCCCGATCTCTACGACCGCCATGCCATCGCAGTGGACCAGATCATCAAGCACTGCGGCCGCTACTACGCCTATTACCACGCCAGTGCCTTGGAAGATTGGGGCCAGTGGAGCACGTGCATCGCCACGAGCCGCGATCTTTTGCACTGGGAAAAATATGGCGGCAACCCGGTTGTGCCGGTCGACTTGAATCACCCAAAGTGTTCCAGCGCCATGCTCGTGGACGACGGTCTCCACCACCGCCTCTACACCACGCACCCCGATGTGCGCGTGCGATTTTCGACCGTCACACTGCCGCGGTGAGGCATAGGGATAGTACAGAGCCTACTGCCTGCCATTCGCGAGCAGGACAATTGACCGGACAGTGAGTTGGCGGTAAAACTGGTTTTCGATAGCTCCTTTAGTATTTGTGGCCGCGGCCCACGCCTGCGGCGACTTTACCCCGCCAGGACATTGTCACCGTGTGCTGTAGTTGTACCAGCCGGATGCGGTTGCGATCACGTTGCGTTGGCTCCTGTATCCGCCACGGTTTTAACTATGTAGGGGTTTGTCAAGCCGGCTTGCTTCACTCGATCATGGCGTACCTCCTCGGGAGCCGGTGGGCTCGTGGAGCGCAGGCCCTTCCACAGCCGGAGCGGAACGAGTCCACCGGCGGGCCCTTGCTGGGGATTGTTGGTTGGGTTTCGACCTCAAAGCGGCCTCGAAGAGGCCATTCAACTATTCGGGTTCGCGAGGACATGCCCCGGTCCCATGAGATCACGTACGGGAGGATCGGCGCCCATTCACACTCACGGGATCTGACCGTTGAGGCCGTGTCCCATAAAACCAGACGAGCTGCCGAGCCCCGTTTTCCACTTCGAGGTCCCGTTGTCACTCAATCGTCAGGCCGCGACTGGCTCGCGGGCCTTGTACAGTTCGTCCTTTCTGACAAGCGTCCACATCAGGACGAGGATCTTGCGGGCGATGGCCACGGCGGCTGCCTTCTTGCCTGCGGTCTTGGAGATCTTGAGCCAGGTCTTCTTGATGTCCGGATCGCAGCGAATGGCCGTCCATGCAGCCTGCTGCAGGGCCCAGCGCAGATCGGGCGAGCCGGTCTTGCAGATCCGACCGAGCCGGTTCTTGTCGGCCGAGGCGTAGCCGGTGGGCGTGAGGCCGGCGTAACGGCCGATCGCCTTGGAGTCGGGGAAGCGACTGAAGTCTCCAATCTCGGCGATCGCGGTCGCGGACACGACGAGACCGACACCCGGAATCGACTCGAGGATCGTGTGAAGACGCCGGAACTCATCGGCACGCATCAGATCGATGATCCGGCGGTCGATCGCGGAGCGATCTTGCTCGACCTCCACGAGTCTCCGCTGATGCTGCCAGAGCACCGTCAAGTCGTCGGCCTCGATGCGATCGACGCTGGCCAGAAGGTATCGCTGCAGGCCGGCGGCATCCATGCGGGCCGGTCCAGGCCGATTGAGCCGGTTCATGATCGACTTCACCCGGTGCAGAGTCTTGGCATGATCACGCGACAGGCCGACACGATGTCGCGTCAGGTTTCGGACACGCTGGATGTTCCCGGGCGGCGCCCAGGCCATCGGCAGCCGGCCGGTCATCAACAGTTCGGCGACGTTCAAGGCATCCTCCCTGTCGGTCTTGATGCGGCGGCCCGCCAACGCCCGGCAGCCCCGCGCATCAGCCAGGACAACCTGATCGACGATCGGTTCCGCTTCCATCCACAGCCAGCGGTAGAATCCCACCGTCTCGATCGCCACCACGCTCGGCCGCGGAAGACCAGCGAGGAACTCGCGGACCTTCTCCCGGGCGACGCAACTGATCTTTCGGTACGCCACTTCCCGATCCTTCGCAACAATCGTGCACGCCGTCAGCGTGTCCTTGTGAAGGTCGATGCCAACGAAACAGGCCGCATCACTTCGAGCGATCATCGTGAACTCCATGGAAGGGGTCGAAACACACACACTCAGAGGCAGCGTAACTTCTGCCTCCGACCCCTACATGGTTTCACGCTGGTGGAACTGCTCGTTGTGGTCGCCATCATCGGCACGCTCGTCGGCCTCCTGCTGCCGGCGGTCCAGTCTGCCCGCGAGGCCGGCCGAAGACTGTCATGCGGCAATAATCTGAAGCAGGTGGGGCTGGGCATCGTAAGCTACGAGGTCGCCAGAAAGGTTTACCCATCGGGTCGAGATGCCCGTGACCCCACCGGCGTGTCCTGGGCGTTTCGACTCCTGCCCTACGTGGAGCAGTCGCAGATCTACACGGCCTTCAACAAGACCGCCCGCGTGGACGACGACACAAACAGCGTCGCCATGCGTAGCCCTGTCGCCACGTTTTATTGTCCCAGCCGCCGTGCCCCTGCCGCCGACCGCAACTTCGACAACAACGACCAACCGCCGCTCAAGAAGGGCATCGCTGCCGGGGGCGATTACGCCGCCAACGCGGGTAGTTACTACAACTACTTCATCGCAGCCAACGGCGTGCTCGATCCGAAGCAGGCGGGGCCGATTTTCACGTTCTCGGCGGTGCAGTCGCGGCAGGTGACCGACGGCCTGAGCCGGACGTTCGCTGGTGGCGAGCGGCACATTCCGCAGACCACGGAGTCGGCGTCGCCCGATATGGTGCAGCACGACCAAGGCGACACGGCCTTCTTCGCGGGCGACACACCGCAGACGCTGTTTCGCGACACCTACCGCGGCCTTGCAGACGGAGTCGCTGACCGCAGCAACCGCAAGTACGGCAGCATGCATTCCATGGTCACCAATTTCGTGTTCCTCGACGGACACGTGGAGGCAATTGAAAACGGCACGGATCGCGACGTCCTACGGTGGTATTGCACCATCGGCGACGGGAACGACCCGACTGCACCGACCGACGGCGGTGATACCACGCTGGATCCGTGATTGCGGGTAAGCACCATGGCGAGAAGCATGACAAGTACGACAAGCATGACAAGTACGACAAGCAGACGCCGCCTGCTCGGCGTCTGTGTCGTGGTCATTCTGTTGGCGGTGGGTTGCTTTGCTTGGTTTCTCTCTCGCGGCGATGGAATCGTTGGTGAGACGTTGGCGTTGCAGCAGCGACTGCTGGCGGGCGAGAGCACGGGGCGTGAACTGAAGGCGGGGGTCAGCCGTGTGATCAAGAACGTCGACACGATGAATCGCGCGGACGTGAAGACCGTCCGCGATGCGCTCACGGGCGACTGGCGGCGGCTCCAGCAAGCCGGTATCGACGAGTATTTCGAGGCCGAAAAAGTCGACCGCGAGTCAGTGCTCGACCGCGACCTCCGGCGACTCACCGCCGTGGCCGAACTGTGGTTTGCGACCAACCCGCGTTCGTCTGGCACGCCGCCGCGGCAACCGGCCTCGGGCAGTGGAAAAGCAGCAACGTCTGCGGCGGATCCACGGGCAAAGCTTTTCGATATCTATCGCGCCGCCCTCGTGGCCCGCGCCCTCACACTCGGCGTCTCCGTGCCGCAGTGGCTGCTCGCACCGCCCCGCCGCTGAGCGCCTTTGGCGGCCCAGCGGTCGGCTGAGAAAATGAAAACTAGAATGTCCCCGTTCCTTCGCCCTTCTTCGGGGCAGCACTTTTCGCCGGGGCGGGCTTCGGTCATACTCCTTTCGTCTGGATCGACTCCCGTGGCCGGCTATGGGATGTCTGTCCAGTTCGTGGCCCTTTGAGCAGATCACCCCCGGGAATGTTCTGGCATGCACGATTCCACACCCATGTTCTGCCGACGAACCATCCTGTGGATGGCCGTTGCCACCGTTGCCCTGACACACCTTGAATTTGGAGGATCAAACGTGACCGCCGCCGACAAAAAGAACCCGCGTTGCTTCATGGACATCAGCATCGGTGACAAGCCAGCCGGCCGTGTGGTCATCGAACTTCGGGCCGATGTGGTGCCGAAGACGGCTGAAAACTTTCGTGCGCTCTGCACCGGCGAGAAGGGGTTTGGCTTCAAGGGTTCGTCGTTCCATCGCGTGATCACCGACTTCATGTGCCAGGGTGGTGACTTCACCAACCACAACGGCACCGGTGGCAAATCGATCTATGGGGAGAAGTTCGCTGACGAAAATTTTCAGCTCAAGCACACCAACCCCGGCGTGCTGAGCATGGCCAATGCCGGCCCCAACACCAACGGCTCGCAATTTTTCCTCTGCACCGTTCCCACGCCGTGGCTTGACGGTAAGCATGTCGTTTTCGGGAGCGTGGTCGAGGGAATGGACGTTGTCAAGGCGATCGAGAAGGTCGGTTCCGGCAGCGGCAAGACGAGCAACACGGTGGTGATCACCGACTGCGGCGAAGTGAAGTAATACGGCTCACACTTGAGCCTCGCTTCGCTCTCGCGGGGATCGCCCACGCCCCATCGCGGGG
>Ga0208960_1000548_pt1 | contig 21070 bp, 12 predicted proteins | sample GreLakmeON33MSRF_FD_187703 | JGI IMG/M metagenome (GOLD analysis project Ga0208960, IMG submission 187703) | Freshwater lentic microbial communities from great Laurentian Lakes, MI, USA - Great Lakes metaG ON33MSRF (SPAdes) | ecosystem: Environmental > Aquatic > Freshwater > Lake | place: Great...
GCCGAATCCAGAAATCCACCCAACGTCCGCTGTCCGTAAAGGATCAACCCTTGCCGCAGCGGGAGCGAATACTGCGCGAGGAACACTCCGAAGACCAACGTGTGCCAGCCGTGCGCCTCGCCGTTCTCCACCGCTCGCAGGTAGCGCTGCACGAGCCGTTGGTCGCGGAGCGGACGGAGCTTGCTGAGTTGGCGACGGCCCACCGCCGCGCTGGCGGTGCGGAACTCGCGGAGCCGAGCGTCTGCTCCGAGCGCGCGGTCGAGTGCGACGAGTTCGCGGAGTTCGCCCCGGGACGCGTGACCGTGCGCGGCGAGAATGGCGGGGAGTTCGACGGGCAGGAGGACTTGCTCACGATAGCCAACGAGGAAGCGCCGGAGCGTCGCCTCGTCACGAACGGCTTCCAGCGTCAGCGCGGAGGCGGCGAGGGACAGCGAGGGCAGCGCCTCGGGTGCGCCGAGCTGTTCCAGCAGTTCCCGCGCGTCGCCGGTGAGTTCCAGCGCGAGCAGATCCGGGGCAAAGGCAGTTTGCGTCATGCGACGGGCGTGCTACGCGAGCTGGAGATTCTGGAGGATGCGCGTGGTGGCGAGGGCCTTGTTCAGCGTGTAGAAGTGGATGCCTTCGGCACCGTTCTTGAGCAGGTCGGCGCATTGCGCGGTGGCGTATTCGATGCCGAACTCGGTCGCGGCCGCGTCGTCCGCGCCGCACTTGTCGAGGCCGGCGAGGAAGGGCGCGGGGAGTTGCGCGCCGCACAGGGCGGTGAAGCGCTTAATCTGCGAGCCGCTGTGCGCGGGCAGGATGCCGGGGACGATGGGAACTGTGACGCCTTTCTTCGCGAGGTAATCGCGGAAGGCGTAGAAGTCCGCGTTGTCGAAAAAGAGCTGCGTGACGACGAAGTCCGCGCCGCAATCAATCTTGGCCTTGAGGCGGTCCCAGTCCACGAGCTTGCCCTCCTTGCACGCGATGTGGCCTTCGGGGAAACCGGCGGTGCCGATGCCGAAACCGCCGAGTTCGCGGAGGTAGCTGACGAGCTGATGGGAATACTCGAAGCCGCCGGGCGTGGCCTTGAACTCGCCACCGGCGGGCGGGTCGCCGCGCAGCGCGAGGATGTTTTTGATGCCGCGCTGCCGGGCCTCCGTGATGACGGCAGTGAGTTCGTCCTTCGTCGCGTTGACGCAGGTGAGATGCATCATCGTGGTGAGGCCGTGCTCGCGCTGGATGCGGTCCACGATGCCGATGGTCTTCTCCCGGGTGCTGCCGCCCGCGCCGTAGGTCACGGAGCAGAAGTCAGGGCGGAGCTTCATCAGCTCCGGGATGTGTTTCTCGAAGAGGTTCTTCTCGCCCTCGTTGGTCTTCGGCGGGAAGAACTCGAACGAGATGACGGGCTGGCCCAGAGCTTTTTTTGCCGCGTGTATGTCGCGGATGAATCGCATGGGAAGAAGCGTGGCGGGGAACGGCGGAGGGGGCAAGATTGCAGTGTTTCGTGCTCTGTGCTCCGTGATTTCGTTCGGGGGCGTGCGGCGCTAAATCACGGAACACGCCTTCAGAACTTCACCTGCGGCGCGTCCTTCTCCGCAGCGGGCGTCTCGAAGAAAGGCTCCTCCTTGAAGCCCAGCATCCCCGCGATGAGCACAGCGGGAAACGTTTGGATGCCGGTGTTCAGCTTGGTCACGGCGTCGTTGTAAGCCTGACGCGAGAAGGCGATTCGGTCTTCCGTGCCAGTCAACTCGCCTTGGAGCAAGGTGAAGTTCGTATTCGCCTTCAGGTCGGGATACGCCTCGGAGACGACGAGCAGTCGCGCAAGCGCAGAGCTGACTTCGCCCTCGGCCTTGATCTTGTCGGCGGGAGTCGTGGCGCTGGTGGCGCGCGCGCGCGCATTGATGACGCGTTCGAGCGTCTCCTTCTCGTGCGTCGCGTAGCCTTTGACCGTCTCAACGAGGTTAGGGATGAGGTCGTGCCGGCGCTTGAGCTGAACGTCAATCTGCGCCCACGCATTCTTCACCGCCTGCCGCAGGGCGACGAGGCCGTTGTAGATGCCCACGCCCCACAGGCCGACGATGATGACGATGGCGACCACCACTCCGAGGACAATCAGGAACGAAGTCATGGGGCGAGCCTAGCAGCGGCAGGCGACTTGGCAATGGCGCACAGGCTACATGTCCGCGCGGTGTTTATAGCGAGGCCACGGGTTTAACCGCGCAGCTTCTCCGCCACGTTGATGCTCATCACGCCACCGAGGAAGTTCACGATGCGGGCGTTTGCCGCGCCGAGAGCGCGAAGCTTTTCGTCCACGCCGCGTTGTGCCGGGTAGTGCTGGAGCGATTCGAGGATGTAAGCGTAAGCCGCCGCATTTTTGCAGAACAGCCGGCCAAACACCGGCACAGCAAAACGCAGATAAGCGAAGTAAGCCCCGCGCCAGACCGCGTTGTCCGGCTTGCCGAAATCCAGCACCAGCAGGCGACCGCCCGGCTTGAGCACGCGCCACATCTCGCGCAATCCCTCGTCCACGCTCGCGAGGTTCCGCAAGCCGTAGCTGATGGTTACGACATCGAAGTGCGCGTCGGGAAAGGGCGTGCGCAGCGCATCGCCTTGGAGGAACACCGGCCCCGCCGCCTCGCCAACTTTTACCTTCCTCGCCTCTGCCACTGCCAGCATCGGCGCGCTGAAATCCATGCCCGTCACCCGTGCGCCAGCCTCGGCGAGCGCGAACGCTACGTCCCCAGTTCCGCAGCACAGGTCCAGCGCGGCCTCGCCCGGCTGCACCGCCGCGAACTGGATCAGTCGCCGCTTCCACCAGCGATGCAGGCCGAAGCTTTGCAGGTCATTGATAAGGTCGTAGCGCGGCGCGATGGCGGCGAAGAGGTCATTGACCCGCTCCGCCCGCCCTTCGCCCGCCTCGTAAAACCGGTTTCCCATCAGCCCGAAGGGTAGCGCGCGGGCTGCAATTCGCCTCCATTATTCTTCGCATCATCGCTGGCGTGTAGAATCAAACTGCACTTCTTGCAGGTCAGCGAATTGATCGGTCCCACTTTCTTTCAAGAAGTGGTTTCCCTCTCGCGTCCACAGATGCGTGCGATCCCATCCATTGACCGGCCCATCCGTTCCCACTGACGCTCCTTCCACTCAACTGTCGTGGCGATCGCGCCGACAGTTTGTCGGTGGACTGGCGCTGGCGGCGGGGGCGACGGCGAGGGCGGCTTCGGCTGCCGAGCCGAAGCGCGTCGCGGCGATTGTCACGGTCTATCACCACAACTCACACGCAGATGTGATCGTCAGCCGCATCCTGCAAAGCCATTCGCTCGATGGGCAAGGCTCGTGGCCGCCAGGCGCGGGCTGGCCCAAGCTCAAGGTGGTCAGCCTCTACGTGGATCAGAAACACGAGAAGGACATTGGCGATCGGCTCGCGGCGGAGCATGGGGTGCCAATTGTGCCAAGCATCGAGCAGGCGCTGACGCTCGGCGGCAAGTCGCTCGCGGTGGACGGCGTGCTGCTCATCGGCGAGCACGGCAAGTATCCGCTCTCGGACACGGGGCAGATCATGTATCCGCGCCGGCGGTTCTTCGAGGAGACGGCGGCGGTGTTCCGCAAGGTGGGGCGCAGCGTGCCGGTATTTTCCGACAAGCACTTGGCCGCGAACTGGGCGGACGCGAAGTGGATGTATGACACGGCGCGCGAGCTGCGGGTGCCGCTGATGGCGGGGTCGTCGCTGCCAGGTTTGTGGCGGCATCCGGCGGTGGAGATGAAACAGGGCGCGCGGGCGACGGAGGCGGTGGCGCTCTCCTATGGGCCGCTGGAGGGCTACGGCTTTCACGGGTTGGAGGCGTTGCAATGCCTCGTCGAGCGACGGCGCGGCGGCGAGACGGGCGTCGCCGCGGTGCAGTTCATGCAAGGACCGGAGGTGTGGGAGGAAATGAAGAAAGGCCGCTTCAGCCAAGAGATTCTTCAAGCCGCCGTAGACGCGCGCGAGAACAAGGCTCGGTTCAAGAAGCCGTTCATTGAGCAGGTAAAAAATCCTGCGGCTTACTTCATCGAGTATCGCGACGGCTTCAAGGCCACGATGATCCACGACGCGAAGGACGGGCACAACGAGTGGATTGTCGCGTGGCGCGAGGAGGGGCGGAAGGATTTGCCGGCCACAGCGTTCTGGACGCAGGAGGCGCGGCCCTTCGGACATTTCGCGTTCTTGCTGCAAGGCGTGGAGCAGATGATCTACACGGGTAAGCCGACGTGGCCGGCCGAGCGCACGTTGCTGACCACGGGCGTGCTCGCGGCGGCGTTTCAATCGCGGCTGCAGGGCGGCCTGCGGCTGGAGACGCCGCATCTGGCAGTGAGCTATGAGCCGACGTTCACTTGGAAGGAGCCGGCGGCACCGATGACGGGGAGGCCGCTCTCGGGGAAGTAGGGAGGAAAGAGTGAACAGTGAGCGGTCGGGGGCGGGACTAATCACTGATTAGTTCCCCTGCCCCTCTACAATGCCACAGGAATTCCCCTTGGCCCACCGCGGTCCCCGCCCTATTCTCCACCCATGGTCATCGTCGTCACACTCCTGCTCGCGGGCGCGATTCTGCTGCTCGCGGAGACGGTGCTGCCGGGAATGATCGCCGGAACCATCGGAGTGCTTTGCCTCATCGCGGGCGTGTCGGCGGGCTATGAGGAGTTCGGCGTGGCAACGGGCAACTGGATTCTGCTCGGCACGTTGGTTGGGCTGCTCATTGGCTTCATGCTGTGGGTAAAATATTTTCCAACCAGCCGGTTCGGCCGGGTTTACGCATCCGACGGCGTGGTGGGCGACATCGGCACAGAGCGACCGGAACTGGTCGGTCAGTCGGGTGTGGCGCACACGGCGCTGAGGCCGGCCGGCGTGGCCATCATTGGCGGCCAGCGCGTGGACGTGGTCGCGGAGGGCGCGATGATCGAGCGGGGTGACGCGGTGAATGTCATCGCTGTCGAAGGAATGCGCGTGGTCGTCCGCAAGACTTGAATTTCTCCCGGTAAAACAGCAAACAATACAAACAAACTATGGAACTCACCCCGCTCCTCGCCGAAATCGATCCCAAAATCATGGTCGTGATTTACGGCGCGATGGGCCTCGCCGCATTCGTCTTCGGCATTCTCGTCCTGAACTTCGGCATGATCTGGGTGCGCGCCTGGACCTCCGGCGCGAAGGTGACGTTCACCGAACTCATCGCGCTCAAGCTCCGCAGCGTGCCCGTCGGCACCATCGTGGACACGCGCATCATGGCGGTGAAGTCCGGCATTCCGCTCACCATTGACGACCTCTCCAACTACTACCTCGCCGGCGGCAACATCGAGGACGTCGCGCGGGCGCTCATCGCCGCGAAGAAGGCCGGCATCCACTTGGACTTCGACCGCGCGTGCGCCATTGACCTCGCGACGAAGGGCACGGGCAAGACCGTGCTCGAAGCCGTGCGGACCTCGGTGAATCCCAAGGTCATTGACTGCCCCGCCGCCTCCTCCGGCAAGGTGACGATTGACGCCGTGGCCAAGGACGGCATCGCGGTGAAGGTGAAGGCCCGCGTGACCGTGCGCACGAACCTCGACCGCTTCGTCGGCGGCGCGACGGAGGAGACCATCATCGCGCGTGTCGGTGAGGGCATCGTCACCACCATCGGTTCCTCCGTGAGCTACAAGGCCGTGCTCGAAAACCCCGACCGCATTTCCAAGACCGTGCTGGAGAAGGGCCTCGATTCCGGCACCGCGTTTGAAATCCTCTCGATTGACATTGCGGACGTGGACGTGGGCGAAAACGTCGGCGCTAAGTTGCAGGCCGAGCAGGCCGAGGCGAACAAGCTCATCGCGCAGGCGCAGGCCGAAGTCCGCCGCGCCGCCGCCGTGGCGACCGAGCAGGAGATGGTCGCCCGGGTGTCCGAGATGCGCGCGCGCGTCGTCGAGGCCGAGGCGCTCATCCCGATGGCAATGGCCGAGGCGTTCCGCAACGGCAACCTCGGCATCATGGACTATTACAAGATGAAGAACGTGCAGGCCGATACCGGCATGCGCGAGAGCATCGCCACGGCGGGGGCCACGCCGCAGGTGAAGAGCTGATTCAACTGAGCCTTGCGCGTGAGCGAACTCGCTTCCATCACAGCCAGCGTTGTCCCCAGCGGCCTCCTCGCCGTCATCGACAACATCTGGGTGATGCTGGCCATCGTCGTCATCTCCGCGCTCTCAAGCTGGTTCCAGAAGCGCAACCAGAAGGACGGTCAAGCGGAGCCGTGGGGCGGCGAAGACGAGGAGAATTCTCGTTCGCAGCGCTCGGCTGGCGGCAACTCGTCCGCGCCGAATCCCAACCAGCCGTTGAACTGGGAAGAGGAACTTAAGCGCCTGCTCGAAGGCAAACCACCGCTCGACAGCACGGCGAGCACGCCTCTCCCGCCCATCGTCCACCGCGTGCCTCCCCCGCCGCTCGTGCCGCAAAAGGTGGCGCGCGAGTCGCAGGGCATTGACGAGGAGAGCATCGCCTCCCGCGAGAGTTCCTCGCCCTGGCAAGACACGTCCTACGACAGCCTGCCCGAGCCGACCAAGCCGCTCGCCCACCTCGAACACAATACGCAGGCGTATCAACGCGCCACGCACCTGCACGAGACGGTCGCCGCGCGGATGCGTCATGCGGGCGAGTTGACCGAGAAGCACGGCAGGCCGCTGGCCGCTTCGCGCGTTGTCCGTCGGGACATCGGCTCCCCCGACGCCCGCGCCGTGGTGGCACTCCTCCGCCAGCCCGCCAGTGCGCGCCAAGCCCTGCTTGCGTCCTTCGTGCTCGCCCCGCCGAAGGCCTTGGAGAGCTAGCCATTCGGCAGCGATACCTGCCCATCATCTGGGCACCGCCGGTTGTTCACAATCCCCTCCGTCGGTTGTCCACATACCTTGGTGAAACCCTCTATTTTTGGGCTTTTTTTGCGCGAATAACCCGCCAACAACTTTTTCCCAAAAACTGCTTGTCACCACTATACCTAGTGCTAGCCTCACCGCCGCTCCCCAACCGATGGGGTGTCCCGCAAGGCAGTCACAAGTGGGAAACCCCAGCAGCGAGGGAGCTTGGCGTCTGATTCGGTCAGGCTGTATGGTGCGGCCGTGAGTGATAAAGACGCTTCAGTGCCCGACAACTCTAGCCAACCGAAATCCATGATTGACGCTCCTGAGCCTATGCTCGCTCCTGCCCCCTCCGCCCGCCGCCCGAAGGCCGCCGTGTCCACCCCGCGCGCTGTGAAGCCCGCTGCCAAGTCCGCCAAGAAATCCAACCGCCTCCAGCGCGTCTTCTCCGACGCCAAGGTCAAGCCCTTCGACCAAATCGAGTGGGACCGCCGCACCGCCGAAATCACCGATGACTCCGGCAAGACGATTTTCAAGCAGGAGGGCGTCGAGGTGCCCAAGAGTTGGTCGCTCCTCGCCACCAAGGTGGTCTGCTCGAAGTATTTCTACGGCGACCCCGCGAAGGCCGAGCGCGAGAAGTCGGTGAAGCAGCTTATCCACCGCGTCACCCGCACGCTCGCCGATTGGGGCGTGAAGGACGGCTACTTCAGTAAGGCGGACGGCGAGCTTTTCTACGACGAGCTGACTTGGCTCTGCGTGAACCAATACGGCGCGTTCAACTCCCCGGTCTGGTTCAACGTCGGCCTTTACCACGAATACGGCGTCGGCAAGAACTCGGGCAAAGGCAACTGGTTCGTGAACCGCAAAACCAGCGTCGCCGAGCGCGCCCACACCCAATACGAATACCCGCAGGGCAGCGCGTGCTTCATCCAAGCCGTGAAGGACGACATGGAATCCATCATGCACCTCGCCTACGCCGAGGCCATGCTCTTCAAGCTCGGCTCCGGCACGGGCACCGACCTCACACCCATCCGCAGCTCCCGCGAGAAGCTCTCTGGCGGCGGCAAGCCCAGCGGCCCCATGTCCTTCCTCCGCGTCTATGATCAGGTCGCCAACGTCGTGAAGTCCGGCGGCAAGACCCGTCGCGCCGCGAAGATGAACACGCTGCGCGACTGGCACGGCGACATCGAAGAGTTCATTGACGCGAAGCAGAAGGAGGAGAAGAAAGCCTGGGCGCTCATCGAACAGGGTTACGACGGCTCCTTCAACGGCGAGGCCTACGGCTCCGTGATGTATCAGAACGAGAACCTCTCCGTGCGCGTCTCCGACGAGTTCATGAGCGCCGCCCTCGAAGGCAAGGAATGGTGGACCCGCACCACCACGACGAACCAGCCGCTCCAGAAGAAGGACGCGAACACGCTGCTCAACAAAATCGCGGAGGGCACGCACATCTGCGGCGACCCCGGCCTGCAATACGACGGCGCGATTCAAAAGTGGCACACCTGCAAGGGCACCGAGCCGATTCACTCCACGAACCCGTGCAGTGAATACGTGTTCCTCAACAACACCGCGTGCAACCTCGCCTCGCTGAACCTCATGAAGTTCAAGCGCGAGGACAGCACCTTCGACGTCGAGCGCTTCAAAGCCGCCGTGCGCATCTATATCACCGCGCAGGAAATCCTCGTGGACAACGCGAGCTACCCGACCAAGGAAATCGCGGAGAACTCCCACATCTTCCGCACGCTGGGCCTCGGCTTCGCGAACCTCGGCTCGCTCTGCATGAGCTACGGCCTGCCCTATGACTCCCATGAAGGCCGCGCCCTCGCCGGAGCCATCACCGCCATCATGACCGGCCACGCCTACGAGCAGAGCGCCGACATCTCCGCCCAGATGGGTGCGTTCAAAGGCTACCGCGACGCGCGTTGCGCCGGCGTCACCCAACCGCTCAAGAAAGACAACGTGGACTCCATGTTGAGCGTCATTCACCAGCACCGCACGGCGGTCGAAGACATCCAGCCCAGCGAGGAGTTCAACTACCTCAAGGACGAAGCCCGTCGCGTCTGGGACGGCGCGCTGGCCAAAGGCAAGAAGCACGGCTACCGCAACGCCCAAGTCACCGTGCTCGCACCCACCGGCACCATCGGCTTCCTGATGGACTGCGACACCACCGGCATTGAGCCCGACATCGCGCTGGTGAAATACAAACTCCTCGCCGGCGGCGGCATGCTCAAAATCGTCAACCGCGGCGTGGCGGACGCCCTCCGTCGCCTCGCCTACGACGAGACGAAAGTTGAGTCCATCATCGCGCACATCGAGAAGCACGACACCATCGAAGACGTCGAGGAGAACGGCACCACCATCAAGAGCGGCCTCAAGCCCCAGCACCTCGAGGTCTTCGACTGCGCGTTCAAGGCCTACAAAGGCAAACGCAGCATCCACTACATGGCGCACCTCAGCATGATGGCCGCCGCGCAGCCCTTCATCTCCGGCGCCATCAGCAAGACCGTCAACCTCCCCAGCGAGGCCACCATCGCCGACGTGCGCGACGCCTACGTGCAGGCCTGGCGCATGGGTCTCAAGTGCGTTGCCATCTATCGCGACGGCTCCAAGCGCTCGCAGCCGCTCAACACCAAGAAGACCAACGAAGGCGCGGACAAAGTCGCCAACGCCGCCGCCGCCACGGCCGAGCAAAGCGTCACTTTGGAAACTCGCGTGAAGGAACTCGAGACCGAGCTGATGCGGCTGCACGGCGAAGTCGGCAAGCCCCTGCGCCGCAAACTCCCGGACACACGCGCTTCCTACACGCACAAGTTCGATGTCGCCGGCCACGAGGGCTACCTCACCGTCGGCGTCTTCCCCGATGGCACGCCCGGCGAGCTCTTCATCACGATGTCCAAGGAGGGCTCCACCATCGGCGGCCTCATGGACAGCGTCGCGGCGCTCACCAGCATGTCATTGCAATACGGCGTGCCCATGGAGGCGCTCGTCCGCAAGTTCGCCCACCAACGCTTCGAGCCGAGTGGCTTCACCAAGAACCCCGAGATTCGCCGCGCCAGCAGCATCATTGACTACGTGTTCCGCTGGCTCGCCTTCCAGTTCATCTCCGGCTACCGCGAGGCGAACGCGAAGGACGGCCAGCCGAACCTGCCCTTGCCCGGACTCATGGAGATTGAACGCCAGAGCGTGAACCGCTCCGTCCCCGAGCTGCCCCTCTCCGAGGACACGGATATCTTCGTGAAAGGGGAGGTTGTAAAATCAGCCAACGTCACCGACCACACAGACCGCCGGCTCGAGAGCCTCAGCGAGGCGCTGAAAGGCTTCATGAAAGACGCGCCGCCCTGCCCGAAGTGCGGCCACATCGCCGTGCGCAACGGCGCGTGCTTCAAGTGCCTGAACTGTGGTGAAAGCCTAGGCTGCTCGTAAGCGCGGAACGCATTCCAACCACGAGGCCGGGGAGCAATCCCCGGCCTTTTGTTTGCATTCGTCTTCATTCGCGATTTTCTCACGGTTGATCCGTTTCCAAGAGTCCTCGGTGACGCCGAGTTTTAAGCGGCGCACGGCCTCGCCGATGAGCATCTTGGTTTTCTGCCGTCCTGGAGCTGGATACGAATCACGACACCAAGCCGCGCCGCACTTGACTCCACGCGGGCATCTGCTGACCGTCTCGACTCGCATGAGCCGCACGCCCCAGGAGTCTGCCTCCAACCCGTCCACCGCCGTGCCACGACCGAGATCGTGGCCCGCCACGCTCTTCGCCGTGCTCAGTGTGGCGCTGCTCTTCACGCTGCTGCACCACGCCGCGCGGGTGCCGGGAGCGGATGTTTCTGACGGCGCGCAACTGCTCCTCAGCACGGCCGCGTTGCAGGCGAACTCCACCTTCGAGCTGCGCTTCGACGAGCCCGTGGCCGCGCCGGAGGAGTTGGACCATCCCGGCGTGCGCGTGCCGGTGGAGGTCGTGCCGCCGCTGCGGGGCGAATGGGTTTGGCTGAGCCGGCGCAGCGGAATCTTCACGCCCGCCGAACCGATGGATCTGGGCGCGCGCTACACCTTCCAACTCCGCCCCGGCCTGCGCACCTCGGCGGGCGCCCTCGTGAGCGCGCGATTGCGGCGCAGTTTTGTCACGCCCGCGTTCACTGCTGAATTCTCCGCCACGCCGGACGCTGGCCAAAGCTTCGCCGCGAACACCACCGTGCGCCTCCGCCTCAACGCCACTGTCACGCCCGCCGCGCTGGCTGCGCACGCCGAGTTCCGCGCCGGTTCACTGCGCGTCCCCGTGCGGGTCGAGCGCTCCAGCCTCGGGGCCACATGGCACAGTGCGTTTCGCACGCGGCGGGCAGGAGCACTCGAACCGCGCGACGACGACGCGGAGGAGGACGACATTTCCTCACTCCCGCCACTGACACGCGTGCCGCCCGCGTCCGCTGCGCCCGCCGGGGCTTTCGCCAGTTTTGCGCTCATGCCGAGCGCGCCGCTCGCGACCGGAGTCGAGTGGTCGTTCGTCCTGCGCGCCGGGCTTCCCTCGCCGGAGACGCGCCGCGTGAGCGCGGAGCAAACGTGGAAGCTCGGTCGTGTCACGCCCTTCGCGCTCGCGAAAACACAGGCGGAGAGCCAATTGAACTCCGGTCGCCGCGTCGCGCTGCACTTCAGCCACTCGCCTGCCGCTGGCGTGGAAACCAACTTCGCTAAATGGTTCACGGTCTCGCCCGCGCCGCCGAATCTCCGCTGCGAACGCGATTGGGTCGGCACGCTCCGCCTGCGCGGCGACTTCGCGCTCGACACCGACTACACGCTCGTCGCGCGCGCCGGCCTGCCCGCCGCCGACGGCCAGTCGCTCACCGACACCGTGACGCGCACGCTGCGCTTCGAGCCGCTGGCGCCGCGCGTGTGGTTCCCCGCCTTCGATGCCGCCCAGCTCGCGCGCGGCGGGCGGGATTTCCAACTCCTCGCGCTCAATACCCCGAGTGTCCGCCTCAGCATCAAACAGCTCGACGCACACACGCTGCTCCACGCGCTGCGTGGCTATGAAGGCTACACGCAGCACAGGCGGCACCAATTCAACGCTTCGAGCTGGGTCGACGGCCACACGCTTGATTGGAACCAGGTGCCGGGCCGCACGATTTTTCAATCGGTGCTCGAAACGCCCTCGCCCACCGACCAAGTGCGGCGCGAGCAAATCCCGTGGAAGCTCCACTTCGGCTCCAACGAAACCGCCGCCGTGATGCTCTTCGCCGAGCCGCTCGTGACCGACGAACGCGGCCGCCAGCACTTCGTCCCCGGCCCGCAGGCTATCGTGCAGCTCACCGACCTCGGCGTCGTGTGGAAGGGCGCGGGCAACGACTTGCTCGTCTGGGTTTTCTCCCACGCCACAGGGCGCCCCGTCACCAACGCCACCGTCCGCGCGATGACGGCGGAGAACGTGGAACTCTCTGCCACCCGCACCGACGCACGCGGCGTCGCGCGCCTCACGCAAGTGCCGCATGGAGCCTGGCTGCTGGCCGAGACCAGCACCGACCGCCACGCGCTGCGGCTCGACCGCTGGGAGACCGACGTGCCATTCCATCGGTTCCAGTCCGGCGATGTCGACGGGTTCGGTGGCAGCCCCGCGCCCGCGCTGCTCTTCTCCGACCGCGACGCGTATCGCCCCGGCGAGACCGTGCAGCTCAAGGCCATCCTCCGCGAGTCGCGCGACGGCAAGTTGCAGTTCCCGACCAACCCGCCCGTTGAACTCCGCGTTCACGATGCGCGCGGTGAAGTCTTCCTCCGCACCAACCTCACCCTCTCCGCGCGCGGCTCGCTGGACTACGCGGTGAAGCTGCCCGAGGGCCCGCGCGGCAATTGGAGCTGGTCGCTGACGATGGGCAACCTGCCGGCAGCGCCGAGCCAGGCAGCAGCGACATTCTCCGGCCCGGCCTACAGCGCGAGTTTCCAAGTCCGCGACTTCAAGCCGAACGCCTTTGAGATTGCGCTCGATGCCCCGCGTGAGTTCGCCGCCAGCGAGCCGGTGCGCGTGCCGGTGAGTGCGCGCTACTTCCTCGGCCAGCCGCTCACGCGCGCGAAAGTGAGCTGGGAACTGGAGGCACACGATGCGGGTTTCACCCCGGCGGGCTGGGGCGATTTCCAGTTCCCCACCCAAAACTACTGGCTCGAACGGCTCGGCTTCAAAGCCGGCCAGCTCACGTTGCACGACGAAGCCCAGCTCGCACCCGGCACCAATCTCGTGCTCACCCCCGAAGTCGTCCTCAACGCGCAACTGCCTCAGCCGCGCTCCGTGCGACTGCTCGCGGAAGTCACGGACTTGAACCAGCAAACGCTCTCCCGCGCGACCGGCTTCACCGTTCACAGCTCAGATTTCTACCTTGGCGTGCGGCAGCCGGAGTCGGCGCGCGTCGGCCAGCCGCTGCCGGTCTTCCTCGTTGCCGTGCGCGCGGACGGCACGCCTACGCTTGTGCCGGTGAAGGCCACGCTCCAACTCCGCCGCGTCGAGTGGCACACCGTCCGCCACCTCGGCGCGGGCAAAACCATCGCGTATCGCAGCGAGCCGGTGTTCTCGAACGTGGTCGAGCAGGCTGCTGTCACGCTGCCCGTGCGCCGCGTCGGGGTGAAGTGGGAGCTTGCCGACGGCGCTTCGCCCGCGCTGCTGCCGGCTCCGACCGAGGCTGGCGAATACTTGCTCGAAGCCCGCGCGACCGATGCCGCCGGGCGTGCCGTGCTCACCGTCATTCCCTTCCACGTCAACCACCCGGAGCCGAAGTCCGCGCGCAAGCTCGCTTGGGATTACCGGAACGACGTGCAGATTGAACTCGTGCCCGACCGCAAATCCTACCGCGTCGGCGACACCGCGACGATCGTGGTCAAGACGCCCATCAGCGGCACCGCGCTCGTGACCATCGAGCGCGAAGGTGTGCGGCGCGAGTGGGTCACGAACCTCGTCGGCAACGCGCCCGCGCTGCGCATCCCGCTGGAACCGGGCGACGCGCCCAACGTCTTCGTCGGCGTGCTGCTGCTGCGCGGGCACGCGGACAGCCCGAGGCAGTTCCCACTGCCGGAATACCGCGCGGGCTTCTGCAACCTCCGCGTCGAGCAACCCGAGGAGCGACTCGAAGTCCGCGTGCTACCGAGCGCAACGGAAGTGCGCCCACGCGGAGCCATGCGCGCCGTCGTCGTCGTGCGCGACCACGCGGACCAGCCGGTGCGCGACGCGGAGGTGACGCTTTACGCCGTGGACGAAGGCGTCTTGAGCCTCACCGATTACGCCACGCCGCAGCCGTTCGAGTTCTTCCACCGCCCCCGCGCGCTCGGCGTGCGCACGGACATTTCGCTGCCCACACTGCTGCCGGAAGACCCGGAGCTGCGCAGCTTTCAAAACAAAGGCCACAGCATCGGCGGCGGCGGACAGGACTCCGTGCGGCGCAACTTCCAGCCGCTCGCCTTCTGGCGCGGCGCGTTGCTCACGGACGCGCGCGGCGAAGTGACCGCCACCTTCCCCGCGCCGGACAGCCTCACGCGCTATCGCCTCATCGCCGTGGCCCACGCGGGCGCGACGCGGTTCGGCAGCGGGCGCGCGGAGTTCGAGGTGAACAAGCCGCTGATGCTGGAGCCAAGCCTCCCGCGCTTCGCGCACGTCGGGGATAAGCTCGTCGCGCGGGCCGTGGCATTGAACAAGACCGAGTTGCCCGGCGAAGTGGAAGTGACGTTGCAGCTCGACACAGCAGCGGGCGGCGGGTGGTTCACCAATCGCGTTACGCTCGCCGCGCAGGCCGCTGCGCCAGTGGATTTCCCCGTGACCATCACGAGCGAAGGCACGGCGAAGTGGCTGTGGCGGGCACGTTTCATCGGTGTCGGCGCGCCGGCGTTCGCGGACGCCGCCGAGTCCACGCTGCTCGTCACGCATCCCGCGCCGCTGCGCCGCGAGGTCCGCTACAACCGCGTTACCAATGACACCGCCGACTTGCTGCTCGGGCTTGACCCGAAGGTGCTCGCGGGCCGGGGCCACGCGACGGTGCGAGTGGCCAACTCGCGGCTGCTGGAGTTGGGCGAGTGCGTGCGGCAGTTGCTGCACTATCCCTACGGCTGCGTGGAGCAAACCACTTCGAGCATGCTGCCGTGGTTCGCGTTGATGGAGTTGCCGGACATGCTTCCGCTCAACGCGCGCGGGACCATCCAGCCCGATGCTGCCATCTCCTCTGGCGTGCAGCAGTTGCTCGCGATGCAGACTAGCGACGGCGGCTTGAGCTACTGGCCCGGCGGGCGCGAGCCGCAGTTCTGGGGCAGCGCGTATGGCGGCCTCGCGCTCGTCCTCGCGCGGGACGCGGGTTATCCGGTGCCAGAGCGCTCGCTGGAGAAACTGCTCGCGTGGTTGCGCGGGCAGTTGGACCGCAGCGGCAGTGTGACCGAGAGCGGCGCGCTGGCGGAACGCTGCCTTGCGCTCTACACGCTCGCACGCGCGGGAAAACCGGCGGCGAGTCATCACGAAGTTCTCTTCCAACGCCGCGACTGGCTCTCGGCGGAGGACCGGGCGCTGCTCGCGCTGGCCGTGCTGCAAGCCAACGGACCGCGCGCGATGGCGGCGGAGTTGCTCAACGGAAAGGCTCCGCCGCGTCCGTCGCGCGGCGTGTGGTTCGGATGCGCGGCGCGGGAGAAGGCGTTGGAACTCCTCGCGTGGTCGAAGTTCCAGCCCGACGCGCCCATCGTGGAACGGCTCGCGGAAGACCTGCTCCGCAGCCAGCGCGCGGCGCACTGGGGCACGACGCAGGGCAACGCGTGGGCGTTGCTCGCACTGGTCGCGTATGCCGACGCGGTGGAGCGCGAAAGCGGTAGCGTGGCGGGCGAGGTGGTTCGCGGTGGCTCGCGTCAATCGTTTCGCCTGGGCGCTCGCTCGGCGCAGGAGCTGGACTTCACTTTCTCCCCGACCAACGCACCCCAACTCGCGCTCGCGAACCCGGAGCGGAAGCAAATTTTCACCCAGCTCACCGTCGAGTCGCGCGACGAGAAGCTGGAGCAGGCTGGGCTGGACCGGGGCTTCCGCGTCACGCGCACGCACGAGCGGCTGGATGATGAAAACAAGCTGGTGGCCGGCCCGTGGCGCGTGGGCGACCGCGTGCTGGTGACGCTGCGCGTGGAGGCGCACGAGCGGGCTGAGTGGGTGGCCATCGAAGACCCCTTGCCCGCCGTGCTGGAAGCGGTGACGCCGGAGTTCAAGAGCGACCAGACGCGCGGCGCGGCGACGGCGACCGCGCGCTCCGGTTGGTGGGCGGACCACCGCGAGCTGCGCCAGGACCGGATGCTCTACTTTCGCAACCATCTGCCCGAGGGCACGCACGTCATCCGCTACCTCGCCCGTGTCCGCGCGGCCGGCGACGCGACCGCGCCGAGCACGAAGGTGGAGGCGATGTATGAACCCGAGCGCGTGGGCCTGAGCGGCTCGGTGCGCGTGAAGGCGGAGTGACGCATGAGTGGCGAGCAAGCAGACCAACCGCTTGGAGCGCGTCCGTGGAAGCTGCGACTTCTCCTGCTCACCGCTCTGCTCACGTTCGGTGCATGGCTCGGCATCTCCTTCGTCCCGCTGCCGCTTGGCATTACTGAACCACCCGCGTCCGGTTTGGAGTTTCTTGACCGGCATGGGCGCACGTTGCGCGAGCTGCGTGATGTGCGAGAGCAGTTCTCGCGGACTGCGGCGGAAGGGGAAATTCCCGCTGTGCTCATGCAGGCCACACTCGCTGCGGAGGACCAGCGATTCTGGTCGCACAGCGGCGTGGACTGGCGCGCGACGTTGCGTGCCGCGTGGCAGTTCGTGCGCAACGGACGCATCGTGTCCGGGGGCTCCAGCATCACTCAGCAGCTCGTGAAGCTGGCCGAGCCGCGCCCGCGCACGTTTCGCACGAAGCTCATCGAAGCCGCGCAGGCGTTGCGGCTGGAGCGTGAATGGGACAAGCCGCGCATCCTCGCCGCGTATTTGAACCGGCTCGATTACGGCAACCTGCGCGCGGGCAGCGATGCGGCAGCGCGGCATTACTTCGACAAGGCTCCGGCGGACTTGAGCGCGGCGGAGGCGGCGTTTCTCGCGGGCCTGCCGCAAGCGCCGTCGCGCCTCAACCCGCGCGCGCGCTTCGCCGGGGCCAAGCGGCGGCAGGAGTGGATTCTCGGGCGGATGCACGCGCTGGGCTGGCTGACGAGTGAGGACTACACGCGGGCCTTGGCCGAGCCGCTGCAACTCGCGCCACCGCGCCGCGAGTTCGCCGCGCCGCACTTCGTGGATTTGTTGTTGGAACGCGAAGCGCCCGACACCAGTCGTCCACAGCGCGTCACGACGACGCTGGACCTCGAATTGAACCGCTTCGTCGAGCAGACGCTGCGCTCGCAGCTCGCTCGCTTGCGTGAGCAGCAGGTGGGCAATGGCGCGGCCGTCGTGCTCGACAACCGCACGGGCGCGGTGCTCGCGCTGGTCGGCTCGGAGGATTACTTCGCGCCCGCCGCCGGGCAGGTGAACGGCGCGTGGGCACCGCGCTCCGCCGGCTCGACGCTCAAGCCCTTCACCTACGCGCTGGCCTTCGAGCGCGGCGCGACGCCCGCGAGCATTGTGGCGGACGTGCCGTGCGAGTTCTCCACCGCCACGGGTGTGTTTGCTCCGGTGAACTACGATCGGCATTGCCACGGCCCGGTGCGGCATCGGCTGGCTTTGGCGAACTCGCTGAACATCCCCGCCGTGCGCGTGCTCGACGAACTCGGCGGCGCGGCGGTGCTGCACGCGCGGTTGCGCGCGTGCGGGCTGACGACGCTGGCGCAGCCCGCCGAGCACTACGGGCTGGGCCTCACGCTGGGCAACGCGGAGGTGCGCCTGCTGGAGCTGGCCAATGCCTACGCGTGCCTCGCGCGCCTGGGCGAGTGGCGTCCGTGGCGGCTGCTCGAAGGTGCCGGTGACTACAAGTCGCCGACACGGGTCATCTCCCGCGAGGCCGCATGGCTCGTGGCCGATGTGCTCGCGGACAACCGCGCACGCGCGCTGGTCTTCGGGTTGGAGACGCCGCTGCGCTTCGATTTCCCCGTCGCGTGCAAGACCGGCACGAGCACGGACTACCGCGACAACTGGGCAGTAGGCTACACGCCGGAGTTCACCGTAGCCGTGTGGGCCGGCAACTTCGACGGCTCGCCGATGCGCGGCGTCTCGGGTGTGACGGGGGCGGGTCCGGTGCTGCACACAATCTTCCAAAACTTGCGCACGCGCTTCGGCACGACATGGTTTGAGCCGCCGACGGGCTGGGTGCAACGCGAGGTTCACCCGCTCACGGGCAAGCTCGTGACGGAAGACGCTCGCCGCTCGCTGACGAAGGACTTCGCCGCCGTCCGCGAATGGTTTCCCCCTGACCGCCTGCCGCCCGTATCGAGCGCCGCCGACTTCGATGCGAGTGGTCGTGTGCTGCTCCCGAGCGAATACCGCGCGTGGTTCCAGAGCGGCGACAACGGATTCGGCGACCGTGTGGCACTGGCGACGCTTCCGCAGTTCACATCATTGCGCGTGCTGTCGCCCGTGCCGGGCACGGTGTTCTACCTCGACCCGGACCTGCCCGACTCCGCGCGCCGGATCGCGCTTCATGCCAGCGGCGGACGCGAGTGCCGGTGGGAGAGCGAGTCGCTCACGTTGGACCGTGCCGCAGGCCTGCCGCAGGCGTTACTCACGGAAGGCCGCCACCGGCTCACCGTGCACGACCTCGCCACGGGCACGCGCGCGGAGACCTGGGTGGACGTGCGGAAGTTGTGAGCGGCGGCGGGAAGAACTTTCTGCTTGGAGCTTGCTGCCTCGCGACTACGCTCACGCCCACTCGCTATGAAAACTTCGCTCCTCGCCCTGCTTTCCTTCACCGCCACCGCCTTCGCAGCCGAGCCGCCGCTGCCCAAGTTCCGCGCGCAGGACATTGATACTGCCGTCAACATCGGCTACGGCATCGCCATCGCGGACGTGGACGGCGACGGCAAGCCCGACATCCTCCTCGCCGACAAGAACACCATCCAGTGGTATCAGAACCCCTCGTGGAAGAAGCACGTCATCGCCGAGAACCTCACCGTGGCGGACAACGTCTGCATCGCCGCGCAGGACATTGACGGCGATGGCAAGTGCGAGATCGCCATCGGTGCGGGCTGGAACCCCGGCGAGACCACCGACCCGACCAAGAGCGGCGCGGTCTTCTACCTCGTCGCGCCCAAGGACCGCACGCAGAAGTGGACCGCCATCCCGCTTCACCACGAGCCGACCGTCCACCGGATGCACTGGGTCAAAGCCCCCGGCGGCCAGTGGGAACTCATCGTCAAGCCGCTGCACGGGCGCGGGAACAAGGCCAACGCCGGCGACGGCAGCAAGGTCTTCGCCTACACCAAGCCCGCCGACCCGAGGGCCCCGTGGAAGACCTCGCTCGTCAGCGACTTCACCCACGCCAGCCACAACTTCCACCCCATCAACTGGGACGCCGACCCCGAGCATGAGTTGCTCGTCGCGGCGAAGGAAGGCGTGTGGTTCCTGGGCCGCAGCACGGGCGAGTGGAAGAAGAAACAAATCTCCGACCAATGGACCGGCGAGGTCCGCGACGGCAAGCTGCCCGGCGGCACGCGCTTCCTCGCCACCATCGAGCCGATGCACGGCACCACCAGCGCGCTCTACACGCAGCCCGCGAACAACAAGGGTCTTTGGCCCCGCCTCGTCCTCGACGACACGCTCAAGGACGGCCACGCCGTCGCCGTCGCGGACTTCCTCGGCGTGGGCAGCGACCAGATCGCCGTGGGCTGGCGCGGCATGACCCCGAAGGCCGTGCCCGGCGTGCGCCTGCTCACGCCTTTGGACAAGGAAGGTAAACAATGGCGCAAGACCGACCTCTCCGCCGCCGAAGTGGCCATCGAAGACATGAAAGCCGCCGACCTCAACGGCGACGGCAAGCCCGACCTCATCCTCGCCGGCCGCGCGACGAAGAACCTGCGCGTGCTGTGGAATGAGACGGGGAAGTAGCAAGATGCAACAGACCCTCAAACTCGCCCTCGTCGGCGCCGGCATGTTCGGCGGCGATGTCCACCTCCGCGCCTACGCCGACCTCCAACGCTTCGGCATCGCTGGCCAGCTCGCGCGCGTCGGCCTCGACAAGTTCAACCGCGAACTCGCGCCGGTGAAATTCGAGCTGGTGGCCGTCGCCACGCGCTCGCAGAAGTCCGCCGAGAAATCCGCCGCCGCGTTCAAGGAATGGACCGGCCATTCGCCCAAGTGCTACTTCGGCGACGAACCCTGGCACGACATCCTCCGCGATTTCCCCGACCTCGATGTGCTCGCCGTCGCCACGCCGGACCATCTGCACACGCAGCCCATTCTCGCCGCGCTCGCGAAGGGCGTGCATGTCCTCACCGAGAAGCCCATGTGCCTCACCACGCACGAGGCCGACCAAATCATCGAGGCCGCGCGCGCGCAGAACCGCATCGTCGCCGTGGACATGCACAAGCGTTACGACCCCGACCACCTGCGCATCCGCGACGATATTCAGAACCGCATCGGCGCGCCGCTCTACGGCACGGCGTATCTCGAAGAGCCGCTGGAGGTCAGCACCAGCACTTTCAAGTGGGTCGAGTCGAGCGATCCCTTCAGCTACGTCGGGCCGCACTGGGTGGATTTGATTTACTCCTACTACCGCTCCAAGCCCGTCTCGCTCACCGCCGTGGGCCAGAAGAAGCGCCTCGTGCGCGACGGCATCAATGCCTACGACGCCGTGCAGGTGCGCGTGGATTTCGACAACGGCATGAGCATCAACTTCCACAACAACTGGATCACGCCGCCCGACTTCGAGGGGCCGGTGAACCAGGGCCACGAGATCGTCGGCGCCGACGGCAAGGTGGAGAGCGACCAGCAATACCGCGGCTTCCGCTGGTGGAACAAGGGCGGCGGCTCGCGCACGAGCAACAACCACTTCACGCGCGATGTGCTCCGCGCCGACGGCACCAAAGCCTACGTCGGCTACGGCGTGGACAGCCTCACCGTCGGACTCGTGGCCGTGTGCCGCGTGAAGTTCGCCAGCGAAACCCGCGACGCCGTGGCGAGCCTGTATCCGACCGCCGAGGAAGCTCGCATCACCTGCGCGATCGTGGACGCCGCCGCGAAAGTGCGCGACCTGAACTTCAAATACCTGGCCGAAGGCAAAGGCGCGACCGTCACCGCCCGCTTCGGCCCCGACGGCATCACGATCTGCGATCCGAACCGCGCGAGCGAAGGCGCGGA
>Ga0208960_1000551_pt1 | contig 20997 bp, 28 predicted proteins | sample GreLakmeON33MSRF_FD_187703 | JGI IMG/M metagenome (GOLD analysis project Ga0208960, IMG submission 187703) | Freshwater lentic microbial communities from great Laurentian Lakes, MI, USA - Great Lakes metaG ON33MSRF (SPAdes) | ecosystem: Environmental > Aquatic > Freshwater > Lake | place: Great...
TGAGGTGATATATGTTTCTAAATCATTTCCATAATCACCACACATTCGCTTGAATAGGTTGGTAATTAATCGAATCATTTTTCAGCAGTTTCCTTGATGGTGATTTTTTTAATGGCGTCTTGTACTTTGACCATGTTTTCTAGCCAAATTCTAAGCATACCATTCATCATCTCTGCATCTTGAATTTCTACTTTATCTGCAAGAGTGAAGGTACGTTCAAAGCCACGGTTGGCAATACCTTTGAATAGATATTCTTCTTCATCATCATCTTTAGCTGCAGCTTTAATTACGAGTTTATTACCCTCTAATGTCATCTCAATATCAGACTTAGCAAAACCAGCAACGGCCATCTCAATGACGTACTTGTTTTCTTTTACTTGTTTGATATTGTATGGGGGATAAGTTATGGCTTTTGTTGCAGCAGCCGTTGCTGCTTCACGCATAAGTTCCATTGTGTCATTGAAACCAACAGTGAATGATTGCATTTTACCAAATTCGGTATTGAAAAAATCTTTCATAAGATTTGTCATAGTTTTCTCCTAAAAGCAAGATTAAAAATTGATACCCCGAAGGCGTATCGGTTGAGGTACTGGTTACGTTTTCCAGTGGCAATAACGTCTGCCCGTTTTACTAACGCTCCTAAGGTAGGTGGAGCACCTGTTTTCCCATCCCAAGGGACTGAGATTATAACAATATTTATATCAGTTGTCAACCATTATTCGGTTTTTTACCAATATTATACTTAGGTGTTAGCTGCCATTCATTCTTTTCCTTGTGTGACAATATTTTAATCTGTGACAAGAAAATTGGTGCAGGCACCTCGGTTTGTTTTTGATTGACCAACTTCACCAAACCCCAATCTTCCAATAGGTTTGCAATAGCATTCCTACGTGATAGGTCGTTTTCGGTAATGTCGGTTGGTTTGCCATCTAAGGCAAATAGTTCTTTGAAATGTACCACATAGTATTGTCCACGTTTGTGGAGTATGTGGCACGATTGGTACAATGTTTGGTCTTTCTTGGAGGCAACACCAATACGGGTCAGTGTCTCACGTACCTTTAGGAAATCATCTTTATCATCCAATGTCACTTCAACTAAGTCTTTAATGTCTATCATTATTCTTCACTCCGCCTGTATCTATTTTTGTTTTTATATCAGCGATTTGTTCATCGGTGAGGATACGTAGGGCCTCTTTGGCCTTGGAGTTTGAATAACCAAAATAGGTTTTCACACATTCAATATCCTTCTCAGAATCGGCCTTTTGCCACGGAACAAACTTCCGTTTCATAGGCCTGATACTATTTAGAAGATACTGGTATTGCATGTCTTTATCAATTCCTGGCCACATGTTCATGTCATTGACGTACAAGACACAATCTAAGTGGTTGGACAAAGACCTATTGATTAGGAAAGGTGCATAATCTTTGTAGTCCAATTCACCATCCGGCACCTTCTTTCGCAGGATGTAATCGGCATAGTCGAACGGACTCATTTGAATTCACATTCAACCATTAATTCTGTAAGGCAGGCAATCAAGTTGATTTCATGGTCTGCAACAAAGGCAGACTGATATTGGTACTTGGCCAAGATCAGAACCATCTGTGGTACAGAATTAGGTTTCAACTTCTCATACAAACCATCGTAGATGTTTCTAAAGATTCGTGTGATATCATTATCGAGGTTGTTCGTAACCCACTTACGACAAGAAGCGAAGTCCTTGTTCATAATAGAAGAAACCAGTTCACTCATCTGTACATCAGAAACAGAGGCCAGTATGCCTTTGTCAATTGTACCACTAACACCATAACGTTGTAGTTCATTCAGAACACGGCGATTATCTGGAAAGTGTTTGGTGATTACGGCAGCAACCACTTGTTTGTCATATGTAACACCCTCTTGTTCCAGAATCCATTCAACACGTTTGAAGAATGCCGCAGCCATCTTCTGTTTACTGCCATTGATTTTAAAGTCAACAACACTACAACGTGAGTGAATAGGATCAATGATCCTGTTCTTAAAGTTACATGTAAAGATGAACGAACAGTTGGATGAGAACTCCTCGATTGCACCACGCATGGCAGGTTGAGTTGAATTTGGATTTAGATAGTCCGCTTCGTCAATAATGACAACCTTGCGGCCGCCTGATAGGGACATAGATGATGCATAATTTTTGATTTTGTTCCGTAGAACATCAATACCCGATTCGTCTGAACCGTTAATCAGAATGTAATCGCAACCGACTTCTTCACAGAGAGCCTTTGCGATTGTTGTTTTACCAACACCAGCAGAACCAGCCAATAAGAGATTGGGAATCTCTTTTCGGTTTACATACTCCTGAAATGTTGCCTTGATACCATCAGGAAGAATACATTCTTCAATGGTTTTAGGACGATACTTCTCCACCCACAAAATGTGTTGTGACATTCAAATACTCCATAATATAAAAAATCAATTTAGGCCGGGAAAGGCCAGTTCAGGTCGGCTTCAAGTTCTTTGACTCGGCCTTCTAATACAGAAATCGTGGTGTTAAAATGACCCGTTCCTTCTTCATTGGGATTATAACGAGTTTTCAAAACTTGAATTTCTTTTCTCAATACAGCAATGTATTGAGTCTTATCGGTCCACATTCTAATTTCACCCATCATTTCACCTCATTCATAGATTCAAATAGAGCTTCAAACTCTTTTGATTCAGCAACTTCAGTTTGGAAAGAGTTTTTGAATTGTGTTTTTGCCATACGTTTCACAATCTTCTTAGGTATTTTTAATTCATCATTGGCAAAATCTACAATATCTTTCATCGCTTCATTGTTTCCTTGGTTCTTGTTCATGTGTAGAACCAGTTCATCAATATAACCTTTGAGTTTTTTTAATTGTTCTTCATCAAAAGAACCAAACAATGTATTTACTTTAGTCATGTTATCCTCCGAAACTTAGGTCGGATTCTTTTGCTTCAATGGCAATCCAGTATTCCATATCTTCTTTAGAATTTTTAAAGTAAGAAAGTCCTTTAGAAGAAATTTGTACTTCATATGTACCTGAAATCATTTTAAAGTTTTCTGTCAGAAACAAGGCCTTGAATTTCTTACCATTACCATCGGCAATCTCAGTTGAATCGGTGTGTGCAGAGTTATCTTTTGCATCACAGGTTGTAATGGAAATTTTATCACCATCAGACATGATGGCAATGTTTGGTGATTGTAGAATACTTGCAGTCTTTAGAATAGAGGCAAGTTCTTCTTCTTTCAATGTAAACGAAACATCAATAGATGGTAGTGTCAACTCTTTTTCTGGAGGAGTTACAATCATACTCTTTGCGGTCTTGCGATAGTTTAGTTTCTTACGACCAACTTTGAAGATAACATGCTTGTCATCAAAATCAATCTCACCATCTTTGTACAGTGATTGTACGGACAAGAACTGGTTCAAGTCATAGATACAGAAGTCCTGTGGGAATTCATCTTTAACTCCTGCTTTGGCCAATACGGTCTTTGTTGCAGAAATAGTTGTCAATTTCTTGCCGGTCTTAAACTCAATGCCAGGATTAATGTTGGCAAAGTTTTTAAGAACCGTCAAGGTCTCATTAGATAATTTCATTTGTTTTCCTCATTATAAAAATCACATGAATACATTATATCATGTTCATACAAAAACATCAAGCAGCACATTGCATGGGCCAGGTGGTGTTTACCAGATTCTTCATCAAGTATTTCACCTTTCTTCCATGCCCACAAATGCCGTTGAAGTGCATCATAGTACCTGCGTTTAGAATCAGGTACATGTTTCCAATTATCTCTCTCATACTTTTGAGCACCAAATGTCAATACATCAACGGTGGCCTCAAGAGCAAGAGGTGGCAACAAACCATATTCTAGTTTGTCGCCGTCAAATTTACGACCACCTTTAGTGGCCCATTGTGATGCTTTGACTACATCGTCAGTCATTACATTTCTCCAACGAAGTTGGCGACTGCTGGCATATCACCACGGAAGTGATAGGTACCAATGTGGTCTGCTCGCATCCAAGGACACAACCAAATCTGTCCACCGATCTTACGCCACAATTGACAGAACATATAATCTTCCGACAAGTAACGGTCTGAACCACCACCTGTTGGAGAATCAATAGTATCAATCAGTGTATCGAAGTATGCATGAATGTAACGTGAACCATCAAAGTTGGCTTGGCCAACGTGGTCTGGTTTATAACGCAAATGTGGAAATGCTTCTGCAAATTTAGGGAACACTTCACGTTTTACCATCATAAAACCAGTTCCAATTTCCAACACTTCAAGTGGATCAGAAACACTAAACTTATCTGTACCACGTACAGGATTAAAAACATAATCACCAGTAACTTTTTCTAAGTCAGCAATTGCAATATCTGGATTTTTAGACATGGCTTTCTTAACAGATGACCACTTGATGGCTTTCTTAGGATAAGGGCCGCCTATAACATCTCTATCTAATGCTAACAATGCAACAACATCTTGTGGATTAAAATGTACGTCAGCATCAATAAACAACATGTGTGTACAATCTGAACGGTGTAGAAACTCATCAACGAGATAGTTTCTGGCACGGGTAATTAAAGATTCGTTGAAAAGAAATGAGAATTTCACTTGTACACCATACTGCATACAAATGGCTTGTAAATCAAGACATGCCTTGGCATATAATCCATGATTCATGCCACCATACATTGGTGTTGCAACGAAAATACTTTTCTTTTGAAGTTCTTCTTTTTTAATTGAAATTTCCATTATCTCTCCAAAAATAAAAAAGGGGAGTACCACATATAGTGGTCTCCCCGTCATTCACAGATTAAGCGCCGAAGCTATAACCTGCACCGATAGCAGTACGAACCATAGATTTGGTTGGTTTGCCCATACGGTAAACAGCAACTTTGCTACCATCACCACGGGACTTGGTGTTTGTGTAGATAACGTGGCCTTCTTTACGAAGTTCTTCTACACGAGCAGAAACGTTTTGGATGCCAAAACGAGCACGAGCTTGTGCAACAGACAAGGTGTTGTAACCCTCTGTCTTGCTCAAAAAGTTAAGGATTTTTGCTTTCGCAGAAATTTTGTTAGTCATAATATAATCTCCTAATAATGACAAAGTTAAAAAAAACAAACTTGTTTTCACAAGCATTCACATCATAACACTATTTAGTGTGTGTGTCAAGTATCCTTGCGGTATACTTTTTTATCTGCCGACTTGCGGCAAATATTTTGTCTTGGTATCTTTCCAAGACAGATATATCAAATCATCATAGAAAAGGTTTTCATAAGAAACGGTATTTTTCTTCTTTAACATTGATATACGGCCTTTGGCATATTTGGTTTTCCAAATATTGGCCAAAGTTTCTTCACTGGTATCAAATGATTTGACCAGTTGTTCATCACCAATTTCTTTCCTAAGATATTCATTGGTGTTGTTGTATAGAGGAGAGAAGTAAATTCCCCTCTGATGTTCGGTACGGATAAGTTCTTTTGGAATACCTAACTTACCATACGCAAAATTTAATGTACGATTTTTGTGGTCACGTTTGAGTGGCAGACCTTTTTGATTCTTGGCTTCCCACCATTCAAAATATCTTCTGGTGTGGTTTTCTTTTACCCAATCATAAATCATTGCTCGTGTTTTCCTGGACGGTTCAAAAGCAACCGAACCAGAACTGAAACCCATTTTGTTCCAGTGTTCAAGTCCATCATACTGAGATAATCCACCAGACTTAGTATTGCCGTAAAGGGAAGTAGTTGTAACACCAACAAGAAAATCACCATATTGTCTCATCCAGTCTTGTTGTACGGTATCGGCAAGACATAATAATGCCAACAATTTACCACCCATGTAATTGAAACCTAAAGGCTGCAAAGGAACAATCGTGGAACCAATGGCCGTGTGATTAATCATACCTTGTTGTGTCTTAACATCTCTAGGCCATCCAATTTCTTTGTCTCTTGGAGTCAAGTCTAAGAAGTCGGATGATATACAGATAACACCTAGGTACTTCTCAGTTCTTTCATCAATAACGGTGTAGTATAGATTACGACCAATATTAGAGTTGTTTTTCATTGTGGATGAAAATGTACGGATTGTGTTCCAGGTTTCAGCCAGAGGACCATTAGATAGAACCAGTTTAGGAACTAACTTTTCATAATCATCAGGACCTTCTGGCATCCAGAAATTCTTCTTAACTTTTTCAACCAGTTTCTTTTGTGTAACATCCACCAGTTGAATATCTTCACCAAACAATGTGCCAATGTTTCTGGTAGGATACTTCTCATGTACTTCTAACCACTTTTGATATAAGGTATACTCACGTACATCCATCTGTGAGGCATACGTGAGGTCCTTAATCAGTATTTCTTTCAATTGCTCCGTATCAATGTGTTCAAAACGTTCAGGTTCATTTAGTACCTGCCATTTCTCCCACTGAGCATCAACATAATCTATAGGTGTAGCCATTAAGTTCTTTGTGTGAGTTGATTCATTTTCTTAGGATTAAAATACTTGCGTCTAATTTTGTCCAGTCTCTTTAGACCATATTGTAGTGCAAGTGGTTTTACTCTACTAGTATACACTATCCCATTCATATGGTCAAGCTCATGGAGAAAACATCTTGCAGATATACCATTAAAAGTTTTGGTACGTTTCTCACCTGTGAAATCCTGGTACTCCACTTCCACGGTTTCTGGTCTGGTAATGTGTAGATTTAGGAAAGGGAATGAAAGGCATCCTTCCTCCATATGTTTTTCACCAGATGACGAAATGATTTTAGGATTAAAGTGTGCCACATATTCTTCACCTGCACCCATAACAAAAACACGGTACTCAAAACCACATTGATTAGCTGAGAGTCCAATACCATTTTGTTTTCTGCAAGTTTCTACCAATGTGGACGCAAAAGTATTTGGATCAACCGGTGGTTTTGCAAAATCAAATTCTGGTAGAACTTTATACAAAGCAGGATGGTCTGGTGGTACCAAATCAAATGTTTCAATTTTAGTGGCCGATGAAACCTTTGCTTGTTCTTCGGTATTATATAATACAATATCTTCTGTGCTCATTTTGTAATCCTTGAAAAATTATTTTTCTTTTCAAATTTAATAATAGACCTAAACTTATCAAATAGTTGGTCACCTTTATGTGAGATAACAAACACATTTGTGTCTGCACCCATTTCATGTATTAACTTTAAGAATTCTTCAGTGCCAACCGTATCAAGGCTAGAATCAAATACTTCATCAAGTATCAACAGGTTTGTATTGGTACTGTTCTTCAACTTGGCAATTTGTCGCCATGTGAATAATAATGCCAAGTCAATACGCATCTTTTCACCTTCTGAAAAATTAGCATAAGAGAAATCATCACGATGCCTACTCTTAATTGTTTCTTCAAAATTTTCATTGATGTTGAAGTTAACAAAAAAGTCCATGGCCTTCAGGTACTTGTTAATCAACTTATTCATAACGGGTAAGTATTGTTTAATGATACGTGTCTTAATGCCACCATCCTTCAATAACGTACCTGCAAATTCGTGGTAATGTTTCTCTATCAAACTACTCTCATAGTTCTTCTTGTATTCATTCAATGCAACATTCAACTCAATTAACTTTTGGTCACTGCCTTCGGTATTGATTTGTTTTTTGTTTAGAGATGTTATCTCAGCATTCAGTTTACTAATGTACTGATTAATGGCACTCATTGTAGAGGTATGTTTAATGACCTCTCCGTTATGTGCATTGATATGATTAAGAATATCCGTAATCGATTTTATTTCGTTATTAACATTTGTTAATTCTTGTTCAATCTCATTGAGGCCAGTTCTCTGTGTATCAATTTTCGTTGTTTTTTCTTGTACTTGAGTATCTTTCCATTCAGGTGTAATGGATTGTTTGCATGTTGGACAGTCGTGGTTATTTTCATAGAACTGAATCTCCTTTTGATTTCTATCAATATTAGTTTGAACTTTACCTTTGATTTGAAATAGTCCCTTGGCCTTCTTGTCAAGTTTCTCTTTCTTATCACCAACTTTGTTTTGTAATACCACAATATGTCTGTTAATCAACTCAATATCATTTTGTAATTTACTATGTTGTTCTTTTGATTTCTCAATCTCTTCCAGTTTATTCTTTATTTCGGTATCATTGTTTTTTTTATGTTCTTCGATGTTTTGTTTTTGGAGAGTTATCTTTTCTTCTGTAAGAGAGATGGCATACTTAGACTTATTTAAATCTTCTTTGATGTCAGAATTCTTCTCTTTGATAACATTGTTCATTGAAGAAAAGATTTGAATATCTAATAGGTCCTCAATGATTGCCCTACGGTCATTTGCCGATAACTGCATGAAAGGAACAAAAGATGCTGAACCAAGAATGACAACCTGCGTAAAAGATTTGTAGTTTAATTTGAGAATATTATTCTCTAGTATCTCTTGATAATCTTTTGCAGCTGCATCTTGGTTCAGCAATACATCATTCAAATAAATTTCAAATATATTTGGTTTAATACCACGTATAATCTTGTATTTTTTTTGGCCAATATTGAAGTGTAATTCTACAACGGCTTCTTTGCCATTGACTGAATTCAATAGTTGTGGTTTGTTTATCTTACGAAAAGGTTTACCAAACAAAACAAAACACAATGCATCCAGAATTGTGGATTTACCAGCACCGTTGTGGCCAATAATCAATGTGTTGTTAGATTTGGTAAAATCAATTTCAGTAAAATTGGCTCCGGTGGATAGAAAATTCTTCCACTTAATCTTTTGGAATAAAATCATGCTTGTTCAGTATTCAATGCCTCTACGTAGAGTTCTTTTAATAATGTTTTCAATCTATTGTTGTCGATACTTTCTTCCTGAATACCGTCAACATACTTGTTTAATATAGTAAGAGTATCTTCTGCTTCATCAATCACATCATCAACATCTTCTAATTCTGTAAAATCTTCTGCAATAGTAATGTCCGCAGGGTTTTTATTATACAGGTTATTCATGAACTTGTCAAACAAATACGGATTGGTTTTGTTTATTACAACCACTTTGACATAAGTATTTGGATATGGTGTTAAATCTTGGCCATCAATCTCTTTGATGGTTTGTGCCTTATCATCATATGTAATACGATGAAACATTTTATTTGGATTCTCTACGAATTCAAGTTGGTTAGAATCCATGTCAAACAAATGAAAACCCCGAGGGTCATTATAATCCTGCCAAGTAAGCTCGTATGGATTGCCCAAATAGTGGATATCATCACTAGAAGATTTGTGATGGTAATGACCACTAAAAGTGTAATTAAACTTCCTAAAAATATCACGATCTAGTCCTCCTTCAGATGGCATGCCACGATACATGGCAAAGCCGGCAATTTCAAAATGACCCATACAAATCTTTGCAGGGGTGTTCTTCAGTTCTAACATTGAATTGTCAAAGTTCTCAGCACATATCCAAGGCATCATACAAACATCGTAGTTCGTATCTTCATACTTGAGATGTATTGTCTGTGGTGTATCAATAACATTGATGTTATCATACTCACGCAATAACAGGTCAACCGAATTCACATCATTGGTATTCTTAAAGTATGTGTCGTGGTTGCCAGCCAACATATGCACTTCAATACCCATATCATATAGTGGTGCAAAGAACATTTGTTTGGCACGTTTCAATGAAAAGAAGTTGATATACTTTCTACGGTCAAATGTATCACCGAGAATAAGTAAAGTTTTAATACCTTCTTTCTTTAATTTTGGAAAAAAGGTATCTCTATAAAACTCCTCAAAGAAATCCAAAAACAAAGTTGAATCGTTTCTGGCACCAAAGTGTTGGTCGGTAATTATTGCAACTTTCATTTTGCCTTTTCAATTTCAAATAATCGTTGTCGTAACTCAGTGGTAGAAAAACTGTGTTGGCGACTGTTAAAGTATACTGACATAGGTAATTGATAACCAGTAAACTGTTTATCTCTATACTCCTCACCTACTATTCTAACATCAATTGGATAAGAAGTCAATATGTCCATCAATTCTTTTTCTGTGGCATATGGTATAATTTCATCAACATACTTACAAGCCTGTACCTGTATGAATCTTTCCAGTACCGTTTGCAAAGGTTTGTTTTTGGTGGATGGCCTGTCTATTGTAGGATCCATTTGAAGTCCTACAATCAAATGGTCACACTGAGTCTTTGCCTCTTTTAACATCATCACATGACCTGCATGAAACAAGTCGAATGTGGAACAAGTAAATCCAATTCTCATAATTACTCCTCAATAAATTTTTCAAGGCCCTTAGGTTTCTTTAGGGCATACTTTTCTGCCTTTTTGGTTTTTCTGGCAACTTCATATGTCTCAATGAACTCTGAGATGTTTTCATATAGTTCGAATTGCCTTGTACTACCATCTTCACCTTCTAACATTTCGAATTCATCCAAAATACCATACAGTTCAGTGGCCTTATATTTGACGTATAGTTGTTTCTTTTCTTTTTGAATTCTGCGTAAGAATGCAAAGTAGATGATTTGGGTAAAATATGCAAATGGATTGGAAGACTTTGTTGGATCAAAGTTCTCAAAGTACATTAAACAATTCTCAATACCATCCGAAACCATTTCATCTCGGTAAGTATAGTTGATAAAGTTTGGTTTGTGGGATAATCCTTCGGCAATTTTCATCCAGCATTCACCGATGTAATTGGGAATTTTTGGTTTTGGTTTGTTGGCAGACTCGGACTCTACACATCTGGCTTTGTAGTCTACCAGTGCAGCTAGGAAATCTTGATTGTTTATATAATGTTTTAGTTTACTCATTCAAATGTACCATAAAAAGTTGTTGACAAGGGGCTTGACATGTGATATAGTCCTCGGTGTCCCCTATGATGTTAATATTAAGATTTAATGTAATAAGGATTTACCAATTTCCTTTTCTTCAAAAGCAGCCATGACTTCTTCATTCAGTTCCACTTCATTTTCTTTGCGAGTCTCATCTTTCAATTTAATCATTGCATTGATGTAATATTCCTCAAAGTCTTCTGTAGGTTCCATTGTAAACAAAACATCACTGGAAGATACTTCCACAGAATAACCTTTCATTACGGCCGCAGGTAACCATTGTTGCAGTACCAGATTCGTACCCCTAAGTTCGAATAACATGGGACTATCAATTATTAATTTATTATCTTTTTCAAAGATGCAATCACAGATTACATCTATACCGTCTTTGAGTCTTAAAAGTTTAACCATTTTTGAGTCCTATATTGTAAATTTTAAAAGAGAACTGCTCTTCATTATATATCTTCACTCTCTCCACGAAATGTTGCAGAGTAAAGTTCGTATGTTTTTTGATTCTGAGGTCATCTGCAATATCATATAGTGTGGCCATTTCTTTACCCTCATTCTGTCTTAGTCCTCGTCCAATGGATTGGAGGTTTCTGACTCTACTTTTACTAGGTGAAGCAAAAATAATGTTATGCAGATTCCGAATATTAATACCAGTACTAAAAGTACCAAAAGAAGCAACCACAATAGCGTCATTTTCTGTCTCCATTATCTTACGAATTTCTTCTCTTATCTCTGTTTCAACATCACCATCAACAAAAAACACACTGCGGCCATTGGCCTTTTCTTTAACCATCTCACACAATAATTTACCGTGTTTCTTCATCTGAAACAATACCAGTGTATTCTTTTTCAAACTGATGGCCAAATTGCGTATGAAACGATTTCTATTTTCTGATTCCAACAAATACTTTAATTCATCCGGATAAGAAGAACTCTTCATTTCTTGGCATCTCTCATCTGGATGTTTAAGTATCAAACATTTTATATTGAATGGTGATAGTTGTTTCTTATCAATAAGTTCTTTGGTGGTTATGACCTTTTTAGTTGGTCCAAACAAACCTTCCAGTACCAACTTATGTGTTTTGGTACCATCTAAAGTACCAGTAAGTCCAACTCTATACTTGGCATTAATACAGGCCGTCAATATAGATGTTAATGATTGTGCCTTAAATAGATGTGCTTCATCTCCAATTACATACTTGAATTGATGGAAGTATTCTGATGGAAGTTTGTAAAGTGATTGCCAAGTGGAGATTGTGAGTTTCTTGTCCGTCACCTTATCTTTGCCTTGATAGATTCGGTGTACATTATCTTCAACATTGAATCCATTTGCACTAGAGTAATCTTCAAAGTCAGTATACAGTTGTTCTACCAGAGATGTTGTTGGTACAATAATTAAACCTTTGAGGTCTTGATATTGAAGCAGTTGTCGAAACAACAAGTATATTATTAATGATTTACCTGAAGCCGTTGGTGACAACAACAGAGCTCTGCGTTTCTGCATGGCCTCAATAAAAGCGTTTTGTTGATGTTCTCTGACAACAATAGGTTTGTCTTTTGAATGTAGGTCTAATGTATCAAAGAATTTTTGTGCATGATACACCGAATACTCATCTTCAATTATGTTGTGTGAGTATGCATATTCACGTTCTTCACAGAATTCGGTAAGATATGGAACAAGTCCAAGATACAATTGACTGGTTTGTAGATTGAATAGACGAATCTTACCGTCCCAGATTCGATTCCGATAGGCTGGAACGAACTGATAACCAGGTACAAAGAACGTGAAGTACTCCGATAATTCCTGTGCAACGTGGCGTTCACACTCCACTTTGCCGTAGACTTCGTTTACTTTGTATATTGTAATGTGTTCACTTGTTTCCATATTTTTTTCTATAATCTAATTCTTCTTGAAACCACATAACCAAACTTCTCTGGTCATAATTTCCTGGTTTGGTTGCCCATACCAAGTAAGAATCTGGTAAATTTTTAATGAACATACCTTTATGTTTACCCCAAGGCATCTTAGTATATCTTCTGGATTCATGGTCTTTGTTCATTGGCCACCTATAAATTTTTCCCAAGAAATAAAATCTCTTAACTGCCATGTTCTTTGTTTAAGTTCAGACATAATTGATTCAACCACAGATGTAACTTCTTCATGGTATACTTTCTTTTCAAGCAACTTGATGAGGTCTTTGTCTGCTTCTAGGTAGGTGTTGATATCAGACTTGAGTGTAAATTGAAATGGTTCCCAACCATAATCGTTCAACTCATCTTCTGTTAGTTTACCAGTAAAGTATTCCCATTTCACCTTACGCATACGCAAGTAATCAAAGTGGGCTTTTTTGGACGCAATCTTATGCTTGGTTAAAATACCAAGATACTTGCTGTGATATTTGGGAATGTTTAATAATTCTTTAGATGGCTCGGTTTGGTCTATGACCGCATCGTTTTCCCACATCTTTAAAATCTGTTCAAGTGTTTCCATATCTATTCATCTATCTATTCAAATAACAAAATCTTTTTTAAAATCAACAACTTAATGTTGTTTTATCTATTCAAAACATTATAACACAAAATGATTACACTGTCAAGTAGGTATACGATTGATATCTAAATGTTGCCGTTGCGGTCATTATTGTATCGGCCGACTGTGTAGAATCAAAATTAATATCAGTAATACTTAAAGGGAAAACATTTACATATTGTATTCTAAGCAAAGGATTATTCAATCCACTTAATATGGTTAAAGTGGCATCTGAGAAATGTTTATTCGTTTGTAGTTCTTTGCTACCACCACGTTTCTCAAATCCATTCGGATCGGCCATGGTAAGAAACCAATCATACAAATTTTTCCAACCTTGCAATTCTTCATCCAGTATAAACTCTACAGTTAACGGATCGTATGTCAATTTGGTACCAGGAGAATACATGTCCAAAAATGGTGTTGCTCTGTTTACTTCACCCAATGTTACACCAGGTAAATTAACTGATTGACAAAAATACTGTGTAGTTCTGACTCTATCAAACGTTAATAGAAATTTGGTTGGTTGTAATAAGTTTGTATTCTGCGGACTTCTGTTTATTGCTGTCATGTTATCTCCCTCTATCAGTATTTAGGAGCCAAAAAAAAGACCACCCGAAGGTGGTCTTTAAGTATCACTCTGAGGTGACTCTTTATCTTACATCAAGTTTTTCACTTGGAAAATTCTATAGTAGACGTTTGAACGTGAGTTCAATGCGCCGTTGCCGGCACTCAAACCAGTTGCGAATGGGTTTGCAACCATGCCGTAACGTGTTTTGAATCCAATTTTTGGTTGGAATGTGTACTGGTCAATTGCACGAACCATTTGCAATGGAACGTAAGGGCAGTAGAAAATACCTGCGTCATAAGGTGATGAACCTTTGTAACCGATTGTAACCAATTCTTGGTTAGATGTGTAACCACCAAAGTAAGGGTCGATGTATACTTTGATACGGCCATGCAACATACCAGCGAATGTGTTACCTGTATCGTCAACTTGCAAGTCAGCAGACAAGTTTGGAGTGTATTGCAACACACCAGCCATTGCCATTGCGGAAGCAACGTCAGATGATACAATCATCACGTTACCTTTGCCACGACGAGTTTGTTTTGCGATAACGTTTGCATCACGTTCAATTTGGAAAATCAAACCTTTGAAACGTTCAACTGACCAACGACCGTTAGAGTCTGTGTCCAAGTCAAATGCACCAGCAGTTGTAGTACCATATTGAGCACCTGCAACAGCACAAGTGTAAATTGTACGGATAACTTCACGGTTAATCTCAGCAAGAATTTCTGTAGACAGAATGTTTGACAATTCTGTTTCTGCGTCCAAGCCATGAATTGCTTTCAAGTCTTGTGCTAGTTCTAGTGAGTATTCGGCTTTCAATGCACGGCTTTGTGCAGTAACAGTAACTTTCTCGATTGAGAATGCCATTTGTTTGAAAGGACTATCTGTGTCAGCACCTAATGCTTCAGCAGTTGCTGTTGGCATGCCGATACCAGTTGTGTAACCGTTAGCAGTCAAGTCAGCACCAGTGTCTGTACGAATGTCTGTTGCGTTGTTACCACGGAAACCGTATGGGTTAGATGTAGACAATGCACCAGAGAATTCTGTATTTGCTTCGTTGAAGAAAGATTCTGAACCACCTTGTGTGTTGTACTTAGCACGCATTGCAAAGATTAGACCAGTAGGTCCAGTCATTGGTTGAACGCCTGCAACATCATAAGCAATCAAGTTAGGCAATGCACGGCGAACCAAACTAATTAAGATTGGATCGTAGTTAGAGATGCTACCACCTGTAACGTTTGTTGGTGCAGAAGATACGGCAGTTTCATTCAACTGTCCTGCTGCTGCGGCCATTTCACGTTGTTGGTTTTCCAAAACAAGTGCTGTAACAGCTTTCTTGTATGGGTCTTTAATAGCTTCTAGGCCTTCGTGTTCTAGGACTGGAGCCCATTTCTTTTGTAATTCTTCTGTTAGATACATTTAGTATTCTCCTTGTAAGTATCTTTTTATTGGTAAAGTTTATTTATTTAACCAATGATTTAGAGATGATTTGTGCGTACTGAGCGATTGCAGGATCAATAGCAGCCGATGGCTTCTTTTCATCCTCAACTTCTACAGCTTCATGTAGAGCAGAACTAACTGGTGCTTTAACTGATGATTGGAAGTATGAATCTACCAATGTTTCTAGTTTTTGACCAAATTCTTCTTCAGTAGTAAACTCAACAGTCTCTGCGAGTGCTTTTAGTTTTTCTACTTGTGTCTGCGTCAGGCCTTCACATACTGCATGTATAGCCTCTGTCTTTTTAAATTCGTTAATTTGTTTACTCATTTCAACATTACGTGAAATTTCTTCGTTGATAGTGTGTTCCAAATCTTCAACCTTAGTAGTCAATTCTTCTACAACATCCACTTTTTCATCTGGAATGTCAATGTAGTGTTCTTCGAATAGACCTTTTAGACCACGAATGAAATCTTCAACGATTTCAGAACGTAGACCTTTTTCGATTGCTAATTGGTTTTCTTTGAACCATTCTTCAGCCATGTAGTTGATGTAATCATCCAACTTTTGTGCCAAATCTTCTTTGACTGTTTCAACAGCCACTTCAAATTCTTCGTACAATGCTTCTTCAACTTCTTCCATAATGGATTGTGAACGAACAACAACGGCTGCTTCAAAAATTGTGGTAGCTCTTGATTTGAATTCTTCGGAAAGATTTTCACCTGAAAGTAATGCACCTACGTCATGGTCCATTTGTTCTTTCATTTTTTGTTTCTTCATCATAGCTTTAATCATTTTTTTATCTTCGGCTGCATCTTCATGTGCTTCTGCAACAACACCATCATCTTGTTCAGCTTCTTCGTTGGCATAAGATTGGAATGTGGCACCTGGATTTGATTGCATCATTTGTGGTGCAAGTTTGGCCTTGATACGGTCACGAATTGCATTGTAGTCTGTTGCTGCAGCTTGAACGGCTTTGTGCTCAGACCCTTGTGAGTCGGCAGGACCAGACAACTTCTGTGCAGGCATTGAACCCTGTGGTGGTGTTGCGCCAGGAGGTGTAGCTGTTGGAACACCTTTGGTATAGTCACCAGTTTCGTCATCTTGTTTCTTGATTTCACCAGCAACTTCACCAACGTCTTTTGTGCCATAAGCAACAGATGTAGGTAGTTTAGATGAACCTTCTTTATGGCCACGAGCTACAGAAGCTTCAAAGTTTTCTTTTGCGCCTTCTGTAAGAATTGATTTAGCGGCGTCTGTCAGATTAAATTTTCCCATTTTGAGAATCTCCTTGATTTATATTGGATATTTATATTTAAAGTTTTTTAAGGAAGTTTTCAAAGATTTTTAAGCTTACGGCTTCAATCTCTTTGCTAGATGCTTGCTTAATTTCTTGCTTTGCAACATCATGTTGTTGTTCGGTCCATATACCGTTAACCAACATCCATTCCTTACCTTCCATAATGCCTTGTACAAAAGCACCTGGCGCAGAAGGATCTGCTACAATATCTGCCGCTGTGGCCAGATGAAAGTCTCCTTGAACGACATTGATGCCGTTTTCCATTTTAAGAGAACCCATACCTCTTGATGACACACCTAGTTGTGCGCCGCCTTCAATAAGATTTCTTGCAATGTTACCCATAGGGGTTTCAAGAATTTTTGCTTTGCCTATCCAAGCATTTCCCTCTTGGCGTAGACCAACAATTAAGTGAGACACACGGTCAAGATTAATGGAAGGGGTGTCTGGATGTCCCAGTTCACCAAAGGCACGATTTTTATTAATATATTCTTCGCTGTAACGGTTAACTTCATTACGCATGGTTTGTTCTTTATACATGCGTTTGTTTTTGTTAACTGCTTCTGCAACTAAAAACGGACCTTCAATAAAAAGAGTTTTCTTTCCGTCTTTTTCTTCCGTTAAGTACTGTACTGATTCGCTAAGTTCTCTAATGAGTTTCATTGTAGTCTTTCTGATTAAGGTCTTAAACCATATGAACCATAATTAAATGCGGCTGGATCACTCAATTGACCACGTTGATAGTGTTCATTGTCTTTACGCAATTCTAAAATCATTGTATAACTATCATTTACGGCCATGCCTCTGGTAGTCACACCAATATCACCTTTGCAACCTGAAGTTCCTTTTGCATTATTTGGTATTGTTACCCAGTTACCAGCAGAATCATATTCTCCGTTACCGTTCATAACAAATAAAGGCATTGCTGTTGATGCATTCCAAGATAGTGTTACATCACCGCCTGCAGCACAATCATACCATAAACGATATAAAGATAACCCATAAAAACCTAATGCACCAGTATTAGCGGCACTGGTAAGTAAATTGCCTTTAGATGTATCCATTGCACCATATAGTGTGTTCGCTTGAATACGCACAGCATTTGCTTCTTGGCCACTTGAACCATCAAACGATCCGGTTAATTTAATAACCGCATGTTCTGTCGTATCTTTTATTACTTGATATGTAAATGAATTTGCCATTTGTAATTCCTGTTATTGTTTGAATAATATTTATACCAATGCGTCAAAATTAAGTTTCACTTGGTTCAGCTGCATAGAGAACTTCATCTTCAGCAGTTGCACCTTCTGTATCTTCTGGATTCATTAGTTGTTTTGCAACTTCAACTTTATGTGTCTCAATATGAGCTCTAACTCTATCATGTAGTGCAGAGTATAATGCGTTACGCATTTCAATTGCGTTGTCTGTCTCTGCGTAATCTACGATTTGTCTTGATGTTTCCATGTTATCTCCTAATTATAAAATGCGTTTCAATCTGGTAAATGTTGTTTCAACTTCTTCTAAGCTGAGGTCACCTTTAACTGATTTTGAACCACTGGAACCTTTCGATTTACTTTTTGCTGGTGCTGATTTTGAAGAACCACCACCAGAACTACCACCACTAGAACCACCGGCCGGTGCAGGATCAGGCATCAATTCTGATTGTTGTACCATTTGGTCGGTCTGAACTTGTGCTGCCATTTGTTGTGAAGCAATATCATTTGTTACAGCCACTGGCAATCCAAGTCCATCTTCTTTTTCTTTATCTATTTCTTTTTGCATCAGAGTAATTTCATCATCAGTCAAACGCAACACATTTTGTTGAATCCAATTTTGTGAGAAATAACGACCTGTATATGGATCAACTGATTGAAGTAGAGTCAATCTTTGAGTCATCAATTCAGCTTCTTTTAATTCTGAGAAGTTATTATCTTTGATGTAATCATAATGTATATCTTCTTTAAATAGATTCCATTCTTCGTCTGTACAGATACCTTTTAATACACACTGCACACGCAATGCCTGATTAAACACTTCTGAGAATTTGTTACGTAGTCTATCAACAAACTTGGAAAACTTTAATTCATCACGGGTAATTTCTGATGAACGGCCAAGTGAGAACCCTTGATTAGGTTCTAACCTGGAGACTGGAACGCACAAGGCACCATATAGTTTCTTCTGAAAGTATTTAACGTCTTCCAGCTCACCTAGGTTCTGTCCACCTGGTAGTGTGGTAATCTCTGTGCCTTTGCCACCTTCTCTACGTGGTAACCAAAAGTCTTCCATCATAGACATGAATTTACGGTCATCACGGACTTCACCTGTGTTAGCATCATAAACAAGTTTGTTTTTATACTTGACCATAATGTCACGCAGGTATTGTTCTGCTTTTAACTTTGGTAAGTTACCAACGTCAATGTAAAAGATTCTGCGTTCTGGTGCTCTTGAGATACGATAGATGACTGTTGCATCTTCAATCATACGCAATTGATTCAAAGGCTTAATTGCCTTATGTAGATAACTCAGAACAACTGCACGGCGAGAGTCCATAAGGCCAGACACCACCGAAATGATAGAGTCTGTTGTGATGCGAACACCAACAGGACCAAAATTGGATGCACTACCACTAACAACTTTGTCATTGTATATGTAGTATTCATTCACTGGTTGCATAACATCTGCACCAGTTCTTTCATCTTTTTGTTTCTTCATTTCACGAACCTTACGTAATCTACGTGGGTCGATGTAACGAAGTTCTTTAATACCTTCTTGTGGCTTCTCACGGTCAATAATCATGTGATAATACATTCTACCATCCACATAATAACGGCGGAAAATATCTTGAGCCATATTCTTATAACTCAATAAACGTAAGATGTTATTGAATTCTTCTTTGATGGCTTTCTTAATCTTATCGTTAATTTTCAAATCATCTAAAACGATTTGTGTTATTTTACCATCATCGTCTTGTACAATGGCTTCATTAACTATATCATCTATCGCAGATTCAATTTCAGGTTGCATTGCCATTTCACGATAACGAGAAATAAGTTCTACCTCATTCTTTGCGGTACCGTCAAGGTCGACATAAGTGCCGTAGTATGCGGCAGATGTAATAGTTAATGCCCCATCATCTTGCGTTGGAGGCGCAAATGACTGCTGGCCAAGGCCTTCTTCCTCATCCTTTTGACGAGAGATTGTAAAGCCAAATAGTGAAAATTTGTTGTTGTTTGCCATGGTTTGTGTGTAATTATAAAATCAAAAAAACATAGGAGACCCAATAGGGTCTCCCGCATATATCAAGTTGTTGTGTCTGTTTCCCAGAATTGATATGCAAATGTACAAGTGAATTCCTCAATTGCATCATTTGAACTCCAATCTAGGTCGATTGGTGCTAAGTCTAATGGAAATGTGCCAACAAATTTATATCTCTTTAATTCGTTGCCTGTTTTTCCATATTGAATAACACTTGCATCAACAGCATATCCGTTAGAATTTCTTGCTGATGCACTTCTTAGATTACCTGAATGACTATTGATTGCGTTCATCCAATTCTCTAAAGAATTTCTGATGACAAAATCTTCATCATTAATAATTGTTAATGTCCAGTCTGTAAACGTTCTGTTACCAGCAAACTTCATTTCACGCCCGAAGTAAAATACTGGTACAGTACCGATTGACGAACCTGGTAGTTGAGCTGTTTTGGCCATAAAAGTTATTTTTTGGCCAGCAACTGTTGCGTTTGTTACGCTTGATGGGAATATTAAAGAGACAGAGAATAGATTTGGACGGGCACCGTCACCAATCATATTTGCTCTGAATTCTGCTACATTAAATGACATTGTTTTCTCCTATCGTTTATTTATTAAGCTGCGCCAACGATTGTTACGAAATCAACACCAGTACCAACAGCGACAAAATTCAACTGAATGTAGTTGATTGAACGTGCAGGTTTAAGGTAGATATCTCCAACGAATTGGTTACTATCAATAACTTGTTGTGTATTATTTGTTGAATCGCAAACAACTCTAAAATCTGTCAAACCACGGCGACCTTGAATGTCACGCAAGAATGGTGAAACTAGAGCAATAAATTGTGCTCTTGTGAATTCATCGTTCAATTCAAACATTGAATATTTGGCAGCTTGTGCAATTGCCTTTTCAAGTGTAATAAACAAACGGCGAACGTTGATTCTATCGAATGCAGAAGGCTTGGCCAACAAAGTTTTATCACCAAACAATACTGTTCCTTGACCTGGGAATGATACAACTGGATTAACGCCTGCTGCATATAGTGTGTCTCGGAATGATTTGTTTG
>Ga0208960_1000552_pt1 | contig 20959 bp, 20 predicted proteins | sample GreLakmeON33MSRF_FD_187703 | JGI IMG/M metagenome (GOLD analysis project Ga0208960, IMG submission 187703) | Freshwater lentic microbial communities from great Laurentian Lakes, MI, USA - Great Lakes metaG ON33MSRF (SPAdes) | ecosystem: Environmental > Aquatic > Freshwater > Lake | place: Great...
CCACGCGTTAGATGCAAAGAACAGCACCGATGTACCCACGAGCAAGCCGATGTCGCCAGTACGAGTTGTGAAAAATGCTTTGAGGGCCGCACGACTATTGGCGCCGTCCTCCCACCAGTGGCCAATCAACAAGAACGAGCACATTCCCATGATTTCCCAACCCAGAATAAGTTGAATCATGTTCTCTGCAAGAACCATGTTGAGCATTCCTGCGGAAAACAAAGTCAGTGCTCCAAAGAAATGGGTGTACCGAATATCGCCACGAAGGTACTCAACCGAATAAATCTCGACCAGTGTTGAAATCAAGGTCACAACTACAAGCAATGTCAGAGACAGACCGTCAATGTGCTGCCCGATTCCGAAGGAGAAGCCAGCACTATCCCACCATGTCCATGTCTTAATAACTGGTGCGACAAACGCCTCCGGTGCTGCGCTGTCGACGCGTTGTATCCATTGATAGGCGGCACCAACAGAGATAGCGAGTGATGCCAAGAGCGATGCGATACCAAACTCGCTCCCTTTCATTGGCATTTTCTTGCCATAGGCAATAATCAGCACAAACGCAATCACTGGCATGAGCGGAATCAACCACGCATTTTCTAAGAACCATCCAGATTTGAGAACAGTCTCGACAGTCTCGGCAGTTTCAGCCGCAAAAAACATCTCTTTAACCCTTCATCTCTGACAGCTCGTCAAGCGAGATAGAGCGACTATTGCGATACACCAACAACACGAGGGCAAGCCCGACTCCAACCTCTGCGGCCGCGACTGCAATCACATACAAAGCAAAAGTCTGACCATCTGCGCTTCCGTTGCGCAACGAAAAAGCCAGCAGATTGATATTGACTGAGTTGAGAATTAGTTCGATAGACATCAGCACCAACACGGCGTTCTTGCGCACAATAACGCCATAGACCCCGATACAAAACAGGATCGCACCAAGAAAAAGAAACTCGTTTAGCAACATGGTCAGTCCCTGCGCGCCAACACAATGGCCCCGATAACTGCAGCGAGCAGAACAAACGACAACGCCCAAAAAGGCAACAAGTAAGGACCAAAAATCTGGTCAGACAACACTTGCGTCGACACAAGCGGAGCGTCCGCAGGGAGTTTTTCATTGCCGAATCCGTCTCGCAACGCAATCAACATCGCAGCCAACAACGTGAGCGCAACTGGAAGACCGACGAACCAGTTTTTGTTATTGAGGTCAGACTCCGCACCGATACGTGCGCGAGTGAGCATGGTGCCAAACAAAAACAACACCATGACCGCACCGATATATACAAGAACTTGTGTGACTGCCACAAACTCAGCGGCCAGCAGGACATATTGTGCGGCTGCACCGGCCAATACAACCACCAACCACAGCGCCGCATGCACCACGTTGCTCGTTGTGACCACGCGCAATGCGCCAACCACCATGAGGGCAGCAATAATAAAGAAGCCGATGTTTTGAGCAATCAGCAATTCAGAGGCAAACATTATTTCTTGCCTTTTTTGTCTGCACCAACTTCTAGTTCGGGAGCTTCTGGAACGGTCTCCATCCATTCGCCGAGTTTGACTTTGTCATGCAACATGTCGGCAATGCTTGGTTCTGAGTATTCATACTCGGGGCTCCAGAACAGCGCATCAAACGGACACACATCGACACAAATTCCGCAGTACATGCACAACGCATAATCAATATCAAAACGATCCAGCATGTTCACTTGACGCGGCTTGCCGCCAGCACGACGTGGTGGGGCAAGTTCTTTATGCCCTTCGATATAGATACACCAGTCCGGACACGAACGCGCGCACAACATGCACGATGTGCAGTTGCCTTCATGCAAGGCGATGACTCCGCGTGAGCGAATAGGTGGTGTTTCTTTTTCGTGCGGGTATTGCACGGTGTTGGCGCCCTGAGTAACAGTGCGCGCAAAAGTGCCAAGTGTGACACCAAGACCTTTAAACAGACCAGGAACTTTGGGCATCAGAACGCCACTTTCAAGATTGCCGTCAACATGATATTGACGAGAGAAATAGGAATAAGAACTTTCCATGCAAAGCGCTGCAATTGATCTTCGCGCAAGCGCGGATAACTAAACCGAACCCACATCACCAAGAACATGATGACCATCATTTTTGTGAACAAGATCAACGGACCGGCAAAGTTCATCCAGTTATCAACGCTGTCCATGGTGGTCCAACCAAACCATGAGAACGGAACAGCCCAGCCGCCCAAGAAGAGCACTGATGCGATCATTGCGAATACTCCGGCGGTGGCGAACTCACCGATGAAGAAAATCAAGAAACGAAAACCTGAGTACTCGGTCATGTATCCCGATACCAGTTCTGATTCAGCGACTGGCATGTCAAATGGGGCTTGCGTGAGTTCGGCCTGAACAGAAATCATAAAAATTACAAAACCAACGAACTGCGTCAGAACATATGGATTGCCGAGACCGTCGAACCCAAACATTGAGCCACTGTTTTGAGCCAGCACGATTCCCTGCAGGTTCATGGTGCCAGCCTGAATAACAACACCAATCACTGCCAACACCATCGGCAATTCGTAGGCAATCAACTGTCCAGCCGCGCGCAGGCCACCCAATAACGAATACTTATTGGCGCTTGACCAACCTGCAATCAAAATTCCGAGCACTGAGACAGATGAGACAGCGAGCGCATAAAAAATTCCGGCCTCAAAGTTGGTGAACCACGCGTCTGGTCCAAATGGCACAACCACAACCAATAAAAATGTGCTTGCCAACACGATGAGTGGTGCAAGTTTAAAAATGAACTTGTCTGCTCGCGCTGGATAAATGTCTTCTTTTTGCAGCCACTTACCAACCTCGGCGAATAGCTGCATTGACCCGTATGGACCAGCTTCCATAGGCCCGAGTCGACTCTGCATAAACGACATCATCTTGAACAAAAAGAGATACACGATTGTTCCGGCTGGCAACAGCACTGCTACTAGTCCGCCAAGGACGCGCAACAAAGACTGCCCCCAATACGGAACCTCAGCAATTATCAAAGACGCGGTATTCATCAGCGGTCGATATCGCCGAGAATGAAATACAACGACGCCAAAATCGTCACGATGTCAGGCACATACACACCTTTGAGTAGCCAGGGCGTAATCGACATGTTGTTAAACGACGCGCTTCTGATTTTGACGCGGAACGGTCCGAGATCACCCTGTGACACCACGTAATAGCCCATCTCACCGAGTGGATTCTCTGTGCATACCCACGCTTCACCTTCGGGCACTTTGATGATGCGCGGCACCTTGGTCATCACTGGACCAGCAGGAATAGTGTCTACTAATTGCTCGACTATGCGTGTTGACTCGCGTACCTCTTGCAGGCGTATCCAACAACGTGCAAACGAATCACCATCTGGATGGGTCCAGACTTTCCAGTCCACTTTGTCCCAGGCCATCGGCAATGACTGATCGCGACGCAGGTCCCAGTCGACACCAGATGCGCGCAAGTTGGCGCCAGACATTCCGTATTGCAACGCGATGTCGCGCGGAATTACGCCAATACCGCGAGTACGCGACTGGAAGATTTCATTTCCGAACAACAGATCTTCGATCTCGTCGCAAAAACGACGAAGTTTTTTCATAACGGTTCGGGTTTCGTCTATCCATCCAGCAGGAAGATCATCTTTGAGTCCACCAATGCGGTCGAAGTTGGGATGGAACCGTCCGCCCGTTGCACCTTCGATCAAGTTCAGGACATATTCACGATCACGGAACGCCATAAAGACTGGCGTGATGGCGCCGAGCTGCACACCAAGATCACCAAGGAACAGCGAGACGTTGGCGATGCGCGAGAGTTCGAACAAGATTGTTCGAATATGTTGCGCGCGTAATGGAGCCTCAATTCCCATCAGTTTTTCAGCAGCCAAGATGAAAGGAACTTCGTTGGCGAAACTTCCGAGCCAGTCAATGCGATTAACAAGTGCTGTCACTTGCGGATACGTACGAACTTCTGTGAGTTTTTCGTATCCGCGGTGCATGTAGCCGCATGACGGATCGACCCACACGACTTGTTCGCCATCAAGACGCGCAATGATGCGCAATGTTCCGTGAGTTGCCGGATGCTGCGGCCCAATGTTGAGGGTCATGCCCTCGGTTTCGAGCTCAAGATTAACTCGCGCATCTGCTGCTTGCGATGCGATATAAGACAACTGTTGACGATCTCCAAGAAGTGTCATTGTGCGTCTCCATCTTGTGCAGGCTCGTCTTGATCGCCACCAGGCATTGGTTCGACGTCAACGATTCCGGGCCATGGTTTTACGATGCGCGCTAACAGTGGGAAATCTTTGCGAAGTGGGAAGCCCTCAAAGTCAGTTGGCAGATAGATGTGTCGTAAATCTGGATGACCATCGAACGTGATACCAAACATTTCCCAAGCTTCTCGCTCATGCCAGTTAGCACCTGCGTACACCGTCGTCCATGACTCAACGTGCGCGTTGTCATCTGGAACATCCGTTTTGAGATTGATGCCCATTGATGTTGTTGGGTCTACTACTCGCGCCAACATCTGAATTCGCGTGTCTCCGCCCGTGTAGCCACGACGAATCGTAGTGTCGCGCACCGGTGCTGGCTCGGTGGGATCATCTTCGCCGCGTCCAAACGGCGATGGCAACCAATCGATCGCCGACAAGAAATCAAAGTATGAAAAACCTAGGTCACGCAAGATGACAGCAGTCTCTCGCCATGACTCTGTGCGCACACGCACCCAAATGTCATCACCTGGTTTGACGAGTGACTCAACAATCTTGTCGCCAAGTGCTGCTTGAACACGAGCAAGAATGCCATCACGAACAACGTCGGTGGCTGCAGGGGTATCAGTGGTCAACGACAACTGGAACTCCTCCTCGTTCGGCGGATTCGCCATCAACAACTTGTTTTGTTGCTGCTTGTTTTGCTTGTTTTGCACTTTGGGCAAGAGCCATTGGCTGCGAACCTTCGCCACGCCACCTTGCACCCATGTCTTCGTTCTTGATGCGTTGTTGCAACATCACGACACCCTCAAGAAGTGCTTCAGGTCGCGGCGGGCAACCAGGCACATACACATCAACAGGAATAATCTGATCGATTCCTTTTGTGACGGAGTAACTATCCCAATACGGACCTCCGCAATTGGCACAACTTCCCATTGAGATGACATATTTTGGTTCAGGCATTTGTTCGTACAAGCGCTTGATGACTGGCGCCATCTTGTCTGTCACTGTTCCGGAAATCACCACAAGGTCTGCTTGACGCGGACTTGCCGGAAGTGGAATCACGCCGAGTCTCATCACGTCATAGCGCGGCGAACCAAATGCCGCACCCATCTCGATGGCACAACATGCCAAGCCCCATTGATACACCCACAAACTGTATGAGCGCCCCATGTTGAAGAGTTGCGTCAGTGGTTTGGGCAAACGCCCACGGTCTACGAGTCCCATCAGTGAATTACTCCCCGACCTATACCCATCGCAAGACACCCTTGCGCCATGCGTAGACAAGACCCAACACCAAGATCGCCACGAACACTGCCATCTCGATTAATCCAAAGCCGCCATACCGCTCAAGTTGTGTTGCCCACGGAAAAATAAACACTGCTTCTACGTCAAAAATCACGAACAACAATGCAAACACGTAGTACCGAATCTGACTTTGAGACCATCCGTCGCCGACGGGATCGACTCCACTTTCGTACGACAGAAGTTTTTCTGGGGTCGGATTATTTGGGCGCAACAGTGCCGAGATTCCGAGCAACAATGAGGCCACCAAAAAGGCTGCCAAACCAAACCACACAACCGTGAGATAGGAGCGCAAGAACTGAGACATCGGATACGAAACTACTACCTAGCCCAATCCAGACAACAACTTCGCGTGAATCGCATTCCACATCAGTGTCTCTAGTATGTGCTTTTGTGCGTTGTTGGACGACCGGCAACGTCTGCCAAAAACCAACTCACCAACCCATCGCAGCGCTCTTGAGCATCAACAACCTTGATCCGGGTCTGAGTCAGCAAATCTTGAGGGTCGACTCCGGCGCTGATCAACTCGCACTGACCTTGACCTGCCGACCACTGAGACACCACCGATTCGGTGGCTTCAGGATGAAACTGCAGGGCCAGACACTTTGCGATCCTGAAGGCCTGCACAGCGCGGTCACTGCTGGCCAAGATCTCGCTGTTGGCTGGAGGCTCAAATGTGTCCCCATGCCACTGCATCCATTCCCCCGCTAATACAGTCCCAGCAAGGCTTTGCGGGTCAGAAGCCTGCACCGAGCACCATCCCATCTCTGGCTCTGGGGCCACAAAAACCCGACCCCCGAGAGCATGCGCCAGCATCTGAGCGCCAAAGCAGATTCCTAAGATCGGCACACCCTGATCGTGAGCCCTGCGCAACAATGTGGCCTCGGCCTCCACGCTGGCCGCAACTTCTGGCCAATAGGCGCTCCAATTCGAGCCCAACGAGAGCACGAGGTCGGCTCTGTCAACGAGGTCATCAACCTCAGACGCCCATTGCTCGTGGTGCTCGCGCAAGACTTCGGTAAAGGCATAACCACGCAGGCGTAATGATTGCCCGATAAAGCCCGCATCGGCCTCGGTGATATTCGCCACAAGAAGTGCCCGCACGACAAGTACCGTAGATGATGCGTGACCACTTTGCCTATTACTACTGCGTCATCCGTGGCCGCCCGTGTCGTGGGTCGGGGTCTTGTCAAACACACTCCTGTCACTGAGTCAGCAGCGCTGTCCGATCTGTGTGGCGGGAAAATTGTTTTAAAGGCAGAAAATCTGCAGCGCACAGGGTCGTTTAAGATTCGTGGCGCGCTCAATAAAATGGCATCACTCGGTGATGCCGCCAAAAATGGAGTCACTGCCGGTAGCGCTGGCAACCACGCTCAAGCATTGGCCTTTGCTGCCAGACATCACGGTGTCCCGTGCGAAATTTTTGTACCGACTGGCGCATCGCTTGCCAAAATTGATGCATGCCGCGGATACGGCGCCACGATTATTGAGAGCGGCGACACTCTTGACATAGCCGTTGCCCAAGCCCAACATCGCGCTCAAGAAACTGGCATGGCGTTTTGTCATCCTTACGACGATGCAAGTGTGGTTGCCGGACAAGGAACACTCGGCCTTGAACTCATCGAAGACATCGCAAACTTGTCATGCGTACTTATTCCACTCGGCGGCGGCGGGCTCACGGGTGGTGTTGCTGTTGTGCTCAAAGAATACAACCCAAAGATTCGCATTATCGGAGTACAGGTTGCTGCATGCGCACCGTACGCAGGTCTTCAAGTTTCGGACGGACCAATTGCCACACTCGCAGACGGAATCGCAGTAAAAAAACCTGGCGAAATTACACGGCCATTGATTGAGCGTTACGTCGACGACATAGTGATAGTGCAAGAAGACGACATTGCTGACGCGATGCTCATACTGCTAGAACGTGCCAAGCTATACGTCGAAGGTGGTGGCGCAGTCGGAGTCGCTGCATTACTAAGTGGTGTTGTCAAGCCATCCGAACTCGGAACAACATGTGCAGTGCTGTCGGGCGGAAACGTTGATCTAGGAGTTGTTCCAGCACTCATCCGTCGACACGAAACTGACGCGGGGCGCCGACTCATTTTGTTTGTACGAATCCCTGACAGGCCAGGTGGGCTCGCGCGGTTGCTGACATTGTTTGCCCAAGCCGGGGCCAATCTGATCGAAGTAGAACACGTGCGAGACGGAGTAGACCTGCATGTTCGCGAAACGGGAGTACAGGTGGTACTAGAAATTCGCGGACCAGAACAAGAATCAAAAATTATTACTACTGCTCAAGATGCTGGCTACACCGTGCAGAAAATTTCTGGCCGATGAACGCACCTTGTATCGCGCTCTTGGCGCGATTCGATAAAAAAGCATCTACTTTTAGTACGCCAGTTGCTGCGGGTGGTCAACTCTATATTGATGCTGTCCATCGAGCAGGTGGCGTACCTCTGCTCATGCCGCCCACCCTTGATGCAAATGTCATCAACGCCACATTGACGCGGTGCAATGGAGTTCTTGTCATGGGTGGCGGAGACGTTGATCCATCTCTCTACGGCGAGGACAAACAAGACGAATGCTACGGCATTGATAATTCTCTTGACCAATTCGAAATTGCTGTTCTTCTTGCAGCGATTGCACTCGATAAACCAGTTCTAGCAATCTGTCGCGGTGCTCAAGTTCTCAATGTGGCACTTGGTGGAACCTTGATTCAGCATCTTGAAAACAGCGCTGACCACAGCGGGCGCTTGCACGAAGTAGAAGTAGTTCCGAATACCCGCCTCTCGCAAGCATTGAACGGCAGAACATCAAACGGGGCATCATGGCATCACCAGGCAATCAAATCTGTTGCGCCAGATCTTGTGTGTGTCGGTCGAGCATCAGATGGCACTATCGAAGCAGTCGAACACCGCAGTGCGAGTTGGGTGTTGGGAGTTCAGTGGCATCCCGAAAAAACTGCAGACGAAGACCCTGTACAGCAATCTTTATTTGATGCACTGATTAATCAGGCGAAGTAATTATTCGCGCCTAGAGGGTTGGTCTACCCGGCAGGAGTCTGAGTTGCAGGGTCTACTGCTTGCACTGCAATTGTCGCGAGGTTTGACACCATACGAGTGGCATCGAGCAACCAGCCCGGATACACGCCAACAACGATCGTAAATACTGCGGCCAATGTAATGGCTATTCCGGCACCAGTTGGGACAGCGAGTTTTGTGTCATCTGTTGAATCAGCGAGCCACACGCTCACCATGATTCGCAGATACAAAAACGCCGCAATCACGGCGGCCAACATCGCAATAATTGCAATTGAATACGATTGCACTTCGGCTGCTGCTTTGATGACTCCAAACTTGGCAATGAAACCACTGGTGGCAGGCATGCCCGCTTGGGCCAATAAAAACACTGTGAGCGCCAAGGCCATTGCTGGACGCCGTTTACCTAATCCGCGGAAATCATCAAGCGTGGTGTGACTGTCGCCTTTGCCCGCAACAACAGTGACGACAGCAAATGAACCAATCACTAGCACTGCGTACAACAACAAATATGTCAGCACTGCCGCCAGCGCATCTTTGTCACCGACATGTCCAGCCGCTTCTACGCCCACCAACAAAAATCCGGCGTGGCTGATTGAAGAAAATGCGAGCATTCGTTTGACGTTTGTCTGCACGACCGCAAGAATCGAACCAGCCAACAATGTGAGAACTGCAAGAACCCAGATCGCTGGACGCCAGTCATCAATGCGTGTCGGGAATGCCACCACAAGTACGCGCAATAGCGCAGCGAATGACGCAATTTTTCCGGCAGATGCCATAAAGGCGGTGACTGGCGACGGTGCTCCTTCATAAACATCTGGCGTCCAGACATGGAACGGAACAGCGCTAACTTTAAACGCAAGACCAACCAACATCAGTCCGATGCCGACCAGCAACATCGCATCTATCTGACTAAAAGGACTGTCACCTGACAGCGCAGACGCAATTTTTGAAAGATTTGTGCTGCCAGTTGAACCGTATGTCAATGCAATTCCGTACAAGAAAAATGCAGACGAAAATCCGCCGAGAACAAAATACTTCAGACCCGCCTCTTGGCTCTCCGCTCGCTTTCGATGGCTTGCTGCCAAAAGATAGAGCGAAAGGCTAAGCGTTTCAAGTCCTAAGAACAGCACAATCAAATCATTTGATGACGCCATGACAACGCCACCAATTGCCGCAGTGAGATACAAGGCATACACTTCTGGGCCGTCGTAGTCTTCTCGACGCAAATAGTCATCGGTAATAAGAGAAACTAAAGCGATAGAGATGGCGATGGCGATTGTTGCAAGTAACGCAAAATGATCGAGTGCTACGGCGTCAGCAATGAGCATCTTTGGACCATTTTTTGTGACATCATGCCACTGCAGCATCGCCGCCACTGCCGTTGCGAGTGATACGACGACAGTGAAAAGGCAGTATGAACCTTTTGGCCAACGTGGCGCAATCGAACCAAGCAGCAACAGCACACACACGCCACCAAGGAGCACAAGTAGTGGACTAATACCCATCCAACTGATTGATGGACCAACAAGATTCTCGGCAAATAGAGCGTTCACTTTTCGAGCTCCATTTCTTCTGGTGGCATCATTTCTTCTGGTGGCATTATTTCTTCTGGTGGCATTATTTCTGCCGGTGGCATGAAGTCACTGTGCGATACAACGTGCTCGATCAATTTGTCCACGCTTGGTTCAATGCGTTCAAGCATTGGTTTTGGATACAAACCAGTAAACCCAATGATGCCAATGAAAACCATCAAAACCATTCCTTCGCGCAGTTTGAGTTCTGCAAATGTGGAATTTTCTTCGTCTGGTTCGCCATGAAACACGCGCTGATATGCCCACAACAAATACAGTGCCGCCAGAATGACACCAGTCGTAGCGATGATTGTCCACCAACGCGCTGTCTGGAACGAACCGATTAATACTAAGAACTCTCCGACGAAGCCGTTCAGACCCGGAACACCAATCGAGGACAACATCACAACTGTGAATGCAGCCGCAAAAATTGGAGCAACTTTTTGGATACCACGCAATTGAGAAATCTCACGCGTATGGCGACGCTCATAGATCATCCCAACCAACAAAAACAATGCACCGGTTGACACACCATGGTTAATCATCTGCGCAACACTGCCGGTGATGGCCTGAGATGTCATGGCGAATATTCCGAGCACGATAAAACCAAGGTGTGCTACTGACGAATACGCCACGAGTCGCTTCAGGTCTGTTTGCATCGTTGCCGCGATTGCGCCATAGACAATTCCGATTGTCGCCAAGGTCAAAAAGAGCGGTCTAGCCCACACCGCTGCTTCTGGAAACAAATACAAGCCAAATCGCAAGAAACCGTACGTGCCCAATTTCAGCATGACTCCGGCAAGAATGACCGAGCCTCCGGTCGGCGCTTGTGTATGCGCATCTGGAAGCCATGTATGAAATGGAAACAATGGCACTTTTACGGCGAATGCAATAGCAAACGAAAAGAACAACCATCGGCCAGTGTTGGTCGCAAATGATGCGTGTTCAGCCAACGTCACAAGGTCAAAAGTGAGGTACCCGACATCGTGTCGCGCAAGCGCAGCCGTGGCAACAATGCCCACCAACATAAAAGCCGAACCAAACATTGTGAACAAGAAAAACTTTGTTGCTGCGTAGACACGATTGTCATAGCCCCAACCACCAATCAAGAAATACATAGGAACCAGAACAATTTCAAAGAACAAGAAGAAGAGCACAAGGTCGAGGCTCAAGAAACTTCCCATCACTCCTGCCTCGAGCAACAACAGCCATGCGAAATAACGCTTCTGATCGTGGTGGGGGTCGATGCCAAGAATCACAAGTGGAAACAGGACTCCTGTCAAGACCACCAAGAAGAGTGAAATACCGTCAACTCCAAGATGCCACGAAATTCCCCATGCCTTGATCCAGTCATGTTGAGAGACAAACTGAAAATCAGCGTTACTCGACTTAAATGATGCCAACACCCAAAGCGACAGTGCGCCAGTTCCGACGCTGAATAATATGGCGCACAGTTTTACCCATTCTGGACGACGGTCGCTTAAGAGCGTCACAAGTAATGCGCCAATAATCGGCAGAAAAACAATTGCAGTCAGAATCGGGAAAGAAATCTGTTCGGGCATCAGAGCACTCCCCGCAACAAGAACCACGCCAGCAGCACCACAACACCAAGACCCAAGATGGCTGCATAAAAACGAACAAACCCTGTTTGCACTTTTCGAAGTGCGTTACTCGTTGACCCAACAACGCGAGCGACTCCATTGACAGCACCGTCCACGACACCTGCATCAAAGCGTGCCACACCACTAAACGCTGCTCGACCAGGACCACCCATAAAACGCGAGACACTTGAGTCATACATCCAGCCATTCGCCAATATCGCTGGCTCAAGTGCCGGTGCTTTTTTCTTGGCATAGACCGCGATCGCGCCAGCAATACCCAGACACGCAATGACCACGGCTACAAGCAAGAGCAAATACTTATTGTCGCTTGCCCATGTTCCGTCGATATTGCGTTCTCCACTTTCGATCACCGGTTCAAGCCAATGCTCTAAGAAATGTGTCTTCGAAGAAAACGGTAACTGCAGTAATCCACCACCAATCGCTAAGCCAGAGAGCACAACAAGCGGAGCCAGCATGATCCATGGACTTTCATGCGGAGTCGCGTCTCCGTGAGCGCCATGTTCTTCACTCTGGTCATGCCAGCGTGCTTCTCCGTAAAACACCATGATCACTTGTCGGGTCATGTAATACGCCGTCAACAATGCAGTGACTACTCCGACCAAATAGAGCCCACGATTATTGGCGTAGACATACAACAAGATTTCGTCTTTTGACCAAAAGCCTGCAAATGGCGGAACTCCAGCAATTGCTAACCAGCCAACAATAAAAGTCATCGCCGTGATGGGCATCACCTTGCGTAACGCCCCCATCTTGCGCATGTCTTGTTGGTGATGCATTCCGTGGATGACCGCACCAGAGCCCAAGAACAACAGTGCCTTGAAGAAAGCGTGCGTGACCATATGGAAAATTGCTGCAACATACGCACCTGATCCGATTGCCAAGAACATGAACCCGAGTTGTGACACCGTGCTATAGGCCAGCACTTTTTTGATATCTGTTTGAGCAACCGCAACTGTTGCTGCAAATAACGCAGTCGCCGCTCCGACCACTGCGATGATTGTCATAACCCAGTGATACGACACGTGCAGCACAGGATTCATTCGTGTCATCAAAAACACGCCAGATGTCACCATCGTCGCGGCATGGATAAGTGCCGACACAGGGGTTGGCCCTTCCATGGCGTCTGGCAACCACAGATACAGCGGGAGTTGTGCGCTCTTTCCGCATGCTCCGATAAATAACATGAGCGCAATACCTGTTGCTGTGACCGCTGCAAGCTGACCAGACTCGGCAGCTTCATTGATTCCCGAGTACGACAATGTTCCGACAGCCGAAAAAGCCATGAACATCGCAATCATCACGCCCCAGTCACCGACCCTATTGGTGACGAACGCCTTCTTGCCTGCGGTTGCTGCGGAATCTCGTGTGTGCCAGAAAGAAATCAAGAAATACGAACACGCACCGACACCTTCCCAGCCCAAGAAGGTGACCAACAGGTTCTCACCAAGGACCAACATCAACATTGAAAAAATAAAGAGGTTGAGATACAAAAAGAACTTTGAAAACTTCGGGTCACCGTGCATGTATCCGATGGCATACAAATGAATGAGTGCGCCGATTCCGGTGATGAAAAGCGCCATCGTGACGCTGAGCGGATCAATCAATATCGCCATGTCAATATGCAATGAGCCAACTGGCAGCCATGTAAACAACGTGACAACATGATGACGATCCTCAGATGCTCGCGAGAGCAACGCAAAAAACACACCAACCGTGACCACGAAAGAGCCTGCTGTCATCAGGGTGGCCAAAACTCCGGCACGCGGCTCACCAAGTCGACGGCCAAATAAGAAAATGATGATGAATCCAGCGAGCGGAAGAGCCGGAATAAGCCATGCGTTCTCGAGCATCTGCGTTATCCCTTCAGTACCGAAAGATCATCGGCCGTGGCATCGCTGCGGCGGCGCATGATGGACACAATTATTCCGAGCCCCACAACAACTTCAGCAGCGGCAACGACAAGCACAAAAAACACGGCAGTTTGACCATTGATGTCAGATAGCGAAGCGGATAACGCGACAAATGACAGGTTCACGGCGTTGAGCATTAGTTCGATGCACATAAACATCACCAACGGATTTCGTCGCACCATCACGCCGACAGTTCCGATTCCAAAGAGAACCGCTGCGAGAACTAGATACCAACTAGTTGTGGGTTCGATCACTGCCAGATTCATGCTGACTCCTCAACATGTTGACCACGTTGGCGCCTTGACATAACGACAGTGCCAACGACTGCGATAAGCAAAAGAACAGAGGTAACTTCAAAGGCAAAGACATAGTCGCTAAAGATAGAGCGAGATAGTTGTCGAATATTGGCGTCAGCGTCTTCAGGCGTCGCCGAATTGATGCCTGTTCCGCGAACCAAAAGTGCATCTTGCGATTTCACGATGGCAGCGATGATCACGCCTGCAACGCCGATTCCTACGACGAGCGCAAGTGGACGCTGTGCGGTGAGTGGTTCTGTGGACAAATCTTCTGCTTGGTCAACGCCCAACAACATGATGACGAACAAAAACAACACCACGATTGCGCCGGCATACACGATGACTTGTACTGCCGCCAGAAAATGTGCGTTATTAGCCACGAACAAAACAGCAATTCCAAAGAGCGTCAAGACCAGGCTCAATGCGGCATGAACGGGGTTGTTACGCGTGATCACCCCGACGGCCCCCACGAGCACCATCGCCGCAGCACAGACAAAAACAAAAAGTTCCACTTAGTGTGTGCTGCCTCGGTTTGGTTCTTGGTCAAAATCTTCTACGTCGTCGTCAGCCACTGCTTGCGAGGGTTCCGGAACTCTGATTCCGTAGCCCAACTCACCGCTCCAAGCCACGAGTCCTTCAAAATCTGCATTGCCAGACGGCGCTGTTGCACGCATCCAGCCAGATGTGTTGAGATCTTCGCCCGCACGCCAGTCTTCCCACGGCAAGTGCTGTGGTGAACCAGTGTCGTCAACTAACAATTCGTCTTTGGTATAAATGGCGTCGCGCCGATTAGTGAAAGAAAACTCAAAGAGCTTTGTCTCAGTGATGGCTTCGGTTGGACATGCCTCTACACACAAATCACAATGGATACAACGCAAATAGTTGATCTCATAGATAAAGCCAAATCGTTCGCCAGGTGATGTTGGGTTTGCGATGTCGTTATCAGCACCGCGCACATAGATGCACCTTGCAGGACAAACACCGGCACAGAGTTCGCAACCGATGCATTTTTCCATACCGTCTTCGTATCGGTTCAGAACATGACGACCGTGCAACCGCTCTGGTTTAGAAATCTTTTCGTCTTTTTTGTCTGAGTTCTTGCGCCGAAATACTCGACCACCAGAATATTCAGTTGTCACTCGATTACGACGTCCGTGCTGACGCAACGTCACTAAGAATCCGCCAAAATAACCCATTAGAACATCACCCCATCCCGCTTGCGTTCATTCGTGCTCGTGCGTTGCGCCAACATCAAGAGGCCGTAACTCACCAACAGAACCAAAGCAGTAGCAATCGTCACTACATAGCGATCCCATCCCGCACTTTGTCCCACGCGTTGTGCCGCCAACAAAATAAACCATCCGAGCGATGCAGGGATCAAAACTTTCCAGCCAAGATTCATTAGTTGGTCATAACGAAAGCGCGGCAATGTGGCGCGGAACCAAACATATATATAGAGGAAGACCAACACCTTGAGCAGCAACCAGACGGTTCCTTCGAGTGCGTTTCCGATGATCGGAATATCAATTGTGGTTGATCCGACCGAAATGGGTTGTGGCCCGCCGAAAAAGAGCGTCACAATTAGCGCAGACATCGTGACCGTATTCATGAACTCGGCAAGATAAAAGAGAGCGAAACGCAGTGACGCATACTCGGTGTTGAAACCACCAACGAGTTCTTGTTCGGCTTCTACTAAGTCAAAAGGTGGTCTGTTGAGTTCTGCTGTCGCAGCAACCATGAAAATAAAGAATGGAATAATTCCGGTGACAACGACGTTCCAGTTAGCAAGCGTGCTTTGCCTCGCAACGATTCCGCTCGTTGACAAAGTGCCGGTGACCAACACGACTGCAGCCACTGATAAACCTAAGGCTGCTTCGTAGCTCACCATCTGTGCAGATGCACGAACAGAACCAAGCAACGGATACTTTGAGCCACTCGACCAACCCGCCAGCATGATTCCGTAAATCGCAATCGACGAAATGGCTAATGCGAATAAGATACCGATTGGTGGATCGGCAAGTTGCACACGTGTCTGATGTCCGAACCATGTCACGAGACCATCATTGCCGCCACGGAAATCCCCACCGAGTGGAATAATCGCAAATGTCAAAAACGCTGGAACAAACGCTAAATAGGGTGCGAGTTTGAAAACAAATCGATCAGAACGCTCCGGAATCAGGTCTTCTTTAAAGAACAACTTGATACCGTCCGCCAATGTCTGCAAGATTCCGAAAGGTCCTGCCTTGTTTGGTCCGATTCGGTTTTGCATGCCTGCGATTACTTTGCGTTCAAACCAAACCATCAGCATCGTGGCCAATAGCCCTACGACAAAAACCACGACAACTTTTAGCAACACAATCAACAACGGAGTCCACAACAATTTTCCGGTCAACAGTGGATCAATCGCCAAGATCTGCATCATGAGATATTGGCAATCTGTACATCGGTAACTCCGTTGGTCGCCTGCAACAACTCTCGTATATCGACACCCTTTTGGTTAAACGGCACAAATGCAGTGCCGCGCGTGACTGCCACTGATGCGTGAACTGGCAAGATAACTGATCGCGTTGTGTTACTCACGCGCACGGACGAACCATCTTTTGCCCCAACGCGCTCTAGGTCGTGAGGATGTACAAACACTCCGGCACCGGGCGCAAGGGCAGCCAAAGATTGACTCATTGCGGTTCCGATTGCCTGATCGTACAACTTTCGAGCGACAACAAGTCTGAACTCGTATGCGTTGCGTTTTACAGCGGCATCATGATGAACTTGCAATGGAGAAATAGGTGGCACGCTGACCAAGATGCCATTCTTTCGCACGGCAACGCTCACGCTCAGTCCATCAAACCCTCCGACAGTTTGGGTGATGCGAGTCTGGATATCTTGGAGAGTCAAGATGTCTAAATCGTGATCTAAAAGTGCAGCAAGTTCGACGGCAATCATCCAATCAGGGCGTGATGTTGCGTGCGGTGTGATGCTCTGCGCCACATTTGTGACACGGCCTTCTAAATTAGTTGTCGTTCCATCTTTTTCTCCGTATGCCGCAGCCGGAAGCACAATGTCTGCATGCGCTGATGAGTTATTTAAGAACGTATCGATTGCGATGATGTGGCGGGCACCAGCAATACCGCGACGAGCAAGATCGGCGTCTGGAACATCGCTGAGAGGGTCTGCCCCGAGCAAGATGAGGCAATCAACTTTGCCATTGGCTGATGCCTCAAGAATCGCTGCAGCGTCAGTTGAACCACGTGGTGCAAGCCCCAACGACAACGCGCCGCGCACATTTGCGCGCCGCAGCACTGGCAACACACTCACCTGAGAAACGGTTGTCGCAATTGTGTCAACCACGGCCATTGTGTGGTGAGCCGCTTCGGACAAATTAGATCGTCCGGCGACGACCACCACCGAACCACGACCCAATTGTTCTTGCATCTCAGGAGTACTCAACATCTGTTGCACTGTCTCTGCTTGATGGCCAGGCTCGTACTGCAGAGATTTCCAGGCATAGCGAGTCAAGCCAGAATCATGAGTTGTGATTTCGATGATACGAATCTTTTTCTTTTCTGCCGCCCCACGAAGACGCAGGTACAAAACAGGGAGTTCTTCTTTGAGATCAGGCGCAAGCAAAATAACTGTCGCTGCACTGCACGCGTCATCGATAGTGGCGTTGGGGTATCCAAAAATCTCGGCAGGTAATCCATCATCGAGTTGGGCATCGCGCATGTCCACGCCAAGAGCATCTGCAAGTTGAGCCCATGCCCATGCGTCTTCGTTGGTACCGCGAGCCCCACCGAGTATGGCGATTGATCCGGGCTGAGCATGCCGCAATACCCGCGCGGTTTCGTCAAGAGCCACTGTCCAAGATGCAGCCACAAGACCAGACTCAGTCTTTATGAGCGGTGTTGACAGTCGATTCGGAGAGTTCGTGGATTGGAAATTAAAACGACCTCGGTCACACAACCATCCCCAGTTGACTGGATCGCTATCAACACCTTGATAACGCAAGATCTCATCACGGCTTGATTGCACAACAGTGCGACAACCGACCGAACATGTCGTGCAGGTACTTTCTTGTTGTTGCAGATCCCACGGACGCGCTTTGAATCGATACGGCTCTGCAGTAAGCGCGCCGACGGGGCAGATCTGCACAGTGTTTCCTGAAAAATATGACGCAAATGGCTCGTCCGGAAATGTCATCACCTGGGTGTTGTTGCCACGATGCGTAAACGTAATGAGCGGGTCTCCGGCAACCTCGTCTGCAAAGCGCGTGCATCGATCACACAAAATGCATCTCTCGCGATCAAGAAACACCAAACCACTGATTGGAATTGGTTTTTCGTAATGTCGTTTTTCTTCTACGTATCGGCTCTCGCCTGGTCCGTGACTAAATGCCTGATCTTGAAGCGGACATTCTCCGCCCTTGTCGCAGACGGGACAATCGAGTGGATGATTTGCCAGCAGCAACTCAATCATTCCTTCTTGTGCTCGCTTGACGATGTCCGTATCGGTGCGCACGACTTGTCCCTCGGCTACTGGAGTCATGCAACTCACCACCATCATTGGACCGCGTGGTCCTTCGACTTCGACAAGACACTGACGACACATGCCAACGGACTCCATACGAGGGTGATAGCAAAACCGCGGAATAAAGTCTTCCGTGCGATCAGCCGCAGCAATGATCCACTCCCCTTTGCGGGCTGTGACACTTTTTCCGTTAATTGTCATCGAGACAGCGTTTGGGTCAACGACGATTTCTGCTTCGTTGTGCGATTCAGTTGTACTCATGAGGACACCCCGACTGCAGTTACTTTGATCATTGTTCTTTTTGTAATTCGCGCATCAAACTCTGACCTAAACAATGTCAGCGCAGAGTGCACTGGTACATACGCCGATGGTCCGACAAAACAAATCGTTGTCATCTTGTACGGGAAGGGAACAGCCGTCAACCCAAGTGCCTCATTGGATGCATGCGGGAAATCTCCAGGACAAATTGATTCACCGACTTCAATGAGTTGAGCCAAATCAGCATCTGTACCTTTGCCGTCAACAACGCGACTCAAGATGCGCTCAAGCCATGTGCCGCCTTCGCGACATGGGGTGCATTTTCCGCACGACTCGTGCGCATAAAACCGAGTAAGGGTCAGTGCAGCAGCAGGAATATCAGTTGTTTCGTCCATCACCATGATGGCTCCAGAACCCAACATTGAACCCGCTGCTCCAACCTGGCTTCCTTCAAAAGGGAGATCCAGTTGATCAGACGTAAACCACGGCGCAGAACCACCGCCAGGAACAAACGCCTTGAGAGCATGACCGTTGCGAATACCACCGCAGAATTCTTCTCCGTAAATGAGATCGCGAAATGTAGTTGTTCCGTTGACGATTTCATAAACACCTGGCCGTACAACATGACCAGACACCGCAACCATGCGAGTTCCAGGAGATGTTTTTGTACCAATTGCTGTGTACGCATCGACGCCGTTGGTCATTAGCCACGGCAAGTTAGCCAACGTCTCAACATTGTTGACAATTGTTGGTTGGCCATAGAGACCATTTGCAGCAGGAAAGAATGGTGGCTTTAGGCGGGGCATTCCGCGATTTCCTTCGAGGCTTTCGATGAGTGCGGTTTCTTCACCGACAACGTAGGCACCCGCCCCCCAATGAAGAACGATATCAACCGAGAAATTGGTGCCCAGAATATTTTTGCCGACATACCCAGCTTCATACGCTTCGTTGAGCGCTTCTGCAACGCGTTCTTGTGCGACTGCCATTTCTCCGCGTATATATAGGAAGCACTGCGACAAGCCAGCTGCATAACACGCAATCAAACAGCCCTCAATTAATTGATGCGGATCACGTTCCATCAACAAGCGATCTTTATATGTGCCGGGTTCGCTCTCGTCACCGTTCACAACGAGATAGCGCGGCCAAACTTCCTGCGGCGTTAATCCCCATTTCACGCCTGCCGGAAAACCTGCACCACCACGACCCAACACTGTTGCGCTCTTGACATCGTCATGCACTGTTTGCGCAGGCCGTGAGAGCGCAGAGCGCAGACCTTGGTATCCGCCCGTGGCGATAAACCGATCGATCTTGTATGAATCGGCATACTCAAAACGAGACGTCACAATCTTGGGTCGATCGCCGGCGATAAAGCCAGGCGCATGCAGATACGAACTTGTCATAGCGCCGCCTTCCCGTTTAGCCACGCAGGTGACTCAGTGACCAACTCCGGAGCAACGACACCAACACCACGGTGAGACGGAATATGTTGGCGCACTTTTGCAACTGTTCCGTGTGGTGGAATCTCATGCGTCAATCGTTCTGCTGAGAGATCATCAATCAACTCGTCAAGATCGGCAGGGGTCAGTCGATAGCGATAGCGATAGTTCACCTGCAAGCACGGCGCTTCGGTGCACGCTGCCTGACACTCAGCGTGTTCGAGCGTAAACATTCCGTCTGGCGTGGTTCCGCCAGCCTTTATACCTAAGCGTTGTTCTGCATGGTGCATTAATTCTTCTGACCCCATCAGCGCGCACGACATGGTGCCGCAGATATTCACGACATATTTGCCGACAGGCTCGAATTTAAACATCTCGTAGAAAGTCGCTGTGCCATAGACCTCCGCTGACGTGACACCAACAAGTTCGCCGATATGTACCATTGCGTCGCGGGTGATGTAGCCGTCTTGTTCTTGAGCCAGATGCAGTAACGGCACAAGGGCAGATTTTGGTCGCGGATATCGACCGATGATCTCATTGGCAAGAGCGACGTGTGCGTCAGTCAAGCGACTCATCGATCTACTTCTCCGAGTACTGGATCGACTGATGAGATCACTGCCACAGCGTCAGCGACAAGCCCACCACGCATCATATGTGGCAACGTCTGCAAGTTAATAAAAGATGGCGGACGAATTCGCATCCGATACGGCTTGGCTGATCCGTCACTCACGATGTAGCAACCAATTTCTCCGCGGGGGCTCTCGATACCGACATACAC
>Ga0208960_1000553_pt1 | contig 20934 bp, 22 predicted proteins | sample GreLakmeON33MSRF_FD_187703 | JGI IMG/M metagenome (GOLD analysis project Ga0208960, IMG submission 187703) | Freshwater lentic microbial communities from great Laurentian Lakes, MI, USA - Great Lakes metaG ON33MSRF (SPAdes) | ecosystem: Environmental > Aquatic > Freshwater > Lake | place: Great...
CTTTCCCGGCCCTGGGCACCTGAACGAGGTAAACCAGCTTGCGGTAGTTGGCAAAAATCGTTTTAAGTAAAGCCGGGTGCCGATCAATCCCCAAGCCGCGTATCACCAGCCGATCAAAGTGCTCGAGCAAAAAATCGGTCAAATAAAACGTACCCAGTTCACGCTCATTGAGCGCCTCAAAGGCCGAACTGCCGGCAAAGAACTCGTAACAATGGGCGCCAGGGATTCTTTGCACTCCCTCTTGGAGCAGCATCGCATCGAGCAAACCACCGGTGCCGCAGTCTGCGTAGGCGACAAAAATACTGGCATAGGCAGATCGATTCAGCGTAATTTTCTCTTTCACCGCAGCAGTGATTTTTTCGGGTCGGTTGTGCAATTCAGCGGGCAGACACTGGACGTCCATGTGCGGCCAGTCATTGAGCCGTCGCAAAGCGACGATCTCCCTGGCCAGTGCCCCGCAAGCAATGATCAGCGTGCGTGACACAGGCGCGCCTTAAGCCCGGGCAGCGGCGCGGCGGGCAGCGATCAGGGTTTTTGCGGTCTCAACCGCAACACCGGCGTCGCGGCAATAGGCATCGGCGCCAACCGCCCGGCCAAACTCCTCGTTCAGGGGCGCACCACCCACCAGCACGATGAAATCATCCCGCAGGCCTTTTTCTTTCAGGGTGTCGATCACCACTTTCATGTAAGGCATTGTGGTGGTCAGCAGGGCTGAGAGACCCAGAATATCGGGCTTGTGTTCCTCCAGGGCCAGCAGGTATTTTTCGACCGGGTTGTTGATGCCGAGATCAATCACCTCAAAACCGGCGCCCTCCATCATCATGCCCACCAGATTTTTGCCAATATCGTGGATGTCGCCCTTGACCGTGCCGATTACCATTTTCCCAATCGGCTCTACCCCAGTTTCTGCCAGCAAAGGCCGCAGGATTTCCATGCCGCCCTTCATGGCATTGGCAGCCAGCAGGACCTCTGGAACGAACAAAATTCCGTCACGAAAATCAACGCCAACAATGCGCATGCCCTCGACCAAGGCGTCATTCAGCACCCGGTCTGCCGACCAGCCGCGACCAAGAAAAATATGGGTCGCCTCAACCACCTCGTCGCGCAGGCCGTTGTAGAGATCATCATGCACCTGCTCGGTCAACTCTTCGTCGTTGAGCGTGCTGAGGTCTAGATCATCGTCAAATTCTTCAGCCATGGTCAGGCCCTTTTGTAGGATAGGTGGGTGCTTAGCCAGCAGCCCGGGGCAGTCAACAAAATGGTACGAGCCAGCCTGCTGCGCCGCTGATAGATTAGCGACGGTCGGTTGTCGTAAGACGACATGAGCCTGACTCATTCGAGGCATGACCCGCAAGCGATATCACCCGCTGCGCAAGCGAGTGACTCAGCCGCCCACTGCCCCTGGGTCAAGCAGGGTGTTGCGACGACTCAACTGTCGCTCAGCACTGGGGGTGTGGCCAAACAACTGACGGTAGCACTTTGAAAAGTGCGGCGGCGACTGGAAACCGCAGGCCACTGCAATATCCATCACGGACATGGCCGTCTGCAATAACAGGGTTCTGGCCCGCCGCAGCCGCATGTCCAGGTAATACTTGGTCGGCACCTCGCCAACATAACGCTTGAACAGCCGCTCGATCTGCCGCCTTGACACCCCGACCAAAGCGGCGATATCGTCTAGCGACAGAGGCTCCTCGATATTGGCCTCCATCAGGGCTGCTGCCTCGATCAGATTTTCATGAAACAGGCCGACTCTGGCCTGCAAGGGAACATGTTGACGATCCTGGTCATTGCGAATCCGGTCAAGAATGAACTGCTCTGAAATCATGGAAGCAATGCTCTGGCCAAGCTGATCCTTGATGATGTTGAGCATCAAGTCCAGCGGCGCAATGCCGCCCGAGCAGGTGTAGCGATCGCGGTCAATCGCAAACAGTTGCTCAGAGAAGACCACTCGCGGGAATTGTTCACGCAGGGCCGACATGTTTTCCCAGTGGATCACCGCCTTGTACTTGTCCAACAATCCAGCTTTGGCCAGCGCATAGCCTCCGGTGCACAAAGAGCCCAGGGCAATGCCCCGTTGCGCGAGTTGGCGCAGCGTCACAGACAACTCGGTTGTGACGGCCCGCTCGACATCCACCCCGCCGCAGACAAACACGATGTCAGCCGTAGCCCTGCCGTCTATCGCCTCGCTAGGCGACATGGCAAGGCCGTTGCTCGCGGTCTGCGCACTGCCGTCGAGGCTGGCAATCGTCCACGCGTAAGCATTTTGCTTGGTCACCCGATTGGCCATTCGCAACGCCTCCACCGCACTCGAAACAGCGATGAGCGAGTAATTGGGCAGGGTCAGAAAAACAAAACGCCAAGGCGGCTCCGGATTCATGGAAGCTCTCGAGCGCGTTTTCATTGCGGCTGTTTGACGCTGTTGTGATGTGGTCTAGCCCCAGCAGGTCGGCGCCGCGCGTCGGTCAGGACCTGCAGGCAAGGGCATCAGGCACTGCGCGGCAGAGACTTTTTCGTGGCGCGCGGGACAAACACCTTGCCACCGTTTCCGGGCCTGGCTGCAGCCGGCTTGCTCAAGACCGGTTTGCGCCCGTCACGCGCCGGCGCACTCGGGGCAAGCGCGCGAGGGGCCGCAAAGCGGTCATTGAAACCGCCTTTGCGCTCGTAGCTGAAGCCTTCGCGGCCATCTGCGCCGGGCCGCTCACTGCCCGGCTGCCGACCAGGCCCGAAACCGCCTGCTCGGGCTGGGCCAAACTTGCGGTCCCGCGAGTGATGTTCGTGGCTGTCACGCATGTCCCGTCCGCCGAAATTGGAGTTGGGCCGAGAGTCGGGATAGCGCTGTTTGGGCTCAAGACCAGGTATGGTTTGGGCTTTGAAGGGTTGACGGCTGTAGGCCTCGATATCGAATATTTTCCGCCGGTCTCGGAACTCGGCCAGGGTAACCGCCAAGCCATCGCGCCCGGCACGCCCGGTGCGCCCGATGCGGTGTGTGTAGTCCTCGGCCTTCATAGGCAGACCAAAATTAAACACATGGCTGACGGTTGGCACATCAAGGCCACGCGCCGCGACATCAGTGGCGACCAGTATTTGCACTTGCCCCTGGCGCAAAGCCATCAGGCGACGGTTGCGCAAACCTTGGCTCAAAGCACCATGCAGGGCTACAGCCGAGAATCCTTCTTGTTGCAAGTCGTTGGCCAAACCATCACATTCGATTTGCGTGCTGGCAAACACAATCGCCTGGTTGATGCTGGTGTCACGCAGCCAGTGGTCTAGCAGCTTGCGCTTGTGCTGCGCATTGTCGGCCCAGAACAAGACCTGCTTGATGTTCACATGCTTGTCCTGTGGCGAATCGATCGTGATGCGCTGCGGCTGCCGCATGACGCGTGCTGCAAGTTGTTGGATGCGCGGTGCAAAAGTGGCACTGAACATCATGGTTTGTTTGCGTTGCAGGGTGAGTTGATTGATTTCAGCCAGATCGTCAGAAAAGCCCAGATCCAACATGCGATCGGCCTCGTCCACCACCAAAAATTGCACCCGATCGAGCTTGATTTGCATCGACCGTTGCAGATCGAGCAAACGACCGGGCGTTGCCACCACCAGATTGGCGTTTTGCAGCTTGGCGATTTGCAACTGATAAGGCATGCCGCCAACAATGTTCGCGATACGCAAGCCGCGGCAGTGCTTAACCAGTTCGATGGCATCATGGGCCACCTGCTGCGCCAGCTCCCGGGTCGGGCAGACGATCAGGGCCCCCGGGGCGACCACAGAAAAATTGCGCGGGTTGGTGGGGTCTTTGCGCTTGCTGCGTTTAGGCGGGGATTCGCCTTTCGCGGTGGCCTCAGCCAGCGCTCGGTCAAAATCAGCTCGCTCTTTTTCCTCGGATTGGCGTTGCTGGTTGAGCAATGTATGCAAAACTGGCAACAAAAACGCCGCTGTTTTGCCACTGCCGGTTTGGCTCGATACCATCAGGTCAACAAAACGCGACCCCGTATCACCCGAGTCCAGGCCCTCCATGGCCAGGGGTATGGTTGTTTGTTGCACTGGGGTTGGCTGGGTGTAGCCTAGGTCTTGCACCGCTCTGAGCAGTTCTTCAGCCAGGCCGAATGCCAAAAAGCCATTGGGTGCAAGCACCAGGGCTTCTTCAACTTGCCCCGGATCTGCAGGCTTGTCGTCTTGAATGATTAAAAATTCTTGGGCCGACGAAATATCGTCAGCCGCCATCAAAGCGTCAGTCATTTATGTCTCACACGCGAGCCCTGCCAAGGAAGCAGACACTCCGTCAATGGTTAGAAAACATCAACCATCAAACGGAACCTGTTGGGGTCCAAGAAAGCCGGACCGCAGCGGGGGCCTGTTTTGGCAGTCTTGCTGTTGCAAGCCTGCCGTAGGCCGGGTGAATGAGGGGAGATGCACACACTAGCTCGGCCAGTGGCCGTGCAGCGCAGGATTATGGCATGGAACTGGCGCGCAATTGCGCGTTGTGAGCGACAGCATTTGCCACAGGCCCCTTTGGCGACCCTCAATCGCTGAGGCGCAAAAACCGACTTCGGTAGTGAGCCATCTCATCGATGGACTCATGCACATCGGCCAAAGCGGTATGTCTTTGTTTTTTTTTGAAACCCTTGTAAACATCGGGACGCCAGCGCTTGGCCAACTCTTTGAGCGTGCTGACATCAAGGTTTCGGTAGTGAAAAAAGGCTTCGAGCCTGGGCATGTACTTAGCCAGAAACCGGCGGTCTTGGCCGATGCTGTTGCCACACATCGGGCTGAGCTTGTTGGGCAGGTATTGGCTCAGAAAGTTCAGCATCTCATGCTGCGCCTGTTCCTCTGTCGTGGTGGACGACTTGACCCGTTCGATCAGGCCACTCTTACCATGGGTTCCCTTGTTCCAGGCGTCCATGCCATCGAGTTGCATGTTGCTTTGATGGATGACCAGCACCGGACCTTCAATTCTTGGCGTGAGATCAGGGCCGGTGATGATGATTGCAATTTCAAGGATGCGGTCGACCTCGGGGTCGAGTCCGGTCATCTCGCAGTCGAGCCATGCGAGGTTCTGCTCCGATTTCGCTAGTCTTACAGGCTCGTCCAGGGGGTTGTTGCTTGTCATGTTCGGAATTGTCGCTGATGCCCTAAACTCGTCCACCATGCCAGATCCCAGCTCTTCCAGCGAACTCGCCGCCGGCCTCACTTTTGGCTTTGCCCTGGCCCTGGTGGCGGGCTTGCTGCTCAGATTTTGGTTGGTATCCCGCCAAATCCGTCATGTCGCGCGGCATCGCGGCGAGTTGCCAGCAGGATTTGCCAACACCGTGAGCCTCAGCGCACACCAGAAAGCAGCCGACTACACGATTGCCAAAACCCGCTTGGGTCTGCTCGAGCTGGCGCTCGGCGCCGGGGTTTTGCTGTGCTGGACCCTGCTCGGCGGTATTTCGGCGCTCAACAGCTTTTTGCTGAGCGCTTTGGGCGGGGGTGGCATGGTTCAGCAATTGGCGGTTTTGGCCAGTTTTGCTGTCATCAGCGCCCTGCTTGATTTGCCGTTGGGGCTTTACCAAACCTTCTCAGTCGAGCAGACATTTGGTTTCAACAAGACAACGCCCAAGCTTTGGCTGCTAGATTTCGTCAAATCAAGCCTGCTTGGGGCGCTGATAGGCTTGCCGATCGCAGCGCTGATTTTGTGGCTGATGGGTGCCGCTGGCGCACAGTGGTGGATTTGGGCTTGGGGCACTTGGGTTGGCTTTAATTTGTTGCTGCTGTGGGCGCTGCCGACATTTATTGCGCCCCTTTTCAACAAATTTACCGCGCTTGAAGACGGTGCCATCAAGACGCAGGTGACAGCGCTGATGGCCCGCTGTGGCTTCGCCGCCAAGGGACTTTTTGTCATGGATGGCAGCAAACGAAGTGCCCATGGCAATGCCTACTTCACTGGTTTCGGCTCTGCTAAACGGGTGGTTTTTTATGACACCCTGTTGGCTAAGCTCTCGCCTGACGAAATCGCTGCTGTGCTAGCGCACGAACTTGGACATTTCAAGCACCGGCATCTAAGCCGCAGGATGCTGCTTCTTTTTGGCACCAGCCTGCTGGCTTTTGCCATGCTGGGCTGGCTGGCCAATCAGTCCTGGTTTTATGCCGGCCTGGGTGTGACGCCCAACCTGGGCGCACCTAATGATGCGTTGGCACTGCTGCTGTTCATGATTAGCGCGCCCCTGCTGAGTTTTTTCATATCCCCTGTTTTTTCGGCAATGTCCCGCCGCGATGAATTTCAAGCCGATGCCTATGCCGTGGTCCACACCAGTGGCCAAGATCTGGCGACAGCACTGCTCAAGTTGTACGAAGACAATGCATCGACCCTCACGCCAGACCCGGTTTATGTGCGTTTTTATTACTCCCACCCACCAGCAAGCGAGCGGCTGGCCCGCTTGCTCGGGCCCTGAACCACGCACTGCCGCATGAATCACAAATTGCAAGGTGTCAATTGGTCTGAGCAGGCCAGGCGAGCCCTGTCTGCCACCGAAATCGTTAGTAATTTGGCACAACTCGAGGGTTGGGCCCTGGCCGGTGACGGCCCCACAGTAGCCATTGAAAAAACCTACGCCTTCGAGAATTACTACGAGACCATGGCATTTGTCAACGCCATAGCATTCATCGCCCATGTCACAGACCATCACCCTGACTTATGGGTCGGCTACAAACAATGCGTGGTGCGCTGGAGCACCCATGATGTGAGCGGCATATCCAAAACAGATTTCGAATGTGCTGCGCGTATCGACGCCCTGCGGGCGTGAGCCCAATGCTCAGGGCCAAGCCCTGATGGCTTCAGCGCCCCTGCACCCGGGCTTGATCGTCTCCAACCTAGGGCGCCATTTTCTGGTCGAAAAATCGGATGGCCAACGGATCATCTGCCACTCTCGGGGCAAGAAAAGCCTGGGCGTGGTCGGCGACAGTGTGCTGTGGCAGGCCTCGGAGGACGCGGGAACGATAGAGAAAATCCAAACCCGGCGCAACCTTTTTTATCGCCAAGACGAGCTGCGTACCAAGTCCTTTGCAGCCAACCTCGACCAGATTTTGATCCTGATTGCGGCCGAGCCCGCTTTCTCCAGCAAACAACTCTCCCGCGCCTTGATTGCAGCAGAAGCTGCACAAATCAAGCCTCTGATAGGCCTCAACAAAAGTGATCTCGCCGAGTCATTTGCCCGGGCTTGGGACTGGCTCGAACCGTACCGGCGCATGGGCTACCCTGTGCTTCCAATGGCGCTCAAAACCGCCAGCACGGCTGACCAAGCGACACTGCTGAGCCTGATGTCGGGCAAAACTACATTGTTGCTTGGGCCCTCGGGTGCGGGCAAAAGCACCCTCATCAATTGGCTCAAACCGGGTGCGCTGGCGCAAACCGCGGAGATTTCCCGGGCACTTAACTCCGGCAAACACACCACCACCAGCACCACCTGGTACTGGCTGGACGGGCAGCGCACAACGGCAGTGATCGACTCGCCGGGCTTTCAGGAGTTCGGCCTCAATCACATTGATCCAGCCCATCTGGCCGCTTTGATGCCAGACCTGCAAGCCCATGCCGGGGCTTGCAAGTTTTACAACTGCAGCCATTTGCATGAACCAGGGTGCGGCGTGATAGCCGCCCTCGGTTCGCAGCTGCAGGCAAGTGGCGACACTGACATGAGCACCAGCCAAGCCATCAGCGCCAACCGATACAAGATCTACAGCGACTTACACGCCGAGTTGAGTGCGCCGACGCCCTACTGAAGGACGGCATCAGCCCAGCAAACGGGCCAAGGTGAGCAGGGCCAAGAGAACCACCCACATGACCACCGTGCGCCACACCAAGCCCACAATAACGGCCAGGTGCGCGAGTTCGGGGGTCTGCCCGGCGCCGCTGGCTGCTACTTGGTCTTCGCTTGGCAGGCCCGCCGACGCGCTGTCTTCGGCAGCGTCAGGCTGGGCGCGACCCGGGCCGACGCTGGTCAAGCGAATGTTCACGGCGCCAGAGGTCGCCGCCAAGATCAGCGCGTCGTTGCCCTGGTCCGGTTCGCTCAGGTGGCGGCGCCAGGCTTCCATGGCATCTTCAAAACTACCCACTACGGCGAAGCTGACAGCCGTGATGCGTGCAGGCACCCAGTCAAGCAGGTCCCAGGCCAAGCCGGCAGCGTCCTGGGTTTGCTGACTCACCGGTTGGAAACGGGTCTGACTTTCATCCCGCCAAAAACGGGATAGAAACTCGCTGGCCCGGTAGAGCACCGCCCCAGCCGGCCCCAGGCCGAAAACCGCCAGTAGCGAAAAAAAGGCCAACACTCCAAAAACATGGCGGTGCGCGGCAATCACAGAGTGCGCCATCACAGACCGCAGTACTTCGCTGCGGGGCAGGTCGCGGACGTCCATCTGGCGCCAATTTGCCAACAAGTCCCGCGCCAAGGTTTCGTCTGAGTTGGCCAGTGCCTCCCGAATTTGGGTAAAGTGCGAACTGAACTGTCGAAACCCCAAGGTGGCATACAACACCGCCACACTCCAAACCAGCGCTGCCGGCCAGCCAAGCCACGCATCCAGCGACCAATAAACCGCCAGAACCAGCACCGACGGCACGCCCACCGCCAGGCTCCAAGCCAGCCAAGCATGGGCGGCCTGTCCAGCATCAAAGTTGCGGGTGCTCCAGCCCGCCCAGGCGCGCATCAGTGCATGAAGGCGATTGCCAGGCGCCATGGGCCGCGCCTGCTCAATCAGCAAGGCCATAACGACTGCAATGAAGCTCATGCGGCAATGATAGCTAGAGGCTGCTTCAGGCGCACAGTAATCGGTAAAAATTACGCAACATTCCAGCTGTGGCGCCCCAAATGAATCGCAACCTGTCCGCTTGCTGGTAAGGCATCGCGAACCACTCGCGCTCAACCCCCTCATGGGTCACGGCATGACGTTGGTGGTGGGCCGGGTTCATCAGCCAGGCTAACGGCACCTCAAAAACATCCGCTACCTCGTTGCGGTCGGGTTGAAGAACAAAACCCGGCTGCACCAGGGCAACCACCGGGGTGATGATGAACCCCGAACCAGTGCAGTAGTGCGGCATGACACCCAGCACCTCGATGAAACTAGGCGCCAGGGCAAGCTCCTCCCAGGTCTCGCGCAATGCGGTGGCGGTGGCATCCGCGTCAGAATCTTCAGCTTTGCCCCCGGGGAAAGCGATTTGGCCGCTGTGGGTCGGCAAGTGGAGCGTACGTTCGGTCAGCAACACCGTGGGGCTTGGCCGCATCACGATGGGCAGCAAGACGGATGCATGTCTGGGCAAGCGTTCAGACCACCTGGGCTCAGCGAGAAGTTCAGGAACCCATGCTGGCGGTTCGGCAAAACGCCGCCGTAGCGCCGCTGGCGAAATGGCGCCAAGTGGAACCGCGGGCAAGTGGCGATCCACCCCTTTGACAGGAACCTGCTGCGGATCGAAATCAAGCCATCGGGACAATGTCGTCAATCTCAGAAAACTTCGACAAACCCTTAGGCCTGCAACAAACCGCCGCCGCGCTCGGCTTGGGCGGCTTGTTTGAACACGGCAACTCAGGCGTTGACGGTCTTCTTGGCAGGCAGTTTTTCTTTGATTCGCGCGGACTTGCCGCTGCGATCACGCAGGTAGTACAGCTTGGCGCGGCGCACGTCACCACGACGCTTGACCTCAATGCTGGCGATCAGGGGGCTGTAGGTTTGGAATGTCCGCTCAACACCCTCACCGCTGGAGATTTTGCGAACAATAAAACCGCTGTTAAGCCCCCGGTTGCGCTTGGCGATCACCACACCTTCATAGGCCTGAACACGCTTACGTGTTCCCTCAACCACATTGACACTCACGATCACTGTGTCACCGGGAGAAAATTCGGGGATAGTTTTGCCAAGGCGAGCGATTTCTTCCTGCTCAAGGGTCTGGATCAGATTCATGATGTCCTCAAATGATCTTGGACGCGCCAGCGTCGAGATGACGCAAGGGCTGTCTCAGTGAGCAGCCGGCCGGCCAGAGGATCTGGTAAAGCCCATGATTATATCCGGCCAGTTCAGGCGCCCCGAACTGGCGATCTGGCCTACTGAGCTTGTCGAACCGAGTCCCTGACGCCGCACGGAGATAGCCCCAAAGCCTTGGGTCGGCCTATGCTTGCGGCTGATCCCCAGACTGAACCACGTTTGCCTCGGCTTGAGCATGCTTGGCCAGAAAAGCCTCGTCCAGGGGACCCAGTCGCCCACTCTGACGGGCTTGTCGAATCAGGTCTGGGCGCAGCCGGGCCGTCAAGGCAAGGCTTTGTTCGCGGCGCCAGCGCTCGATCTCCGCGTGCTTGCCAGACATCAACACCTGCGGCACCGGTGTTCCGCCCCAGCTCTGCGGCCGGGTGTAGTGCTGGCAATCCAGCAAGCCGTCCAGTTGGGAGCCAAAGCTGTCTTGCTGATGGCTCTGCGCGTCATTGAGTACGCCCGGCTGGAGCCGGGCGACAGCGTCTAGCAGGGCCATGGCGGCGATTTCACCGCCCGACAATACAAAGTCGCCAAGGCTGATTTGCTGATCAACATACAAGTCAATAAAACGTTGATCAATACCCTCGTAGCGGCCGCAAATCAGAATAGCGCCATCGCTTTGCGCCCATTGGGCGACGGCATTCTGAGTGAGCACCTGACCGGCCGGAGAAAACAGTACTACCGGTGCTGGCCGCCCACGTTGTTCGAGAACATCTTCTATGCAACGCCGCAAGGGTTCAGCCATCAAGACCATACCCGGACCGCCGCCAAAGGGGCGATCGTCGACCCGCCGATACTGCCCATCGGAAAAATCACGCAGCTGGTTGAGCCTGACGTCAACTTGAGCAGACTCAAAAGCCCGCCGCGTGACGCCGCTGGTGAGCAAAGGCGTAAAGACTTCGGGAAACAGGGTAATGAGGTCGAAGCGCACCGCTCGCACTCAATAGTCGGGCTGCCAGTCGACCAGAATCCGCCGGCCGGGCAGATCGACCTGGTCGACATAAATGCTGACAAAAGGAATCATGCGCTCGACAGTTTTTTCCTCTTGAACCTCCGCCAGCACCAGCAGGGTTTGCAGCCCGGTAGAGATCAACTCCTTGACCACACCCAAGCCCAGGCCGTCCCGGTTGACCACTGCCAGACCAATCAGGTCGACCCAGTAAAACTCGTCGCCCTTGGCGGCCGGAAAATTAGCCCGGGCAACAAAGACCCGAGCACCCCGCAGGGCTTGCGCAGCGTCGCGATCTGCCAGGTCGTGGGCTGAGGCGACCACGGTGTCAGCGTGCCTCCTGGATTCCGTGATCGAGAGTTTGCCCACACCAGAAAAGGTTCTGGGGCCTTTTTCAGCAGGCAACAAAAACCAGGACTGGGAGGAAAAAAGCGCCTGGGGATCGGCGCTGTAGGGGAGTACTTTGAACCAGCCTTTGAGGCCCCAGGCATCTGCAATGCGTCCAACCTCGATCGCGTCTGCCGGCAATTCGGCGGCTTCAAGGCCGGCCAGCATGGCAGCGTGTGTCAGGCCGCCTTGCTGGCAGCTTGAGCAATCAGGCGTTCGACCGTTGGCGAGGCCTGGGCACCAACGCCTTTCCAGTAAGTCAGGCGGTCCTGTGTGATGCGGATGCTCTCTTCATTGGCAGTGGCAATCGGGTTGTAAAAACCGATTCGCTCTATGAAGCGTCCGTCGCGCCGAGTACGCTTGTCGGCAACGACAATATTGAAAAACGGGCGCGCTTTTGCACCGCCACGGGCGAGTCGGATGACGACCATAATTTATCCTTTGGGTAACGGAGATTGACTTCCGCCATGAACTGAAGCACATAATCCAGCGTTTGAGACACGCGACATGGCCACCCGGCCAGCGACACGCTGAAAAGCCCAACAGTATAACGGCTCCTCTTTTTATGCCCATCATTCGCCCATGCCAAGCCAGCGACCTCGCCGGCATCACCGATATTTATGCCCACCATGTGCTTAATGGAACCGGAACCTTTGAAATAGACACCCCGTCTGAGCAAGAGATGACCGCCCGATGGGCGGAAGTTCGAGCCAAAAATTTACCTTATCTTGTCGCGGCAGAGGGCGCGCAAGTACTCGGCTTTGCCTATTGCAACTGGTTCAAGCCCCGGCCAGCCTACCGTTTTTCAGCAGAAAATTCGATTTACCTCGCACCATCCACCCAGCGCCTAGGGCTGGGTCGCGCGCTGTTGGCAGAGCTGTGCGCACAGGCCGAGGCTGCCGGCCTGCGGCGCCTGATCGCAGTTATTGGCGACTCTGCCAACGCTGGCTCGATTGGCGTGCATCTGTCGGTGGGTTTCAGTCATGTCGGTGTGCTGAAAGCCTGTGGCTGGAAATTCGAGCGCTGGCTTGATGTGGTGATGATGGAGCGGGCGCTGGGCCGGGCTGACAGTTGTGGGCCCACGCAGGTGACAGCCCCATGAAAAATAAATCCCTGGCCGCCTGGCTGACATTTGTTGGTGGGCCCCTTGGCCTGCACCGCTTCTACCTCTTCGGCATGGGCGATTGGATCGGCTGGCTGTTGCCCTTGCCGACTGCCCTAGGTTTGTATGGTTTGGAACGGGTACAAGCACATGGATTGGAAGACGCTTGGAGCTGGCTACTGATCCCTTTGCTGGGCTTCACAGTGTCGGGCTGCGCACTGAACGCCATTGTTTATGGCTTGATGGATGCTCAACGCTGGAACACCCGCTTCAACCCCTCGATTGACACCGAAAACGCCGCCGGACGAACCGGTTGGCACACCATTGGGGCCATTGTGGCGTCTCTGTTGGTTGGAACAACCGTGCTGATGAGCAGCATTGTGTTCAGTTTTCAGCATTATTTTGAATTCCAAATTGAGGAATCCAAGAAAATATCGCAATAAACCGCGCCCCAAAGGCGTGCTGCCTCAAAACAACTGATTGCTGAGCCAATAGGCCAGGGCTGCCACGCAAGCACTTGCCGGGATGGTCAAAACCCAGGCCCAAACAATCGTCCCCGCTAAGCCCCAGCGCACAGCACTAGCCCGCTGAACCGAACCAACGCCAACGATGGCACCAGTGATGGTGTGGGTAGTCGACACCGGTATCCCAAGTGCTGATGCCATAAAAATTGTGACGGCGCCGCCAGTCTCCGCACAAAAGCCGCCTACCGGCTTGAGTTTGGTGATGCGCTGCCCCATGGTTTTGACGATGCGCCAACCACCAAACAAGGTGCCCGCACCAATCGCCAAATAGCAGGAGACGATGGTCCAGGTTGGTGGCGACTTCTCCCCCGCCGCGGCATAGCCTGTGGCGATGAGCAGCATCCAGATGATGCCGATGGTTTTCTGGGCATCATTGCCACCATGGCCAAGGCTGTAGGCGCCCGCTGACACCAACTGCATGCGCCGAAACCATTTGTCAACCTTGGCCGGCCGAGTACGCCGAAAAAGCCATGACACCAGCACCACCATCAGCGAGCCCAGCAGGTAACCCAACAAGGGGGAAACAAAGATAAAGACCACCGTTTTGAGAATACCACCCGCGATCAGCGCGCCGGCGCCAGCCTTGACGATAACGGCACCCAGAATGCCTCCGATCAGCGCGTGTGAGGAACTGCTGGGTATACCAAAGTACCAGGTGAGAAGGTTCCAACTGATGGCGCCCACCAGCGCACCAAACACCACATGGGTATCGACGATGCCGGGCTGTACAAAGCCTTTGCCAACCGTGGCCGCAACACTCAAATGAAAAACAAAAATAGCCGCCACATTGAAGAAGGCTGCAAACAGCACCGCTGTGCCTGGCTTGAGAACGCCGGTGGACACCACGGTGGCTATCGAATTTGCCGCATCATGAAAACCATTCATGAAATCGAAGGCAAGGGCCAAAAAAACCAGCAAAATCACTACCCAGAGGGCTGCCTGTGCGTTATCCATCATCACCGCGCCCGGTCAATCAGGAGTTCTCGAGGATGATGCCCTCGATGAGGTTGGCAACATCCTCGCATTTGTCTGTAATGGTTTCCAGCAGTTCGTAAATCGCCTTGAGCTTGATCACCTCGCGGACATCTTTTTCCTCCCGGAAAAGTTTACTCATGGCGCTGCGCATCACTCGATCTGCATCGCTTTCCAGTCGATCAATTTCTTCGCAGGTTTTGAGCGCCGCATCAGCCACACTGTGGTCGGCGATACGGTCTAGCAGTTTGACGGCGTCGCGCACCCGCTCGCAGCACCTGACGCTGATGTCGGTCAGCCGGGTGATCTCTTCCGTCATGTGCCGCACATCGTAGAGCGACATGGTTTCGGCTGAATCCTGGATCAAGTCAGCCACATCATCCATGGTGTTGATCAAACTGTGAATTTGCTCGCGATCAATCGGGGTGATGAAGGTTTTGTGCAGCGCCTTGCTGACCTCATGTGTCACTCGGTCAGCCGCCCGCTCGGCATTGTCAACATCGCGGTTGTATTTTTCGCGCAGAGGCACATCGTTGTAATTGGCCACCATGTTGGAAAAGGCTCGCGCCGCCTCCATGATTCGGTCTGCATGCTGGTTGAACATGTCAAAAAAATTGGTTTCACGGGGCAACAGCTTGTCAAAAAGCATGGTGATTTCCAAAGGGATTCATGTCAAAAATATGACATTTTTGTTTCAAAAGAAGTTTAACCCCCCATAGGCTCTGCGGCGCTCTACAGCGCTCAAGCGCCTCGAAAAATGAAATAGACAGCGCCCACCAGCCACACAGCAGCCCAAAAGTAGCCTAGTTTCAGCGGTTCATTCATATAGAACAGCGCGAACGACACAAACACAAGGAGCGCCGTGGCCTCCTGCATGATTTTGGGTTGAGCCAAGCTCAGTCCGGCGCCCAGGCCGGCTCGGATCAAGCCGGCAGGGAGGCGGCTGCGGCCACGTAGTCTGGCACTCGGTCGAAGTTCAGATACTGGTAGATCTGATCGCTGGCACCTGCAAGAACACCCATATCGGCCATGTACTCGGCCTTGGTCGGGATGCGCCCGAGCTTGGAGCAGATCGCGGCCAGTTCGGCGCTGCCGAGGTAGACATTGCTGTTCTTGCCCAGCCGGTTGGGGAAGTTGCGGGTCGACGTTGAAAACACTGTGGCGCCCTCTTTCACCTGGGCCTGGTTGCCCATGCACAGGCTGCAGCCCGGCATCTCCATGCGCGCGCCGGCTGAACCCAGCACCCCGTAATGGCCCTCCTCGCTGAGCTGCTTGGCGTCCATCTTGGTCGGCGGCGCCATCCACAATTTGACCGGAATGTCGCGCTTGTTCTCCAGCAGCTTGCTGGCGGCGCGGAAATGACCGATGTTGGTCATGCAAGAGCCGATGAACACCTCGTCAATCTTGGCGCCGGCCACATCGGACAGGGTTTTGACATCGTCCGGGTCGTTCGGGCAGGCCACGATCGGCTCGTGGATGTCGGCCAGGTCGATCTCGATCACGGCGGCATACTCGGCGTCAGCATCGCCCTTGAGCAGCTGCGGGTCGGCCAGCCAGGTTTCCATCGCCTTGATGCGGCGGTTGATGGTGCGCACATCGGCATAGCCGCTGGCAATCATCCACTTCAGCATGGTGATGTTGCTGGTGATGTACTCAATGATTGGCTCCTTGTTCAGGTGCACGGTGCAGCCGCCGGCACTGCGCTCGGCCGAGGCGTCGCTGAGCTCGAACGCCTGCTCCACTTTCAGGTCAGGCAGACCTTCGATCTCCAGGATGCGACCCGAGAAGATGTTTTTCTTGCCCTGTTTGGCCACGGTCAGCAGGCCGGCCTTGATGGCGTACAGCGGGATCGCATTCACCAGGTCACGCAGGGTGACGCCAGACTGCATCTTGCCCTTGAAACGCACCAGCACGCTCTCGGGCATGTCCAGCGGCATCACGCCGGTGGCGGCACCAAAGGCCACCAGGCCCGAGCCGGCCGGGAAGCTGATGCCGATCGGGAAGCGGGTGTGGCTGTCGCCGCCCGTGCCGACGGTGTCGGGCAGCAGCATGCGATTGAGCCAGCTGTGGATGATGCCGTCGCCCGGGCGCAGGCTGATGCCACCCCGGTTGTTGATGAACTCGGGCAGCTCGTGGTGCATCTTCACATCCACCGGCTTCGGGTAGGCCGCGGTATGGCAGAAGGACTGCATCACCAGGTCGGCGCTGAAACCCAGGCAGGCCAGGTCCTTGAGCTCGTCCCGGGTCATGGGGCCGGTGGTGTCCTGGGAGCCCACGCTGGCCATGCGCGGCTCGCAATAGGTGCCGGGACGCACGCCTTGCTGCTTACCGCCCACCGTTGGCAAGCCGCAGGACCGACCGACCATTTTCTGTGCCAGGGTGAAGCCCTTGCTCGAATCAGCCGGATTGCTGGGCAGCCGGAACAGGGTGCTCACCGGCAGCCCCAGCGCCTCGCGCGCCTTGGAGGTCAAACCGCGGCCGATGATCAGCGGAATGCGGCCGCCGGCCCGCACCTCGTCGAGCAGCACCTCGCTCTTGAGCTGGAATTCGGCAATCAACTGGCCATTTTTGAACGCCTTGCCCTCGTAGGGGCGCAGCTCGACCACATCGCCCATGGCCATCTGGCTGACATCGAGTTCAATCGGCAGCGCACCCGAGTCTTCCATGGTGTTGTAAAAAATCGGGGCAATCTTGCTGCCCAGACAGACGCCGCCAAAGCGCTTGTTCGGCACAAACGGGATGTCCTGGCCGGTGAACCAGAGCACCGAGTTGGTGGCTGATTTGCGCGAGGAGCCGGTGCCGACCACGTCGCCGACATAGGCCACCAGATGGCCGCGTGCCTTGAGTTCATTGATGAACTTGACCGGGCCACGCTTGCCATCTTCTTCGGGCGTGATGCCGGGCCGGGCGTTTTTGTGCATGGCCAGCGCATGCAGCGGGATGTCCGGGCGACTGAAGGCGTCGGGCGCCGGCGACAGGTCGTCGGTGTTGATCTCGCCGGCGACCTTGAACACGGTCAGGGTGATGGACTGCGGCACTTCGGGCCGTGAGGTGAACCACTCGGCATCGGCCCAGCTGTGCAACACAGCCTTGGCGTGGGCGTTACCCGCGTCGGCTTTTTCCTTGACATCATGGAACTGGTCGAACATCAGCAGTGTCTTTTTGAGGCCGCTGGCGGCCACATCGGCCACCGCCGGGTCGTCGAGCAGATCGACCAAGGGACTGATGTTGTAGCCGCCCAGCATGGTGCCGAGCAACTCGGTGGCCTTTTGCCGCGACAGCAGCGGACAGGTCTCGCTGCCATGCGCCACCGCTGCCAGATAACTGGCCTTGACCTTGGCGGCGTCATCGACACCGGCCGGCACGCGGTAAGTGATCAAGTCAACCAGGGTGGACTCTTCACCGGCGGGCGGGCGCTTGAGCAGCTCGATCAATTCACCCGTCTGCTTGGCCGACAGGGGCAGCGGCGGGATGCCCAGGGCAGCACGCTCGGCCACGTGGGCACGGTAATTCTGTAGCATGACTTTCTCCTTTTCAATCAATAAAAATTGGCTTAGCGCCGACCTGAGCGTCTGCCAGAAAACACCCTTGCATCAACCCTTGAATCATGGCCCGGCCTGCGGCTGAAGGGGTGATGGAAAAAAGGCGCGGGCCTGTTCTGGCAGCACGGTTCCGGTTTGCTGCGCGCGCTCCAGCACCTGCCAAAAATAGCGGTAACTGGCGCGGTCCTGCAAAACGCCTTTGTCCGATATAGGAGCCCAATCCGCCTGTTGGGCTGCCACCAGAATGCGCGTCGCCTGCTCAAGCTCTCCCGAATCCGGGGCAAAGGCTGCCAGTATCGGCCTGATCTGAGCCGGATGAATGCTCCACATCCGGGTAAATCCAAGTGTCCGGCAGGCCTTTCGCGCTGCAGCGCGCAACTTGGCAACATCTCCGAATTCAGTCACCACGCAGTGGGATGGTACCTTGCCAAAGGCGTGGCAGGCTGCCGCAATTTCAAGCTTGGCACGCAACACCAAGGGGTGGCTGAACTGACCCAGCGCAGCGTCGCCAAGCCCGTCATCCAGACCCATGGCCGTGGCCGGTATGGCGCCGCCGTGCGCTGATACGAAATCCATCAGACCAAAACTCAGGGATTGCACACGCTCGTGCTCGGCGATCTCAAAGGCCTTCTGCACCGCGGCTGGTGACTCGATCAAGACATGTAGCGGCAGGGGCGTCAACCGCCCTGACTTGGCCGCTGCTTGATCGATCCACTGCACCGCCCGCTCCAGCGCGGCGAGCGACTCCAGCTTGGGTAGCATGACATGACACAGGGCATTTGCGGCCATGCCGACAATGGTCTCTACATCCTGCTCGAATGCCGGGTGGTCGACTGGATGCACCCGCACCGCCACCCTCGGCCGACAACGCCCGGGTTCAGCCGCCGCCTGCGCCAGGCTGGCGCGAGCCAGTTCGGCCACCATCAACGCATGATCAAGCTCGCCACCGGTCGGCGCGCCGTCCTCGCAGTCGAGCGTCACGTCGAAGGGGCAGGTGCCAAACTCTTCGGCCATCGCAGACTGCAGGGCCAAACTTTTGCGCATCCGGGCTTCCACACCACAATAGTGATCACAGACAGGGACAGGGCTCGAAGCACGCTGAGCGCCCAAGAGCACCTCACGGGGCGTCTGCATGGCGCGTGGTCGTCCCGTACCCGACACCATGACTTCGGTATCGCCGCTTAAAGCAGGTGCGCCACGCCAGCCTGCTCGTCTTGCAGCTCTTTCAAGGTCTTGTTGATGCATTCCTGGCTGAAGGCATCCACCGGCAGTCCTTCGACCGGCCGGTACTCACCACCCTCACAGGTCACGGCAAAACCAAACATGGTGTCTTTGGGGATGCCATACTGACCGTCGGAGGCGATGCCCATCGTGACCCATTTGCCATTGGTGCCGAGCGCCCAGTCCCGCATGTGGTCAATGGCCGCGTTCGCCGCCGAGGCGGCAGATGACACGCCACGCGCAGCAATGATCGCCGCGCCGCGTTTACCCACCGTCGGCAAAAAGGTATTGATGTTCCAGTCGTGGTCATTGATGCTGTCTTTGACACTCTGGCCCCCAATGCTGGCAAACCTGTAATCGGCGTACATGGTGGGCGAATGGTTGCCCCAGACCACCAGTTTTTCAATCGCTGAGACCGGCTTGCCTGTTTTCTGCGCGAGTTGGCTCAGGGCGCGGTTGTGGTCCAGCCGCAGCATGGCCGTGAAGTTCTTGCGCGGCAGGTCCGGCGCACTTTTCATGGCGATGTAAGCATTGGTGTTAGCCGGGTTGCCCACCACCAGCACCTTGACATTGCGGTTGGCAACTGCATTGAGCGCCCTGCCCTGCGCCGTGAAGATCTCGGCATTCACAGCCAGCAGTTCGGCGCGCTCCATGCCGGGCCCGCGCGGACGTGAACCAATCAGCAGGGCGTAATCAACATCCTGAAAGGCCGTCATGGGGTCGCCATGGGCACGCATGCCAGCGAGCAAGGGGAAGGCGCAATCCTGCAACTCCATCATTACGCCTTGCAAGGCCTGCTGCGGCTTTTCCAGAGGCACTTCGAGCAGTTCGAGAATCACCGGCTGATCGCGGCCCAACATCTCACCCGAGGCAATACGAAACAGGACGGCGTAACCGATTTGGCCGGCAGCACCGGTCACGGCAACACGAACAGGCTTTTTGCTCATGATGAAAACTCCAGAATTGATTGAATCGAGGGCGTATCGGCCGACAGGCGGGCGAACCCGAGCGGCAGGCAGTGTAATCCGGAAAACTGGCAGGGCGCAATTTGTCTTGTGTCTTATATAAGATATGATCTCAACCGACTGAAGCAGGCCTTAACCTGTCATTCCCATGTCCCCAAGCACCACCCCCTCGAACGGAACCACTGCCCAGGGCTCAGGCATGCCCCCGGGTCCGGGTGAAGCAGCGTTGGCGCCCGCCTTCAGCCCCTTGTACCAACAAATTAAGAGCCTGCTGCTCAATGGCCTGCGTTTGGGCGAATGGAAACCCGGCGAACTGATCCCCAGCGAAATCGAGCTTGCGGCGCGATTTCGGGTCAGCCAGGGCACGGTTCGCAAAGCCATCGATGAGCTTGCCGCCGACAACCTGCTGATCAGGCGCCAAGGCCGGGGCACCTTTGTAGCCACCCATGCTGAGCATCAGGTGCAATACCGCTTCCTTAAGCTCATGCCAGACAAGGGCGACGCCAGCAGCCAAGGCCAGGCGCAACGCCAGATTGTGGACTGCAAACGCTTGCGGGCGCCTGCCGATGTCGCGCGACACCTGGCCGTGCGCACTGGCGAGCCGGTGCTGCGCATTCAGCGCGTGTTGCACTTTGCTGGCAAGCCCACGATTCTGGAGGACATCTGGTTGCCAGGCACGCCCTTCAAAGGTCTGACCACCGAGCGCTTGCGCCAAGACCAGGGGCCCATGTACGCCATGTTCGAGGCTGAATTCGGCATACGCATGGTTCGGGCGGACGAAAAAATACGCGCTGTTCTTGCCAGCGCAAGCGACAGTTTTTTGCTTGATGTCGCCGTGGCAACCCCGCTGCTGAGTGTTGAGCGAACCGCCTTCACTTACAACGACACCCCTATGGAGCTGCGCCGGGGCTTGTATGTCACCGACACCCATTACTATCGCAATGCCTTGAATTGAGTTCAGCAGTGCGACTTGCCAGTGGCTATCGCGCCGGCCGAGCCTGATCTGCTGCATTGCAATAGAATTTATTCCAGCCGAATCGAACAAAGCTGACGCAGCGACCCAAGAAAGCCAACATGACTGACACCGTCACGCCCCGCCCGCGAGCTGAATTTCGCAACATCAACGCCTTCAAAGACCTGCCTACCTACCGACTGCCGCCGGCCGGCTGGGTGTCGATACTGCACCGTATCAGTGGCGCCCTGATGTTTGTCCTGATGCCCTTCGTGATCTGGCTGTTCGATGTGTCGGTGTCCTCGGAAATTTCATTCGCCAAGTTCACCGCCGTCT
>Ga0208960_1000554_pt1 | contig 20929 bp, 23 predicted proteins | sample GreLakmeON33MSRF_FD_187703 | JGI IMG/M metagenome (GOLD analysis project Ga0208960, IMG submission 187703) | Freshwater lentic microbial communities from great Laurentian Lakes, MI, USA - Great Lakes metaG ON33MSRF (SPAdes) | ecosystem: Environmental > Aquatic > Freshwater > Lake | place: Great...
AGTGAAGGAGGAGAAGAGTGGTGAGGAGTGGGGCAAGGGGGCGGGGCGCTTTGTCACGGCGGATCATGAGTCGGTCATTTTGCAGGGGGTGGAAGAGAGCACGGTGGTACAGGTGGAGTTTGTGTAAGCAGAGCGGGGCTACGAAAGATTCTCCTGCGGTGTTGGTTTTGTGTTGCCGCGCCCGAGGGGTTTGCCGTGAAAGCAGTGGTGGCAGGATTTCTCGTAGGTGTAGTGGGGATGGGTGAGGTCGGAGGCGAGGAGGGGCATTTCGCAGTTGTAGCAAAGGACGGAGTCGGTTTCTTGGAGTTGGGAGTCGACGCCGACGCGTTCATCGAAGACAAAGCATTCGCCTTGGTAGTGGGCGCCACCGGCTTCCTCAAAGTATTTTAAAATTCCACCATCGAGTTGGAAGATGTTTTGGAACCCCTGCATTTCCATGAAGGCGCCGGCCTTTTCGCAGCGGATGCCTCCCGTGCAGAACATGACAAGAGGTTGGGTTTTCAGCGAGGGGTCTAGTTTGTGAACGGCTTGCGGAAAATCGCGAAAGTTGGAGATATGGGGATCGATGGCGCCTTGGAAGGTGCCCATGCGAATTTCGTACTGGTTACGGACATCGAGAAGGGTGATGGGGTGCTTGTCATCAAGCCACTGTTTGAGTTGGGTTGGGGAGATTTTAGGGGCGGGATGGAGAGCGGGATCGACCCCTGGCACACCGAATCTGACGATTTCTTTTTTAATTTTTACGAGCAACCTTTGGAAGGGTTGGGTGGAGCCTGGGCTCTCTTTGGGGCTGATTTCGGTTAGGCTTGGGATCGAGCGAATCAGTTGGAGAAGAGAATCGAGTTGGGGCCGAGTTCCCGAGAGAGAAAAATTAATACCTTCGGTGGCGAGCAAGATGAGGCCTTTGATGCCGAGATCGATACAGCGGCTCTTCAGTGTGGCTTTCAGTTCCTCGAGGTGATCAAGAGGGGTAAAGCGGTAGCAGGAGAGATTGATAATTTGGAGCACGATCGGGGAATACTTTCGCAGGGGAAGGAAGAGGCTGACCATAAAAATAAAAGGAGGAGTGAGGAGGGAGGGGCGGGTGTGAGCAGAAAGTATGTTTGGCTCACGCAAAGGCCGCAAAGGACGCGAAGGGATTCTAGATGTTAGAATGTAGGAATGTTAGAAAGTGCGAAGGTGGTGGCAAGGATGGCGCCCTAATACATCCCTTGGCTGCGGGAATACGAAGGGTGGCTACGGTGAACTGAAAATATTTAGGCGGGACGGAAATCAACTTGCCGTTTTGGGAGGTCGATTTTTAGGACGGCGACTTGGAGTTGGACGCCGGCCCGGTAGATCTTGCCGGTGCGACGGCCGAGGAGGGAGCGACGGGCGGGGTCGAAGGAGAAAAAATCACCGGTGAGAGCGGAGACATGGATGAGGCCGGAGAGAAGAAAGTCGGGCAGTTCGACAAACATACCGAAGTTGGTTACTTCAGTGACCATGGCGGGGAAGGTTTGGGATGGATTGGGGCCAGTTTGCATTTCGAGGTATTCGAGGAGTTTTAATTTTTTAGATTCCTGCTCGGCTTCGGCGGCGGTGCGTTCGGTACGAGAGAGGTGTTGGGCGAGGGCTTCCAGTCCCGAGGAATCGACTTTGGGCGAACCTTTAGTGGGAAAGAGGGCGCGGTGGACGAGAAGATCGGCGTAGCGACGAATGGGAGAGGTGAAGTGGGTGTAGTGGGATTTGGCCAAGCCGAAGTGGCCGAGACTTTTTGGGGAGTAGACAGCGCGTTTGAGAGAGCGGAGGAGGCCGATTTTGAGGGCGTGGCCGTCGGGTCGACTGGGAAGAATTTTTAGAATCTTTTGAATTTCGCCGCGTTGGGTGAGGTCGCCTGCTTTGACGCCGTGGGCGATGAGTAGCTCTCGATATTCTTGGAGGCGAGATTCCTCGGGAGTTTCATGGATACGGTAGACGGCGGGACGGTTTTCCTGGTTGAGGTAACGGGCGACTGATTCGTTGGCGAGAAGCATGAACTCTTCGATGAGCTGGTGGGATTCGTCGGTGGACTCTTTCTCGATACGGTTGGGTCGGCCTTGGGCATCGAGAAGGATGCGCAGTTCAGGAAAATCGAGGTCGAGAGCGCCGGCCTCGAAGCGGCGCCGACGGAGGGCGGAGGCGAAGTGCCAAGTGCGTTGGAGAAACCGATCGAGATCGTCTTGGGCGGGGCGGCGGAGGCGGGTGAGGGCTTCGGCATAGGTGAGTCGATGGCGGGAAAGAATGACAGAGCGGGCGAAGCGGGTGGCGCCGGGTTTGCCATCGGGGCCGAGGTGAATGAAAGCAGAGCAGGTGAGGCGTTGTTCGTTGGGGCGCAGGGAGCAGAGTCCGTCGGAAAGGCGTGGGGGAAGCATGGGGATGACGCCGTTGACCAGGTAGACGCTGTTGGCTCGTTTACGGGCTTCTTGGTCGAGGGCAGAGCCGGGGAGGACGTAGTGGGAAACGTCGGCGATATGAACACCGAGTTCGACGTGACCTCCGGGGAGTTCGCGGAGGGAGATGGCGTCGTCGAAATCGCGGGCGGTATCGGGGTCGATGGTGATGACCATTTCGGAGCGGAGGTCTTCGCGGCCGGCGGGGTGGTCGGGGAGTTCGACGGGGGGGAAGGAGGCGGATTCCGAAAGGGCGTCGGGCGGGAAGGCGGAGGGGAGATCGAATTTTCGGATAATGGAAAGAATGTCGATGCCGGGGTCGGTGGCTCGGCCGAGGCGTTCGAGGATGACTCCCTCAGGGTTGGTATGGCGGTCTTTCCAGTCGATGAGTTTAGCGACGACTTTATCTCCGGGTTCGGCGGCGGGGGCGCCGGCGGTGCCTGGGGCGGGGACGTAGAGATTATGGAGAAAGCGAGGGTCGTCGGGGATGACGATAAAGAAACGGGCGGTTTTTTGAAGAGTGCCCACGATTTGGGAGGTCTTCCGTTCGAGGATACGAACGATGCTGCCGCGGAGGCGATCGGGTGAGGAGGGGCGGCGACCGCGGGTGGGGGCGGGGCCTGCGCGACGATCGATGCGTGCGACGACGAGATCGCCGTGAAGGGCGGTACCGGTTTCTTCCGAGGGGATGTGAAGGTCGGGGGAGCCGTCTGGGGGAATGACGAAGGCGAAGCCTTTGGCGTGGAATTGGATGGTGCCGGTAACGAGGTCGGCCGAGTTGGAGGCGATCCATTGATCCCCACGAACGCGCGAGATTCGGTTGGTTTTTTCGAGTTGGGCAAGGGCGAGGGTGAGGGTGCGTGGGGGGACTCGGAGACGGCGGCTAAGGGTGGCCGCGTTGAGGGGAGTGGCTTTCTTGCCTTGGAGAAGGGAAAGAATGCGGTCGGGTAACTGGCTGGCAGAAGGCATGGGTCTTAGGGCATAGTGTAAGGCTCGATCAATGAACATCCTATTCGTGGCAACAGAACTCGCGCCTCACGCCAAAGTGGGGGGATTAGCGGATGTGATGGCGGCGTTACCCATGGCATTGGCGAAGGCGGGACATGGGGTAAGTCTAGCGGTGCCCTTGCATCGGGGGTTGCGGCTATCTGGGGAGTTTCGCAGGACGAAGCGGGATTTGAATGTGCCTTCGGCGGGTCGTTTATGGGGGACGCGAGTGTGGGAGGGTCGGCGTGGCGGGGTTTCTCTTTTTGGAATCGAGCGGGATGAATACTTCGATCGAGCCCACCCTTATGGGGAAGGGGGTGCGGAGTATGAAGATAGTCTGGCGCGCTTTAATTTTCTGGCGAGGGCCGCCGTGGAGCTGGCGCGATATATTGAGCCGACTCCCGAGGTCATTCAGGCCAATGACTGGCATGCGGCGTTGGTTTCGGCCCATGTTTTGGCGATGGGGCTACCGATTCGAACTGTTTTCACGATTCATAATTTACGGTACCAAGGGGAGTTTGCGGCGGAGGAGTTTGGGAGTTTGGGATTGCCCCCAGGGATGTTTCGGATGGAGGGATTAGAGTTTTATGGAAAGTTGAATTGTATGAAAGGAGCGGTGAAGATGGCGGACGCGGTGACGACGGTGAGTCCCACGTATGCACAGGAGATTCAGATGGAAACGCAGGGGGCGGGGCTCCACGAAGTGCTACGGTCCCGCGGGGAGAATCTCACGGGGATTTTGAATGGGATTGATGAGGAGGCGTGGGATCCAGCGACGGATTTGGAACTGAAGGCGAATTTTCAAGTGAGTTCGATGGTGGGGAGGGAGGCGTGTCGTCTGGCCCTGGAGCAGGAGATGGGATTAGAATCTGCGAACGGGCGACCTATTTTTGGAATGGTGACGCGGATGGCGTATGAAAAAGGGGTGGATCTGGCTCTTTCGGTTGCAGCGAAGATTGTGGAAAAGGGGGGGAGACTGGTGGTTTTGGGAACTGGAGAACCGGAATTAGAAAAAGAGGCGAGGAAGATGGCGGAGCAGTATCCGAAGCAGGTGGTGGTGAGGTTGGAGCATGATGAGGGATTGGCGCGGAGGATCTTTGCGGGGTCTGATTTTTTTCTGATGCCGTCGCGGAGTGAACCGTGTGGGCTGACTCAGATGTATGCCATGCGTTATGGGTCGATTCCAGTGGTGTCGGATACGGGGGGCTTGCACGACACGGTGGAGGAGTGGGACTCGACGAAGAAGACGGGGACGGGATTTCGCTTTTCATCGATCACGCCTGCTGGCGTGGAGGGTGGGATCGATCGAGCGATGGGGTTATGGAATGAACCCGCGATGATGAAATTGGTTCGTCGAAACGGGATGAGTCAAAATTGGGGTTGGGGCACGGCGGTGTCCGCCTATGAAAAGGTATACCGATCTGTGCTACTGTAGAAAGATAAGGAGAAGAGGAGCGTATGCCTGAATTAAGAAGAGATCCGGTGGTGGGCCGTTGGGTGGTTTTTAGTCCAGAGCGACAGATCCGGCCGGAGCGGTATGTTTGCGAAGAGCTTCCCCCGACGAAGCCCGAGGATAATCCATTTTTGGAAGGGCATGAGGCGTACACGCCACCTGAGATTTACGCGATTCGGCCCAACGGCTCGGCCCCGAATGGGCCAGGATGGCAGTTGCGGGTCATACCGAATCGGTATCCTGCGTTACGGGTTGAGGGAAATTTGGATAAGGAGGCGGTTGGGTTTTACGATCGGATGAACGGGGTGGGAGCGCATGAGGTGATCGTGGAGACCCCTCATCCCCAGTTGGAGTTGGAGCAGCAGACGCTTGCTGGGGTCGCGCGAGTTCTGGAGGCGTGGCGGGCGCGGATGATCGATCTTTCTCGAGACGTGCGGTTGCACTACGCACTGGTTTTTAAGAATCACGGAGCGAGGGCGGGGGCGACGATGCCTCATCCGCACTCTCAATTAATTGCCATGCCCGTAACACCGATTGTGGTGAAGGAGAAACTGGCGGCGGCTAGGGCCTACTACTTTGAGAAAGACCGTAATATTTTTGAAGACATGCTGAAGGCGGAAAGGAAGTCGGGAGAACGGGTTGTTTTTGAAAACGACGGATTTACAGCCTTCTGTCCCTTTGCGAGTCGGTTTCCTTTTGAAACGTGTCTCATGCCACGAAAACAGTCCCCTGATTTTCAGACAGCCACGGATGGAGATCTGCTTCTTTTGGCGGAGGTCATCCAGCGTGTGCTGGCGACGTACGCGAGTGTTTTGGATCAGCCTGATTATAACTTAATTTTGCAGACGGCACCTTTTCGGCGCAGTCGGCACCCAGACGCTTGGTCCACGATTGACGTCGATTATCGTTGGCATATTGAAATCCTGCCGAGGTTAACTGGGGTGGCGGGGTTTGAATTTGGTACGGGGGTGTACATTAATCCGACCCTACCGGAAGAGGCGGCCAATGTTTTGCGAGAGGGAATGACGCATGGGTGACTTGGCTCTGCTCTGGCATTTTCACCAACCTTCTTACGTCGACGCGGCCACGGGGGAGGTACTGATGTCGTGGGTGCGGCTGCACACGGTGCGTGGGTATGCAGATATGGCGGAGATGGCGCGGCGGTATCCGCGGGTGAAGCTTAACTTTAATTTAACCCCTGTTTTAGTGCAGCAGATCGAGCAGCTCGCCGAAGGAAAGGTGCGGGATCGTTGGGGGGAGTTGGCGAAAAAGCCGGCGGATCAGCTGACGGAAGCTGACCGAGAGGAGTGTTTGGAAAACTTTTTCAAAATTAATTGGGAGACGAGTGTAGATCCCTATCCGCGGTATCGGCAGTTGCTGGATTTGCGGGGCCGGCGGGCAGGGGCGGCCCAGTCTCCGCAGAATGCCAAGCGTTTTAGTGAGGGGGATCTTCGTGATTTGCAGGTTTGGTTTAACTTGGGTTGGTGTGGGTTCGCGGTACGGAAGAGGTATCCCGAGTTGGCGCGGTTGGTGGCGAAGGACCGGGATTTTACGGAGGAAGAGAAGCTTTGGGTGCTGGAGATTCACCAAGAAATGCTCAAAGGAATCTTGCAGGAGTACCGAGCGTTAGCGGACACGGGGCAGGTGGAGTTAACGACGACGCCGTTTTATCATCCGATCCTTCCTTTGCTGGTTGATACGGAAAGTGCGAGGCGGGCGATGCCTGGAGTGCGATTACCGAGCCGGATGGTGGCTCCGGAGGATGCGCTGGCCCAGTTGAGGAAGGCGCAGGAATTGCACACGAGGGTTTTTGGGCGAAAGGCGAGGGGTTTGTGGCCGTCGGAGGGGTCGGTGAGTCCTGAGGTCATTCCCTTGATGGCGCAGGCGGGGTTTGAGTATTTTTGCACGGACGAGCTTGTGCTGTTTAAGGGGTTGGAAGCCCAAGGGAAAAAGGTGGATCATGTGGAGCTCTTTCAGGCTTGGCGAGTGGAGGAGGGCGGAGCCACGGTGAAGGCGTTGTTTCGGGAGCGACCGTTATCCGATTATATTGGGTTTACGGCTTCACGAACGGCGCCGCAGGTGGCGGCTGATTATTTAAAAGTTCACCTTGAGCACATTGCTCAAATCATGCCGAAGAACGGGATTGTTCTGTTGGCACTGGATGGCGAAAACGCCTGGGAATCCTTTCCGGATAGCGGGGAGGCTTTCTTGGGGGCTTTGTATAGTGGGTTAGAGAAAGCGGTTGGTTTCCAAACGCAAACCTTGGGGGAGCACTTGGATCGGAACGAGGGAAAGCCAACTGGTCGACTGCATTCCGGATCGTGGATCAGTGCCAATTTTGATATCTGGATCGGTGATCCGGAGGAGAACCTAGGGTGGAGCTGGATCAAGCGGACTCGTGATTTTTTGAAGCAGGCGGAAGCCAAAGGAACCGTAGGTGCGGAGGTGAGGGCGGCGGCTTGGGAGGATATTTATGCGGCGGAGGGAAGCGACTGGTTTTGGTGGTACGGGCCTGATTTTCAGACGGACAGTGATTTAATCTTTGACGCTCTTTTCCGAGGACGATTGCAGAATGTGTATCGGCGATTGGGAGGAACGCCGCCTCCGGCTTTGAGTGTACCGATCTGTTCAGCCGAGTTGCGTTTAGGGACGCCCCCGATTCGGTCGATTGAGCCTAGATTGAGTGCGAGTCCGAGTTTTTTAGATTGGTCTGGAGCAGGGCGGTATGAGGCTTGGCGGGATGCGGGGGCGATGGCACAAGGGGATCGGCGCGTAAGGACGATTCAATATGGAATCGGTCGTGAGGACTTTTTCTTTCGATTGGATGCGAAGGGAAGTGTGGGGGAGGAGGTGGTGGTCGATTTTGATCAACCGGTGGCGATTCGGGTTCGAGCCAAGGCGCGGGAGGGGGGGTGGCAGACTACGGTGGAGCGGGCAGAAGATGGGATGGCGTATACACCCGTGAAATGCCAGATTGATTCGGTGAATGGTCAAGGGTTGCAACTGAAGGTGCCGTTGGGTGCTCTGGGTTGGGAACAGGACGGGAAGGAGATTCGTTTTCTGGTGCGGGTGACGCGGGGTGGGGTGGAGGCGGAGCGTTATCCAGATCGGGGGCTGATTGAATTCACGGGACCGGTGCGTGCCACGGACCTTAAAAACTGGTATATCTGAAGTGCGATTATGAAAAACGTTAATCTAGTCCTTTGTCTGCATATGCACCAGCCGGTAGGCAATTTGCCTGAGGTGGTGGATCAGATCACGGCTGAGGTTTACCGCCCGATGATTGAAGTTCTGGAAAAGCATCCGGGAGTGGCGGTGAACCTGCACTGCAGCGGGTCGTTATTAGAAATGTTGGCGGAGAGAAATCCGGAGTGGATTAAAAAGCTGAAGGATTTAGTGGCGACGGGGAGAGTGGAGATGTTATCGGGCGGTTTTTACGAGCCGGTCTTGGTGGATTGGCCGGAAGATGATCGGGATGGGCAAGTGGCGAAAATGGGGGGGTGGCTGAAGGAGCGATTGGGCGCACAGCTGGCGGGGGCTTGGTTGGCGGAGGGGGTATGGGGTCCTTCCCTGTGCGGAGTTTTGAATCGGGCGGGGTTGCAGTATGCGCCAGTGCAGGGATCGTTTTTTCTTCAGGCGGGAGTGATTCCTGCGAAGCTCAATGGGCACTATGTGACGGATCAAGCTGGGCAGGTTCTCTTTGTCTTGCCGACGTGTCCTGATTTAACTCGTTTGATCCCGCACGCTCCGCTGGAGGAGTTGTTTGCTCACTTGCGACGGATTGCGAACCGTTCTGAAGATGTGACCCTAACCCTGGCGACGAATTTAGAGGCTTGGCCGAAGTTGCCTGCGGGAGCGGTGGGGTACTTTGAGCAACTTTGTCGCAAGCTGGAGGAGTCCTCGAGTTGGGTGAACACCTTAACGGGCCAAGGGCAGTTGAAGCGGCAAGCCCCGCGAGGGAGGGTTTCCTTGCCCCCCGGTACACCAGCGGAATTAGGAGGATGGTCTTTGCCGGGAGTGGCGCGGAAGGAGTATTTTAAGGAGCGGAGCCAGTTGGCGCAGCGATACGATGCGAGCAAGTGGTTGCCCTTTTTTCGTGGGGGCTCGTGGGGCTCGTTTCGGGTGCGTTATGAAGAGCTGAATCTGATGTATAGAAAAAATCTGTTTTTGGGGCGAAAAGTAAAAGCCAAAGCAAAATTTGCGGGAACCCGTGCAATTCTCGAGCGTTTATGGCGTGCGCAGTGTTCGACCGCTCTGTGGCATGGGAGCCGAGGGGGTTTACACTTACCCCATTTGCGGGCGGCGATTTGGCGTGAGCTCTTGGGGGCGGAGGCGGAGTTGCGGGCGGGTCAGCTCGAGATGGAGTTGACGCGGGAGGATATTAATGCGGACGGGGAGGTGGAAATTTTGGCGAGTCATCCGCAACTGAGTTTGCTCTTTGCGCCGCATTTGGGAGGGGCCTGCCTGGAAGTGGGACTGCCCGAATTTGGAAGGAATTTGGCCGATGTATTAACGCGCAGGGATGAAGGGGTGAATGGGGCGGATGCCACGCTGACGGACTGGTATGAAAGAAGGCTTTTTCAAGAGCATCTTTTTGCGCGGGGAACGACGGTGGGTCAGCTTGCCTCGAATGCTTATCCTGAATTAGGGGATTTTATTCTACAGCCCTTTGGGGTGACTCAGATGCGACAGACGGGGAGCCGAGTCACCCTGAGCCTGCAAAGGGATGGGGGACTCTATCGAATGGGAACCCGCCAGCCCTGTTTATTAGAAAAAACATTCTCGATCGATGCGGCCAGTGGATTGATGGAGGTAGCCTTTCAGCTGACGAACACGGGAACTTTGCCTTTCGAGGCTGTTTTCGCGACTGAACTAAATCTGAACTTAAGTTGTGATCAATCGGGGGGCGGTTTATGGAAGTGTGGGGAGGAGAAAAAGAGTGACCGAGATAGTTGGCAAAAGGATGGAATTTCTTTGGTCTCGGCACGGTCCAGGGATGGGTTGGAGGTTCGAATGGCTTCGGAAAATCTGCCTTTGGTTTGGAGCTACCCTTTGCTCGACACGGAAAAAGGTCCGGAGGGACCGATTCGCCAAGGAAACTGCATTCTGTTTGGGACGCCTATTGATTTGAAGCCAGGGAAAAAAGTAGAAGCGCGTTTAAAGGTTACTTTCCGCAAGATTGCCGAAGAGGCCTAAGTCTGGTAATATTTTTGATATGAATTTTCGTTTTATGTCGCGAGGGATTGCCCTGATCGGCGTGGGCTTTTTGGCGGGCTGTACGATTCCTGGGGATGCGGAGAATGTGACGACGACTTATGGAGATACGACGGCTCCTGTCTCGGCTGAGGGCAAGCCTGCGTCGGAAGAAGCGGCGAAGCCTTCCGCGACAGCCGCCGCCGATGAGAAAAAGCCTTGGACGCCTCCTGCCGGAACAGAAAAAAGCGCACCCGGCAAGGCAAGCTATCCGAAGGGGGAAAAAGTTTCGGGTAAGGCGGGTATGGTCCGAAGCCCCTACGCCCCGTATGCGGGTCTGGTAGACGTCAAAGGCTTTGCTCCTGGGACTGAAGTGAAGTGCCCTTATACGGGCAAAATATTTCTCGTACCCTAGTCCAGGTTTTTTTGCTGAACCCCCGTCCAATTATGGACCCCCTTCTGCAAGTTTTGAAAGAGCGAGGGCGCAGCTCGTTCGGGGAATTGGCCCAGTTGACGGGCAAGACAGAAAAGGAAATTGCGGCCGTGATGCAGAAGTATGAGAAGGAGCGGGTCATTCTTGGATACCAAGCGATCTTGGATTTAGATAAAACTGGGCATGGGGGGGTACGTGCGGTGATCGAGGTGCGGATTACGCCCGAGCGAGAGGGTGGATTTGATCGGATTGCGGCACGAGTCGCTCGATATCCAGAGGTGGTGTCCTGCCAGCTGATGAGTGGGGGGTATGATTTACTCATTGTGGTGGAAGGGCCTGACTTAAAGCAGGTGGCTACTTTTGTTTCGGAAAAGCTTTCCACGATTCAGGGAGTGATTTCGACGGCGACCCATTTTCAACTTAAGACCTACAAGGAGGCTGGGGTTCTTTTTCTGGAGGATGAAAAGAGCGAGCGGCTGGCGGTTTCGCCGTGAAAACGGCTTCTGGGTTTTTGGCCTCGCACGTGCAAGGGATCCCACGATCGGGGATCCGCGATTTCTTTGAGTTGGTCCAAAAACGCGGGGATGTCATCTCTTTGGGGATTGGGGAGCCGGATGTTTCCGCACCGTGGGCGGTGCGGGAGGCGGCTATCTTTGCCTTAGAAAATGGGCGAACCGGCTACACCTCGAATTTAGGAAGCTTAAAACTCCGTCGAGAAATCTCCAAGTATATCGAGAAGATCTGCGGATCCAGCTATGATCCCGAATCGGAAATTCTGGTTACGGTGGGGGTGAGTGAGGCGATTGACTTGGCCTTAAGGGCGGTGATTAATCCCGGGGAGACGGTGTTGTATCATCAGCCTTGTTACGTTTCTTACGCCCCCTCGATTACTTTGGCGCATGGAAAGGGCCGAGGAATTCCGACGCGCGCGGAAATGGGATTTCGATTGGAAGCGGAAGCGGTGGCGCAAGCGGCATCCGACGGCGCGAAGGTTCTGTTGTTAAACTTTCCCACGAATCCGACGGGAGCGGTCATGGCGGGTAAGGATCTGGATGCGTTGGCGAAAGTCTGTGTGGAAAAGAACCTGCTGGTGATCAGTGATGAGATTTATGCGGAGCTGAGTTATGAAGGTCCGCATGAATCGATCGTTACCCGACCCGGGATGCGGGAGCGGACGATCCTGCTTCACGGTTTGAGCAAGGCGTTTGCCATGACCGGATTTCGTATTGGTTATGCCTGTGCGCCCTCCCCCTTGATTGAGGCGATGATGAAAATTCATCAGTATGCGATTTTGTGTGCGGCGACTCCGAGTCAGGAAGCGGCGGTGGAGGCGTTGCGTGGGGCCGAGGCTACGACGAGTGAGGCCCGAGCGAAGTATCAGATTCGCCGTGATTTCCTAAGGGGTAAACTGGAAGAGGCAGGGTTGAGGACGACGAATCCAGCAGGGGCCTTTTATCTTTTCGTGGATGTACGAAGTACAGGACTGTCTTCCAGGGATTTTGCTTTACGATTACTGGAGGAGGAGAAAGTTGCGGTGGTGCCGGGGGAAGCTTTTGGTCCTGGGGGGGAAGGCTTTGTGCGCTGTAGTTATGCCACGGGGCTCGATCAGATCGAGGTGGCCGCGGTTCGGATCGCACGTTTTGTTAAAAAACTAAAAGGGAGCCAAGGGGCGTCCCCTTTGGTGGCGGCGAGGTAGGGTTCCTTTGCAAACCGATGTGGTGGTGGTGGGGGCAGGCCATAACGGGTTGATTACGGCTTGTTATCTAGCCAAGGCTGGACGGAAGGTTGCGGTGGTGGAGAAGAGGGATCTGGCGGGTGGGGCGGTCTGTACGCGAGACGATTTAATCGCGGGCTTTCGTTTCGATGTGGGTTCGTCGGTTCATATCATGATTCATCTGACTCCCGTTCTTGGGGAGTTGGATTTGGCGAGGGAGGGTTTGGAATACATGGAGATGGATCCGTGGGCTTACTATCCGGTGGAAGGAACGGGACGTGGAATTTCTTTTCACCGCTCCGTAGAAAAAACTTGTGAGAGTATCGCACAATTTAGTTTGCGGGATGCGGAGGCCTATCGGAGGTATGTGGAGCGTTGGACCGAGTTGAATGAGGGGGTGTTTGAGACTTTTTTGGCGCCGCCTTCTCCAGGCAGGCTTTTTGGGACGATTCTGAAGCGAAATCTTTTTCGGCCGAAGTCGAGGAAGCTTTGGTCGAGTATGGATACAGCGCGGCAGTTGATGGCGCCGTACGGGGAAGTGATCAAGGAGACTTTTGAAAACGAGCATTTGCGTACGGCGATGCTTTGGCTTTCGGCGCAGAGTGGGCCCTCGCCCTCGGAAGTGGCGAGCGGAGACATGTTCGGTTGGAATGCGATGATTCACAAGTGCGGGGCGAAGAGAGCGAAGGGGGGAAGTGGCTCCTTGGCGACGGCTTTAGTGAAGTGCTTCAAAAGGCACGGGGGAGAACTCTTTTTGGGGAGTGCGGTGAAGGAGGTAAGGAAAGTGGGGAATGGGTGGGAGGTGGAGACGGGGGATCAGGTTCTCCAATCGAAAACCGTGGTGGCGGCGTGTCATTTAAAAACATTCTTTTGTGATTTATTGAAGGAGGGTCCGAAGGAGTTGACGGGGCGGATGGAGAAAGCACGAATTGGGAATGGTTTTGGGATGGTGGTGCGGCATGCGGTGGAGGAGTTGCCGGTATACGGCCAGGAGGTGTCGAGCGGGAGTTCGCCGAAGGAGTATCACTCCGCCATGCAGCTTCTTTGTCGAGATCAGGATATGTTGGAGAGTAGTTACCGGGACTATCTGGCTTTTCAGCCGCCAGCGAAGCCCAGTGTGGTGGCGATGACTTTTTCGGCGATTGACCCGAGCTTAGCTCCCGAGGGGAAGCATACGCTTTTTACCTGGGCCCAGTACCATAGTTACGAACTGCGGAACGGGGAGAGCTGGGATGGGATTCGGGAGAGGGAGGCGGATAAGTTGTATGATCTGGTTTGCGAATATGCACCGAACATGAAAGGGAAGATGATCGGACGATATATTCAGACTCCTCTGGATATCGAAAGGGATCTGGGGCTGTTGCGAGGGAACGTCATGCATTTCGAAATGAGTCTTGATCAGATGTTTATGTTTCGGCCTTTGCCGGAAATCTCCTGTTATCGGGCCCCGATGAAGGGTTTGTATTTAACAGGGGCGAGTACTCACCCTGGGGGCGGGGTGTTTGGGGCAAGTGGGAGGAACACAGCCAAAGTGATCCTGGGTTGGCGGGGATAGCAGAAGGGAGTAGGGTTTAGCTATGGCCACAGCAGTCTCTACAAAAAGGAAGCATGTGGATCCGGTTCGCCAGTTTTCGATTTTCCTAGCGAATAAAGCGGGTCGGTTGCTGGAGTTGATTCGAATTTTGCATAGTCGCCAAGTGCACGTGGTGGCGCTGACGATTTTGGATACAACGGATAGTTCGATTGTGCGAATGGTGGTGGATGATCCGGATCAGGCACGGGCGATTTTTCATGAACAAGCGGTGGCGCATACTGAGTCTACGGTGGTGGCGGTGGAGTTGGCAGCGGCGACGGAGCTGCCGAAGGTATTTTCTTCGTTGTTGGAGGCGGAAATTAATATTCTGACGACGTACGCATTTTTGGTGAGACCCGAGGCGAAGCCAGCTCTCTGCCTGAATTTGGATGACAATGAGTTGGGGGCGCAGGTTTTGAGTCGGGGGGGGTTTCAGCTTCTGAGTCAGGGCGACATTTCCCGCTAGGCAGAAACCGGAGATGAGTCGGCTGGAGGCTGAGATTTTGGATGGGAAAAGAATTTCCGCTGAGGAAGCGATGGAGGCTTATGATTGGCCCTTGGCTCGACTTGGGGAGCTAGCGGATTGGAGAAGGAATCAGGCCAAGGGTTCTGATTACGGGGGGCGGGGGAAGGAGGTGGTGACCTATATGGTCGATCGGAACATCAACTACACGAACGTTTGTGATGTCTACTGCAAGTTCTGTGCTTTTTATCGGACGGAGAAAGATGCGGATCACTATGTTCTTCCGCAGGAGCAGATCGATCAGAAGATTGATGAATTGGTGGCGGTGGGTGGGAATCAGATTCTGCTGCAAGGAGGGCATCACCCGAAGCTGGGTTTGGATTGGTATCTCAACCTTTTACAACACCTGCGGAAGAAATATCCGCAAATTAACATTCATGGATTTTCTCCGCCTGAGTTTAATCATTTTGCGGAAGTCTTTCACTTGCCTTTAGAAAAGGTGGTTACGCTGTTTCGAGAAGCGGGGTTGGGAAGTATTCCTGGGGGTGGGGCTGAGATTCTGGTGGATCGGGTGAGGCGAAAGATTGCGCCGAGGAAGTGTGGAGCGGAGGCCTGGTTGCGGGTGATGGAGATTGCCCATGGGATGGGGATGCGTTCGAGTGCGACGATGATGTTCGGGCATGTGGAGACTCCGGCGGAGCGGATCGAGCATCTTGGACGATTACGCGATTTGCAGGATCGGACGGGTGGATTCACCGCCTTCATCTGCTGGACTTTTCAACCTGAGCATACGGTATTGAAGGTGGAGAAGACGGGGTCGCACGAGTATCTGCGGATGCAGGCACTCTCGCGGATTTTTCTCGATAATATTTCGAATGTCCAATCGAGTTGGGTGACGCAGGGTCCTGCGATGGGGCAGGTTGCTTTAAAGTTTGGGGCGAACGATTTCGGGAGTTTGATGATGGAAGAGAATGTGGTGTCGAGTGCGGGGACGAGCTTTCGGCTCAGTTTGGAGGAGATGCGGAGATTGATTCGCGAGGCGGGGTACGAGCCGAGGCAAAGAAACAACGAGTACGAGCTCTTGGGTAGGGTTGGGGAGAGCCCTACCCTGATGGCGTAGGGGGCGGATAGGTTGGCGGAGGGGTTTACTGATAGCGGATGGCTCGGCCGTTGGCCCCGCCGCAAGGTCCGGTGAAGCGAAAGCTGGAATCTATGCGATCGAGGATGACGGCATCGGCTTTTATTTTCCACGCTTGTTTCTGCATGGATTCTTTCATGGCGTCTTCGGTGTCCCAAAGGAAGATTTGGGGGGCGCTGACGAGGGCGACCACCTGATACTTTCGTTCTGGGCGATCGAGGAGAAGGGGGATTTCTTTCCAGGGTTCATCGGTGCGGCTGGCTTTTTTTGGCTGGCTGATGGTTTTGCTAGGGGAAGTCCGTGGGCCTGAGGTTTGGGCCGGGGAGGGGGTGGGGAAAAGAATCACGAAGGAGAGAAGGAGGAGTGCGGCGAGGGAGGATTGATGTAATTTCATAGGTTAGGAATGAAGGAAAAAGGTACCTTAGGCAAGCGAGATGAGAATTGGTTATGAGCAACTTCTCCGCTAAAAAAATACTATGAAGCCATTACGCGGGGTAGCACGGGTTGGGTGGCTGGGGGTGGCGATTGTGGGCTCGATGGCTTTGGGGGTGGTGGCGTTTCAGCGGGGTGAACCGGTAAATGCGCTTTGGTTGGTGGTGGCGACGGGTTGTGTCTACGCGCTGGGGTATCGTTTTCATAGTGCTTGGCTGATGGCCACGGTACTGATGATTGACGAGAGTCGAGAGACTCCAGCGATACGGCATGCGGATGGTCGAGATTTTGTGAAGACGAATCGTTGGGTGGTCTTTGGGCACCATTTCGCGGCGATTGCGGGTCCTGGGCCTTTGGTGGGGCCGGTGCTTGCGGCGCAGTTTGGCTACTTGCCAGGGTTTCTCTGGATTTTAATTGGAGCGGTATTGGGAGGGGCGGTGCATGACAGTATTATTCTGTGGTTGAGTGTTCGGCGGGGAGGGAAGTCGGTGGGGCAGATGTTGCGAGATGAGGTAGGACCGACGGCGGGGACGATTGCGGTGATCGGACTGCTGGGGATTTTGACGATGTTGATGGCGGTACTGGCGTTGGTGGTGGTACGAGCGCTGGCGGAGAGTCCTTGGGGATTGTCGACAATTGTTTTGACGATGCCTCTCGCGCTGGCGATGGGGGTGGGGTTGCGGGGTGCGGGTGGAGTCAGGACGGGGTGGGTGACGGGGCTGGGGGTGCTGTCTTTGGTCGGGTGTGTCTGGGCAGGAAAGTGGGTGTCGGACGTTCCAACCCTCGCGAGAATGTTTACTTGGGATGGGCCGACCCTGGCCTGGTCGATCATGGGGTATGGATTGATGGCGAGTATTCTTCCGATCTGGCTTCTGCTGGCTCCGAGAGATTATCTGAGTTCGTTTTTAAAGATTGGAACGGTGGCCGCCTTGGCCGTGGTGGTGGCGATTTTAGCCCCGCAGTTGCAGATGCCTGCGTTGACCCAATTTATTGATGGGAGTGGGCCGGTCTTTGCTGGGCCTGTTTTCCCGTTTTGTTTCATTACGATTGCCTGTAGCGCGGTGAGTGGTTTTCACTGTTTGGTGGCGTCGGGGACGACGCCCAAATTATTGGCGAGCGAGGCGGACATACGGGTGGTTGGGTATGGAGCGATGATTACGGAGATGTGCGTGGGGGTGCTCGCTTTAGTGGCGGCGTGTGCCATGCCGCCGGGAGAGTATTTTGCGATTAACCTGAGGGGGGAGCCGGCGGCGGTGGTCCAGCAGATCACGGCGTTAGGATTTCCCGTGAGTGAAAAGCAGATGGCAGACTTGGCGAGGTCGGTGGGGGAGAGCACGTTGATTGGGAGGACGGGTGGGGCCCCGACTTTTGCGGTGGGCATGGCGCAGATCTTTGCGAAATCGCTGGGGATAGTGGGGGGTGGGGCGATGGCGTTTTGGTATCACTTTGCCATTATGTTTGAGGCTCTTTTTATTTTGACGACGATTGATGCGGGGACACGGATTGGAAGATTTCTGGTACAGGAGGTGCTGGGTTGGTTCTGGAAGCCGCTGGGTCAGGTGAACTCGTGGGTGGGAAGTGGGCTGGGGAGTTTGGTCTTTGTGGGAGGGTGGGGTTGGTTTCTTTATCAGGGGGTAATTGATCCGCAGGGTGGAATTAATAGTCTTTGGCCTATTTTTGGGGTAGCGAATCAGCTTTTGGCGGTGATGGCGCTGAGTTTAGCGACGACGGTGCTGTTGAAGATGGGGAAGAGGAAGTTGGTTTGGGTAACTTTAGCTCCGTTGGGCTGGCTGGTGGTGGTGACGTTTTCGGCGGGGTGGATGAAGATATTTAGTCCTGATCCGCGCCTAGGATTTCTGGCGGGGTACGATCAAGCTTTGGTGGCGGGCCATGGGAAGCTAGCGATGGCGCAGGCGACGAATGCAGGGATTACAGGATTCTTCTTGGTCTTAGTGGTGTTGGTGCTGGGAGCTTGTGGCAGGATTGTTTGGCGGAAGTGGCGGGGGCTGAGCATTCCGCCTGTGACGGAGGAGAGGGTGGCCTAAAAAAAGATGGGGATGATGAGGATGGCGACGATATTGACGACTTTGATCATGGGATTAATCGCGGGCCCAGCGGTGTCCTTGTAGGGATCGCCGACAGTATCGCCGGTGACGGCGGCGGCATGGGCGAGGGATCCTTTGCCTCCGTGGTTACCTTCTTCGATATATTTTTTGGCGTTGTCCCAAGCTCCGCCGGAGGAGGTCATGGCGATGGCGACGAAGAGGCCGGTGACGATGGTGCCGACCAGAACTCCGCCGAGGACGACGGGGCCGAGGCCTGGGGTGGCGGCGACGGCGACGACGAAGACGATGGGGAGAAGGGCGGGAACGATCATTTGGCGGAGAGCGGCTTTGGTGACGATGTCGACGCAGGTTCCGTAGTCTGGTTTCTCGGTGCCTTTGAGAATGCCGGGTTTGGCGGCGAGTTGGCGCCGGACTTCGCGGACGACGGCTCCGGCGGCGATGCCGACGGCGTCCATGGAGCGGGCGGTAAAGACGAAGGGGAGGAGGCCACCAATGAAGAGGCCGATGATGACTTTGGGTTCAGTGAGGGAGAACTCGAGGCTGGGCATGGCGGAGCCTAGGGCAAGGAAGTGGACTTTGAGTTCTTGAACGTAGGAACCGAAGAGAACGAGAGAGGCGAGACCGGCGGAGGCGATGGCGTAGCCTTTGGTAACGGCTTTCATGGTATTGCCGACGGCATCGAGCTCGTCGGTGCGTTCGCGAACCGATTTAGGCATGCCGGACATAACTGCGATCCCGCCGGCGTTGTCGGTGATGGGCCCGAAGGCGTCGAGGGAGATGATGATGCCTGCCATGGAGAGCATGGCCATGACGGCGATGGCGATGCCGTAGAGCCCTGCGAAGTGGTAGCTGAGGAAGATGGCGATGCCGATAAAGCCGACGGGGAGGGCGGTGGCGTGTGAACCGATGGCAAGGCCAGCGATGATATTGGTGGCGTGGCCAGTTTCGGAGGCTTTGGCGATATGGCGGACGGGGGCGCAGTGAGTGGAGGTGTAGTAGTTGGTGATGAGGAGGACGACGAAGGTCATGAGAAGGCCGACGAGGGAGGCGAAGTAAATGCCGTTGGTGGAGGCGATTTGGCCGTCGTGACGAAGCCCTTCGGGGAAGAACATATGGGTGAGAGGCCAGAGGGCTGCGGCGGAGGCCAGGGCACTGACGAGGACGCCTAAGCTGAGGAGGCGAGTGGGGTTTCCTTTGCCAAAGTTGACGGTGAGGATACCGAGGAGTGCGGAGAGAATGGAGACGCCGCCGACGACGAAGGGGTAGGCGAGGGCAGCGGGATCGGGTTGGCCATCACCCCCGAAGACGGTGAGGTAAGCTACGAGAATACAGCCGATGAGGCTGACGGCGTAGGTTTCAAAGACATCGGCGGCCATCCCAGCGCAATCGCCGACATTATCACCGACGTTATCGGCAATGGTGGCGGGGTTCCGAGGGTCATCCTCTTCGAGTTGGGACTCGAGTTTGCCAACGAGGTCGGCGCCGACATCGGCGGCTTTGGTGTAGATGCCTCCGCCCAAACGAGCGAAGACGCTGACGAGAGAGGCCCCGAGGGCGAGTCCGGTGAGACTGTCGATGGCGGCCCGAAGGCCGAGCCAGCGGGTAGCGACGAGATAGAAGGTGCCGATGGAGAGAAGGGCGAGGGCGACGACGAGGAGGCCGGTGACGGCGCCCCCATTGAAGGCATTACGCAAGGCGGCGGTACGGCTAATGGTGGCGGCTTGGGCGGTGCGAACGTTGGCCATGACGGCGATTCGCATACCTGCGAAGCCAGCGACGAGACTACAGGCGGCGCCGACGACAAAGCCGATTCCAGTGGGAATATTTTTTAGGTAACAGATGGCGGCAAGAAGAACTAGGGCGATGATGGAGACGGCTTGAAGTTGGCGGTGGAGATAAGCGGCAGCTCCCTCTTGAATGGCGGCCGCGACTTCGCGCATACGTTCGTTGCCTTCGGGTTGGCGTTTAATCCAGAGAATGAGTGCGACGGCGGCGGCGAGACCGACTGCAGCGGAGATTAAGCTAAAAAGTACCGCATTATTTAAGAGAAAATTACCCATGGGATATTGTCAGAAAGTAGGGGGTGGCTTAAGGGGAGCAACGTTTTTCGGATCGATTTTATGGTGTTTTAAGTACTTGTACAGGTTGGATATTCCATATATTGTATATTTCACATGACGAAGTATTTAGAAAATGGTTTGATAGATGGGCTGGACTCTCGGGTTCCTGAATTAGAAAGGATTGCCACCCTATTGCAGCGGCGGTTTCTTTTGGATTTATTTAGGCAAACATCAGCGAAGCGGCTTTCGGTCCCGCAGTTTACGCTTTTGGGTTTTCTTGCGGGGACATCGGGTGTGGCGATGGGGGTATTGGCGAAACGAATGAGTCACGCTACTTCGGCGACGACGGGGTTGGTGGATCGGTTGGAGGCGGTGGGATTGGTTAAGCGGCACGCGGTGGTTGGAGATCGGAGGCAAAAGTTGGTCGGGATTACGGCAAAGGGGAAGGAGTTGATGGGTCGATTGCAAGGGGAGTTACGGCATCATTTGAATGAGATTCTTGGGCAAGTGGAAGAGAGGGATCAGGACGCTTGGGTAAGGATTTATCGGGTGATGGAGAAATACTGTGATGAACTCCCGCGCAGTTAAAATTGTAGGAGGGCTGCTGTTGGTTTGGGGGGCAGGGTTGCTGGCCCAAGAGAAAAATAGTGGCCCACCATCCTCCTCAGGTTCGGTGCCCGAGTTTGCCAGTAAGAAGCTGGATTTGGCAGAATGTGTGGCTTTGGCGCTGGCCCAGAACACAGAAATTTTGCAGGCGAAAGAGGAGGTGCGACGAAAAGAGGGAATTTCGGTGGAGGTGAGAAGTGCGTTGCTTCCGAAAATCACCGGGCAGGGAACTTTTCAATATCAGAACAATTCGCTCAGTGGGTTACTGGTGCAGAATGGGATTCTTTCAGCGGACGAGTTGAACTGGAATGCGGGGGTACGGGTGACCCAGCTCCTTTTCGATGGAGGGGCAGCGTTATCGCGGACTCGGGCGGCGCGAATTGCGCAGGGTCAGTCGATG
>Ga0208960_1000555_pt1 | contig 20883 bp, 2 predicted proteins | sample GreLakmeON33MSRF_FD_187703 | JGI IMG/M metagenome (GOLD analysis project Ga0208960, IMG submission 187703) | Freshwater lentic microbial communities from great Laurentian Lakes, MI, USA - Great Lakes metaG ON33MSRF (SPAdes) | ecosystem: Environmental > Aquatic > Freshwater > Lake | place: Great...
AATAAAATCTTTACCAAAAGCAAAAGTTGGCTATCAAGTAGATGGTTCTTTAAAAAATGATGTAACATCATTTGGTGGAAAAAATAATGGTTTACAAGATCATTCTAATGTTAAAGTTACTAAAAGTATAACTGCAGTGCCTAGAAAAGATGCTAACTTAGAAGCTGAAGGTGGGGAAACTGTAATAGGTAATATAGATGGTAGTAAAATACCTTCATTTTTTAATATAGAAGGTCCAAGACATACTAAAGGTGGTGTACCATTAAATCTTCCGGATGATAGTTTTATTTTTAGTGATACTAGAGCTATGATGATTAATGATCCGGTATTATTAAAAATGTTTAACATGCCTACAAAAAAAGGTGGTTATACTCCTGCAGAAATGTCTAAAAAATTTGATATAAATAGATATAGAGAAATTTTACAAGATCGTAATTCAGATAAGTTAGATATAAAAACTGCTGAAATGATGATTAAAAATTATGTCATTAAATTAGGTGCTCTTGCTCTTGCTCAGGAATCTAGAAAAGGATTTCCTCAAGGAATTCCTAAATTATCTGAACCATATATGGAAGCTAATGGTATTACTGAAGAAGATTTAATACCTCAAAAAGAAAATCCAAAAGATCAACAACAATCTAATAATAATGGTGCAGGCAATAAAGAAGAAAAAACTAAAGAAATGCCTAATGGTAAACCAACTGCACAACCACAAGAAGAAATGATGCAGTATGGTGGTGGTATAAGAAGATTAAGAAGAGCTCAAAAAGGTGGACCAAAAGATACAATAATATATCCTCCAGGAGATTCTGAATATATGAATCAACCTCCTCTTAATTATGATATTCTTGAAATGCTTAATAATAAACGTAGACTTGAGTATAATGACTATATGAGAGATCAAAAAGATCCTACAAATATTAATAATGCACCTCCTGCATATCGTGAAAGATTTTTAGCAAAACCTAAAACAGTTCAAGCTCAAGAAGGAATGCAACAACCATCTGAAGAAGAAATGATGATGATGCAACAACAGCAAGCTCAACAAGAACAACAACAGCAACCACAACAAGGTGGTCAAGATCAACAAATGATGCAGATTATGCAACAAGTTGCAGAAGCTTTACAACAAGGCGCTCAACCTGAAGAGTTAACTGCTGAGTTATTGCAAGGTCAAGTTCCTCCTGAAGCAATTATGCAAATTTTTGCACAATTAGGAATGCCTGAAAATCAAGTACAACAACTTGTAATGAGTGTTATGCAACAAATGCAAGGTGGACAAGAACAAGATCCAAGACAGCAACAACAGCAAATGTCTGAAGAAGATATGATGGCTATGCAGCAACAAGACCCAAGTCAGATGCAACAAGCTCCTATGGCAGCTTATGGTATGTCTATGGGTGGCTTTGACATGCCAGATTATATGGCTTATGGTGGTAGTTTGTATAAGGCTCAAAATGGTGTTACTGTAGGTGGTTATGCTGCTAAAAGAGAGACAAATTTGCCTGCAGTTGGTGGCACGGAAAATTGGAAATCAGGAGTTGTTGTTGGTGGAGGAAAAAATGCTAAAGGAGTTTATAGAACTATAAAAAAAGATGGAGTAGATGTAAAATATTATACAGGCAAAGGAGGAGGAACTGAAGAAAGTGTAGCACAAGGAATTTGTAAAAAACTTCAAGCATCTGGTGATATTGAAGAAGCAATTAAAGAAGCTTTTCCTGCATATTTAAAAGGTAAAAAAGAAGGTGATGATGGTTATGCAGAAGCAATGATGGCTGCTGTTGCTAAATTAAAAGCAAATCCACTTTATACAGATTGTATTGAAGCTTCTATAAAAAAGTTTGAAACAAATGAAGCTTTATATAATGATGAAGAAGGTAAAAAATGTATATGTTTAGATAAAGATGGTAAAGCAATCTTAGATGAAAATGGTGCAGAAATTCCTACAGGCACAGATCCTACAACTGGTGAATGTATAAAAGATGATCCAAAATGTCATCCAAAAACTGATTGTGTTCCAGGATCAGATAAATATAAAGAAGAAAAAGCTAAATGTGACGCAAAGGGTTTAGAATTTGATGGTCCACAATGTAAGTGTAAAGAAAAGAAAGAAGAATGTACTCCAGGTACAGATCTTTATAATAGTAGAAAAGCTATCTGTGATGAAAAAGGTGAAGAATTTGATCCTTCAGATTGTAAATGTATACCAATACCTCCTCCTAGAAAACCTCCTGAATGGTGGTTACAAGATAATGTAAATGTTATGGGAGCTGCATCTGATTTAGCAAGTGTTAAAAAATATATGCCATGGGAAGCAAGAGTTGATCTTGAAGAACCAAGACCTACATTTTTAGATCCTACAAGAGAATTAGGTGCACAATCTGAACAATCAAATATTGCTTCTCAAGCTTCTGCATCTTTTGCAGGTGCTCAAGGATTAGGTGCTAGAAATGCTGCAACTCAAGGAAATGCTGCTGCACAAGCTGCAAATACTTTAAGTAACATAAATAATCAAAATGTAAATATAGCAAACCAGTTTGAAGGTACACAAGTAGGTATAAGAAATCAAGAGTCTATGTTAAATCAACAAATGGCAAATAGAGTTTATGATAAAAATACTATTGCTAATCAACAGTTTGATAATGCTAAGTTACAAGGTAGACAAAACTTAAGAAATTCTTATAATACTGCGGTAACTAATAAATGGAAAACTGATGCACTTAATCAAATGTATCCTAACTATCAAACTAGACCAGGTGTTGGGGGAAGAGTAGAATATACTCCAACTGATAAAACACTTGATTCTACAAAAAGAAGAGATACTTATGCAGATGCAGAAGAACATTGTGCAGCAGAATCAGGTACTGCAAAACAAAATTGTATTAAAAATTATATGGATTACAATGCAAAATATGGTGGTGAATCCTTTGAGTATGGAGGTTATGTTTATACAGTATATCCTAATTATTAACCAACTAAATTTTTAAAGTTTATTAAACTTATAAAATTTTAATATATTTACAATATAGATAAAGATAAATTATGGCAACGTACATCCAAGGTGTAACAGATTATATTCCACAGTATCAACCTTTTGAGCCTGACTACAATTTCTATTCTAACATAATGCAGACTAAACAGTCTCAGTATGATAATAATTGGAAGGCTTTAAACAGTATGTATAGTGAATACTATAATGCTGATTTAACAAGAGATGGTAATATAAAAAAAAGAGACACATATTTAAAAGACATTGAGTTTAATTTAAAAAGAGTATCACAGTTAGATTTATCTTTAGAACAAAATGTTAATCAAGCTTCTCAAATATTTAAACCTTTTTATGAAGATGCTGCTTTAATGTCTGACATGGTTAAAACCAAAAAAGCTAAATCTCAAATTTCTCTTGGTGAAAGTTATTTAAAAGCAAATGATCCAACTATACATTTAAAATATTGGGGTGAAGGAATAGATAAAATTAAATTTGAATTACAAGAATTTAAAGAGGCTACTGATGAAGAAGCTGGAAATGTTGAGATATCAAGCTATACTCCTAATAGAAATATTACTGCAGAACTTAATAAAATTACTAAAGATTTTGGAAATGTACAGTTTTCACCTGAATTTAAAAATGGTTATATAATAACAACAACTAATGGTGAAAAATTAGTTGAACCTTTATATAAATTATATGAAGCTAGTCTTGGAGATGATCCAGGAATACAAGATTGGTTTAGGACTAAAGCATATGTAGACAGAAAAAGATATGGTGTAACTAATGCAGCACAGTTTGGAGGAGATAAGAATAAGGCAGAAATGAAATATTTAGAAGATAAGTTTACTGTTCTTAAAGATCAAGCTATTGCTCAGTATGATCATTTAAATGAAATTAATACAAATTATGATGCTAAGTTGCTAGATTTAGAAAAACAAAAAAAAGAAAATAAAGGAGGACCAAATATTGATAAAGAAATTGCTCAACTTAAATTAAATAAAGATATAAATTCTAAAGTATTAAATAGAGCAAAAACAAATTCTGACATCATGAAGGAAACTGTTGATGCTGATGGTAAATTTAAAAACCCTTATGGTGATGTAAAATCTTTAAGATGGAAAGTAGATAATGGAATAGCAGCTACCTTAATGCAAAAGAAATTTTTAGAAGATGCTAATTTATTTGCTTTAAAAAATATGAAGACTGATATTAAAGTTGATCAATATAAACTTGCATCTTATAAAAATCAATTAGAAAGCCGTCTTGTTGCTCAAAGAAATGCAGCAACATTAAGTGCAGCACGTACAAGAGCTAGTGCTACAATAAAAGCAGCAAATATTAAAGCTGCTTCTGATAAACAAATTGCTTATAATAAATACTTAACTGATACTAAGCAAGGTTATTATACTAATAATCCTGAGACTGGTGAAATAGTTGTAGTACCATATAAAAATCAAAATCAATTTTATTCTGAAGCTGAAAGTTCAGTTAAAAGTGGTGCTTCTACAGATGAAGTAAATAAATATTATCAAAAAATAAAAGTAGACAAACAAATGCTTGTTGGTACAGATCCAAAAGATCTTAAAATTCAAGGTGTATTACTTACTATGACTCAAATATTAAATGATAGAGTTGCTAATAATCAAATGAGTGAAGCAGAAGCTAATAGAATTTTAAGTTATACAAAAAATAAAAAAGTTACTTTATCTCAATTTGATAAACAATTAAAAGATGATAATGCTTTAAGTTGGTATTTAACAAATAGAATTGGTGATGATGATCTTAAAAATATTGTAAAGAAATTTAATAATTATGTTTCAAATAATAAAGATCAATCTAGTTTTGGTAAAGATGATAAATTATACAAACAGTATGTAAATAGTAAACTAGTATTAGATGATACTTTTAGATATTTAGAAGCCAGTGAAGATTGGAAAATTAAAACAGCAAATTTAATAGAAACTAAATTAATGAATGAAATGACAGGTGCAAATAAAGAAAATATTAAATTTTTATTTGATCCTAGTGGAAATAAAAGAACAAAAGAAGAATATTTTGATGCATTAGTTGCTAATGGAAAAGATATTTATGATGCAAGAACTACTTTTACAAAAGTTAAAGATATGATTCCATTTATTGGCAGATCTGAAGGTGGAGATTATGAAGAGTATGATCTTTTTAATACTGCAGCTAATAAGTTATATAGTAATAGTGACTTTTTAAAAAATAATAATGCAGGTTTACCTGGAGAGGGTACTGGTGTATCTACAACTTCACTTAGGTCACTTGATATACATCCTAATAATCCTTTTGGTAGAACTAATTGGGGACAAGCACTTTTTGATTTAGAAAATGGATTTGACTTTCAAAATTCTAAAACTGATGGAGTTTCTTTTATGGGTTATAGTCCTAATGCTTATAATAAATCTGTATCTGATCTTAAAAGAAATGACTTAGGTTTACAAATATTAAATAAGTTTAAAGCAGATATTGATGATCCTAAAAGTAAATTTGGAGTAGTTAAACTTACTGTATTACCTATTGCAGGTAGTAGAAGTGATATAGGAGGTTATATTTTTAGACCTGGTATAGAGTGGATTAAAGAAAATACTCGTCAATTAAATACTGATGGTTCAGTTAAAAAATCAGGAATATTAAATCAAAATCAAGCAGATTTTATGTTAAAAAATGGTATTACGTATATGATGCAAAATAATAAAATGCAAAGTCAAATGTATAAAGATTATTTTGAAGATCCTCTTGCTACAAGTATTACTAAAGGTAATCCATATAAATGGGAAGATGTTACGGATCCTGATTTTAATTTTAAAATTAGTAAAAGTTTAGCAGGTCCAAGTGATTATACTGTAACAGGTACATTTCCTTTTATTAATCCTAATACTGGTAAAAAAACAATTGAAAGTTTTACTGAAAGCTCAACTGTTTATGGAAATCAATTAACTGAATTTAGAAATGGTTTAGTTAATGAGTTTTTTCCAAATATTAAAGATGATTATTTTACTACCTTTCAACAACTAAATAGTTATGGCATTAAACAACAATGAAGAAGGTTTTAATCCTCTTGATACATTAGGACCTGCTGTAGGAAGTATAAATGCTCTTAATCCAGATGCTATAAATTATACTCCATTTGAAGGTGATCCAATTGATTTTGGTAAAGCAAATCCTCCTGCTTTAGAAAATCCATTAATTCCAAGAGGTTTAGTTAATCAATCAAAAAGAATACAAAAATATATTGTAGGAAAACCTCCAAAAAAAGGTGGCATTACATATAATAGTAGAGGTATAGATCCTAGAGAAAAAGTTTCTTTAATTAAAAATTATTTAACATCACTATCACAGTCACATGCACAAAAAGGTTCACATGCAAAATTATATTCTTATAATGCTGGAAGTAGTGGAAATGCACACTTTAAAAGATATTATGCATATGGAGCAGAAACATTTGATAAAATAGGATTTAATCCTATGAAAAATAATGAAGCTCTTTTTAATGAAAATACTTCTGTATGGCAAGATTTTGGTAGACAATTAACACATTCTTTTGTGCCATTATTTACAAGAGGTTTTACAGCTGGACCAGAAAGTTTATTTAAAATGATTACTGGTGATTTTACTAGTTCTGATTTAACTGCTGCTAGAGAATATGAAGAAGCAGCTGCTATTGGTACATCTACTAAAACAGGTTTAGTTCCTTTTTTAAGTAATACTTTTATGAACTTTGGTTATACTGCAGGAATTATTTCTGAAATAGCAACTGAAGAAATTGTTGGTGGTCTTTTGGCTCCGGTAACAGGAGGTTTAAGTTTTTTAGGTGCTACAAAAAATTCTTTAAGTAATGTATATAAAGCAGCAAAAGGACTTAAGTTTGCTAAAGATGCAGAAAATACAGTACAAACTATACAATCTTTAAATAATTTAAAAAGTGCAAATTCATTTTGGAAAGATGCAAATTATCTTTTAGATACTCCAGTAGGTTCTTTTATAAATCCTGTAAGTAATGCTAGAAGATCTTTTCAAAATGCTAAAGCTTCTAATCTTACAAATTTAGCTACAGCTTTTAAAACTGCAGGTGGATTTTATCAAGATGTAAGAAGTATAAATGCAGCTGTATCTGAATCTAGATTAGAATCAGGATTAGTACAAGATAAAGTTTATAATAATAAATATGATCAATTTTATTTAAGAAATAAAAGAACTCCTACTAATAAAGAACAGGAGGATATGACTAAAATTTCTTTAAAAGCTGGTTTAGAAACTTTTTATAAAAATGCTGGATTAATATATGGAACAAATAAAATAACTTTTGGAAACATTTTAAATAAAGGTGGTATAAAAAATTACTTTAAAAATGCTACTCAAGATATAATGAATGTTTCACATAAATCTTTTGGTACTATAGGTAGAGTATTATATGATAAAACAGCTAAACAATTTTTATATCAATCATCTGTTGGATATCAAGGTTTTAAAAATTTAGCAAAAAGTTGGATGAAACAACCTCTTTCTAAATCAGTACTTGGTTCTGTTAAATATTTTAAATCTAATTTTTCTGAAGGATTTCAAGAAAATGCACAAGAAATTATTGCAAGAGCTAATGAAAAATGGTATACTGATTCTTATAATAGTCCATATTTAAAAGCAAGTCTTTTTAATAATGCTGTTAATAGTATTAACTTAAAAAATAATTCAGGAACACCATTAAGTGTTTACAATGCAGAACTTAATAAAGAATTTTCAGCACAAGGATTAGAAACTTTTGGTTCAGGTTTTTTTATGGGAACATTAGGTGGAGGCATGAACAAAACTTTTTCATTGTTACAAAATGCTTATGGAAGAATTTTTGATAAAGCAGGGTATAAAGCTTGGACAGAACAAAAAGAAGCAGTAACAAATACTTTAGTAAATGAATTAAATAATATTGATATAAATGATTTATTATCTAATAGATATGTAAATGCAGGTTCTCAAGATACATTGTCTTTAATAAAAGAACAAGCAAATACAAAAGAATCTAAAGATGCTGAGTTAGACTCATTAATCAACCAAGTTTCTACTATGATAAAAACTGGTTCTTCTGAAATTTTTCAAGATAAATTAAAGTCATTAAGAGAGATCTCTGATGAAGCATTGCAAGAAGAATTAAAATTTGATAATATAAAAGATGCTGAAAGATATAGATTAAAAATAGATAAAACTATAAGTAAAATTGATTCTATAAAAGAAGCTTATGAAACTGTTTCTGAAAATTTTCCAAATCCAATAAATAATGACAACATGCCTGATAGGAGTGATCCTAATTATGTAGAAGCTGCTGCTCTTAGAAATGGTTGGGATGTTGCAGTTAAAAATATTGTTTATGTAAATGAAGCATTTAAAGATGTTGCAAATAGAATTAGTAGCATTAAGCAAACTTATTTAAAAAATAGTACTTTAAAAAATGTTAGTAGTTCAAAAATTTCACCATTATTTCAAGTTAAGTTATTAGCTGATAGTATTAATTCTTTTGAGTTAGAATTAGATATGTTAAAAAAAGGAGTTAAGTCTAAAACTTCTACAACTATAGAGTCAGATAAAATTAAAATAAATGATTTAGAAGAAGAAATCTCAACTTTAAAAGAGTTTAAAATTTCATATGATGCATTTAATAGATTTACTAATAGATCAGAGTACACTAAAGAAGTTCAAGAAGAACTTCAACAAGATACAGAACAAGATATTACTGCTGAAGATATTGAAGAAAAAATGTCTAAGTTATACGGTAAAGAAGATGATGAAGAAAAAATGATTGAACTATTAAGTAATCTTAAAAAATCTCATGACTCTTATTTACGTACATTAGCAAAAGCTCAGGATACTAATATTTTTAGTACAGAATTAGATGATGCTTTTGTACAACTTGTAGACTTTTATAAATTAAATAAAGACTCTAGAAATCTAGCATCTCATATAGAATTACTTAGTGATCCTGAAAATTTTTATGGATTAGTTAGAAAAAATACAGAATGGTCTAAAAGATTATATAAAAATAGAAAAAAATATTTTAGAGATTTAGTTAAACAAGAAATTGCTAATATTGAAAGTAATGCCTTATTAAATGCAATGGCTGATGAAGGCCTTTATATGAGTGCTAATGACTATTCTGACTGGCAAACACTAAGAACTAGACCCTCTGAGTTTTTTAATTCAATAGACGGAGAAGTTTATAAAATAGATACTGTAAAATATAATGAAATATATGATAAGTATTTATCAAAAGATAGAGATCTAAAAGCAAAATCTAAATTTTCAGAAGTAAGTAATGTAATAGCTGATTATACTGAAGAACTTGTTGACTTAGAAAAACAAAAACAAAATGAACTTGATCTTTTAGAAAAAACAGTTACAAAAATTCCTGAAGAATCTATTAAATTAAAAGGAAATAATAAATCAATTAGTATTACAGAAGTTAACAATGAATTAAATAATAATTTTTATATTGAACTTACTCCAAAAAATTCTGAAATAACAATAATATTATATAAAGATGATCAAGGAGTATTAAGATACAATGATGAAACAGGAGATGTATATGATTTAAATGATAAAACTAGATTTACTGAAAACAAAGTTTACTCTGAAAAATTAATTCCAGATCCAATAAAAGTAACTGAGATAGAAAATAGATATGCTAAAGAGAAATTAGATATTATTGAAAACTTTAAAACTTCTAGAAGTCTAACTGATTTAGAATTTGAAGATCCTTATATTATAGGTGAATCAGATTTTAAAACTATGTCTGATAGATTAAAAGATAAACTTTACAAAGATTTTCAAACTACATTACCAAGTAAAACAACTGAAGATAAAATAAATGCTCCTGATGCTTCTTCAAAAGCATTTCAAGATTGGGTTAATACTGATTCTTCTGCAAAAGCTATCATTGATGACTTTAATAAAGATATTGAATTAATATCAGAATTTACTTTTCAAAATAATGATAAAACTGTTAATACTAATGATTTAACTACTAGTCAAATAATAGATGTTGTTAAAGAAAAAAGTAAAGAATTAAATAAATTAAAAGAAGAATTATCTAAACTTAAAGAAGATGATCCTAATTATAATATTAAAAAATTAGAAATTGAAACTTTAAGTGAAGAAACAAAAAAATTACTTAAAGTTGATAAATCTAGAAGTTTACAGGAAAGAACAACTCCTCAAAAAAAGGTAATTAAAGAAATAGAAAAACTTATAGCATTAAATAAATCAGTTCAAAAAGATTATGTACTAACTGAAGATGACCCGGTAACAGGTCTTAAAAAAGGAGATAAAGCCTATTTAATAGATAACTTAGTACACAGACGTGTTACTAATGCTATACAAGCTTATTTAGAAAAATATGAGTATAGTAGTTATAAACTAGTAGAAAAATCATATGATGATACTATTAGAAAAAATGGTCTTAATGAAGCTTCTGTAGATGCCTTTATTAAACTTTTAAAAGATGGTGGTGCATCAGGTATTAATGATAAATTATTTACTGAGTTATCTAAAGATATAAAATCTTTTATAACATCTAATGTAGTAAATAATGAAATTGAATCTTTAAATAACCAAATTAAATCTTTAAAAGAAGATATTAAATTATCTAAACAAGCAAAAAATAATGCTAGAGTTAAAACTTTAAATACACAATTAAAAACTTTAACTGCAGAACTAGCTGCTTTAAGTACAGATACTAAAGCTGATGTAAATAATGAAGAACTTTTTGATAAAGTATTAAATTTAATATCAGAAAAATCTTATGAAGATGGAAGAGTTGCTGGTAACTATGTAGATTTAATTAAAGATTATTTTCAATATGGAAAAAAACCTGAGTTTGATGAAAAAATAATTTCTAAAAAAGCATATGAAGAATTATTTAATGATGATACTGGATATATAGTTCAACTAGGTAAGAAATTTAAAGATGAAGGTTACTATATTGTAGGTAATAATTTAGTTGTTTGGGATTCTAATATTGTTACTGAAGAAGGTAAAAAAGATAGAATTGCTGGAGAAATAGATTTAATTGTAGTTGATAAAAAAGGTAATGCATTTATTATAGATATCAAAACAGGTTCTAAAAGTAAATGGACAAATTTTAATTCACTAACAAATAGTTTTGATAATAAAAAATATTCAAAAAGAAATGAATATACTTTACAACAAGCAGTGTATAGAGAATTATTAAAAAGACAAACTGGTGTTGAAACAGAAATAGGATTATTACCAATAGAAAGAGAATCTGATAAAGAAACAGATCAAATTATTTCTGCTAAAAAACCATTAGCAGCAGGTTTAGCAAAAGAAGTAATTTATGAATTTGATGATGATGGTAAAGTAAAGAAAAATAAGTTTAAAGATCCTAAAGGTGATAAAGACTTTGAAGAAAAAATATTTAAAACAGGTCCTAATAATGCAATTAATGATGTATTTATTCCTCTTTCATTAGAAAGTGTTGCGGAAGAAATAGATGATTTATTAGCACCTAAAGATGATGAAGGAGCTCAATCTTTTTCTTTTGAAAGTCCTGATATAAAACAAACATCACAAGAAGTACAATTTTTAAAAAATAAGAATGCAGTTATTATTAACAGTTATAAAAAAGATTTAGAAAATAGTCAAATATCTTTAGATAAGTTAGAAAATATATTAAAATCAATTACTATACCTGATATTTCAAATATAGCAATTGGTAATGCTTTTATTGCTGACAGACTTAAAGTATCTGAAGATGGAGATAATAAGTTTAAAAATTATTATGATAAACATAAATCATTTGAAGATAGTACAAAACCTCCTCATGAAAATCAATTAATGGCAGCTAAAATTTTAAATGCTACTAAAATTATTACTGATGTAGAATATCAAGCAATAGAATCTCAAGATTTAAATATGGCAGAAGTTTCTGAACTTATTCATAATGCTGTAATAAGAATTGAATATTTAATTGCAAATGATACTTCTAATGCACAAGAATTTAAAGTATATCAAAAAACATTATTTTCTTATATGGGTCAATCTTCTTTTCATATGAATTTACAAGATACAGTTAATGTACTTGGCAATTTAAATAAAACAAATTATAATTCTTTATTAACTAATGAAATTTTAAAATTAACAAATAAACTACAATATGCAAAAATTGATTTTCAAAAAAAGAATATTCTAGGAAGTATTGAAAAGTTAAATAATTTAAAAGATAATTTACTATCTTTATATGGTGAAGTAAAACAAGAAGTTAAGAATCCTATAGAGGTTGGTGATCGATACTTTATGAATAACACAAAATTTACAATAATGACAGTTATGAAAGTTGATGGAGATAAAATTACTATAAAAGGAAATAGAAAAAATTCTAAAGAATCAATTGTTAGTACAAAAGATTTATTAAATAAAGACCTTTATTTAACTTCTGTAGATATTTACAATTTAAAATCTGAAGAAAGTAATTATGAAGCAAATGAGTCTGAAAAAATTATTTTAAAAGAAGTACAAAATACTACTGATACTTTTATAAATTCTACTGAAGATAAAAATAAAGCAACTGAAATAGGATTAAAAGATAATATTAAAAAAATTGAAGATGATTTATTAACCAAAATTAAAAACTGTCAATAATGATTACTTGTTCAATTAATAATCCTGAAATTGTTAGTTTATTATATTCACACATAACAGCTCAATTTAAAATATCTTCTAAAGAAGGTGTTTTTAAGTATGAAAATTATTTAAAAAGTTTATATAAAAAGTTTGCTGAAGCTACGTCACCTGAAGTAGCAGCTAAATATTTACAGTCTGTACCAAGATTAATTATTGATGTAGCAAATACAAATTTATCTTTTATAGATATTGATGTTGATTTATCATCTTTAAGAAAATTAAGTGGGCAGTATATGTCAGATAATGCAATCAATATAATAATTGATACTTTATCAGATAAAAAAATAAACTTAAAAGATATTATAGATAGAATAAAATCAAATGAAATTGAAGAAGAAGAAGATGATGAAAATGAACCACCAAAACCTTTTAGTAAATCAAAAAGATTATTAACTGCTTCTCCATTAAGTGGAACATTACAAACATTAAAATCTAAAGATCCTAATAAGAAGTTAATCATAGAAGAAGATGATCCCGGTAGAGCACATATAGTAAAAGCACTTGAAAACATATCAGCTTCTCAAAATATGGAAGAGGATGTATATACTATTATGTATCAGGGTAAAAAATTAATGTTTAAACCATTTATTTTAAATGATTTTTTTACTAATAATGAAAGTTTACTTGATCCAACTACTATAACTGAAGTTAAAGATTCTAGATATTTATCATCACAAGGATTAAGTAAAAAAAATGTAGTTCAGGCAGATGAAAAAATAATTTTAGTAATCACTGATACAAACGGTAAGTTTTTATATTTTGACAAAGATGGTAATTTAGCTGAAACTGGTAAAATTGTTTATCAGTTTATGAGAAATGCTTCTGTTGAAAATAATAAAATAGTTGTAAAAGATTTTTATGGTAAAGCTATAACTATACAATCTGCAGAAACTATATACAAAAATACTTATGATCCAGAAATAAATGGTTCTACAGCTGAAGACCAGGCTTTATTTCTTAAAGAAATTAAAGAGACTTTAAAAAAAGAATCAGAACAACTGTTAGCTTTACAAAATAAAATTAAAAATAAAAAAAATACAGAAGACTTATTATTACCAATAACAAATATATCAACTGGTATTACAGAAAATAAAATTAGTGATACATATAAGTTAAAAGAATTAATAGATAGTACACTGTTTAATAAAGAGAGTTTAAAAACTATTGATGCTTCATCTAAAAAAGCAACTATATCTTTTAAAAATGAAAAAGTTGAAATTGACAGAATGAAAATGTCAGATCAACTTGCATTAAAAATTGCTAAAGTTTTAACTAATAAAAACTTAAAAAATAAAGTAAAATTAAATTTTGTAAAGCAGTTTTTATTCTTAGATTCTAAAGGTAATAGAAACTTTTTAATTAAAGAAGAAGGTCTTAATTTAATATTTAAAATACTTGACAAAGATTCTAAAGAAATTATTGATGAATTAAATTTATCTAATATATCTGATGATAGTATTGAAGATTATGAAACTAAAATTAAAAATATTTTCTTTAATGATCCTCCATATCTTTTTTATAATAATGAATTTATTAAAGGAAATCATGTTTATAATGATTATAATACAGAAACAAAAGAAATTGTTCAAGCTGATTATTTAGATTTAATTATTAGTTTAAATCCTAATATAGATTTTAAAAACATATCTAATGATGTTTTTAATTTTGTAGTAAATTTTTCAACAGAAGATGTATCTTTTGATAATATAAAAGAAAGTATAGAATCTGATGAAGTTGAATCTGAATTATCTTATGATTATTTTTTAGAAAAAGCTAGAAAAGACCTTGCAGAAAACTTTAAACCTGGTCAAAAGTTAAGTTTTTCAATGTTTAATGTTATTAAAAGAGCTCTTGATAATGGAGAATTTAGTACTCAAGAACAATTTACAAAAATTATAAATGAGTGGACAGAAATGTCAAGTTATGATGGACAACCTTCAGCCATTACTAATAAACAAAGAGAATATTTTAGAAGTCAATTTTTAGCTTTACCTAAAGAAAAAGTTGAGGCTAAAGAAGTTAAAGAAATAAAATCAGAAACAGATGTTATTCAAAATACTATTGTTCCTGGAGCAGCTAGTCCAAATGATACTGATACCGGTATTGATATAAATCATCCAATATTTAAAGGTCTTGATAGAAAAGGATTTAAAAAAGAAAAAATAACTCAAGAACAACTTGAAGATATCAATACTTGGTGGAATAGTAAAGCACTTGAACCATTAAGAAAAGTAATTTCTTTTAAACAAGTGTTTAACTTAGTTAATTCAGATGTTTATGCAACATTTATAGTTAATGCAAGTAAAATAGCTAATCCAGATGGAAGTTTAGCAACTATAGCAGTAAATAGAAGAAAAGGAGATATATTTCAAAATCTTACTTTGTATCATGAAGCATGGCATATATTTTCACAATTGTTTTTAACTCCTCAAAAGAAAATTGAATTATATACTGAATTAAGAAACTATACTGATTCAAAAGGGAATAAACCAAACATAACTAAATCTTATAGAGAGTTAGAAGAAATGTTAGCTGAAGATTTTAGAAATTATGCTAAAAATCAAAAGCCAAGTCCTGAGACACCAGTTAAAAATACTTTGTTTAGAAAAATGCTTAATTTTTTAAAAGCATTATTTGGTAAACTAAATGTTTTTTCTAAAAAAGATATACTTGTTGATAGCATGAATTCTCCTATGGCAAAAGACTTATTTAATAAGTTATATATAGGAGAGATTAATAGTTATAAACCTTTAATAGAAAATGCTATTTTATATGAACTTGACCGTGGAATTAGAAAAGTTAATAATCCTTCTATAGATATATTAAGTAATCAAGATTCTTTAGAAGTAACCATGACAATAGATAATATATGGGCTGAGCTATTGAGTGACATATATAATAAAAGAAAAGCAGCTGGAAAACAAAATTTAAAAGCAGCTAATGTTTTATTTTTAAAAGGTATTGAACAAAAAGAATATTTGTATAGAGAAACTAAAAAAATTCTAGAAGATAAACTTAAGAAAGAACAAGAAAAATTTAATAAAATAGAAGGTGTAACTGAAGATTATACAGAGTTAATTACTGATTCTATATCAGAAACTGTTTTAAGTCCGGAACAATCTGTTATACTTGATAATATAAGAATACTACAAACAACACTTGATAACTGGGGAAGTAAAGGGTCAGGTGTAATTAAATATCATTCAGAAAATAGTGATTTTAAAACTTCAAAAAAAGTATATGATATTGCAGTAGATGCAAAAGAAGAAACAGAACAAGAAGAAGGAGTTGATGAATTAACAATAGATGCTGTACCTGGAAAAATATCACTTCAGGACATGTTATCTAAAGAAACTATATATGTAATAAAATCTTTATTTAAAGTTGTTAGAAACAAAAATGGAGATATTAGCACACCTGTTGATAGATTTGGATTTAAAGAAAGAGCTGATTTTTCAGATATATTTAATATGTTATATGGAATAATTGGTAATATATCCAATAGAGATGAAGCATATAAAAAATTAGAAAAAGAATATAAAAAATATCCAGAATTAAAACAATTCTTTGAAGAAAAATATCCTGAACCTAACACTACAAATACTTTTGAGTATGACTTAAGTGTATCATTTTTTAATGATTTTGGAAAACCTAATGTTAAATATGTACAATTAGTTGCATCCCGTGATGAAACTGTAAACTTTCAAGTAATTGAACTTTCTATGGAAACTTCTTCTATTATTGAGAAGTGGATATCTGAATTTAATAGTTTAAGTATTTATAATGAGTTTATAGATGTTGTAGCTAATGTCCCTAGATTAAATTTAGATAAAGTTGTTAGTGAATTTAAACAAACAAAAGAAAATGAACTTGATAATAATAAACAATTAGAATTTGCAAATGCCATAGGAATAGGATTAGCCAATAATAATAATATTAAAGATGAATTAAAAAATAATTCTACACCTTATGGATTAAAATATATATTTAGAATTTTAAATGCATTTAATAATATTGATAAACTTCCACAAAAAACACAAACACCTTTACAAAAAGAATATATAAAAGACTTTAAAGAAAATCCAATAAAAATATTAAAAAAAGAAATTCCTAAAAATATTTTACCAGAGATAGATAAAGTAAATGTTATTAAACAAAATACACAAATAAAAAATTTAGCAAAACTTCAATCTCAATATGGATTTGATAGTTCAACTAATGCTGTAATTAGAGCTGATGGTAATGTTGCATATGAAACAATGAATGCAAGTTCAGTTACAAATAACTTATATGCAATAAATTCTGTATCTAAACAAGATGAATTATGGAATGGTAAAAATCCTATTCTTAATCACATGAATTTTTTAGATCCAAAAATAAATGCTTTTACCAAGAATCTTGTAATGTTTCAGAGTTTATTTGGTATAGATAAGGTTAAAATTAAAGGCAAAGATTTAAATTTAATTGTTATAGATGGTACTTCTGAAATGGATGGTTCAGGAACAATAACTACTAAACTAGACCCTTTTAGTAAATTTATACAGGATATTAATATGATGCTTCTTAATGGTAAAGCTGAGTTAGGAAGAACAGCAGATAAGAAGATGTCTTTTGGTTTAACAGTGAAAGGAGGTTTACTTAAGCCAACTCTTTCAGATGGAACAAAAGGAACTGATGATAATATTTTTGTTGATCCAATAATGTTTACTTTTCAAGAAAATACTGGTGAAACATATGCTATTGAAGGTTATCTATTAAAATATATAGAAAGTGAATTTGATAGAATAAAAAAATTCAAAGGTGCTGATAGAGATGAGTTATTAAAAATAAGTGGATTTAATCAAGTAGTAAAAAAAGTTAAAGGAGAAAATGTTTATGCAGGTGAAGTATTTGCAGCATTTGATAATTTATTATCTGATAAAACTAAAAATGAATTATATAAGTTAGCTGTTAAAGAAGATACAATATCAACATTACTTGAACTTTTAAAACAAAAAGATAATGCAGATTTAAAAAATAATATTCAAAATGAAATTAAAAAATATTTTAATGACAAAGTAGCTGAACTTAAAAAATATTATTATAATCCTATTAAAGAAAAAAATATATTTTCAAAAGGTATATATAAAAAACTTGGTATGGAGGTTAATAATCAAGCTGACTTAAATATGCTTAATGGAAATGAAGAATTATCTGATGTATTATTAAAAGCTTTTTTGTATAATGATTGGATATATAAATTTGAAACCTCAACTTTATTATTTGGAGATATAGCTCAATGGGATCATTCAAAAGAAGATTGGACTAAAAGAATACCAGGTGGTACTTCTGATGGTATTAGATTTTTATTTGATGAAGGAACTATTAATTTTATTAATAACACATTTAACAAACCTACAGAAACAAATGCTACTTATGCTTCTGAACTTAACAAAAGTTTAGGTAAAGATACAGTAGATTATAATAAATATGTATTTAGTGAAGTAATAAATACAGGAGTTATTAAAGATGCTACAAGAGAATCTATTTATATAGATGATTTAGTTGAAGCCTGGAGAGAAGATTATTTAAAAACTTTTAGTGAAGCAGAGACTGAAGAGAGAATCAAAGAAGATAGAGAAGCTTATGAAGAAATAGTTGAAAGTGATGGTATGGCTTTTATGACTATTGATGCCTATAGAATATTACATAAAGTAAGTGGAAGAGGATGGTCAATGGAGCAAGAAAGTTTATACCAAAAAATTGTTAAAGGAGAAACTATTGATCCAAATACAGTTAAACAATTTTTTCCTATATATAAGTTACATTTATTTGGTGCTATAAAAAATAAGTATTTGCCAGCAATTGCTATGCATAAATTTGCTGTTAGTCCTTTAATACCAGGAGTGAATGCAAAAGAAGGATCTGAACTATATAAGTTGCATCTTAAAATGTTAAAAGATAATGTTCAGTATGTAACTTTTAAATCAGGTTCAAAAGGTTCTGAACTTACTAGTAATGGAGAAACTGATGATATTTTTGAAGATAAAATTGAGAATACTGGTATCAGTGATGATTTTACATTTACTATTAATCCAGTATACCTTGCTAACTTAAAAGAAGTTACAGTCATTAATGATACCTTTAAAGGAAGTCTTCCAATTGCTACACAAACAAGAGTAATATTAACAGACACATTATATGATAATGGAAAGTTAATTAATCCAAAAAATAAAAAAACATTAGATAGTTATAGTAAAATAGTAAATGACTATAGTGCATTACTTAAATTAAAATTACTTAATGAAATTGGTTTTACTGAAAAAGATGGAAAATATGTAAGCAATGGTGATTTTTCAAAGTTTATAAAAATTATCAGAGATAACTTAGATGAAAGAGATGTACCTGATCATTTAATTAGATTACTAAACACAACTAAAGAAGGTGATGATATATCTATGGATTTTTCTATACATCCTGAAGCTCAAACAATTGAAAAACTTATAATGAGTATTGTTCAATCAAGACTAATTAAACAAACAATTAATGGTGAACCTTTAACTCAAGCTGCTTCTACATTTACAAATGGACTTTGGAATACTCAATATAAAACAATTACTAAAGTTTCTGAAATTAAAAAAGTATTAGGTACAAATACACTGCCTTCTTACATACGAAATAAAAATGGTAGAACAGGTTTAATGAAAGTAGCTATTGCATTACAAGGAGATTTTAAAAATCTTTTAAATGCAAATGACTTACAAGGTAATAAAATTGGTACTATAACAAGATTAAATGAATTAATTAAAGATGATGCTTGGTTAGAAAAAAATAGACTTTCAATATCTTTATATGGTCCAAGGATTCCTAATGATGCATTAAGTACAATTGAAGGAGCTGAGGTATGGCATTTTCTAGATGAAAGTTATGGTAATGCTATTATTGTTCCAACAGAAATAGTTGCTAAATCAGGTTCTGATTATGATGGTGATAAATTATTTATGAGTATGCCTAATATTGATGAAGAAGGTAATTATATAAATACCCCAATAAAAAACTTTAATAAAATATTAAAAGAAACAAAAGATAAAGAGTTTATTGGTACACTTGAATTAGGTGCATTAACATCTAATAAATTAATTAAAGAGCAAGAAAAGTATTTACAAAATCAATACATTAAAATAAGTTTAGATATTTTAACTCTTCCTGAAAACTTTGCAATACTTACAAAACCTAATTTAACATATTTAGTAGAAAAATATAGTAAATCTTTAGAAAATAATATTGTAAATGAGTATAATAGATTAGATAATGTTTCTCATACTGATAGTAAAGTTGGTGAAAAAAATAAAAGTGCAGATGGAGAAAAAGAAATTATAAGTCCTTCAAGAAATTATGATTATATCTATAATTTATACAAGTTTGCTGCTAATTTATCTTTAGAACCTTCATTAGGAATACAAGCTAAAAATACAAAGAATCATGTGCTCTTTAAAATGTTGGGTGCTAAGATGCCAAAGTCATATAAAAACTCTGTTTTTAATAAAAATTTACGTGAGTTTGAAGATGGTTTAATTGACATTCCTTTTATTATAAGATTTAAACACAACATTATAAAATCAAAAAATGGTGATGAAGTAATTTCTATATCAGGTAATAAGTCTCAAAAAGGAAATAGAATTACAGATCTTAATTCACACATGCTTAATGGTATTTTAGATAGAGCAAAAAATTCTTTTCCTTTTGTTTTACAACTAACTCCTGAAGGAATAGGTGTAATAAGTTATTTAATGCAAGCAGGTGTAGATGAAGAAGAAGTTTTTTATTTTGTAACTCAACCTTTAATTAGAGAATACTTTTTTAAACAAAGATTAGAAAATAGTTCTTTAAATCCATTAATTTCTACAGATGCTCAATTTGAAAAAAGTAATAAATATAATATTGCATCAGAAATAAGTAATAAAATTTTAAATACTTTAGCACCAAATGAATTACAAAAAATTATTAATGGTGTTACATTGTTAAAATTAAGAGATACAATAAATTCTTTAGAAAAAATATATCCTGCTGATGATGAATATTTAATAAAAGATAATAAAAAACAATCATTTTATTATACTTTAAATGAATTAACAAAAGCATTAAATAATAAAAAAATTAATCCATTAAATATTATCAGCATTAAAAATAATAATAATGAAGTT
>Ga0208960_1000556_pt1 | contig 20836 bp, 20 predicted proteins | sample GreLakmeON33MSRF_FD_187703 | JGI IMG/M metagenome (GOLD analysis project Ga0208960, IMG submission 187703) | Freshwater lentic microbial communities from great Laurentian Lakes, MI, USA - Great Lakes metaG ON33MSRF (SPAdes) | ecosystem: Environmental > Aquatic > Freshwater > Lake | place: Great...
CCGTTGCGCCCAAACTTGTTAATTTTGTTATTTAATTAATAAAAGCTCCACTGGAAGGGTTGTGGAGCTTTTACTATAAAGGCTTTATCGGAAAAAGCCTCTCTGCTAGGAGGATCTACTGCCAGATTTATCTCGCGCACAAATCTGTTCGCTCAGTCGACCTGAGGCGAACTATGCCCAAAAGCGATTAACAAATGGTGAACAAATAGGCTTTTGTGGGTGAAGCACCGATGAAGATCACATCGGAATAGGTTGATAAAACTGAAAGGAAATATAAAATTTGACCTATGTTTACTAAAACTTTATGCGCAAGCGGGCTAGTTGCCACGTTGCTGCTTTTTCCACAACCTGCCATCGGAGCAGGTCGGGATCTGCCAACTCCAACCCCGCAGGAGGTAACTCAACCTCAACCTCAGCCAACTGCGACAACTGCAACTACAAAAAGTAATGCAACTCCAACGCCAACGCCTACTTCAACAATTAAAACTGTTACAAGTGAACTAAACACAATCCGTATCTTGATTAATTCTGAAAAATACACCACCGCCCTTACCTCTTTAAAAAGTGTTGATAAGAGTTATCCAAATAACGCTGATGTTAATAACTTATTAGGTTATACAAGCCGGAAGTTAAAGCAGTACACCCAAGCCGGCACCTACTACACAAAAGCGTTAAAAATTGACTCAAAACATTTAGGAGCTCTTGAGTATCAAGGTGAGTTGTTTATGATCTTAAAGAAAACCTCATCAGCTAAAAGTAATCTGGCAAAAATTAAAGGGATCTGTGGCACAAGTTGCGAGGAGTACATTGATTTAAAGAAGGCGATCGGTAATTAGTAAATAGAACTAGTATCCTTAAGATTATGAGGATATTGATAGGCCTTCTTAAAGCCTGCCACCTAGGCCCGACCTTTACTGTAACTATCACCAGCTTTTTACTAGCAACAAATCTTTGGTGGGAAGGACCAGCTTTTGTAATAGCTTTTGGGATATTTCTTGGCCAATTACTAGTTGGTTTTACCAATGATTTAAATGATTACCAAGATGATTTAAAGCATCAGCGCACTAATAAACCACTAGTAAGTGGGGTAATTACAACCTCGCAATTACAAAGAGCAGTAAAGATTGTGGCCCCAATCGCTGTGGTAATAAATATTGCCGGCCCCCTTGGCATTAAAGGCGGCCTTATCTATTTATTTGGGGTTGGCATGGGTATCTCATACAACCTCTACTTCAAATCAACTCTGCTCTCACCCCTTCCTTATGCAATCGCTTTTGGTGCCTTGGTCTCATGCATTGTGGTGGCAACAGATAGAAGGCCGCCCCTTTGGTTAATTACTGCAGCCTCCTTACTTGGAGTTGCAGCCCACTTCGCTAATGTGCTTAAAGATCTAGATCAAGATCTAACCTCTGGTATTAAAGGATTACCGCAACGAGTTGGTAAAAGATACTCACGCCTTATTTGTAGCGGCCTACTAATTCTCACAACATTACTGCTTAATAATACCCACCCAAATACGCCGCTCTTAGTAATTGGTTTAATTGCAGCGATCATCACATCATTTGCCCCAAATAAACTTATGTTCTCTGCTCTAATGATCACTGCGGTAATTGATGTAGTTTTACTACTAAATGCCGTCGATACAGTAATTGGTAGTTTAGTTATCTAAACAATATGGGCTAGAGTTAACCCGGGCCATATAAATATTTATAAGTTACGCCGGCGAGCTCTCATTATGAAATAGATTGCAATAAGTGCTACAAGTACTATGACTACTGATAACAAGGCGCACATCCTTTTCTGATCGGTTATTTAATTCTCCTCGCTACTACCGGGTATAAAGATCTATAATTTGGTGATTTGCCAATTAATCTGCGCCTATGAAGGTATTTTCTGAGCTACTCACTGTTGCAAGAGGGGGACTAAAGCCAGAGTATTAACCTATGAAACGGTTAGTAGTACTGCTGTTACTAACTCAATTACTTCCTAATACCGCAGCTGCCCAAGATGTCACCAGTGCGATCTCGGTTTTAAATAAGTTAGAGGTAAAAGGACGTGCTGCTAAGACCGGTTACACCCGTGCGCAATTTCCACACTGGTCAGATCTAAACCGTAATGGCTGCGATACCCGTAATGAGATATTAAGACGGGATCTGACGGTGCTTATTTTTAAAGTTGGTACCAAAGATTGCAAGGTAATCTCAGGCTCACTGCTTGATCCTTATAGTGGCAAGGTAATTACATTTAGCAGCGCTAAATCAACAATTGATATTGATCATGTAGTAGCACTTTCTAATGCTTGGCAAACCGGTGCTGCCTACTTTGATAAAAGCAAACGAGAAGGCATAGCAAATGATCCACTTAATCTCTTAGCGGTTGATTACTCCCTTAATCGCCAAAAGGGTGATGGTGATGCCGCCACCTGGTTGCCACCACTTAAAACTTATCGATGTGATTATGTCGCTAGACAGATTGCAGTTAAAGCAAAGTATGCCCTTTGGGTAACCGCTCCAGAGAAGGATGCAATTATAAAAATACTAGATAAGTGTGTGGGGCAAAAGGTGCCAAATTAATAGATGAGATCTTTACTTTGAAATAATTGAATCCGCAAAAACTTCAGTTATCTCAAGATCATCTCGCTCTAAAACAAAGTGAGCTCCTTCATGAGCTAATTTCTTTATCTCAGCAAAGGTATCAGCACCGGCCGACCAACGAATTAACTCAGGAGATGATGCAAACCATTTACCTTCAGTATTTTCATAAATTATTCTTACCTTCATTTAATAACCTTTCTAGCTAACTCCTCGGTTAAACCAACCTCTTCTATGAGAATTTTCCTTATCATAAAGCCTGAAATCTCAAATCTGTCATGATAACTAATTCTAATCTCAGGATAGTTTTCACTTCTAAGTGTTCTATGCGAACCTCTTTGTCTAATAATTTTATAGCACAAGGGAGAGCGACACAAGCATTTTATTAGCTCTTTTGTCTTCATACTTGGAAATTGGCTCACTCGCCAATTGTTTTATTTTTTTATTACAATTTGCTTTTAATATCCACAGTTAAAAACAGCATAGAGTTAGTAAAATGAATTAATTATTACTAGTAGTAGTTAACTCTTAGGTATCTCATCCATAACAGTAATGCTCTCACCATCAACATAATTAGCTGCTACTACCTGCCAAGCTTTTGAGCTTTCATTAGCCATATGCACATCCCAAGAAGCGCGATCTCGCCAAACCTCCCAGACACAGATATTGCCACTGGCAACATCTTTATAGAGATCTAGTGCGATTAAACCATCCTCTAATCTCATATCTGCCACATGTATTTCAATTAGTTTAATAAATTGCTCAAATTTTCCAGGCTTAACCCTTACCTGCACAAATAAATAAACATTTTCTGCCACCACTTAAAACTCCTTAAATTGGCTTTACCTAAATCTAGGAGAGTAAGTGCTTAGATGCAATAGAGATCTTGCTTTGATTTTGATAATTAAAAATTACTATCTAAAGGCTGCAATTCCAGTAAGTGCTTGGCCTAAGACCAGCATATGAATCTCATGGGTTCCTTCATAGGTAAGAACTGTCTCTAAGTTGCTCATATGCCTAAATACTGAGTATTCGCTAGTAATTCCAGCACCACCAAGAATAGATCTAGCACTTCTAGCAATTTCAAGAGAGGCATTTACATTGTGAAACTTACCCATACTAATTTGCTCTGGCTCAATTTTTCCTTGATCCTTAAGATCTGCTAAGTGATAGGCAAGTAGCATTGAAGTAGTTATTTTTGTAGCCATATCAGCAAATTTACCTTGAGTTAATTGGTGCTTTGAGATTGGTCCATCAAATTGCTCTCTAGTTGTGGCATAACCAAGGGATACCTCAAAGCAATCACGGGCAGCACCAACTGAACCAAAAATAATTCCATACCGTGCCTCAGCTAGGCAAAGCAGTGGGGCACGAAGACTTGTTGCCTCTGGTAATCGAGCTGAATCTGGCACCTTCACATCATTAAATACAAGTTCAGATGTAATTGATGCGCGCAGAGAAAGTTTGTGCTTAATTGGATTAACAACTAGGCCAGCAGTTTTAGTTGGCACACAAAATCCGCGAATTCCTTCATCAGTTTGTGCCCAGATAATTGCAACATCTGCTACGCCACCATTTGTAATCCACATTTTAGATCCGTTAATGACCCAATCAGAGCCACTTCGTTTTGCATAGGTTGTCATGCCTGAGGGATTAGAGCCATGATCTGCTTCAGTTAAACCAAAGCAACCAATTGCATCTCCCTTAGCCAGCTTTGGTAGCCACTCTTGTTTCTGCTCTTCAGAGCCAAATTTATAGATAGCAAACATTGCAAGTGAGCCCTGCACCGAAACTAGTGAGCGAAGGCCTGAGTCAACCGCCTCTAACTCTAAACAGGCAAGACCATATGACATCGCATCTGTTCCAGCGCAACCATAATTTTTAAGGTGCATACCCAAAAGGCCAATGCCACCTAATGCCTTTGCAATATCACGAGCTGGTAATTCACCTGCCTCATACCAGTTAGCAATATTTGGTCTTAACTCTTTAGCAGCAAAATCCCTAACTACATTTTGAATAGCTTTTTGCTCAGCGGTAAGGCGCGCCTCAACCTGCATTAATACCAGTGGATGAATTGGTGTGGCCGGCTGCTTACTCATAAGGTGAGTCTATCGCCATACTTGTTTAAGGCAGTAGAGGTAATTGCTGAAATATATCTATTCGTGATCAATATCATTATCAAACAATGTTGTATTCAGGACGTAATTGGCCACCACCACTAAATCTATCGGCGCTTAGCTGTTGTATTTCAACAAATGGTTGTTTTTGTAAATATAGATCTCGAAGAATTTCACCAATTGCTGGCCCTTGTAGGAAGCCATGACCACTAAAACCAGTTGCATAAAAAAATCTAGAAACTTTTTTAAACTCACCTAAAATTGCATTGTGGTCAGGTGTTACCTCATATAAACCAGCCCATCCTTTACCAATTCCTACATCCATTAAACGAGGAGCTCGATGCATGGCAATTGTGCCAAGTTTTTCTAAGAAAGATGGATCTCGCTTTAGATCAAATCCAGATTCGGTAGTTTTATCTGAAAATCCCATAAGCAAACCCTTACCTTCTCGATGCCAATAAAGTGATGAAGAGTAATCAATTGTCATCGGCATACTCTTTGGTAGATCAGCAAAATTATCACCCAGTGCTTCAGTAATTACTAACTCTCGTCGGTACGGTGTTACCGGTAGCTCTAAGCCAACCATGGCTGCAATCTGTGGTGACCAAGCACCAGCACAATTAATTACTGTATTTGTTTTAACATTACCGGCGGTGGTTTGAACAGAGGTTATCTCGTCATTATCGACTGTAATACTTGTTACCTGAGTATTGGTAAGAATTGTGGCGCCAAGTTTTTTAGCACCACCGGCATAGCCAAGTACAACCGCTTCAGGTGTGCAGTGGCCATCATTTGGCGTAAATGAACAAGCAAGTAAATCAGAGGTATTTAATAGGGGTGAAATCTTTCCAGCTTCGACTGGAGTAAGCATTCTTGACTCAACACCAAATTTTTTATGAATCTGGGTGGATTTTTCAAAGAGCGTGACATCCTCACTCTTGCTTAATGCAAATAGGTAACCAGATCTGTGCAGATCAATCTCATAGCCAGGGCGTTGATTAAATTTTGCAAAAAGATCTAGTGATCTAGCACCGAGCGCCACATTGAACTCATCTGAGAAATTTGCTCTCACTCCACCGGCTGCCTTTGAGGTTGAGCCGCTAGCTAATTCATTTTTCTCACATAGTAGAACTGAGATTCCAGCTTCAGCTAAATGAAAAGCTGCCGAGGTTCCCATAACCCCACCACCAACTATTACTACATCAACCTGATTTGGTAGTGACATAAATTATGCCCTCATTAGAGATTAGAGTTTTAGTAACTATTTATTTTAAATCAAAATTTGGATCATGCTTAATCTCAATTAGATCCATTTGAGCTTTCTGCAACTTATTAGACCAATCCCAATTCATTGATTGCCATCTAGTAAATTGATCAAGCACCCAAATACCACTTTGTCTTGAGCCATTACCGCTGAGCCCATTGCCACCAAATGGTAGGTGGGCCTCAGCTCCTGAGGTTGAGTTATTAATTGAAACCATTCCAGCAGAGATGCCCTCTCTAAAGCGCCAAACATTTTGTGGATCATTGGTGTAGATAGCAGAGGAGAGACCATAACCATGACCATTTGCTAACTCAATCGCTTCATCTAAGGTAGAAAACTTACCAACTGTTACCAGCGGACCAAATGTTTCAGTTCTATATAACTCATCATCTTTTGTAACTCCAGCAACAATTACTGGATGAGCAAATACTCCCTTTTCAGGATCACCAACAAAGCCTTTTCGTGGATTCTTTGCAGTTATTTTGCCAGTTGCAGTTGATCCAGAGACCTTATGATGAGGTTGAATCATCTTAAGATGTGCTAAATGATTTTCTAAATACTTTTCACTAATCATTGGGCCAAATAAAACATCTTTAAATGGATCACCAACTGCGGCATTTTCTACCAGCGCGGTGAATTTAGCTAGAACTGAGTCATAGATTGATTCATGAATCCACAATGTGCCAAGTGATGTGCAGCGCTGGCCAGCAGTTCCAAAGCCAGCAAATAATGCACCATCTAAAGCCAAATCAATATTGGCATCTGGCATTACCACCATCGGATTTTTTCCACCAAGCTCTAAGCAGGCACTTTGAATGTACTCACCAGTCTTGGCGCCAATTTTCTTACCAACTGCAGTTGAACCAGTAAAACCAACCTTATTTATAATTGATTCTTTAAGGCCGGTCTCTAATGCAGAGAAAGTTTGCTCACCATCTGCAACTACAGTAATTAAAACATCCTTTGGCACACCACCTGCGTGAAATAGATCAGTTAACGCATTAGCAACAGCGGGTGTGAACTCAGATGGCTTCCAAACTACGGTGTTTCCGGCAAGCAGTGCGGGCACGATATACCAAGAGGGAACTGCAGTTGGAAAGTTTCCAGCGGTAATTATAAATACATTGCCAACTGGCATTCTAAAAGTAAATAGATTCTTATTTTGCATCTCACTTGGCACAGTTTGTCCATAAAGCCGGCGCCCCTCACCAAGGAAGAAATCACAGGTATCAACTACCTCCTGCACCTCACCGAGTGCCTCCCGATAAACCTTGCCCATCTCACTAGTAATTAATTTTGCAAGCTTCTCTTTATTTCGTTCAACCAAGCGACCAACATTTGCAATTACTCTGCCCCGAGTTGGTGCCGGAAGTTTTGCCCAACCTTTTTGCGCAGATTTAGTTTTGCGCATTGCTGCAACTATCTGCTCCGCTGATGCGGCTTCAACTGTTGTGATTACTTGCGAAATATCTGATGGATTAGTTGATTTGAACATAGCCTTATTCTCTCTTAGATCAGCAAAATAAGAAAATACCTATATGGTTTGAACATGGAAAATACCAGCCGCACCGTTGCCGCGGTGATATTGGATTTGTTGGCTGAAAATGGTGTCAAAAAAGCCTTTGGTATCCCAGGTGTTCATAACTTAGGTTTTTGGAATGCATTAGCTGCTGGCAGGCCAGAGATTGTAAATGTGCGCCATGAGCAAAGTTGTGTCTATGCTGCCGATGGTCTTGCCCGAGCAAGTGGAAAACTTGCAGTTGCAATAACTACCACTGGACCAGGTGCGGCAAATACTTTAGGAGCATTTGGTGAGGCAGCAATCTCTGGCTCACAGGTTTTAGTTATCTCCTCAGAAGCTCCAATGAAAAGTAGATCTGGTGATGGCGCGCGAGGAATTTTGCATGAGATGAATGATCAAAGCGCTCTATTCTCACCCCTTGCAAAACGTATTTTAATAAATGGTAAGGAAATTGTTTTAGCAAAAAGTACGACAAGTGCTGAGCAAGCTATTGCCACAGTAGTTGATTTCATTCATCTCTTAACAGCTGCCCCAACTGGAGCTGGCTATATTGGAATTCCATCTGATATTTTAAACCAAGAGTTTTCAGCAAAGATTCCAGCAATTTCAAATGAGTATGCTCAGTATTTATCTAAGCTAGATACTGAAGTTGTAGATCTATCTAAAGTGCTATCGGTGTTAGCTGGTAAGAAAAAGATTGGAATTTGGGCAGGCGGGGGAGCAACTGAGGTCAGTGATCAAATAGCCAAGTTGGCTGATCATTTAAATGCACCAATCTTTACCTCATTTGCTGGCAGAGGTGTGGGCTGTACAAGTAAGAATTATCTAGATCTGCCAATTCATGAGCCAGAGATTGAAGGTATTTTGACTCAGTGTGAAGCACTGATTGTATTTGGTAGTCAGTTAGATGGCATGAATACTAAAAATTGGAGCATTAAATTCCCACAAGTTATCTGTGTTGTTGATGCCAACCCAGCAATTACACTTAAAAACATTAAGGCAAGTGCAGTAATTCAAAGCTCTAAATTAGATAAAGTAATTGAAGGATTATTTGCGCTACCAGCGCTGCCAAGTTGGGTAGATGTTAAATCTATCTGCAAACAGGTGCGAAGTAAGATTTCTCAAACTCAAAAAGGTAGCGCTGGGCTTTCTCTAGTTACTGCAATAGAGGAGTCATGGCCAACGCAGAACTACATTGTTTGTGACATGGCAATCTCTGGTTATTGGACTGGTGTTTACTGCAGAGTTGGCAGAGTCAGGCAGATCGCATACCCAGTTGGTTGGGGAACACTTGGCTTTGGCCTACCAGCAAGCATTGGTCCATCAGCAAGTGCTGTGCCAACCTTGGTGGTTTGTGGTGATGGCGGAATTGCATTTGGATTGGGTGAATTGGCAACAGTCTCACAAGAAAAATTGCCATTAACAATTTTACTCCATGATGATGGGGGCTATGGAATGTTGCGCTTTGATCAATTAGTAATGAAACATCCAGAGAGAGGGGTAAATCTTTTTAACCCTAATTGGCAACAACTTGCCGCTGCCTTTGAAATCGAGTTCACCACAACAGATTTAGCTGGACTTAAAAAAGTTTTGGCAAACCGGGCAACTAAGAAAACTCCAGCAATAGTTTTGATAAAGGATTCGATCTACCCACCACGAAGTACCAGCCCAAGATGGCCAGAGGCAGCAGATAAGTAATTACTTAGTAAGACCTGCTGAAATTAGAAGGTAGAAGATTGTAAAAATAACTGATGCCCATAAAAATCCAGTCCACCAGGTTTGACTTAATTTTAATTTGTAAGTATCCCAATTAACTTTAGAGAGATTTTTATCGGCTTTGATTTTATTTCGGTAAGTGATAATCATGTAAGCAGAAACAAGTACTGCCCAGAAAAACATAAAGCCTGATTGCATGAGATAAGTTTAACCTCACTTCATAGGGATTATCGAGCCCTCTAGTGGCAGGTGGTATGAATTTAAGTAGTTAATGTGATTATCAGCATGTCGCAATCAGAAGCATTCCAATCTACACTTACAGATATGGCCAGCGCCCAAGGAAAATTTATTGGACCCTTAGAGGTAGATAGCATTTGCGAGATAAAAAAAGTGATGGAAGTGCAAAAAAAAGTATTTATCGATTTTGCTAACAGTAAAGCAGTTATGGGTCCGAGAGCTATTTTGACTCAAAATGAAAATGCCCAGTTCTCTTATATCGCCAGGGCCAGTGAAAATGGGCCAACGATAGTTAAGTTTGGCAGCGTAATTCCCTCAAATGAAAAAAGAGATTTACCAGTTGTGCAAACAACAATTGCAGTATTAAATCAATTAACTGGATCAGTTGATTACTTTTTAGATGGTGAATCAGTTACAAAGTGGCGTACTGTGGCAGCAAGTATGGCTGCAGCAAAGGAGTTATCAAATCCAGTTAAAACTGTGGGCGTAATAGGTTTAGGCCATCAAGGTATTGCTCACATCAAAGCTGTAAAAGAGATTTTCTCACCAAAGAAGATTATTGGTTTTGCAAGAGGTGATAAGAATTTAGATTTGGATATAGAGATTTCAAAAGATTTAGGATTAGTTAATCAATGTGATTTGATTTTTGTTTGCACCAACTCCATCTCACCTGTTATTACATCTGTGTTAAATCCTGGTACCACCTGTATTTCTATTGGCTCATTTGCGCCCAATCGGCTTGAGGTATCAGTTGAGGCACTAGCAAATGCTGATAAAGTTTTTGGTGATGATGCAAAAACAATCTCAGAACAAGCAGGATCAGTTGTTAGTACACTTGCCATACCAAAGCGAAAATGGGATAAACCAGAGTCGATTGGTGAGCTTTATAACCAAAGAATTAAGGGACGAACTACTGTGGATCAAGTGATTTACTACTTCAGTGTTGGGCTTGGTATTCAAGATGCAGCAATGGCTGAATTTATTTTACAAAATGGAAAATTTTAGATGGATAAGGTGAGAAAGATGGATGCTAGCCAAGCAGCCTTACTGCTGAAAAAACATTGGGGTATTGATAGCCCACTTTCACCCCTGCCTAGTGAGCGAGATATTAATTTCAAAGTTGAGGGCAGGAGTAAATCTGTTTTAAAGATTTATCCAAAGGTTGATAGCCATCTTAAGGTAAGAATTAACCTACAAAATAAGGTTCTAACCTTTCTGCAGGATCAATCAATTACCGTTGCACCAGCCTTAATTCAGAACAAAAAGGGAAAAAGTTTAGTAGTGCTAAGCAAGTCAAGTGTGGCCAGATTACTAACCTGGCATGAGGGCAAGTGCTGGGGTGTAACAGATCAACATAGCCCTGAACAAATTGAGCAGCTAGGGCGCTTAATCGCCACTGTTGATAAAAAGTTAGCACTGTTAAAGGTAAATAAAGATGAGAAGAAATCACTTAATGTGAAATTTATTTGGAATATGTTGCAAGCTGAAAAGTTACTAGGTTGGATAGATAAGATCTCAGATACTGAGGTAAGAAAAGCTGTTAACTCAACCCTTACTAATTACCGGGATCAGGTAGCACCAAAGCTTAAAAAACTTCAAAGTCAGGTAATTCACAATGATGGTAATGATTACAACATAATTGAAAATGGTGAAAAACTTTTCCTAATAGATTTTGGTGACATGATTTATGCACCAAAGGTGGTAGGAGCTGCAGTTGCTGCTGCCTATGTAGGTTTAAAATCTGATGACCCAGTTAAAGAGATCTCACAATTTGTTCGTGGCTATCACAGCGTAAATCCCTTAACCACTGATGAGTTATCTATCTTTATTGAGTTGGTCAAAGTAAGACTTGCTGCAAGTGTGGCAAATGCTGCCCTACAACTTGGAGATAACCCTGATAATGATTACTTATCTATTAGCCAAAATGATGTGCCAAGAACACTTTTAGCATTAGATAAATTTGATAATAATTTTGCATTATTTCGGTTGCGAAATGCCATTGGATTAGAGGCTAATCCAAATGCCAAGCCAATTCGTGACTACTTACTAACGACAAAATCTGCCAATATTTTAAAGAAGCCACTTGCGGAGTTAAATAAGGTCTATATAAATTGGTCATTTGATAATCCAGATATCCCGCGCTCTACCAAAGCGATTGAGGATTTGATGGCTAAGAGTGGCGCTGATGTAACAATTGGGTATTACTGTGAGAATCGAAATGTCTACCAAGGTGAGGCATTTAATCCAGCCTCAGCTACTGCTCGTACCTTCCATCTTGGTGTTGATATTGGTATGCCAGCTGGCACAGAAGTTTTTGCACCCCTTGATGGCGTAATTGAAGTATTTAATAACAACTCAACTAAGTTAGATTATGGTCCAGTAATTATTTTGCGACATAAAACCAATAATGCAACTCCGTTTTGGACTCTTTATGGTCATCTCTCACTTGATTCAATGCCAAATTGGCAGGTTGGCAAAGTTATTAAAGCAGGTGAATTAATTGGGCGAATGGGTAAAGAGGAGGAGAATGTTGGTTGGCCGCCACATACTCATTTCCAATTACTAACTGATCTATGTGGAATGGGAATTGATATTTATGGAGTGGCGCCGCAGGATGAGATCGCACTTTGGCGCGGCATCAGTCTTAATCCAAATTTAATTCTTGGTATAAATAGTGGAACAGATGCGCATGCCCAGCTTTCAAGTAAAAGTATTAGAAGTGAGCGCCGGGTTGTGCTATCGCAAAATCTTTCGCTTAACTTTAAAAACCCACTTCATATTGTAAGAGGTGAGGGTGCCTACCTATTTGATGAGAATGGCCGCTCATATTTAGATCTAGTTAACAATGTTGCCCATGTTGGTCACGGTAATCCACGGGTAGTAGAAGCTGCTGCAAAGCAGATGGCCGCCCTTAATACCAATAGCAGATATCTGCATCAAGTCATTATTGAGTATGGCAAAGCTTTAACTAACACCTTGCCAGATCCGCTATCGGTAATCTTCTTTGTAAATAGCGGTAGTGAGGCAAATGATTTAGCAATTAGATTAGCTAGGGCTCACACAAAAGCTAAAGGGGTGGTAGCACTTCGCCATGGATACCATGGCCATACCCAATCTGTAGTGGAGATAAGTCCATATAAGTTTTTAGGCAAAGGTGGAGATGGCGCGCCAAGTCATGTTGGAGTTGGCGAGCTGCCAGATATATTCCGTGGTCGCTACACCTCATCAGATGCCACCGCTAAGTACTTAAGTAATCTTAAAAAAACTATAACTGGGCTAAAGCAACCACTATCTGCTTTTTTCTCAGAGTCAATTGTCTCTACCGCAGGCCAAATAGTTTTACCTGATGGGTATTTAAAATCAGCATTTAAAATGGTTCGCCAAGCAGGTGGGGTTTGTGTGGCAGATGAGGTACAGATTGGCTTAGGCAGAGTTGGAGATAAGTTTTGGGGCTTTGAATTACATGATGTAGTGCCAGATATTGTCACAATGGGTAAGCCACTTGGTAATGGCCATCCACTTGCGGCGGTTGTAACAACTGCTGAGATTGCTAACTCATTTAACAATGGCATGGAGTACTTCAATACATTTGGGGCAAACCCAGTTAGCGCTGCAATTGGACAGGCGGTATTAGAGGTTGTTTATGATGAAAGATTGCAATTAAATGCTAAAGAAATCGGTGCCTACCTTATGGCTGGGGTAGCACAGCTAGCAAAGAGTAATGATTTGATTGCAGATATTCGTGGCCATGGATTATTTATCGGTGTTGAGTTTATGTTAGATGAAAAAACACCAGCAACTGAAAAGGTGGCAGATTTAATGGAGTACGCACTCTCAAAGGGTGTGCTGCTATCTTGTGATGGTCCAGATAATAATGTGCTCAAGATTAAGCCGCCTATGATTATTAATAAGCAAGATGTTGATCTATTCCTAAATGTATTAGGGCAGTGGTTGGATAAACAATGAAGCCACCATTAGCTGGTATTAAGATTGCAGATTTTTCCAGAGTACTAGCAGGTCCTTATGCCACGATGTTATTGGCAGATCTTGGGGCTGAGGTAGTAAAGGTTGAGCGGCCTACTACCGGTGATGACACCCGCAGTTGGGGACCACCATTTGATAAAGATGGCACCGCTACCTACTTTCTTTCGGTAAATCGAAATAAGAGTGGCCTCACCTTAGATTTATCAAAGCCAGCAGATCAAAAGATTGCCCAAGAGTTAATTGCAAGCTCAGATGTTGTGGTAGAAAACTTTGGCAGTGGCGTGATGGAGAGATTTAATCTTGGTTATGAGCAGGTAGTAGTGAGTAATCCACTACTTATTTATTGCTCAATTACTGGATTTGGTAGTTCAGATAGTGCTAAGGCGCTACCTGGTTATGACCTACTACTGCAAGGAGTAAGTGGGTTAATGAGTATTACCGGCGCAGATAGTAGTGATCCAACAAAGGTTGGGGTAGCGCTAGTTGATGTGATCACCGGCTTGCATGCAGTTACTGGAATTCTCACCGCCCTTAGAGTGGCAGAGCAACAAGGAGTTGGCCAAAAGGTTGAGTTAAATTTACTTAGCTCAAGTCTGTCCGCATTAGTAAACCAAGCAAGCGCCTATATATCTGCTGGAGTAATTCCGGTAGCAATGGGTAATGCTCATCCATCAATTGCGCCATACCAGGTATTTAGCGGATCAGATAAGAAGTTTGTTCTAGCAATTGGCAATGATCAACAGTTTATAAAGTTTGCTAATGCAGTATCACCAGAGCTAGCAACCGATGCAAGGTTTAGCACCAATCAATTACGGGTTAAGAATCTAGGTGATTTAACCCAAATACTTGATCACTTATTTGCGACAAAAAGTGCAGCAGATTGGATAGAGCTGCTGAGTAAGATTGAAATACCAGTGGGTGCGATAAATAATATTAAAGAGGCGATTGAGTTAGCCACCTCTCTTGGCTTAGATCCAGTAGTAGATATTGCTGGTAGCAAATCAATTGCAAACCCAATTACCTTCAGCAAGACGCCAGTTACTTATAGCAAAGCCCCGCCAAAACTTTCATAACCTGCCATCTGATGTAGCCTGTCGGGGTGAGAGGTGAGGTTCTAGCAAAGTTTTCAGTCCTAAGTATTCTCTGGGGATTATCATTTTTATTAGTACTCCGAGTAGTCGATGGCTTTGGCTGGGTAGGCGCAGTTTGTATTAGATCATTTATTGCTAGCTCTGTGCTGCTACTTATCGCATTACTTACTAGGCGAAGATTAGATTTTTCAATCGGTATAAGGCCATTTGCGGTAATTGGCGCAACAACTGTGTGCTTGCAGTTAATTGGATTTTCCATCGCCATCCCAAGAATTGGTACCGCCCTAACTGCAATAATTGTTGGCGCAATTCCATTATTTTCAGCCCTGATTGGAAAAATAATGAAGATTGAGACAATTACTAAACTTGGCTTTGTTGGATTAATTATTGGCTTTTTTGGCATTGTTTTATTAGTCGGCTTCCCACATGGGCAGCTATCAAATGATTTCTTCCTTGGAATTGCTGTATCGGTAGTTGGTTGTATTGCCGCTGCCTTTGGTAGTAATTATGCAAAACTTAAGATGGAGCAGGTTGGCAACTGGGAGCAGGCGATTGGTGCATTTTTCTTTGGCGGGCTATTCACACTCCCATTATTATTTTTTGTACCATTTCAAAGAGAGTTAATTGTCACAGATTGGCTTTATATAATCTCACTTGCAATCTTATGTAGCTCACTATGTTATGTAATCTACTTTAGTTTGGTAGTAGAGGTTGGTGCTACTAGAGCGATTAGCGTTGAGTTTATGGTTACAGTCATTGCGGTTTTAATTGGCGCTATCTACCTAAAGGAGTTAATCACACCAATTCAACTACTAGGTGGAGTAATGGTCTTAATTGGCTGCTCACTAATTCTAGAGTTAGTTGGTGGCAGTAAAAAGTCAGCAAAATTAATCGAATAAGGAGAGAAGAAACCGGTAAGGCCGAATTTGCTCAATCTAATTAAAAATTAGATATCTGATCAATCCAATCCTGCATCTGTGGATCTCGCAGCGTATTAAGTAATTTACTATCGCTATCACTTACCCGTTGAATTGTTACTACCTTTATTTGATCATCACTACATAGGCAAATGCTGCAGATTATTTGATTATCATCATCGGCAATAAAGATATGATCACACTCTCTCATAAATCCTTCCGCAAAAGATAAATTAATACTTTATTAAACCTACTCACACCTAGAACAATGTAAATAGATAGATCTAAATGTTTGCGTTTATCTTGTACTACTAAGTAACAAATTAAGCCTGTAATTACCAATTTATCTATTACTGATTAGTAGAAATTAAATATGCTTACTAGGTAAAACTCTCGATCTTAAGTTTACTTATCCTTAAAGTTTATTTGGCCAGGTATCACTTAACTTATAACCAAGTGGCCAAGGATCAGATGGATCTAATGTGTGAGTATGTCTGCCGGTAATCCATGCTTGTCCAGCAACAGATGGAATAATTCCATTTTTGCTACCAATCTTTACCTCCTCCTCAATCTTGCACTCAAACTCTGAGTCAATAATTGAGCGGCCAATCATTTTATCTCCCACCTTCAGTACTCCTTGGTGGTGCAGCAGTGCTAATCGGGCAGAGCAGCCAGTGCCAGTAGGGGAGCGATCAATCTTTCCAGGTTGTATTGCAACTGCATTTTTACTTATCGCAACTGAATTTTCATAGAAGATTGGCTTTGCAATTTGAGTAAAGGAGAAGTGGCGCCAATCTGGATTTGTTGGATGTTCAAACTTTAACTGTTCATTTGCCGCCGCCGTTATTCTCATTCCCACCTTAGCTAAATCAGATGCCTCATCTGCTTTAATAGCAAAGCCAAGATCATCAGCATTAACAATTACAAAGCTATCTCCACCAAAGGCGGTGTCCACCTTTAAAGTTGGCAGCCCTGCCACCTCAACTGTTAAACCCTCTTGGCCAACAAAGGATGCAATATTTTTAACCTTTACCTTAGTTACCTTGCCATTTGAGCAGTTTGCCGTTACATAAACTAAACCACCTGGTGCCTCCATAACTAAGTTAGTTACCGGCTCAACCATCTTGATGATTCCACTCTCTAAAACCACAGTTGCTACACAGATTGAGTTAGAGCCAGACATTGGCGGAGTATCCTCTGGCTCCATAATAATAAAAGCTACCGATGCTGCAGGATTTTTAGGTGGCACCAGCAGATTAACATGGCGAAATACACCACCACGTGGTTCATTTAAAACAAAGTTACGCAGGCCCTGATCTTTTGCAATAAATCTAGATTGCTCCCAGATACTCTCACCTGGAATCTGCCCAACTCCACCAATAATTACATCACCCACCTCACCTTCAGCATGGGCGCTAATTACCTCAATCATTTACCAATCCTATCTTCACACTCTTAATACAAGTAAGTGCAGATAATCTAGCGCAAGGTAGGATAGAAGTAGGTAAGAGTAAAAAGAGGAAATAAAATGAAGTTTTTAGTAGTTGGCTCCACCGGCTTAATTGGCTCCTATGTTGCTAAAGCACTTAGTAAGCATGGCCAAGTAATTGGTGTCTCACGCACTACCCAAATTAAAGTAGATGTAAAAAATGCGGCATCAATTGCTGCGATGTATGAGCAGGTAGGAAAGATTGATGCGGTGGCATCTTGTATTGGCAAAGTAATATATAAACCAATTACCGAACTTACCTATGATGAGTATCTACTTGGTCTAACCGATAAGGCGATGGGACAGGTTGAGTTGGTAAGAGCAGGGATTAATTACCTAAGCGATGGTGGTTGCTTCACACTTATGACCGGTATTTTAGCTAGAGATCCAATTGCATCTGCCACCATTGCCGCCCTTGCAAATGGGGCGATTGAATCCTTCACCTTAGCTGCTGCAATTGATCTGCCACGGGGTATTCGAATAAATACGGTAAGTCCAAGTGTTTTAGTTGAGGCAACTAGTTATCACCCATCATTTCCTGGATATCACCAGGTTAAGGCGGTTGATGTGGCAGATGCTTATGTTAAATCAATTATGGGAAAGCAGAGCGGGCAGATCTATAAATTAGATTAAGTACTTATTTTTTGCTTAAAAACTCACTCAACCCTGTGATTAATCGATCAACATCATCACGGGTTGTATAGGGTGCAATACCAGCTCTGATCGCGCCAGTATCACCTAAGCCCAATGCCCTTGATACCTCAACTGCGTAAAAATTATGTGCTGGCAGATTTACTTTTTTCCCTGCCATAAATTTATAGACATCACCGCCATCAACACCTGCAAAGTTAAAGTAGGCGGTTGGGGTGCGATCTTTAGCCTTTCCATACAAAGTAATACCAGGCAAGAGCGCTAATTGATCCTGCATATATTTAAATAGATCCGCCTCATACTCCTCAAGTAAAGTAATTGATTTAACTATCCGCTCTCGCCTGCTACCAGTTGCGCTGCTATCTAAGGCTGCTACATAATCAATAGATGCACTCACCCCAGCCATTAACTCATAAGGCAGGGTGCCAAACTCAAACCGCTCAGGAACTGTCATAGTAGATGGCAGCAGCTTGTCATTATTAATACTCTCTAAGAGATTCGGATCTGCTATAAATGATGAGCAGTGTGGTCCTAATATTTTGTAGGAGGAGAAGCCGTAGAAATCTACCGGCATAGCTTTAAAATCAATTACCGCATGTGGTGTTAGGTGTACTCCATCTACTAAAAATAAGGCGCCAGCATCCCTAACCGCTCTACCAATTGCATAGATATCTGGCTTTGTTCCTAAGGTATTACTTGCCCCAGTTACCGCAACAAATTTTGTTTTAGAGCTTAATAGCGAGGTAACTGCAGATACTGGCAGCTCACCACTTTCCTTATCAATCTCAGCCCACTTAACTACCGCACCCCGGCTTTCAGCAGCTTGTAACCAAGGGCGAATATTTGAATCATGATCTAGGCGAGAGATAATTATTTCATCCCCGCTGCTCCAACTCTTAGAGATACTTCTGGAGAAGTCATAGGTAAGTTGGGTCCAACTTCTGCCATAGACCACACCCTTTGGATCAGCATTTAATAGATCAGCTACCGCATTTCGATACCCAATAACTGCATCCTCAGCATTTTGCTCTGACGCTGTTGTTGTTCCCCGATTAGATGATGCTTGAGTAATTGCATCTGCAATCGCCTGACCAACTGCAGTTGGCACCTGTGATCCACCTGGACCATCAAAAAAAGCGATCCCAGTTTTAAGGGAGGGAAAATCCTGCCGCACTCGCTCTATCTGATAAGCCATGAGTAAACCCTAACTCTTATTTAATTGCATTACTACTGGGCAAGGCGTGCTTTAACCATCGCCTGCAGCAGCTTCTCATCTACCTGCCAATCATTTGGTATGGCAATTGTCTTTTTATTTACCTTATAGGGGGTAAGTCTTGGCGCAAACTTACTTATTACTTCAGTACTCCAAGGCGCTATTAAAATATAATTTTTAGTAACAGAGACTCCAAATACATACCTGCTATCCATCTTTAACATCGGCTGATTCCAAGCAATCACCAGCTCTAACTTTGGATACTTTTTGGTAATCGCCTTAAATATCCTCTTCACAGTTTTAACCTGGTGCGGATTAATTGTTTTGTAGTACTGGGCCAAGGTGGTAAATCTTTTAGCAGATTTAGATCCCCTGCTATACATAACTAAGGCGTTGGCATGGGCGGCAGAGAAGCCGTATTTATCACGCAGTAGCGCAATCTGCTCTGGATACTTAGCCCCCTTCACCTTTGCCATCACCGCAAACCAATAACTCATTGGCTTGCCATAACGCTTTTCTATCGCCGGAAAGGCAGCAGCCCGTCCTAGATCTTTAGCTGCCATAGCGAGATAGTAATCTAATTACTTAGAGATTAACTAGGTGCTACCAATACTTACTTAAATGAGCAGTTTAATTAAACTCGCTAACCTTAAACTGCATCTGCGCAATTATTTCCTTATTACTATCCTCAAGAAATGCAGCTCTTGCCTTTTCTATCGCCTCATCCTTTGATTTTGCACTGACCATAATCCCATCTTCATACTTGACCCTAACCTCATAATCTTGCTCATTAACGCTCACTTGGAGTTTTCCGCATCTACTACATAGGAGATACTTGAACCGTTGCCATAACCATTAACTGGATTAAGGCTGGGGTTATTATTTAGGTACTCACCCTGCAGTTGCTGGAGTGAGTAGTTGCTTTGGAAAATTAATAGGGCCAAGACTGTAGCCAGAAAAAGTAACCTATTCACGTGACAAGTCTATGATGGGTTAGCCCCTCATAGGATAATTTACGCTCAGTTTCTATCACCTATTTAGGCGACAAAGCAGTTTTTGGGCTGTGACCCTCTAGTTAAGATTGAAGGGTGATTCCCCTATACAAACACGCCCGTAAACTCTTTAAGAAGAGTGGCTTAACCCTGGCCGGGCTTAAGGCGAACACAATTGAATTATTTTCTAGTCGTGATCTAGTAATTATTATCTTCTTCACCATCTTAGGTCTTGGCGGCGTCTTTGCCGCCACATTAGTAACCGTAACCGCCCCAGATTCACAAGGTGCTGGTTATCTTGCTGCAACTAGCTGTGATGAGTCGATAACAGTTAATAAGGATGTTGTATTTAACTCTAGTACAAAGCGGTTTGAGGTTGCCACAATCTCTATTAGCGGAGTTGATCAAAGATATGATGCAAATGGAAGAAATGGCTGTGGTAATAGAGTGCTTGAGATGGCTATTCCAATTAACGGCGTTCCAACCTACACCTCTTGGAGCATTCCATCTTCTAGTGTTTCCAGTAGCGTCTTTACCATCTCATCTGGAGTTGGTTGTTCACGATATGACAGCAATAGCCCAACGATAAGTATTGATTCCATACTACTTAATAGTCTCGCATTTACAGTCAAGCCTGGTACTTCCTCAATAGAGGATGATGCTAATTTACAAATTAAATACTCAGTTGATGAATATGATTCCTACCCTGATAGCGGTAATACTATTTATGATCAAATTGGCACAGCTCAAAATGGTGCAATTACAAATACCTCAGCTGTAGCAACTGATAGTAGGAGAGTTAAGTATTTAACTATTTCACAGACCAACTCATCAGTAATTGCATCTGCTGGAACAACTCAAGGAGATACGCAATCAATTTTCCTCTGGATTTATCCATTAGATTCAAATAATGATGGAACATCAGATGGCGGAGTTATTTATAATGAAAATGGCCCTGGTGGAGGCTGGCATGATCCACAAATTGAAATGGTAGATGGCAAAGTTAGATTTAACCGATGGTCCACCAACATTAATGGTGGCTATGCCGGTAT
>Ga0208960_1000557_pt1 | contig 20834 bp, 17 predicted proteins | sample GreLakmeON33MSRF_FD_187703 | JGI IMG/M metagenome (GOLD analysis project Ga0208960, IMG submission 187703) | Freshwater lentic microbial communities from great Laurentian Lakes, MI, USA - Great Lakes metaG ON33MSRF (SPAdes) | ecosystem: Environmental > Aquatic > Freshwater > Lake | place: Great...
AATCCGTTTGTTTTAAACGAGCTGGCTGATGCAGTCAGCCCGATTAAGTTGTACGAGTATCTTGCGTCCGGCAAGCCGGTTGTTTCTGTGGACATGCCGGCTGCGAATGAATTCCGCGGGTTGATTCCGCTGACGCGCACGCGCGAGCAGTTTGTGGCGGCGCTGGAGCAGGTGCTGGCTTTGGCTGCAAATGCAAACAGCGCCGCACAGGCAGCTGCCCGCAAGCAGTCCGTAGCTGGCTATTCGTGGGCCGCGCGTTTTGCGCAAATGGAAGCGCAGGTAGAGCCGTTGCTGGCGGCAGGCTAACCCGCTTAATATTAATTATGATAATGAGCATGCTAGCAGCCAACCAGCGCTTGCTGGTGATTGTGCCTGCCTTCAACGAAGAGGCCAGCCTGGCGAATGTGATTGTGGAGCTGCGCGCGGCGCTGCCCGGCGTGCGCGTTGTGGTCATCAATGATGGCTCGCACGATGCGACGCAGCAGGTGGCGGAGGGCGCGGGCACGCAAGTGGTGAACCTGCCGTACAACTTGGGAATTGGCGCGGCGATGCAGACGGGTTTTATTGTGGCTGATGAAGAGGGCTTTGATTTTGCAGTGCAGGTGGATGGCGATGGCCAGCATGACCCGCGCGAGATTGGCCGGCTGTTGCAGCCGCTGCTTGATGGAACAGCGGATGTGGTTGTGGGCTCGCGTTACCTGGCGGGCCCCGGTTATGTTTCATCTACGATGCGCCGAACCGGGATCCGCATTTTGGCGGCGTGCATTACTGTGCTTACCGGGCAGCGCTGCACGGACGCCACCTCGGGCTTTCGCGCTGCCAACCGGCGCGCGATTAAGTTGTGTGCAGCGTACTATCCGCCGGACTACCCCGAGCCTGAGTCGCTGGTTGTGTTTCGCCAGGTTGGTCTTCGTGCGCAGGAGGTGCCAGTGAGCATGCGTGCGCGCACCGGCGGCAAAAGCTCTATAACGGCGGCACGCTCCGGTTACTACATGCTCAAAGTGCTGCTTGCGATTGGCGTGATGATGCTGCGGCGGGCTCCGCGCCTGCGGGAGGTGTGAACCATGCTGGGTGATCGATTGACGGCTTTTATTTTTTCGATGGCGCTGGCGCTGCTGCTGCTGGTGCTGGAGCTGGTACGGCGGCGGCTGCTGGCCGAGCGCTACTCGCTGCTCTGGCTGGCGATGGCGCTGGCCGTGCTGCTGCTGGCAGCTTCGCGGCCGATGGTGGACCGGCTGGCGGCGCTGGTTGGAATTTCCTATCCACCCTCTGCACTTTTTGTGGCCGGCTTTGGCGGCATGCTGGTGTTGATGCTGTACCTGACGGCGGTGATCACAAAACTCAGCCGCCAAAACCGAATTGCTGCGCAGCGCATTGGCTTGCTTGATTCGCGTTTGCGGGAACTGGAACGTCCGCGTCAGCCGCACCCCTAGCATCACCCAGCGCGCCCCGCTGCGCTCATTGGCGCGCGCAGTGTGTAGGCCGCATTTTATTGGGCTGTATGAAACCTTATGCTCATCGCTGACAGCGCTTCACCCCGCCGCGCAATAAGTGTGTGGTGGCTGGCCGCAGCTGCACTCGCGCTGCGCCTGGCATGGGTTTTGCTTGCAAACCCAAACCCAAGTCTTGCCGGCGGAGACGGCCCTTTTTATTTGCACCTTGCCAACCAGATTGCGCGCGGCAATGGCATGCAGTTCAACGGCATGCCGATGGCAGTGGTTGGCCCGGTTTACCCCGCCTACATTGCGGGCTTGCAGCTGCTGGTGGGCGAGCCGCTGATTCAAGAAACAGCGCGGGTGGGGCAGGCGCTGCTGAGTGCGGTGCTGGCGTATGTGTTGTACGCAATTGGCTGCCGCTTGCACAGCACTGCTGCCGGCTTGTGGGCTGCCGGCCTGTTTGCACTTGACTTGCGCTTTATTGTAGAAGCAGGTTCCATTTCCACCGAGACACTGTTCAGTTTGATGCTAATGCTGACGGTGCTGGCATACCTGCAAGCGCGGGCGCATGCCAAGCCTGCGTGGTGGATGTTGGCGGGTGTGCTGGCCGGACTTACTGCACTTACGCGGGCAGTGGCGCAGCTGCTGCCGTTTGTGCTGCTGGCGCATGTTTGGCTGCAGCGCCGGCCGCGCGTGGCTGGCCGGCACCAACTGCTGCTGTTGGCGGGCTTTGCAGTAGCCGTGGCGCCCTGGGTGGCGCGCAACTGGGTGGTGTTTGGTTCACCATCGATTGGCGAAGGTGGGGCCGCACATTTTTGGCTGGGGGCCACCGGCAGTGGCATGTGGACCGGCAACGAGCAAATGATGGTGGATGTTGAACGGCTGCGCATTGCGCCGGGGTCGCCGCAGTTTGCATATCTTGCGGATGCATTCCATACCATTCTTGGCAATCCTGCGCGGTACATTGGGTTGCGGCTGCAGCGCATGCTTGGTGCATACGCGCAGCCATTTGGCACGGTAGCCGTTGCCGGGGTGTTTGGGGACGTAAGCCTCAAGGCGGCTGCAGGCACGTGGCGCACGGCTGTTGCGATGCTGGGCTACCCCGTGTTTTGGCTCAAGCTGTGGATTTATTTTTGGCACTTTGGCAGTGTACTGCTGTCGGCTGCGTGCGTTGCGCGTTACTGGCGTAAGCCGGGTGTGTGGCTGCTGCCGCTGCTGGTGATTGGCTATATGAGCACCCTGTACGCAATGCTGACAATTATTCCGCGCTACCTCTTTCCAATCATGCCGCTCTACGTGGTGCTGGCCGCTGCATTCTTAGCAGCGCCGCGCAAAAAAGATTTGGCGGGCACGGGCAGCTAATGCGCGTCTTGCATGTTGCGAAGGTTACCGGTATTGCGGGGGCCGAAAACCATTTGCTGGCACTGCTGCCGGCGTTGCGCGCACTGGGCGTGGATGCAGAGGTTGTACTGCTGCAGGAACCTGGTCGGCCGGTTGCGCAGCTTGTGCGGGCGTTTCTTGCCGCTGGCGTGCCGACGTTTGAGCTGGCAATTAATATGGATCTTGATCCGTGGTTGGTGGGGCGCCTGGCGCGCCTGGTGCGCAGCCGCGGCGCGCACGCAGTACATACGCATGGTGTGCATGCGGACTTGTACGGACGGCTGTGCCTGCAGGGACTGGATGGCGTGCTGCTACTGCAGACGCGCCACAATGATGACCGCTTCCGGCGCCTGTGGATAATGCGTTTACTCAACCAGTGGCTCGCCCGGCGCTGTGTCCGGATTGTTGCCATCTCCGACGCGGTGCGCGAGTTTGTATGCGCCGTTGAAGGCATTCCGCCGCGGAAGGTTGAGCGCATTTACTATGGGTTGGATGCAGCGCCCGCACCACAAAACGTGGTGGACCTGCGCACAGAGCTTGGCTGGGCCGGCGCACCGCTGATTGGTTTTGTGGGCCGGCTCACCGGGCAGAAGGGTGTGGACGTTCTGCTAAACGCGTTTGCGATAGTGCACCGCGCTCTGCCAACGGCGCGCTTGTTGCTGATTGGAGATGGACCGCAGCGCGCTGCGTTGGCGGCGTTGGCGGGCGGGCTGCAAATTTCAGCAGCCGTGCACTTTGCCGGCTGGCGGGAAGATGCGCGCGCGCAAATGGCTGCGCTGAATGTACTTGCGATTGCCTCGCGGTGGGAAGGCTTTGGTTTGGTGACGCTGGAGGCAATGCAGGCGGGAGTTGCGGTGGTTGCCAGCCGGGTGAGTGCGCTGCCGGAAATTGTGCTGGATGGCGAGACCGGCTTGCTGGTGCCGGCAGCCAACGCCGCCAAGCTGGCAGCTGCTTTGTTGGCGTTGCTGCAGGATCCGCAGCGCGCAATGCAGCTTGGGGAAAATGGGCGGTTGCGCGCTGCCCAATTGTTTACCGTTAAACAAATGGCGGTGCAGCATGCGGCGCTTTACCTATCTCTCGCAGCGCCGGCTGCCGCTGCTGGCCGCGCGGGTAAATGATAATGGGGTGTTGTAGAGTTTTGCCGGGGTCAAAAGGAGCAGGCACGTGACAAGATATCTAGTGACGGGGGGGGCTGGTTTTATCGGCTCGAATATTGTGGAGGAGTTGGTGCGGCGCGGCGCCAGTGTGCGTGTGGCCGATAATTTTTCCACCGGCCGCATTGAAAATTTGAGCGGGCTGGCGGACCGCGTGGAGCTGCTGACGGGCGACTTGGCGGAGCTGGATTTTGCGCGGCATGCAATGCGAGATGTTGACTATGTACTGCATTTGGCTGCCATACCCAGCGTGCCGCGATCGGTGGCGGACCCGCTGGCGAACAACCGCGCCGGCGTGGTGGCCACGCTGAACGTGCTGGTGGCCGCGCGCGATGCCGGTGTAAAGCGCATGACGTATGCATCTTCGTCGTCTATTTATGGCGAGGCGCAGGACGCCAACTCCAAGAGCGAGGCGATGCTGCCAGCGCCACTCTCTCCGTACGGTGTGAGCAAGCTGGCTGCTGAGCAATACTGCATGTCGTTTCATGCGGTCTATGGCTTTGAAGCAGTGGCGCTGCGCTACTTTAATGTTTTTGGGCCGCGCCAAAATCCGGACTCGGAATATGCGGCGGTCATTCCGCGCTTTGTGATGTGTGCGCTGGAGCGCAAAGCCGCCACTGTGTTCGGCGACGGTGGCCAAACGCGCGACTTTACCTATGTTGGAAACATTGTGGATGCCAACTTGCATGCGCTCACGCACCCTGCTGCGCCGGGCCAAATATTTAATATTGCGATGGGCACGCCGCACACGCTTAACGATGTATTGCGCATGCTGCGTGAGATTACCGGCAACGACGTAGCAGCGCAGCATACGGCCGGCCGAGTAGGGGATATCCGGCACTCGTGCGCGAATGTGGAGAAGGCGCGCCAGATGCTGCAGTTCACGCCGTCCATCAGTTTTCGGGAGGGTTTGGAAAAAGCGACGGCGTGGTACCGGGCCCAGGCCGCCTAGCTTGCAATGGGGCGCGTCAAGATTCTGCGGGTGATTGCGCGCCTCAACATCGGCGGGCCGGCGGTGCACGTGATTAACTTGTGCGCGGGGCTGGACGCGCAGCACTTTGAGACCACGCTGGTGTGCGGCGACGTGGGCTTGCACGAAGGCGACATGGGGTATCTGGCAGTGGCTGCAGGCGTGCAGCCGGTGGTGATGCCCACACTGCAACGCGCGATTGCGCCTATAACAGACTTGGTGGCGCTGTGGCAGTTATACAAGCTGATGCGGCGCATCCGGCCGCAAATTGTGGACACGCACACCTTCAAGGCCGGTGCGCTGGGGCGCGTGGCTGCTTGGCTCGCAGGAGTTCCTGTGCGCCTGCACACTTTTCATGGCCATGTGTTTCAAGGCTACGGTGGCGGGCTGCAATCAATGCTGATCGTGCAGTTGGAGCGCGCACTCGGCCGGCTGACGACCCGCGTATTCGGCGTTAGCCAGCTGGTGAATGCTGAGCTGCAGGCGCACCGCATAGTTCCGGCAGCAAAGCTGCAGGTGTTTCCGGTGGTGCTGGATCTGGCACCATTTGCAACTGCTGCACGGCGCGGTACTTTCCGCGCAGAGCTCGGCATTGATGCGGGCACTGCACTGGTTGGCAATATCGGGCGGCTGGTGCCGATCAAAAACCAGGCGCTGTTTCTTGAGATTGCTGCGTTGTTGGTGCAGCGCGGCTTCGGCGGAAAGTTTGTGCTGGTGGGCGACGGCGAGCTGCGGGTTGAACTTGAGCAGCGGGCGCAAGCCCTAAAACTATTGGATCGGATATACTTTTGCGGCTGGCGACGCGATCTTGCCGGCGTCCTCGCGGATTTAAATGTGATGGTTAATACATCGTTGAATGAAGGTACCCCGGTGGCAATAATCGAGGCGATGGCCGCCCGCGTGCCCGTAGTGGCGACAGCGGTGGGGGGCGTTCCGGATCTTGTAACCCACGGCAGTACTGGGTTCTTGTTGCCGACAGAAAGCGCTGCGGCTGGTGCCGATGCGGTTGAAGCGGCGCTGCGCGCTGACGTTGCGTTGTTGGATCGCGCCCAGCGCTTTGCGCTCGAAAATTACAACCTGCAGCACAGCTTGCGCCGTGCTGAAGCACTTTACCGCTCCCTGCTGCCCAACTTCGAATGACACCTTTGCACCCCTTGATGCAGTATGCGATTGTGGCAGCCGCTGCCGCGCTGATCGCGTTTCTGGGCACTCCTGTAACGCTGATGGTTGCGCGGCACCTTGGCTTCACTGACCAGCCCAAGGCGCACAAGTTTCACTTTACGCCAGTGCCTTTGTTGGGCGGCGTTGCCATCTGGGCGGGCTTCATCGGTGGCTTGATGGTGTGGGGCGGCGCCCCAGAGTTTTTTGAGCTGGCTGCAATTATGGCCGGTGCAACTGCAGTAGCAATTTTGGGATTGATCGACGACCGCATGAACCTCAGCCCGCGCGCCAAGCTGCTGGGCCAGGCGGCGGCAGCAGTGGCAGTCAGCGTGGGTGGCATTCATGTGCAGCTGTTTGCACAGCCCCTGTTTAATTTGGCGCTGACTGTGCTGTGGATTGTGGCCATCACCAACGCCATGAACCTGCAGGACAACATGGACGGCTTGGCAGCCGGCGTGGCAGCCGCAGCTGCGGGCAGCTTTTTGCTGCTGGCCGTGCTCAACGGGCAGGTGCTGGTGGCGGGGCTCGCCGCCACAATTCTTGGCGCGTGCCTGGGCTTCCTGTTTTATAACTTTCAACCGGCCGTCACATTTATGGGCGACACCGGCTCGATGCTGCTGGGCTTTTCGCTGGCGGTGCTGGGCATCAAGCTTAGCTTTGACGGCTTGCACACTGACCAAAGCTGGATGGTGCCGGTGCTGGTGCTGGGCCTGCCACTGTTTGATGTGGCGCTGGTGGTTGTTTCGCGCTGGCGGCGCGGCGTGCCGTGGTGGCGTGGCGGCGTGGATCACACATCGCACCGGCTGGTGCAGATGGGTCTCAGCCATCGCCGCGCTGTGATTGCCCTTTATGTTGTCACCGGCGTGCTCGGCCTGCTGGCAACGGCGGTTGCGTACGTCGTCACGCGTCCGCTGGCATGGATGTTGGCGCTTTCACTGGGCGGTGTCGGGCTGCTGCTGATTTATTTGCTTGAGCATTTGTGGCCCGGGGCGCAGCCGGGTGCGTGGCGTGTGAATCTGCGCCTCGCGGTGATTGGCGGTGGCGCGGAGTTCTTGCCGGTGCTGGAAGCCTGTGTGACGCTTGGACGGCATGTTGCCGTGTTGCTAACCCCGGCCGGCAACAATACGCGCGGCTGGCGCGACATTGACGGTGAGCGCTTGCAGCAGCTTGCCGTGCGGCTATCTGAGGCGCCTTCCGCCACTCAGTTGTTGGTTCAGTCAGCCGGCAAGCTGGGCAGTTCGCTGCGCGACCAGTCCGAAGTGCTGAACAATGCGCTGCGCATGCGCGGGCGGCTGCTGGCCAATCAGATTTCCACAGACTCCGCCGGCCCGGTTCTGACAGCCAGCGCGGATGCTATACAAGCGCTGCAGGAAACTGATCTGATTGTAGTGTGCGGTGACCTGCATGAGAACGTGCTGGCTACGCTCAGCCTGCCGGAGGTGGCGCGGGAGCTGCGCCGCTCCAAGCGCCCGCGGGTGCTGGTGCATGCCAACCCGCTGGCCGCGCTGGCGCTGCTTAAAGCTGCGGGTGTGGCAGATGTAATCACGCATGCGGTGGCACCCGGGCAGCTGGGCGGGCCGTGGTATCCCGTGGCAGATGTGTCTGACAGCGCCCAGGTGGCGCAGGTGCTGCATGTAATTTGGGTGGAGTGCACAAAGGTGCGTGGCACGCCGCAGCCGCTGGCAGGCTGGGCGCTTGGATAGCTGGATCACAGAGCGGCGCCTGACGGCGGCCGACTATCTGGCGGGGCTGGCCGGCTTCGGGCTGCTCTTCGCCATCTACTTCTTCACAGCTTCGCTGCGCTTCGAAACCGGCGACGAACTGTTTATGTACGACACTGCGGTTGGCTTTAGCCGCCGCGGCAGCGTGCTGCGCAGTATGACCGCCGACATGGACTGGCCGGGTGAAACTTATGTAGAGCCGGCGCAGCCTGTGCTGGCCGTGCCGCTGATTTGGCTTGCGGACCAAAGCGACCGCATTGGAAATGCGCACGCGGCCATGCTCTTCAATCCGCTGGTTACCGCCGCCACCGCTGTGGTGTTGATGCTTTATGTACGCCGCCTTGGCTACGGCATGCATACGGCGGTGTTCAGTGCGCTGCTTTTTGGTTTAACCACTATCGCCTGGCCGTACACCAAAACTTTTCATCGCGAACCACTCTGTACGCTGGGCTTGCTGGTGGCGGCGTATGGCTTATTGCGCTGGCGCCAGAGCTGGTCTGAGCCGGGCGCTGCAGTGCTGCCCTGGCTGGCGCTGGCACTTGTCGGCGGTGCTGCAAGTGTGCTCGCCAAAGAAGCCGGCCTGATTGGCCTGCCATTATTAATGTTGATTCCCTTGCTTGGAAGGCGCTTTATGCCACGCAGTGGGGGGCAGCTTGCTGCTACAGGCCTGTTGGCGCTTGTGTTATTTGTGATTGCGGTCGGGGGTCTTTACTACTACATGCGCGTACTGGGCGCCGGTGGCCCGCGTTTTGATGTGATGGGCCGCATCGGGCAGGCGATTAGCAATCGTGGGCTGCTGCTCGAAGGCCTTGCGGGATTGCTGCTCAGTCCCGGCAAGGGCGTGTTTTGGCATTCGCCGGTGCTGCTGCTCGCGTTGCTGGGCCCGTGGTTTGCGGGTTCCCGCCGCTTCGACGTTGGCTGGCCGCTGCTTTTGCTGCTGGCCTTTGCACTCGTGTACGCACTTGTACGCGGCCAAATTTGGTACGGCGGCACAAACTGGGGCGCGCGTTACCTTGTGCCGGTCACGCCGTTCCTGATGTTAGCCGCGGCGCCCATCATTGAGCGCGCGCTGCGTCCGGCGGCAATATTGTGGCGCATTGGGATTCTAATTGTGGCGCTGGCCGGCCTCGCGGTGCAAGTGCCCGCAGTTGCCATCAACCTGCTGGACTACTATCGCGTACTGGAAGCCACTGGCATTCCCGGTGCGCCGTGGACGGTGGCCATCTGGACACCATACTACTCGGCCATTTTGGGAAACTGGCGCATGTTGCTGGCAGGTACCGCGGTGGATTTTGCCTGGGCGCGCGCATTGACAGCTGGTGCAGATTGGCAGCTGGCTGCCTTGCTGGTGGCTGCTGCTGTGTTGTGTGGCGCGCTGCTGCGGCGCGCATTGCGCAAGCCCGCCGGATATTTTGAGCTGACGGGCTGGTGCCTCGCGGTTGCGGTTGGTTTGCTCGTGCTCGGCTTCGTAAGTTTGCGGCGCTTGTATCCGGACCAGCGCTATCGCGGGGACAGTGTTTTGCTGCAAGCCATGCGCTCGGCGCTTGAGAGTGGAAGTAAAAATACTGACGCCGCCGTTTTCCTCAACAACCGCACATACTTTGATTTCATGCTCAACTATTTCAAGGGCCGGGCGGTGTGGTACACACTTGAACTAAACCCGAACGAGTTGATTGCGCCCGGCGCGCAGCACCTGCCCCCCAGCACTGACCCCTTCGATATTTTAAATGTTGATGCGTGGACGCCGGTGGACTACTTCGGCCGGCAGCATGCGCAGCTCTTTCTCTTGATGGAGAGCGGCCCCTATACGCCCAATGTGACGCGGGCATTGGAGTGGGCAATGAACACCGATATGCACCGGGTGCGTGCGCTGGAGTTTTCAAATGAGGTGCGGCTGCTGGAGTTTTCAACCAGCAAGGCGCCGGCGCGGGCGGCGCCGCCCGAGTTTGCGCTTGATAACCGGGTGGGAGACAGCCTTGTGCTGCGCGGATATGACGCCAAGCCGCCGGCCGGCCTCGTAAGCCCGGGTTCCATTCTCAATATTTCCACGCAGTGGCAGGCAGCGGAGAATGTTCCGGCTGCGCTTGCAATCGGCACTTACTTGATGAATCCACAGGGAGCCATTGCATTCCAAGATGACAGCGTGCCAGTGGGCGGCTTCTGGCCCAGCGCAGATTGGCAGGCCGGTGCCGTGGTGCGCCACAACGTGGCATTCGTGCTGCCCGATGACCTGCCGCCGGGCCACTACGATGTGTGGTGCATTGTCTATTCTCAGCAGGATGGCACCCGCCTCGCGGTCACTGACGCAGCGGGCACATCCATTCGTGATTATGTGCTGCTGTATGGCGTGGAGATTGCGCGATGAGCGGGTCGGTGCTGGTCACTGGCGCCGCAGGTTTTATTGGCAGCCACGTATGCGAGGCGCTGCTCGCGCGTGGTGAGACCGTTGTGGGCGTTGATAACTTTGACCCGTACTACAGCGCTGTGGAAAAGCGCGCCAACCTTGCGGGAATGCAAAGCTTGCCGCGCTTTTCTTTCCGGGAATTTGATGTGCAAAATGTGGATGGCTGGGCGCCGGTTGTGGCCGGCGTTGACCGGATTGTGCATCTTGCAGCGCTTGCCGGTGTGCGCGCCTCGGTGGAACAACCGCTGGAGTATGTGGCCGTAAATGTGGGCGGCACGGTGCGCGTGCTTGCAGCTGCGGTGCAGGCCGGCGTGCGGCAGTTTGTGTTTGCATCTACATCCTCCGTGTACGGCCAAGCTGCCGAGTTTCCTTTTCGTGAAGACTTGCCGGCGGACCGGCCGCTGGCTCCGTACCCCGCAACCAAGCGTGCCGCAGAAATGCTGGCGCATGCCTTCCATGTGGCGCACGGGCTGAATGTGAGCGTGCTGCGCTTCTTCAGCGTCTATGGCCCGCGCGGCCGGCCGGACATGATGCCGCGCTTGCTGGCGCAGAGCTTGCTGCACGGCAGCGCTGTGAGCCTCTTCTCTGGCGGCCAAATGTGGCGTGACTGGACCTATGTTTCCGACATTGTGGCCGGCGTGCTGGGCGCGCTGGATACACCGCGCGGCTATGAGATCTACAATCTTGGGTGCGGTATGCCGGTGCTGATGGCGGACTTTGTGGCGCAGCTGGAGCGGCTGGCCGGGCGCAAGGCGAATGTGCGCTCAATACCGGCGCCGGCGAGCGAGGTTGTGCGCACCGGCGCGGACATCACCAAGGCTGCGGCGCACTTTGGTTATCAGCCGCAGGTTTCAGTGGAGACGGGGCTGAAACTTTTTTGGGAATGGATTGCAGCGCAATGAAATGTGCCGCAGCCCGCAAGCCATTAGCCCGGCGTTTTCAGTATTTGGTCTACCGCAGCTGCCAAGTCTGCAACTTGCGCAACTCCGGCGGGCAGCACGCCGATTTCAGAACCGCGGCCGGTGCGCACCAGCAGTGCGCGTGTGCCGGCGGCCAGCCCGGCTTGCGCGTCCGTGGCCGCATCCCCAACCATCCAAGATCTTTCCAAATCAAGCTTCAGGTCACTTGCTGCTTGCAGCAGCAGGCCGGGGCGCGGCTTGCGGCAGGCGCAGTCCTCATCCGGCCGGTGCGGGCAAACATAAACACCATCGATGCGGCCACCGGCGCGTTCCAGCTGCGCCACGAGTTGTGCGTTGATGTGCTGCGCCACGGTGTTGCTCAGCAGGCCGCGCCCGATGGCGGACTGGTTGGTTACGATTACCACCGCAAATGCGCTGCCCGCCAGCCGCACCAGCGCCGGCAGCGCGCCCGCAAGCAGTTGCAATTGCTCCCACGTGCGCACGTACTGCGCCCGGTTCTCGTTGATGACTCCATCCCGATCCAAAAAAATTGCTGCGCGCAAAGTCTCAGGCATTGCCCGCCAAGTTTAACATGACCTCAATCAGAAGAATTCTTGTGACGGGTGGGGCGGGCTTCATTGGCTCGCATACGGTTGATTTGCTGCTGGCGCAAGGCTACGAGGTGCGCGTCTTGGACAGCCTCACGCCGCCGGTGCACATTGCCGGGCAGCTGCCCGCATACTTTCCGCGCGCGGCTGAGTTCATGCAGGGCGATGTGCGTGACAAGGCGGCGTGGGAGCGTGCGCTGGCCGGCATGGATGCTGTGTTTCATCTTGCCGCTTATCAGGATTACCTGCCGGACTTTTCCAAGTTTTTTCATGTGAACGCATTTGCGACTGCGCTGATGTACGAGGTGATGGTAGAGCAGCGCCTGCCGGTGCAGAAAGTGGTGGTGGCGTCTTCGCAAGCAGCGTACGGCGAGGGCAAGTATTTGTGTGCAAAAGATGGCGTGCAGTTTCCGGCGCCGCGCTCCGAGGCGCAGCTGCAGCAGCGCCAGTGGGCGCCGCTGTGTCCGTTGTGCGGCGGCAGCTTGCAGCTTTTGGACACGGATGAGGCGCGCGTCAACCCGCACAATTCCTACGCCATGAGCAAATATGGCGGCGAGCAAATTGCGCTGGTACTCGGCCGGCGCTACGGCATAGCGTCCGCGGCCATGCGCTACTCTATTGTGCAGGGCACGCGCCAGTCCTTTCGCAATGCGTACTCTGGTGCGCTGCGCATCTTTGCGATGCAGGTGCTGTCCGGGCAGCAGCCGACGGCTTATGAGGATGGCGAGCAGGTGCGTGATTTTGTGAATGTGGATGATGTAGCGCGCGCCAACCTGCTGGTGCTGGAGGATGCGCGCGCGGACTACTGTGCTTTTAATGTGGGCGGCGGCCGGCGCGTGACTGTGAATGAGTTTGCACGCGTGATGGCTGCTGGTGCCGGCCGTCCGGACTTGGAGCCGCACAGTACCGGTGAATACCGTTTTGGAGATACGCGCCACATCAGCTCGGATGTGGGCGCGCTGCGTGCGCTGGGCTGGCAGCCGCTCGGGGATATTCAGCGCAGTGTGGGCGCGTATCTGGAGTGGGCGCAGCAACAGCCGGACTTCGGAGACTTTGCATCCAAAGCGCGCAGCTATATGCAGCAAGTGGGTGCGGTGCGCGGTGGCGCCCAATGATTGATTGTGCGGCCAAGCCGCATGGATGCGCTGCCGTTGTGTATGATTGCGGAATTCGCCTTGCGGACTTCAAGTAAAACCAAATTTCAGGAGTTACGATGAACTTTATTGATGGATATCTTTCCGGCCTTGAGGCGGCAATTCATAAACTGTCGCGGCAGGATGTTTCTGCAGTGGTGGAGGCATTGCTGGTTGCGTGGCGCGCCGACCGGCAGATTTTTATTATTGGCAATGGCGGCAGCGCTGCGACCGCTTCGCACATGATGAATGACATTAACAAACTCACAATCTCCCCCGGCAAGCGCCGCTTTCGGGGCATTGCGCTGACGGACAACATGCCCCTCGTTTCAGCGTGGGGCAATGACGCAGCTTTTGCAGATGTGTTTGCGGAACCTTTGCGCAACTTGATGCGCAAAGGGGATGTGCTGGTTGTGATTTCTGCCAGCGGCAATTCGCCCAACCTGATTGAGGCGGTGCGCGTGGCGCGTGCGGAATTTGGCGCACAGATCATTGGGTTTACCGGGGATCCGGGCGGCAAGCTGGCGCAGCAAGCGGACCTTGTGGTGCGCGTGCCCAGCCCGGAGCTGGGCCATCAGGAGGACGGCCACCTGATCATTAATCATGTGGTCTGTAACGCGCTTGCCGAGCGTATGCGCACAGAGTGAATGGGCGCGAATGTTCCGCCGGCACTGTCGGTTGTAATCCCGGCTTTTAATGAGGCGACCCGGCTGGCACCGACACTGCAGGTCGTGCTCGCGTATCTAAAAGGGTTGGATCAAAGCTGGGAGCTGCTGGTGGTGGATGATGGCAGCGGTGATGACACCGCTGCAGTGGCAACAGCTGCGCTTGCTGGCGAGGCGGCCGCGCGTGTAATCAGCTATCAACCCAACCGCGGCAAGGGCTTTGCAGTGCGTACCGGTGTGCTGGCAGCGCGCGGCGGGTGGGTGGTGTTTCTGGATGCGGATCTCTCGACGCCGGTGGCGGAGATTGCGCCGGCAATCACTTTGCTGCAGGCCGGGCACGACATGGTCGTTGGCTCGCGCGGGCATCCGCAGGCGCGCATCTCGCGCCGGCCGCCACTGCTGCGCCGGGTTGCATCGCGCTTCTTTGATGGCGTGCGCAACCTGCTGGTGGGCTTGGCGGAGTTTTACGACACGCAGTGCGGGTTTAAGGCCTACCGGCGCGCAGCGCTTGTGCCTTTGTTTCAGCGCGCGGTGATTGAACGCTTTATGTTTGATGTGGAGATTTTGTACCTGGCGCGGCGCAGCGGGCTGAAGGTTGTGGAAATCCCAGTGGCATGGGCGGACGCGCCCGGCAGCACTGTGCGCTTTTGGCCGGGCTTGTACCAGATGTTCCGGGACTTGCTGCGCATCCGCTGGGTGCACCGCGGGTTTGAAGCAACGCCATAGCGTCTGCTGCTGCCCGGCTGGCAGCTGCCAAATTGCCGGCAAGTGCTGCCGCGGGCGGGCTAGCGCGCGCATAACGCGAACGCTGCGGCCAGCACCGCGCTATAGTTTGCGCCCCAACAAATCCACCAGCAGCCGAATCGCACCTTCAACATCGCGCATGTCCACCATCTCTGATGGCGTGTGCACATAACGGCACGGAATAGAGATGCAGCCGGCGGGCACGCCGCTGCGCGCACTTTGGATGGCGCGTGCATCCGTTGTTCCGTGCTCAAGCACTTCCAGTTGGTAAGCAACCTTGGCATGGTCGGCGGCGGCGCGCAGTCTGCGCACTAATGCGGGGTCCGCAATCATGCCGGAGTCGCGCAGTTTGATGGCCGGCCCCTTGCCCAGCGCCACTTCCATCGGGCGCGCCTTCGGCGTGTCGCCGGTGCGCGTCACATCCACCGCAATGCCAAAGTGCGGGTCAAAGCCAAATGCCGCCGCACCGGCGCCGCGCAATCCCATCTCCTCCTGCACGCTGAATACAAACGCCACGGAGTGCGGCGTGCTGCGCAGGCGCCGCAAAGTTTCGAGCAGCACAACACAGCCGATGCGGTCATCGAGGCTCTTGGCAATCAAGCGCTGGCCACTGGCCTCCAGCGGCCGGTCAAAGCAGGCGGAGTCGCCAACGGCCACGTTGACGGCACTGCGGTCGTCTGCGCCGAGATCGATGTAGAGATCGTCAAACTTCAGCGCAGTGGAGGCCTCATGGGGTTCGGCGCCAATGGTGCCGATGGTGCCGTTGCCAAAACGCACACGCGCACCCACGCACCACGGCGCCCGCACGCCGCCCAGTGGCAGGAAGCGGCAAAAGCCGCGCTCGTCAATATGGCTCACCATCACGCCGATTTCATCCATGTGCGCCATCAGCAACACGCGCGTGCGGTTCTTGTCTTTGCCGGGCGCGTGCACACAGCTTAAATTTCCAAGCGGATCAATTTGCGTGTCGGCACCGAGCTGTTTTAGGTCGGCTTGCAGCAGGCTGCGTACAGCGTCTTCGTTGCCGGATGGTCCGAAGGCGGTGACATAGCGGTTGATGAGTGCAATCATGGCAGTTGTTCCTGTGGCCGGTGAAATGTTCAGGCGCGTGCCGGGCGGCGCGGCAGTTCGGACAGCGCAGCGCGCGCAAGCTGCAGTGCGGCGCGCACATCACTGAGGCGCACCAGCGCCGCCGGCGAATGTATGTAGCGGCCGGGCACCGAGAGCGCAACGACCGGAATACCGCTGCGGCGGCGCTGGATGCCGCCGCTGTCGTTGCCGCCGCCGCCGGGCTGGCGGTACTGAAATGGAATTTGATCGCGCACGGCAATTGCGGCAAAGTGCTGCACGAGTGCGCGCGGGTAGAGCGTGCTGCTGTCTGCCAGCGACAGCGCCGCGCCATGGCCGAGGCGCGTGTTGTAACGCACATTTTCGGTTTCCCCGGGCTGCGGCGGCAAATCGTTGGCGGGCGTCACTTCGAGCACCAGCGCTGCCACCGGGTCAATTGCAAATGCGGCTGCTTGTGCGCCGCGCAATCCCACTTCCTCCTGCACCGTAAACGCTGCGGTGAAGTCAAATTCAAAGCGGGAGCTGCGAAACAACTCAATCAGCAGTGCGACACCGACGCGGTCATCCAGAGCCTTGCCGCGCAAGGTGCCGCCCAGGTTGCGGAAGCTGGTGGCAAATGTGGCGCGGTCGCCGGGCTGCACAAGTTTGGCGGCTGCTTCGCGGCTGCCGGCGCCGATGTCCAGCCGCATTGCGTCGAACGCCACCGGGCGCTTTTCCTCGTCGTCCTTTAACAGGTGCACCGGTGTGGCACCAACCACGCCCGGCAGGCGCTGCCGCCCCACCCACAATTGCTTGCCAAGCAGCACGCGCGGGTCCAGGCCGCCCACCGCTTCAATTGCCAGCAATCCGTCGCTCTCAATCGACATAATCATCACGCCCACTTCGTCCATGTGGGCAGCTGCCAGCACGCGCTCGCGCCGCCGGCTGGTACCGGTGCGGGTGGCCAGCACAGTGCCCAGTGCATCAACTTCCAGTTTGTCCGCACTATCTTGAACAGCTTGCAGCACAAGGCTGCGCACGGCGTGCTCGTCACCGGAGACGGCTACGGCTTCCGACAGCTGCCGGATCAACGCGGGCAGCGCCATGGCCGGCTTGGTTGCGCTGGCGCGTTTCATGCGTGCACTTTGAGGCGCGCCCGAAACTTGCGATCCAGCGCGAGCACAAACTTGGCCAGCAGCTGGGCGGCTTGCTCTACATCGGCCAGCGCCACTACTTCCACCGGCGTATGCATGTTGCGCAGCGGAATGCTTACCAGCCCGCACGGGATGCCCGCGCGGCTCACTTGCATGGCATACGCATCTGTGCCGGAGTGCAGTGGCATCACATCGCGTGGGCAGCTGATGGCATTGCTGGCAGCCACCTCCATCAGGGCTGCGCCCATTTGCGGGTGCAAGTTGGGCCCGAACGAAACGGTTGGTCCCTCGCCAAGCTTGAATGTTTTCCACTCTGGCGGGCCGGCTTGGCGGCCGAAGGTTACATCAATTGCAATTGCAGCATCCGGGTGCGCTGCGAATGCGGAGCTGTAGGCGCCGGCAAACCCCTCCTCTTCTTGCACCGTGGCTGCCGCGATCACATCCCACTGCAGCGCGTGCCCGCGCAGCTGCGCAAGGCAGCCAGTCAGCGCGGCTATGGAAGCGCGATTGTCCAGCGCCGGCGCCATCAACAAATCGCTGCCCAGCCGTACGGGCGGCTGCGCAAACACAATCAAGTCGCCAATCTGCACGCGGCTTGCGGTCTGCGCGGCACTCAGGCCAAGATCAACCATCAATTCGTGCACCGGCGTGACCTTGCGTTTTTCGTCGGCGGTTTGCACGTGTGGCGGCCGGGATGTGATGACACCTGCCAGCGGGGTGCTGCCGCCGGCGCGCGTGGCATGCACCTGCACCAGCGCGCCGGGCAGTACCCGCGCATCAATGCCGCCGATCTCCGCAAAAAACAAGAAGCCATCTTGAATGCGCGTTACGAGCATGCCAATGCTGTCCATGTGCGCCGCAAGCAGGATGCGCCCGGCCGGCCGGCGGGCTGCGCGCCGGATGCCCCACAGGCTGCCAATGCGGTCGCCGCTCAGCTCGTCCACCAGTGGGCGCCACACTTTGCGCAGCAAGCTGCGCACGGGCGCCTCATGGCCGGATAGCCCAGCGGCGCGGCACAACTCCACAAGGTGCGCGGCCAGGTCGATGTTTGTTCTGGGAGCCATACGGTGCGAGGATGATAGCAGCGCTGCAACAGTCGCCGCATGATCGGCCGCGGTCTGCGTGTGGCTGGCGTATAATCATGATGTTGTAACCAGATGTAAGCTGCTCCAGCCCGCGCACGGCTTCGTCGCGGGCTGGAGTTTTGTGAGCGCACGTGCTGTTCCCCATTTCCAACTTTTTATACGCGCTGGCGGCTGGCGGGCTGGCGCTGTTTGGCTTTAATGCGCTGGTGCTCACGTGGCGCTATTACGCCACCCACGCGCAGATTGTGGCGCCGCCCGCGCCGGAACATTGGCCAACCGTAACGGTGCAGCTGCCGGTCTTTAACGAGCGGGCGGTGGTGGAGCGCGTGATTGATGCTGCGGCGGGCCTGCATTACGCGGCGGGCCGCCTGTCTATTCAAGTGCTGGATGACTCAACCGATGACACGAGTTCGCTGGCGCGCGCGCGCGTGGCGCATCATCGCGCGCATGGTGTGGACATCGTGCACCACCAACGGGCGCAGCGCCCGGGGCACAAAGCCGCTGCCTTGGCGGAGGGCTTGCAGCTGACCGACGCGGAGTTTGTGGCCGTGTTTGATGCCGACTTTGTGCCCGCACAAGATTTTTTGCAGCGCGTGATCCCGCACTTTTTTGATGCGCAAGTGGCGGCTGTACAAACGCGCTGGGCGCATTTAAACGCGGAGCAAAGCTGGCTGACGCGCGCGCAGGCACTGGCGCTCGACGGGCATTTTGTGGTGGAGCAGGCGGCGCGCAGCCGCAGTGCGCTGTTCTTCAACTTCAATGGCTCGGGCGGCGTTTGGCGCAGCGCTGCAATTGCGGACGCTGGCGGCTGGCAGGCGGACACGATTGCGGAAGACTTGGATCTTTCTTACCGGGCGCAGCTGCGCGGCTGGCAGCTGCGCTACCTGCCGCAGGTGGAGTGTGGCGCAGAAGTGCCCTACAGTCTGGCCGGTTTCAAGCGCCAGCAGTTTCGTTGGGCCAAGGGTTCTGTGCAATGTCTGCGCAAGCACGCGCGTGCAGTGGCCGCTGATGGCGGATCGTTGTGGCGCAAGCTGCAAGCCGGACTGCACCTGGCTGGTTACCTCTCTCACCCGCTGCTGCTGGTGCTGCTGCTGGCCAGCCTGCCGCTTGCGCTTGCCGGCGGCTATTCCGGAATTGCGCTGGGAGTTTTGGGTGTGGCCGGGTTTGGGCCGCCCGTGCTGTGCGCCGCAGCGCAGCGCGCGCTGTCTGCGCGTCCGTGGCGCCGGCTGGCAATTTTCCCCGCGCTGCTTTTGCTGCAAGTGGGCATGCAGGCCAACAATACCCGCGGCGTGCTGGAGGGCCTGCTCGGCCGCAACCCGCGCATGTTTTTGCGCACGCCAAAGTCGGGCGCAGTCGGCCGCCAGTTTTCCGGCCGCACGCCTTACGCGCTGCCTTTGGATTGGACAACTTGGGCTGAGATTGGATTGGGTGCATATGCACTGTTTGCTGCTGCAGTGGCTGCGCAGCGCGCCCCGGGCATGCTGCCCTTTCTGCTGCTGCTGGCTTCAGGCAATTTGTACACGGCTGCCTGCGGGCTGGCTGAAGCATGGCGCCAGCATTGGGCAGCAAGCCCGCCACGCAGTGCGCGCTGGGCCGGCATCAGTGCGCCGGATGGCACGCAGCCGTGAACTGCGGCGTGTGCTTTATCATTTGTGATGGCGGCAAAAAATTGTTAAGCCAAATTCAAGGCATGGGGATGCACACAACATGAGTGACCAGCAAGTAATTTATTCGATGGTGGGTGTCGGCCGGGTGCATCCGCCCAGCAACAAACCCGTGCTGCGGGACATTACGCTCGGCTTCTATCACGGCGCCAAGATTGGCGTGCTTGGCTTGAACGGATCCGGCAAGAGCACTTTGCTGCGCATCATGGCCGGCAATGACAACGAACACCTGGGCGAGACCATTCTGTCCAAGGGCTACACGCGCGGCATGCTGGAACAGGAGCCGGCGCTTGACCCCGAGAAGACTGTGAAGCAGGTGGTTGAGGAAGCCGTGCAGCCGCTGGTGGATATGCTGGCGCAATTTGATGCGGTGAGCGCGCGCTTTGCCGAACCGGACGCGGACTTTGACGCCCTGCTCGCAGAGCAATCGCAGCTGCAAGACCAGCTGGACCGGCAGGATGCCTGGACGCTGGACGCGCGCCTTGAGACGGCGATGGACGCGCTGCGCTGCCCGGCGGGCGACATGCAGGTGAAGGTGCTGTCCGGCGGTGAGCGGCGGCGTGTGGCGCTGTGCCGGCTGCTGCTCACCGAGCCGGACATCCTGCTGCTGGATGAGCCCACCAACCATCTTGATGCCGAATCTGTTGCGTGGCTTGAACGCCATCTGCAGCAGTACAAGGGCACTGTGATTGCCGTGACGCATGACCGTTATTTCCTGGACAATGTTGCCGGCTGGATCCTCGAGCTGGATCGCGGCTATGGAATTCCCTGGAAGGGCAACTACTCTTCATGGCTGGAGCAAAAGCAGGCGCGCCTCGCAACCGAGGAAAGCGGCGAGGTGCGCCGGCAGAAAACATTGCAGCGCGAGCTGGAATGGATTCGCATGTCGCCCAAGGCGCGCCAATCCAAGGGCAAGGCCCGCATCACCGCCTACGAACGGCTGCTGGGCGAGGACTACGAAAAGCAGCGCGAGGACCTGCAGATTTATCTGCCGCCCGGCCCGCGCCTCGGCGGTGTGGTGTTTGAAGTCAAGCAGCTGCGCAAAGCCGTGGGCGACAAGCTGCTGATTGAGAATTTGTCGTTGAGCATTCCGCCGGGCAGCCTGGTGGGTGTGATTGGCGGCAACGGCGCCGGCAAGACCACTTTGCTGCGCATGCTGGCCGGGCTGGACCAGCCGGATGCCGGCACCGTTACGGTTGGCCAGACCGTGGCGCTTGGCTATGTGGAACAAATGCGCGATGCACTGAATGGCGAAAAAACGGTGTGGGAGGAGATCAGCGGCGGCAACGACAACATCACGCTCGGCAAGCGCAAGCTGAACTCGCGCGCCTATGTTGCCGGCTTCAATTTTTTGGGCACTGACCAGCAAAAAAAGGTGGGCATGCTTTCCGGCGGCGAACGCAACCGCGTGCAGCTCGCAAAGGTATTGATGCACGGCGCCAATGTGTTGCTGCTGGACGAGCCTTCCAACGATTTGGATGTCAACACGATGCGGGCGCTGGAAGAGGCGCTGGAGAACTTTGCGGGCTGCGCAATTATTGTGAGCCACGACCGCTGGTTTCTGGACCGGGTGGCGACGCACATGCTTGTGTTTGAGGGCGACAGCCAG
>Ga0208960_1000558_pt1 | contig 20827 bp, 21 predicted proteins | sample GreLakmeON33MSRF_FD_187703 | JGI IMG/M metagenome (GOLD analysis project Ga0208960, IMG submission 187703) | Freshwater lentic microbial communities from great Laurentian Lakes, MI, USA - Great Lakes metaG ON33MSRF (SPAdes) | ecosystem: Environmental > Aquatic > Freshwater > Lake | place: Great...
ACCTCAAAACCTTGTGCTTCAACGCTCGCAGGCAGCCGCAGATGCAATCCTTGCTGCGGTTGTGAGTTGGCTAGAACGACCACTTGACGCAGTTGATGAATCAGAATAAAAAGTTATCCACAGGCTGTCCACAGTTCATCCTTTGATTCAGGCTTCTACTCTGCATCTATCGTCAAGGCTGTGGACAACTTAAATAAAGATTTACTCCAGCATCTCAATCGTGCGAATTCTCAATCATTCGTCGATAGATCCGCTCTAGATCTTCGAAATCCGCAAACTCAATGCCAATACGGCCTCTTTTGCCGCTTTGCGTCACCGAAACTGACGTTGATAAAAATTCTCCAAGCAATCTCTCGAGTTCTAACAGCCCCGGTGGGCGCAACGCTGTTGTGGTGAGCGGCTTGCCCTCTGCACCTCGCCCCGTATCGATGCGACCCGAATCACCTTTCACGGCTTCTTCAGTTGTGCGAACAGACCATCCACCCTTGACGGCCAACATCGCAATGCGTTCTTGCGACGCACGATCTGGTAACGCCAAAATCGCTTTGGCGTGGCCCGCACTGAGACGACCGTCTGCTAAATATCCCTGCACCATGGGGGGCAATGTCAGTAATCGAAGTGAGTTCGTGATTGCTGAACGCCCCTTGCCTACTCGCTTTGCGACTTTTTCGTGCGTCAAACCAAAATCGTCGACAAGTTGCTGATAAGCGGATGATTCTTCAAGCGCGGTGAGATCGGCACGATGCAGGTTTTCAACCAATGCCTGCTCCACTGACGCCAATTCGTCTGCTTCGCGCACAACAACCGGAACAACACGTAAACCTGCTTGTTGAGCGGCACGCCAACGGCGTTCTCCGGCGATCAATTGAAATGTTTTGTCGTCTTTTTGCCGCACGAGCAGGGGCTGCAGAACGCCAATCTCCTTGATAGACGCGGCTAATTCGGCCAGCGCAGCCTCGTCAAAATGGGCTCGGGGCTGGTGAGGATTGGGTTCGATGCTTCCGACAGGCACCTCTCGAAGTGCTGATTCGGGCAATACGCCCGCAGGAGCCAGCACGGGCGAGGGCGTCTGTGTTGCTGTTGTTTGATTTTTGGGCTCTTGGGGAATGAGATGCCCTAGTCCCCTACCTAATCCGCGGCGTGCGACCATGGCTTAACTCCTTTGCAATTTTTCGATAGGCCTGAGCCCCGGGGGAATTGGTGTCAAATTTCAGAATTGATTTACCATGTGCTGGGGCCTCGGCTAGACGAACATTGCGGGGGACCGCGGTCGTAAAAACCTTCTTACCAAAGGTGTTGCGAAGATCTGCCTCGACTTCTTTGGAGAGTTTGGTTGCTTGCTGCATGGTGAGCAAGAAGTGTCCCACGTCCAGCGATGGATTGATATTGGCCTGCACCTGCTCAACAATCGAGAGTAAATCCCGCACTCCCTCAAGGGCGTAATACTCACATTGCACAGGGGCCAAGATGGTTGAAGCCGCGGCAAAAGCATTAACGGTGAGTAGTCCAAGCGTGGGAGGGCAGTCAATCAAGATGTAGTCAAAATCACCAGCAACCGCATCAATTGACCTCCGCAACAGGGTCTGGGGGAACGCATACTTCTGATTTGACCCCACCAACATCGCCGCATCCGCTAGATCCATGTCCGACGGGGCGATAAAGAGATTCTTTTCGGCGGTGGGCTCAATGCAGTTCTCCAGCGGGTCGGTCCCTAGGAGCACGTTGGACATTGTTAATTCCAGCTGGCTCGTGTCCACATTGAGGCCCGAGGAGGCATTGCCTTGGGGGTCAAAGTCCACGACAAGTGTTCGAAACCCACGTTCGGCAAGTGCAGCACCAAGATTGACCACAGTGGTGGTCTTGCCAACGCCACCCTTTTGGTTGGCAACAGCGATGATGATGGCTGTTTCGCTCATATTCAATACTCCTGCCTTTTGCTCCGCGTCAGAACCGCGTTCGCACCTTCAGTATTCTAGAGGCGCAATTTTGCGGTCTTGGGGATATTCAAGAGTATTCCACCTAGTTGTTTCAGCAGTATTCCATGCAGTTGTTCCACCTGATTGTTCCACGTAGAACATCCGTTCCGGGGATCTGTCAGTTCCTAATGTTCCACGTGGAACATTACGATTCCTGGTAAATACTGGGGTTCAGCGAATCCCAGTCGCTTCAGCACCTCGGGGGACCACCTTGCTCGCTGAGGTGTGGGGGGCTCAGACACAACTACTAGGCCGCCAGCCACCAATAGTGGGCGAGCAGCCTCCAAGGTATCAACGGGGCTTCCAAAGCCCCGACTGACCACAGCACCGTATGAACCTTTGTGCGCAGTTTCACGCGCCATCGCCTGGGTCGTCGTGCACAAAACGGTGACGTGGTTGTCCAAACCCAGCGCAGTGACTCCCCGCTGCAAAGCATCAATTCGCGTCTGACGCCGATCGACCAAGGTCAGGACAAGATCAGGACGGGCTTGGGCGATGACTAGCCCAGGAATCCCCGCCCCTGTCCCAATGTCGACAACTCTGCCTGTCACCCCTGCCAGTGCAGGCACAAACTGCTGGGCATGGGCGATGACATCGACAATTGGGCGGTCGCCGAGAACTCCGAGACGTTGTGCCTCTTCGAGAACATCAGCAAGGGTCCGCCGTGCTTGTGTCACGACTGTCAGTCCTTAGGGGGCTATGGCGGGCTCAACAACCACACGGCGTTGAGCATCTTCGCCCTGTGAGCGAGTTGTGACACCTTCAAACTCGGCCAACGAATCATGCACGATCTTGCGATCGGCTGACATCATCGGCTCAAGCATCCGTGCCTCACCCGATTCCTTCACCTCTTGGGCGACTTTTGCCGCAAAGCGACTCAGTGCCTCGCGACGACGTTCGCGGTATCCGGCAATGTCAATACGCAAACGCGTGACCTGATCGCCGAGTCGACGCTGACTCACCACTCGTGTGAGATCCTGAATGGCCAACAATGTGGCTCCGCGAGGACCAACCATCAGGCCCAACTCGTCACCGTCAACTGTGACCTCGATGTCTTCTTCTTGTCGCTTCACAGCCACGGAACCCTTATAGCCAAAGGATTCAATCATGCCGGTCAAGAAAATTGCCGCTGCTTCGCCCACTTTGTCAGGGTCAACGGGCGGGCGATCTGTTGTGTCGCGCTCGGCTGGGCGTTCGCGGGTGCGGCTTGGCGACGCACTTCTTGAACGCTCCTTTTTAGGCCCATCGTTTGTGCGTCCGGCTGACGACTCTTTGCGCTTATCGGCGCTGGCCCGTGGTCTGCGCTCTGGCTTACCGCGCATAATTGCTGGTCGAACTCGCGCGCGAACGCGGGCTTCTCCTCGCGTCCGGCCAAATAATCCTGCTTTTGGTTCTTCGACCACTTCGAATTCAGCGTCGTCTTCTGCAATACCTAACTGATCAAGTGCAACGCTTTTTGCTTCTGCAACTGATGTTCCTGTTGTTTCTACCCATTCCATCGTTATGTCCTGTTCTATTATTCGCCAGATTTATCGCGCCGAACGTTGCCGCTGCGATTTTTACCTGGGGGAGTAGGCCGGTTCGGCCGTCCGCTCGGGGTTGGTCGGTTCTTGGGCGGTGTCACCCGCTTGCTCACAATCGGCGCCGAAGTTGGGCCGTCGAGATCTTTTTTTGTCGATTTATCGTTCTTAGAGGCATTTTTGCCGCTGTCATCAGTCATCTCGCGAGCAGTTGTGCTCGCCGCTTGGGCCTGTCGGCCGATGGAGTCATCGTGGCCATAAAATCGGCGAGTGATGTAGTACTGCTGAATAATGCGCACGATCGCTTGTGTCATGTAATAGATCACCAAACTCGTCGGCAAAAATACTTGAAACAGTGCAAATGCCACTGGCATGTATTGCATAATTTTTGCTTGTGTATCGGACATTGTCGGGCTCGTTGCTCGACTCGCAATCATTTTTTGCTGCACCAAAAACAGACCCGCCATCGCCACCACTAACAGCACGTACCACAACCCGTGAGCAAAGTTGTCAGACAATGCCTTGGCAGGAGAAACTGCCAAGTCCAGGCCAAAAGAATTCATCTTGAATGAGCCCTTTAGCGATGTGTATAGCTCCGATGTCTTAGAGATGTATTGGGGTAAAAATCCATCGCCAGACTGCTTTGTTAGTCCTTGAAGCACCCGAAACATAATGAAAAACACGGGCATTTGAGCCAACAAAGGTAGGCAAGAAGCGAGCGGATTCACCTTGTGCTCTTGGTACAACTTCATCATTTCTTCGTTGAGTTTTTGCCGATCACCCTTGTGCTGATTCTGCAGTTTTTTCATCTCAGGTTGCAGACGTTGCATCTCGAGCATGCCTTTGGTGCTCTTCAATGTGAGCGGTGTGATGAGCAACATAATTGCAACTGCAACGAGTGCGATTGCGATTGCATAACTACTTGTCCATGCAAAAAAAGTGGCGACTAGCCAGGCTGCGGCTTGAAACATAATTTGCCTTTCTTAGAGACTCTCGCTTGGAACTGAACACGAAACACTGTGCTCATGGGCGAAAGGAACTGGGTCGTACCCGGATTTACCAAACGGCCGACACCGCAGCAATCGACACGCTGCGAGCCACAGGCCGCGCTTGGTTCCGTGTTGGTCAATTGCCTCGAGGGCATACGACGAACATGACGGATAAAAGCGACACGGAGACGGGCGACCCTGTCGAGCCTGCTGGTACCACCCGATTGCTCGCGATAGCCGGTGCGCCATCGGAGTCACGACTGACTCGCTTTCGAGCGACACGATTGTGCGATGTTTTGCACTGCTGCGGCTAGCTGCTGAGCAGTGGCTTTTGTTGCCTGCGGGCTTGCTCCAAAAACATAGAACCCTGGCTGTAGAAGGGTTTCATGGGTTTTGAGCAACACTCTCAACTGGCGGCGGAGCCGATTACGGCGAACGGCGACACCCACATGTCTGCCAAGGGCATATCCCACATGGGGATGGGTTAACGAAGAATCAAGAAGCATGGTGCAAGACAATGGCCCAGAACGAATATGGACTCCTTCGTGACGAACTCGCACGAAGGCGCTCCGGCTCTGAATGCGCCCGATCAAGCGCTCAGGCGGTGACGGCCCTTGGCACGGCGCGACTTGAGGATGGCACGACCTGCGCGGGTGCTCATACGATGTCGGAACCCGTGCTTACGGGATCTGCGGCGGTTGTTTGGTTGAAAGGTGCGCTTCATGGCGGATCCCTGTACTGGGCCCCCTGAGGGGCGATGGTGGACAAATTCTTTGTGCTCCTAGTGGAAACCCACGCGAGAAGCAGTCGGGTCAGGCTACGGCACACAAACGCCCGTCGGCAACCTGCCAATCAATGTTGTCCAAGATCTTGTCGGCAACGGACAAGGAGTTTGCTCTCAGTTTTTAGTGTTGTCCACAGCCTGTTATGGTCGTGACTCCTACAGCGATTGTAGGGAGCCCATCCACACCCTGTGGATAGTGCTGTGGACGGGAAGGGGGCGCCGTGAGCGATCATGAATCAGTGTGGAGCGCCACGCAACAACTTTTAAAAGCACAAGTTTCTGAGGGCGTGTGGTTCTCAACATTCAATGATGTTGTTGCACTTGCGAGTGACGAATCATCGTTGCGTTTGCAGGTTCCTAATGCGCACGTCCGCGACCGAATTATCTCTCGCTATCGTCCACTTGTTTTAGATGCACTTGATGAAATTGGCGAGAGCGATCGCGCCCTTGTTGTTGAGGTTGGCGAATCCCAAGACAGCACAAATGATTCCTCCACACAGATGGCCGTTGACAGTGCGGCGTTGAGTCCAGAAACCATCAAAAAACCCAGTCAGGGCAAGGGATTAGCCGTTGGCCTCAACCCGCGCTACACCTTTGACACGTTCGTTAAAGGGGCCTCAAACCAGTTCGCATTGGCTGCTGCTTTGCGTGTTGCCGAAACGCCTGGCCGCTCGTACAACCCACTTTTTATTTACGGCTCTGCAGGTCTTGGCAAGACACATCTCTTGCAAGCAATCGGTTGGTATGTGCATGCGCATTACGCACATCATGAAGTTCGCTATGTCTCAACAGAAACATTTTTGAATGAATACGTTGATGCCATTCGCACCAACACGACAACAGCGTTCAAGCGTCGCTACCGCGACGTCGACGTCTTGTTGATTGACGACATTCAATTTATGGAAGGCAAAGAGGGACTCCAGGAGGAGTTTTTCCACACCTTCAACAGCCTCCACGGAGCAAATAAGCAGATTGTCATCTCGTCTGACCGAGTGCCTGACGCCATCCCCACGCTGGAAGATCGCCTGCGAGGCCGGTTTCGCTGGGGTCTCATCACTGACATCCAGCCGCCTGACATGGAAACCCGTCTGGCGATTTTGCGCAACAAGACCGAGCGCGACAACACCCCGTTGCCAGCGGATGTGCTGGAGTTCATTGCGTCCAACATCACGTCCAACATTCGTGAGCTCGAAGGTGCCCTCATTCGAGTGGCTGCCTACGCACACCTCACCCGCGAGCCAGCGACTGTCGCAATGGCCCAAACCCAGCTCACCGACCTACTCACCGTGCGGGCGCCAAAACACCGCACCGATGAAGAGCTCTTGACCGAAATTTCGTTGTACATGGGCTTTTCTGTTGAGGCGATGAAGGGCAAGAGTCGCCAGCGCCCATTGGTATCGGCCCGCCAAAGCGCAATGTACATTTTTCGCGAACTTACCGAGTTGAGCTACCCAGCAATTGCTCGGTTGTTTGGTGGTCGAGATCACACCACAATCATTCACGGTGTTGACAAAACACAACGCCTCATGCGCGAGCGCAAACAGGTGTACGACCAGGTCACTGACATTATTGCCAAGCTAAAGGCCTAGGCGAGACCGCTGTGCATAACGTGGGGTTGTTGTTGTGGAGTTGTTGTGGAGGGGTGCTTGTTGTCACACGGTTGTACACATTAAGGCAAATTACACGCGTCGTAGATGTGGTTTGTTGTGGTTTTTCATGCACACCCATTTTTCATCAATCACAAGGGTTTTAAGCCCCTTTTCCACAATCCACAGCCCTTATTACAGTTATTATTCATTAGACACCCACCACTGTTTATAACCCACAAAGACCGAGAGACCCATGAAATTTCGCAGCGAACAAGCAGAGCTCTCCGAAGCACTCGGGGCTTTGGCACGAATCGCATCATCTCGGGGATCAGCATCACCGGCACTCGCCGGAATTCGCTTTGTATTACAAGACGATGTGCTCACATTGTCAAGTACTGATTTAGATCTCTCTTTGCAATTCACCATCGCGGTTGGCGGCGAAAGAAACGGCGACGGACTAATTGGCGCAACACTTATCAATGACATTGTGCGCTCACTACCTAGCGGAAAAGTCACTCTTGATCTCGGCGCTGATTCAGCCAACATCACGGGCGTCAAAGCACAATTCAGCGTGCCAGTAATGAACGCAATTGATTTCCCTCGAAACGTGCCAGCATCCGCAAACCCCGTCTCAATGAAAGCAGCCGTGTTGGGTCATGCATTGGCCCAAGTTGTTGGGGCAGCAAGCAAGGAACCAGCCAAACAACACCTCACCGCAGTGCAGTTGTCCGCCGGAGAAACTGGTCTGTGTATGGCCGCCACGGACAGTTATCGGATGGCGATCAAGAATCTTCCAGGAGTAGATGTTTTAACGTTTGGCCAGTCATATCTGATTCCGAGCCGAGCGCTGCGCGAACTACAGCGATTGCTTGAGGCCAATGAAGACATCGCAATCCGATTCGGAGAAATAGACACAACTTTTGAAACACCGCGGTTGCAACTCACAACACGATTAATCAATGCCAACTTTCCAAACGTGCAATCGTTTATAAAACCTGTGTACGCCAACAAGTTCACAACTCCGCGCGAACCACTCATTGAAGCATTGCGACGCAGCCGAGTATTGGCGCGCGAAAACACACCAGTCAAACTCACAATGGGCGCCGACGGAATGCGCATTGAAGTACAAACGAACGATCAAGGAACCAGCACCGAAGATGTTGAAGGCCAAATGGTTGGCGCAGAACTCACCGCCGGATTTAACCCTGACTACGTGCGCGAAGGCATCGAGGCGACAGTGGGGGATGAAATAACAATTGAGATGAACGAGCCGAACCAACCCGCAGTTATCCGCGGTGTTGGCGACGACACGTTCACGTATTTGTTGATGCCGCAACGCGTTTGAGCCAGGGTGGTGCCCGGTGCTGATCTACCGCATTGAACTCATTGATTTTCGGGTATATAAACACGCCGTTATCGAGATTGAGCCTGGTGTAACGGCTGTGATCGGGCGCAATGCGCAAGGTAAAACAAGCCTGGCCGAAGCGATGAGTTATTTAGCGACACTTGAAAGTTTTCGGGGCGTGCCTAACGATGCGCTAGTTCGTCTTGGCGCCGACACGGCATACATCAGGGCAAACATTCGGCATGACGACGGGCGCGAAGTATTAGTTGAAGCAGAGATAAACCGAAGCGGCAGAAATCGAGTGCAGGTGAACAAACAACGCCTTGCTCGCGTGCGTGATTTACTCGGAGTTGTTCGCACGACAGTGTTTGCGCCGAGCGATCTGCAACTTGTGTACGAAGGACCAACACAACGACGCCAATTACTCGACGATGCATTAGTTGCGCTATCAACACACAACGACGGGTTGCGTTTAGAAGTCGACCGCATCGTGCGTCAACGAAATGTTTTACTTAAACAATCAGGCGGGCGCATGAGTGCTGATATCGCAAGCACGCTTGATGTGTGGGACGAAAAATTTGTTGAAGTAGGCACTCGTCTTGGCGAAGCGCGCGCTCGGCTGGTAGCCCAGGTCACGCCGTATGTGTGCGAGGCCTATGAGGTGCTGGCAGGCGAACCGACCCGAGTTGATCTTGCGTACGAACCAGAATGGCGAACCATCGGGCTAGGGCCTGCCCTGCTGGCTGCACGCAACGACGACGTGCGCCGTGGCATCAGCACAGTGGGTCCGCACCGCGACGACCTGGTACTTGGCATTAACGGCATGCCAGCGCGCTCTCACGCCTCACAGGGCGAATGCCGCACCCTCACCCTGGCAATTCGCCTGGGCGTCCACCGTCTCATCACACAGCACGTCGGGGCAGCGCCCTTGCTGGTGCTTGACGATGTCCTGTCTGAGCTCGACCCAAGCCGCAGCACAGCGCTCTTGAGGCATTTGCCAGCGGGTCAGGTGATTATTACAACAGCCAGCGCACTGCCCGAAGCAGCCCATCCCGATGCCATGATCACCATAGAAAACGGCGAAGTAGTGACATCAATCAAGATCGCCAAATAACCACCACCATGACAAGCCAAAAACCAACACCAAAAGATCCGCGATTATTGGGCAATGTTCTCAATGCCATGATGAAGCGCCTGAAGTCTGCCGATGTCGAAATCGTCGGCGGAGTTTTTGGTCGTTGGCGCGAAGTCGTAGGCGAGTCAATTGCTGACAATGTGACACCCATGCGCATTGAAGGAAAAAAACTCACGGTCGAAGTAGCCGATCAGGCATGGGCAACACAATTGCGTTTCCTCGAAAAAGATCTGCTGCACACACTTCATCAACACTTCGGAGATGCCATCGAAAGTATTGATATTCGAGTGCGCCGCTACCGCTAAACACCACTTCAAATTGCTAGGATATACAACCGATGGCTGCGACAAAAAAAGCACCTTCTAAGACCCCTTCTGCCGACTACAACGCAGCAGATATCCAGGTTCTCGAAGGTCTCGATCCCGTAAGAAAACGACCCGGAATGTACATCGGGTCGACCGGGCTCACAGGGTTGCATCACCTCATCTGGGAAGTCGTCGACAACTCAATCGACGAAGCAATGGCGGGCTTTTGTACGCGAATTGTGGTGACTTTGTCGCCCGATGGCGGGTGCATGGTCGAAGACAATGGTCGCGGTGTTCCTGTCGATCCATACCCAAGCGGCCCACACAAAGGCAAGAGCGCTGTCGAAGTTGTTCTCACTGTGCTGCACGCCGGCGGCAAGTTTGGTGGCGAGGGTTACAAAGTGTCCGGCGGATTGCACGGCGTTGGCGTCAGCGTGGTGAATGCGCTGTCTTCGCAACTCGTGATCGAAGTTGATCGAGGCGGAAAACGCTATAGCCAAACATTTCTTGACGGCGGAAAACCAAAAGCAAAACTAGCGATGACGGGTGACACCCCAACGCGTGGTCGCAAGACCGGAACAACCGTCAAGTTCTGGCCAGACCCCACCGTCTTTGAAGCAGAAGGCACAGAGTTTGTGGCACGCACAGTGCTCGAGCGTTTGCAAACGATGGCATTTCTCAACAAGGGAATCGAAGTCATTTTTAACGACGAGCGTGTCGACAAAGAACAAAGCGTCACTTTTCAATACAAAGGCGGCATCGTCGATTTCGTGCGCCATCTCAATGTTTCTAAAGAAGCACTTTTCACCAAAATTGCACACTACGAAGAACGCGAAGATGCCGAAAACCAAGAACTCGACATCGCCCTGCAGTGGAACACCGGGTATTACGAGGGCATTCACGGCTACGCCAACGGCATCTCCACCACAGAAGGCGGAATGCATGTCGAAGGCTTCAAGACGGCCCTCACATCTGTGGTCAATAAATATGCCAAAGACCGAGGCGCGCTCAAGGAAAAAGACGACAATCTCCTAGGGGAAGACATCCGCGAGGGCATCACGGCCATCATTTCGGTCAGGCTCGGTGAGCCCCAGTTTGAAGGCCAAACCAAAGCCAAGTTGGGCAACGTGGCAATGCGCTCGTTCGTGCAAAAAGCCACCAACAAGTGCTTGGCTGAATGGCTCGAAGAAAACCCTGCCGAAGCCAACCGAATCATCAAAAAAGCAGTTGCTGCAGCACAGGCCAGACTTGCCGCGAAAAATGCTCGCAACGCTGTACGCCGCAAAACCGCACTCGCCGGTGCTGGCATGCCAGACAAACTCAAAGACTGCAGCAGCAAAGACCCAGCCGAAGGAGAACTCTTCATTGTTGAGGGCGACAGTGCTGGCGGTACCGCAGTTGATGCACGTGATCCACGAACACAAGCGATCCTTCCGATTCGCGGAAAAATTCTTAACGTTGAGCGTGCGGCACTTGTCAAGATGCTCAAAAACACCGAAATACAAGCACTAATTACGGCTATTGGTGGCGGGGTTGGCGAAGAGTTTGATGTCAGCAAAGCTCGCTACCACAAAATTATTGCGCTTGCCGACGCCGACGTTGACGGCAGCCACATTCGCACGCTGCTATTGACATTTTTCTACCGTCAGATGCGCCCCATGGTTGAGGCAGGTTTTATCTACATTGCTCAACCACCATTGTTCTCGACAGAAGTTGGCAAAGAGAAGATTTATCTCAAAGATGACATGGCAAAAGCAAAGTTTTTGAAAGAAAAACCAAATCACAAAAAAGATTTTCAGCGCCTCAAAGGTCTCGGCGAAATGGACTGGGAAGAATTGCGCGGAACAACAATGTCATCTGCAACACGAACATTGCTCCAAGTCACCGTCGAAGAAGCAGCAATTGCTGACGACATTGTCAGCGTCTTAATGGGCGACAACGTCGAAAGTCGCAAGGCGTTCATCACCACGAATGCACGAGACGTGCGCAACCTGGACTTCTAAAGGACCCACGCATGAGTGACACCACAACAACACCAGCCGGAGACGCAGTACAGCCCGTCACATTGCAGGACGAGATGGAGCGCTCGTTTCTTGATTACGCAATGTCGGTCATCATGTCGCGCGCATTGCCAGACGTCCGCGATGGTCTAAAACCAGTTCACCGCCGCATTATTTGGGACATGGATCAACAGGGATTCCGTCCAGACAGACCGTTCGTTAAATGTGCTCGTGTCACCGGCGACACAATGGCGCGCTATCACCCCCATGGTGACAGCGCAATTTACGACGCTCTTGTTCGCATGGCGCAACCGTTTTCGCTTCGCCATCCTCTGATTGATTTTCACGGCAACTACGGTTCACCAGACTTTGGTCCAGCGGCGAGTCGCTACACAGAAACACGTTTGCATTCACTTGCAATGTTGTTGTTGCTTGACATTGACGAAAACACCGTCGACATGCGGCCCAACTATGACGGCACCATCGAAGAACCCAGTGTCTTGCCAGCACGGTTTCCAAACCTGTTGGTCAACGGCAGTCAAGGAATCGCTGTTGGTATGGCGACCAGTATTCCGCCTCACAACCTTGGCGAAGTCATCGATGCATCTATTCATTTGCTCGATAATCCAACAGCCACCATTGACGATTTGATGGAGTTTGTTAAGGGACCAGACTTTCCGACAGGCGGATCAATCTTGGGTCGCGCTGGCATCATCGAGGCATATCGCACCGGACGAGGCAGCGTCAAGATGCGCGCAACAGCAACAATCGAAGAAAACAAAAAAGGCCGCATGGAAATCGTGGTGACAGAGTTGCCATATCAGGCAAGCTGTTCATCAATCGCTGCGCGCATTCAAGAACTCGTTGATGGCGGCGAACTAGACGGCATTGCAGACGTCAACGACGCATCGTCGGGCGGCAAGACAAACATGATCATCGAGCTCAAGCGCGATGCCAATGCAAATGTCGTGCTCAACAATCTATTCAAACTCACGCAGTTGCAATCCAGTTTCCCGATCAACATGGTGGCGCTGGTTGACAGCGTTCCGCGCACGCTCACATTGCTCGATGCTCTCAACGGCTACGTCAAGCATCAAATCGAAGTTCTTACTCGCCGCACAACGTTCCGTCTCGAAAAAGCTCGCGAACGCGGACACATCCTTGAAGGACGACTCAAAGCACTCAATGTCATTGACAAGATCATCGCGCTTATTCGCAAGAGTGAAGACGCCGGCAAAGCCAAAGAAGGCCTAATGGTTGCGCCTTTTGAGTTCAGCGAGCGCCAAGCCATCGACATTCTTGATATGCAATTGCGACAACTCACTAGGTTGTCACGAATCGACATCGAAAAAGAACTTGCCGATGTACAGGCACGCATCAAAGAGTACGAAGAAATCCTCAAGTCGGATCCTAAATTGCGCGCCATGATCAAAGAAGATCTTCTACAAGTAAGAAAAGATTACGCCACTCCACGAATATGCAAAATGGCGCACGACGCCGGCGAAATGAGCCTCGAAGATCTGACCGACGACAAAGAACTCGTTGTTGTCATGACGCAAGCTCAATATGTCAAAGCAGTTCCTGCAGCATCTTTCCGCACACAATCTCGCGGCGGTCGCGGGGTCAAAGGCGCAACGCTTAAAGAAGACGACATTGTGCGACATGTTTTGTTCACCACATCGCACGCGTATTTGTTGTTCTTTTCTAATCGTGGCCGTGTCTATAAATTGCGCGCAGCCGATATTCCAGAGCGCGAACGCACAGCCAAAGGCATGCCCATTGTGAACCTTTTGCCATTGCAGGCGGGCGAAACAATTCAGGCAATTATCGATACGCGCGAGTTTCCGGGTGAGCGCTATCTGTTCTTTGTCACGCGCAAAGGCCAAGTCAAAAAGACCGTGTACGACGCATATAACTCAAGTCGTCGCGACGGACTCATCGCCCTCAACTTGCATGCCGACGACGAACTGGTACGCGTTTTTGAAACCACTGGTGGCGATGACATCTTTGTCGTGAGTCACAGCGGACAAGTAATGCGCTTCACTGAAGAACAAGTGCGCCCAATGGGCAGAACTGCTGCAGGCGTGCGCGGAATGAAACTTAAGGTTGGCGACGAAGTCGTATCGGCTGATTGCGGACGTAATGATGATGCATTGCTCATTGTCACTGACGCCGGATACGCCAAGCGCACACAAATTGCGCAGTTCCCACGCAAAAACCGTGGCGGTCAAGGCGTGATCGGCGTCAAAATCACCAGCAAAAAAGGCAAAGTCGTTGCCGCATTTATGGTGGGCATCGAAGACGAAATCGTGGCAGTGGCATCTAACGGTGTCACTATTCGTACGGCTGTGAGACAAATCTCTAGCCAAGGTCGAGCAGCCACCGGAGTGCGATTGATGAGCATTGACGAAGGTCAAGTTGTGGCATCAGTTGCTCCTATTTTAAGCACCGACGACGACGAGTAAGTCGTGCGCGCACAACGCGGCAATGCACTTGTTCTTTTCACTTTGTGTTGCGTCATTGGCTTAGCAAGCATGAGCGGCATCGTTGCTGTTGGTTCGCGCATTGTGCGTAATACAACTGCACAAAATGGAGCCGATGCTGTGGCTTTGGGATTATTGATCGGTGGTGCTGACGGGGCACAACGCGTCGCCATCGCTAACTCAGTAACGATCGAAAACATCGAGCAGTCGCCTGCCAAAGTGCGTGTCTGGGTGCGTTCTGGCGACTCCACTGCATCTGCAACGGCTGATTTTGGCGGTTGAGCAGGCAGAGGGGTGAATGCTCAATACACTAAAAGACGTGTCTGCATCTGCTCGACAATCAACGCCATCAAGACGTCGTGTGCGTCGTGTGCGTCGTGTCATCCGCGACATCGATCCGTGGAGCGTTTTCAAAGTCGGAATTATTTTTCACACAGCATTGTATTTTGTCGTGCTCGTCAGCAGTGTGCTGATCTGGAACGTTGCAAACTCCACAGGAACGATTGACAATGTCGAGCGATTCATGGAGTCCTTCGGGTGGGACTCGTTTTCTTTTGATGGCGCTCAACTCTTTCGCAGTGTTGGTCTGATTGGTATTTTCCTTGCCATCTTGGGAACAGGCCTATGGGTATTGGCTGCAGTGGTCTTCAACCTGGTCGCAGACCTTGTTGGCGGACTCCGCGTCACGGTGCTAGAAGAAGAAGTCGTTGCTCGATCGGTTGAGCCGGGCGATACTCGCTAGTAGGATTAGCAGTTCTGTGCGGGGCCTCTGGCTCAACGTACGGGGCTATAGCTCAGTCGGTTAGAGCGCATCCCTGATAAGGATGAGGTCGCAAGTTCGATTCTTGCTAGCCCCACCAAACACTTGTCGATGGTAGATTTTGCAGGTGAAGTTTATCCGCCGAACACTTTTAGCGTTGATATTTACTCTGATTGCCGGAGTCGTCGTGCGTTTCAAGGGTCGTGGCGGAGTTCCCACCCAACAAGGTGGATGGCGCGAAGTGAATCCTCAGAAATAACGTATGGCATCTGCGCAACCAACAATTGCAATCGTTGGCGGAGGTCTCGTTGGTGCGCGCGTTGCGCAGCATGTGATGTCACAAAATATCCCCGTTATCGCGGTGAGTCGTGATCGCGTAGTTGAGGCGTATGGTGCAGACGTTGTCGTGTTGGCGCATCGCACTCCACATGCGGCGTTGGCATCAACCCTGATGGGTCAAGGAAGTTCAGTTGTGAGTGTCGGTGGTGGCCTTGACGACACGATGGACATGCTTGCTCTACATGAGCGCGCAGTTGCAGCGGGACACAGCATGATCGTTGGCGCCGCATGCTCGCCGGGCGCCAGTGGGTTGTTGTTGCACTACATGCTCGACATGTTTGACACGATTGACGAAGTCCATCTTGCTGTTCACGGAACAGGTGGCCCTCAATGCGCGCGAGCACATCATGATGGTTTGGCTGGTGTTGCAGTTGGTTGGCACGACGGCGAATGGTTCAAGCGTCCAGGGGGCAGCGGTCGAGAATTGTGTTGGTTTCCTGATCCAGTCAATGCCCGCGATTGTTATCGTTTCGAAACGCCAGAGCCCGTCTTGATGTTGCGTGTTGAGCCGTCATTGCGTCGCATTAGTGCTCGCACGTCAGCAACACGACGTGATCGACTCACAGCGCGACTGCCGATGCTTTTGCCTCCTCACGCCGAAGGCGGCATCGGGGCATTACGAGTAGAGGTACGTGGCACTAAAGACGGCATTCGCCACATTGAAATCTGCGGCATGGCCGAGCGCATCGCGTCAATTGCTGCGTCTGTTGCGGCCCATACTGCGCTTGCGATTCTCAAATCTCCGGTGGCGCCAGGCGTGCATGTGTTGGGCGAGTCTTCGTTACCAAACGCAGAAATCTTGAATGCTTTAGTTGCTGGCGGACTCACACTGCATCAATTTGTGGGCAGTTGAGTCAACTGCTCGCCGAGATTACTTAATAGCAATCGGTGCGGTTGGGCCTCCAAGGGCCCTGGTGAGAGGCAACGGAGTTGCCGAGAGCAAAAAATCATATTGACCATCAGTCGCACAATCTGTGGCAAGGTCGTCGAGTTTCCAATTCTGACCTTGCACCAGTCCGATATCTCGCAAATGAATCATGTGCACAGGGAGCAATACATTGGGATCCTCACACGGCCAACATTCAAACGCCATCGTGTCAGTTGCAATTGCAGCGATGTCATGATCGCGCACCCACTCGATTGATTTTGTGGAGAGTCCTGGATTAGTGATCGCGTAACTTCTGGTATCGCCTGAACGCAGATGGTGCTGGTTCCCTGTGCGAACGCACACAATGTCTCCGGGTTCAACCGTTACTCCGCCGAGTGCACACGCAGCATCAAGGTCTGCTCCTGTGATCGGATATCCCCCCGGCAGGAACTCCTGCCCGAGCGTTCGAGCAACATCAAGTAAAACCCCCCGAGAAATAACCGGTCCAAATGTTTCAACTCCATGTTGATGACTGCCGGCTTCGTCGATCGTTGATTCAGGAACACCGTTATAGAGCAAACCTCCGTACCCAACATGAGCCAGTGTGTCCCAATGTGTGGATGATTGAACGCCCATCGTGACGGAATCATCGCTTGTACAAAAGTTCGTTCGGTCAGGCGTGTATGAAACATTGATTGCGTGCATGACTCGCGTGGGATTTTTACGCCCGCTGATTTCGCCGGACTGAACTCCGTTCTCGTCGTAAGGAAGCGAGAGTAAAAATGTTCGGCCTTGGCGTGCTGCGGCGAGTCCACGACGAACAGCAGCATTATCAATGAGATTCAAGGTGCCACGCCGATCGTCAGCACCCCATCGCCCCCAATTCGATACGCGAGCAGCAAGTTCTTGGAGATGTGGGGGAAGCGACATAAAACAAGCCTTTCAAAACACGCTAGTTGGAATATAACACGCCACGAACTGTGTGAATAGCGGTAGCAATCTCTCGCACGGTGCTGATAATTGTACGAGGTTTTGTATGATTTTTATGACGTCAATAACGAAACGATTCAACAGCAGCGGCGAAAATATTTTGAGACATTGCTGTTTGTATAGACGCAAAACACACGGGAGAACAATCTATGACAATGTTACGCTTTGATCTGAGGCTCCCAGAGTTTGCGACAGTGACTCGCACCGATCAGTATCACGCGTGTCTTGATATGTGTCGCTGGGCAGATCGTGTGGGTTTTTCTGGTGTCATTATTAGTGAGCACCACGGAACTCCTGATGGGTATATGTCTGCACCTGTCACACTGGCATCAGCAATTGCGGCGGCCACCACAAAAGTTTCCATTTCAATTTCGGCACTATTGTTGCCGATGCACGATCCAGTGCGTCTCGCTGAACAGATCGTTGTTGCTGATCACATTGCGCGAGGGCGGGTCATTCTCATTCTGGGCACCGGATATCGCCAGGAAGAATTTGACATGATGGGAATCAAATTCAGCGAGCGCCTGCAGATCCTTGAACATCATGTGGCTGCACTCAAACAGCTATTCACAGGCGAATACGTTGAGATCGATGGTCAAAAGAAACGCGTGACACCAACACCACACACCCCCGGAGGACCAATGATGTTGCTGGGTGGCTCAGGGGAAGCAGCCGCGCGATTGGCTGCGCGTTTGCGAATCGGGTTTGCCGCAGCCGACAGCAATCCAATGATTGCTAATTGGTACAAAGAAGAGTGTGAGGTGGTCGGATTTAAAAACGGATACGTAATGGTGCCAGAGCGACTCGGATTCATTCATGTGTCTGAAGATCCAGAACGAGACTGGGACATCATTGGTCGTCATGCATTGTGGGACGCACAGTCGTACGCGGCATGGCAGCGCCCACGTCAATCATCTGCGGTCACTGTTCGAGGCGCAATGACAATCGACGATATTCGTGCGAGCGGGGTATATCGAGTGCTTACGATTGACGAAGCGATCGACTATGCCAAGGCCGGCCGCCTCATATTGCACCCACTAATGGGCGGGCTCTCCCCAGAGTTCTCGTGGCAAAGCCTTGAGCGCGTGGAGAAGTATGTCATGCCAGCACTTGGCTGATTCTCAGTGATTCTCAAGTAATCTTGGGGCATGGCAGCAGGAGCATCGTTATACGCAGAGGTCGCTGCGCGCATGAATGCCCAACAACAGCGCTTCACGTCGAGTCGACGACAGATCGTCGAAGTGCTTGCCGCTCAAGACAGGCCATTGTCGATTCCAGAGATCTTGGAGGCCACTCCAGAGGTGGCGCAGAGTTCGGCATATCGCAATATTGCTGTGCTCGAAAAAGCAGGTGTGGTGACGCGAGTGATGTCGAGTGACGAGTGGGCGCGATTTGAATTAGCGGAAGACTTAATCGGACATCATCACCATTTGATGTGTGCTGGTTGTGGAGTTGTACAAGACATTGTTGTCCCCGACTCAATTGAACACGAACTTGATAAAACACTGGCAGTTGTGGCCAAACGCGCCGGCTTTTTATTGCAGCACCATCGACTCGATCTCATCGGGATGTGTGTGTCTTGTCAATAACTATTTAGTTTGAGAGTTCAGGTGGTGTTGATTCTTGTTGTTCTACTAAACGTTCCAACATCTCTGTCAAAGACTCGAGGTGCTCGCGCAAATCATCTGTTGTCACAACGCTTGTGAGCGCCATTCGAACACCAGCAAGTTCGCGAGCCAGGTATTCGGTGTCTGCTTGTGTGCGTGCTGCAACAGCACGATCGATTTCGAGTTGCTCGCGAACACGGTCTTCCTGACGGTTTTGCGCCAACAAAATCAGGGGTGCTGCGTATGCGGCCTGCAGCGACAATGCCAAAGTAAGCAAGATGAATGGATATTTGTCAAAACGCGCTGAATCAGAGACAGCATTAAAGATGACCCACACAATGACGACGCAGGTTTGAATCACCAAAAAGCGTCCAGTACCTAACCACCGCGCGATTGCCTCACTGAATTGACCGAATGCATCGGGGTCATAGTGAATGCCGACACGGCGGCGCTGACGCGGTGTGGAGAGATCTTCGCGTTGCTTCATGATGTTGCCTGACGTCGACGTTGTCTCCAGTCACGGGGCAACATGTGGTCTAGTACGTCGTCAACTGTGATTGCACCTAACAGGTGACCACCGTCGTCACAGACGCCAACTGCCAACAGGTTGTATGACGCGACGCGTTCGGCTACTTCTGAGTCTGATACATCTGGACTAATAGTTGGTTCTTTAGAGATGCACTTGCCGAGCTCGGTGTATGGTGGCTCGCGCAACAAGCGCTGCAGGTGCACAACACCGAGGTATGTGCCAGTCGGTGCACTGAGTGGCGGCTGCACAACAAATACCTGTGCTGCAATTGAAACAAGCCATTCGGGGTCGCGCACTTGCGCTAGCGCTTCAGCGACTGTTGCAGTTGGCGCCATAATAATAATTTCTGGAGTCATCATTGCGCCGGCAGTGCCTTCTTGATACGACAAAAGTTGACGAACAACCGCGGCGTCGTCTTCGTCCATTGCTTCAAGAACTGTGCTGCGTTGTTCGCCTGGCATTTCTGCCAACAAGTCCGCAAGGTCGTCGAATTCCATTTCTTCCAAGACGTCAATCAAACGATCAAGGTCCAAGTTGGCAATCAGCGTGAGTTGTTCGTCTTCGGGCAATTCTTCGAGCAAGTCAGCCAAGCGCTCGTCGTCCATTTCGCGAGCAATGAGTTGTCGTTGGGCATGAGGCAGTGCGCGAACAACCGCGGCTACGTCACTGGGATGCATTCCGCGAAGTCGTGCAGCCTCAGCAGCCATTTCTGTTGTTGCAGCAAACAACGAAGACAATTGGTTCCAATCAATCAACCGATAACTTGCGCGGCGACCAAGTTGTCCGCGCTTTGTGAGCCGAACTTTGGCGACTTCCCATCCGTTGTCGCGCGCATTAGCAGTGGGGCGCAAGGCGACATCACTGACGGTCTCGTCGCCGACTTGTGTATCAATGATATTTGTACCGATAAGACGTTCTCCGTCGCGTGGACGAAATGGATTGAGATCCACGTCCCATGACCTGAGCCGAGCACCAGCGCCGTCAAGAGACACAATGCGAGCAGCGTTCACAAAGATGCGTCGACGTTGGCTGGTGGCCACAAATCCCAGGACTTGCGGCGCTGTGCCCCTGCTTCCGGGCACCACAACGATGTCGTCAATGCGGCCAATAGCCGCACCGCCCGCGTCAAGCAGGGGGAGTCGCATGATGCGAAATGCGTAGATGAGGTCGCCTGCCATGCTGCAAGGGTACCCCCGAGAGTCGGCTTGGTGGCGGTGGTTATCGCTTCAGTATTGGGCTCAGGGCCTCGCCAGCAAGCGCTACGACATCGGGGTCATGAGTAAAGGGCATATTAAAGACCAGGCCGTCTAGTCCCGAATCAAGAAGTCCTTGCACTTGTGCGCGCACATCATCAGCATCACCAATAATCATCATCGAGCGCACTCGAGCAGCATCGGCCTCGGGCAGGTCGGATAATTTTTTCACACCGCGACTACTGAGAGCCATTGCTTCAGCGTCTTCGCGAGTGCGACCAATTGCGATTGTTCCGAGTCGTGTGCGGCAGATGTCGTCGGGGTTGCGCCCCAATCGATCACAATGCTCGTTGAGCACGTCCATGAGATGACGAACTTGGTGTGCTTCGCCAAAAACATTGCACGCGTCGGCGTA
>Ga0208960_1000560_pt1 | contig 20754 bp, 17 predicted proteins | sample GreLakmeON33MSRF_FD_187703 | JGI IMG/M metagenome (GOLD analysis project Ga0208960, IMG submission 187703) | Freshwater lentic microbial communities from great Laurentian Lakes, MI, USA - Great Lakes metaG ON33MSRF (SPAdes) | ecosystem: Environmental > Aquatic > Freshwater > Lake | place: Great...
GCTGACCGCCATGGGCCGCTCGCTGGACACGACGCTGTTCATCAAGAACGGCCCGTGCATGGCTGGGCTTGGCCTCGGCGGCGAAGGCTACCTGAGCTTCAGCATCGCCACGCCGACCGGCGAAGGCGTGAGCAACCCGCGCACGTTCACGCGTGTGCGGCGGTGTGTGTTGGTGGACAATCTCCGAATTTATTGAGCCATGCTGCTCGCGCGTGTTGAGGGCAATGTCACCGCTACCCGGAAGCATCCGAGCTTCGAGGGTTGGCGGCTCGTCATTTGCCAGCCGATCAACAACGCAGGCGAACCCGAAGGCTCGCCGCAGATCGCCATCGACGCGCACGGGGCCGGCATGCACCAGCGCGTGGTGATCTCCTCCGACGGTGCGGCAGCGCGCAAACTTGTTGGCAGCGAGAAAAGTCCGGTGCGCTGGCTGATCGCCGGCATCGTGGACGAACACGAACCGGGGGTGCCGGTGTGAAACTCGGCTCCGTCATCGGTCGCGTCACGCTGGCCAAGTCCCTGCCTGAACTCACGGGCGCGCGTTGGCTCATCGTCTCGCCGTTCACGCGCGAGCATTTCCAGCGCGGCTCCGAGTCGCTGGCGGGCGTGAGCAAGGATCCGAGCCTCGTGGTTTACGACAGCCTCGGCGGCGGCGTGGGCCAGACCATCGGCTATGTCGAAGGCCGCGAGGCGGCGCAGCCTTTTGAAACTCCCCCGCCCATCGACGCGATCAACGCCGCGCTGGTGGATGACATTTTCTACAATCCATTTTAACCCATGAGCAACGTTCTCACCGCTAAAGACATCGAAGCCATCATCGCCAAGGGTGGCGACCTCACCGCCGCCGCCAAGGACGCGATCCTCACGCCCTCCGCGCGCGATGCGATCCGCGATCACGCCAACACCCAGCGGCGCGGCAGCTCGTCATCCGGGTCCGTTGCGTCGGGCAAGCCGCTCACCTCGAAGTCCTCAAAGGCGGAACTCGAAGCCTATTTCAACTCCCCCGCCGCGCACGCGCTCAAGGAGCAGCTCTGCGACATCGGCCGCCGACTGTGGGGCCGCGCCTACGTGGACGGCAACGGCGGCAACATCGCGATCAAGGTCGGCGAGGACATCGCGATCTGCACGCCCACGCTCGTGAGCAAGGGCTTCATGAAGCCGGAGGACATGTGCCTCGTGGACTTCGAGGGCAACCAACTCGCCGGCGTGAAACGCCGCACGAGCGAGATTCTCATGCACTTGGAGATCATGAAGCGCCAGCCCAAGGCCGTCGCGACGTGCCACTGCCATCCGCCTTACAGCACCGGCTTCGCGGTCGCCGGCCTCGTGCCGCCGACGTGCATGATCCCGGAGTATGAAGTGTTCGCGTCCGTGGCGGTCGCGCCGTATCGCACGCCCGGCACGCCGGAGATGGGCAAGCTCGTGGCGGACCTCGTGGACAAGCACAACACCATCTTGATGGCGAACCACGGCGTCGTGAGCTGGAGCCACAACAACGTCGAGGACGCCTACTTCAAGATGGAGATTCTCGAGGCCTACTGCCGGACGATTCTCGTAACCGCACAGCTCGGCATCCCGGCGAAAACGATGACCGCGCCCCAGCTCCAGGACTTGCTCAAGATCAAGCAGAGCCTCGGCATCCCCGACCCGCGCCACGGCTTGAAGGAGTGCGAGCTGTGCGACAACGCCGAGTGGCGTCCGGGCGTCGCCTGCGCCGTGCCGCCCAAAGCGGAGTCGGCCGCGCTGGACGCGGAGGCGGAGCGCCTCGTGCAGGCCATCACGGACCAGATGATGGCGCAGGTGAAGTGATTTCTAGCCACGGATGAAACACGGATTGAACACGGAGAAGAAAACGCGGCGGGAAATTCCTCTTTCCCCATCCGTGTTTCATCCGTGTTCAATCCGTGGCTAAGAAATGAAATCCCTCGACGCCAAGCTCGCCGAGATAAAGGCCAACCGCGCCTCGCGCGCGTTCATCATCGCCGATGCGAAGGATGCGGACATGGCGTTTGGCGTGCGCGCGCCGGGGCCGCGGAGCTTCCTCGCGCAGCGCGGCTCGCAGCCCGCGAAGTTTTCCCCCGAGGTCTGGAGCCGCGATGAGTTCGGCTACCGGAACCTGCCGGAGTTCCTCGACATCATCCGCGAGGTCACGCATCAGGGCTTGGTGGACATCATGCTGATGTCCGCTTACGTCAACGAGCAGCTCGCCATCAAGGAAGGCCTCTTCAAGAACTCGCACGTCACGCCCGCCGCCCGCGCAAACGACACCACCGACGTGTGGGCCGTGCGTCACGGCTGCTACACGCGCGAGCCGAGCCAGCCCTTCCGCAGCGCGAGCATTGACCACATCCAGTGCGGCGAAGTGGAGTGCGACCGCGATGGCAGCGGGAGTTTTACCGGCGCGAATCTCGGCCTCTACTCCATCACCTTCGTCAACGAGCTGGATCAAGACCGCGAGGCTTTGCTCTGGTATAAGGAATTTCGCGAGGAGGCGGAGCGGAAGGGTTTTAGGCACTTCCTCGAAATCTTTGACCCGAACGTCAGCAGCGGCATCGCGCCGGAGAAGCTCGGCGAGTTCATCAATGACAACATCCTGCGCACGCTCGCGGGTGTGCCGGACGCGGGCCGGCCCGTGTTCCTAAAGATCGTCTATCACGGTCCGAAGGCGATGGAGGAGCTGGCGCAATACGACCCGAACCTCGTGGTCGGCATCCTCGGTGGCAGCGCGGGCACGACTTACGACGCCTTCCGGCTCATCCACGACGCGCAGAAATACGGCGCGCGCGTGGCGCTCTTCGGTCGCAAGATTAACAACGCCGAGCACCAACTCGCGTTCATCGAGATGCTGCGCCTTATCACCGATGGCAAAATCTCGCCGGACGAAGCGGTGCGTGCTTACCACGGCGTGCTTCAGGGCAAGGGCATCAAACCGACGCGCACACTCGACGACGACCTCAAGCTCACCGACCAAGCGATGAGCTACGACGGCAGCGCGAAGAAGCGCGCGACCGTCGAAGTGAGGGACAACCCGCTGGCCGCGCGCACGAACGAAACCCAAAACTCAAAACCCCAAACTCAGAACGCCGCCGACTGGCCAAAGCTCGCGGACGGCAAGCCAGACTTCGAGAAGATGAACGCAACGCAACGCGTCGCGTATCACGACGGGCGTTTGAAGCGGACGTTTGGTTGAGGGAGGAAGCCCGGCTGCCCTCCTTTTACGCTTCCTCGCGCCGCCAGAATCGGAAAGGCTTCGCGGCATGAAAGCACTGTTCACCGCCGCGTGTCTGGCTGTCCTGCTCGTGGGCTGCAACAAGTCCGCCGACAAGCCCGCGGCTTCCGGCGGCAGCGGCGCGAAGGCGGACCCCGGCTTCGGCTCCGGTCCCGCCGTCGCGCCGGGGAAGATGATCCTCCATCGCGGCAACGGCTCCGAGCCATCGGACCTCGACCCGCAGATTGTCACCGGTGTGCCTGAGCACATGATTCTCATGGGCCTGTTCGAGGGGCTCACGGACGAGGACCCGAAGGACTTGCATCCCATTCCCGGCGTCGCCGAGCGGTGGGAGATTTCGCCGGACCTGCTCACCTACACATTTTTTCTGCGCAAGAACGCCAAGTGGTCCAACGGCGACGCCTTCACCGCGCGCGATTTCTTCGAGGCTTACAAACGGATGCTCGAACCCACGCTCGCGGCGCAATACGCCTACATGCACCACGTCGTGAAGAACGCGCAGGCTTACAACGAGGGCAAGCTGAAGGACTTTTCGCAGGTCGGTTACAAGGTCATTGATGACCACACCTTTCAGGTCACGCTCATCGGCCCCACGCCTTACTTCCTTTCGCTCGTCAACCACACGTCGTGGATGCCGGTCCACCTGCCGACCCTCGCCAAGCACGGCAAGCCCTACGAGCGCGGCAACAAGTGGACGCGCCCCGAGAACTTCGTCGGCAACGGCTCCTTCACGCTCGACCAGTGGAAGGTCAACGAGGTCCTCACCATCAAACGCAACCCGCACTACTGGGACGCCAAGACCGTGAAGCTCGACGGCCTCGCCTTCTATCCCATCTCCAGCTCCGAGACCGAGGAGCGCATGTTCCGCGCGAACCAGCTCCATGTCACCGAGACCGTGCCGCTCTCGAAAATCCCCGGCTACCGGAAGAACCACCCCGACCTCATCCGCATCGAGCCCTATCTCTCCACCTACTTCTACCGCATCAACACGACAAAGCCGCCGCTCAACGACCAGCGCGTGCGCAAAGCCCTCGCGCTCGCCATTGACCGCGCGTCCATCACCGAGAACATCCTCAAGGCCGGGCAAATCCCCGCGTTCAACCTCACCCCGCCCGGCACCGGCGGCTACACGGCGCGCGGCAAGTTCAGCGGCGACCTGGCCGAGGCCAAAAAACTTCTCGCCGACGCCGGCTTCCCGGACGGCAAGGGCTTTCCCCCCTTCGAACTGCTCTACAACACGTCGGAATCCCACCGCGTCATCGCCGAGGCCATCCAGCAGATGTGGAAGAAGAACCTCGGCATTGAGGCGAAGCTGCTGAACCAGGAGTGGAAGGTGTATCTGGATTCGCAACGCCAGATGAACTACCAGATTTGCCGCGCCGGCTGGACGGGCGACTACGTGGACCCGAACACGTTCCTCGACATGTGGCTGACCGGCGGCGGCCAGAACGAGACCGGCTGGAGCAACAAGGAATACGACCGCCTCATCGGCGAGGCCGCCCGCACCGGGGACGCCGCCGCGCGCCACGAACTCTTCCAGAAGGCCGAGATCATCCTGATGGACGAGCTGCCCATCATCCCCATCTACCACTACACTCGCCAGCACCTCATTTCGCCCAAGCTCAAGGGCTGGCACCCGACCCTGCTCGACCACCATCCTTACAAGCACCTGTGGTTTGAGTAGCGGGCGAGGTCAGGAAGCGGACTTTTTAGCCACAGATGCACACTGATGAAACACAGATTGGGAAGGAGCTAAAGTTGAGCGCCATACAGTGTCCTGCTCTCCTGCAGTCCCGTTCTCAAGTCTTCATCTGTGTCCGATCTGTCTTCCTCTGTGGCTAAAACGTAATGGCCCGCTTCCTCCTCATCCGCCTGCTGCAAACGCTCCCGGTCCTCTGGGCGGTGGCCACGCTCACCTTCTTCATGGTGCGCTATGCACCGGGCGGGCCGTTCACCGCCGAGAAAAGCATCCCCCCCGAAATCCTCAAGCGGCTCGAAGCGCACTACGGCTTGGACAAGCCGCTCGGCGTGCAATACGTCAACTTCCTCAAGTCGCTCGTCACCGGACAGCAGCCCTCCATCCGCCACTCGAACCGCACCGTCGGCGAAATCATCCGCGAGTCTTTCCCCGTCTCGCTGGAGCTGGGCGCGTGGGCGTTGCTCATCGCGCTGGCCATCGGGCTGCCCGCCGGGATGCTCGCGGCGCAAAAGCCCAACTCCGCGCAGGACTACGTGCCCATGTCCGCCGCGATGGTGGGCGTGTGCCTGCCCACGTTCGTGCTCGGGCCGATGGTGGTGCTCTTCTTCGCGCTCAAGCTCGGCTGGTTCCACACCTCCGGCTGGAACACGCCCGGGGACCGCGTGCTGCCCGCGCTCACGCTCGGCTTCCATCTCGCCGCCTACGTCGCGCGGCTCACGCGCGGCGGGATGCTGGAGGTCATGGGGCAAGATTTCATCCGCACCGCGCGGGCGAAGGGCGCCTCGGGCCTGCGCATCCTCACGCGGCACGCGTTGCGCGGCGGCCTGCTGCCGGTGGTGACCTTCCTCGGCCCAGCGGCGGCGGGCCTCATCACCGGCTCGTTCGTCATCGAGACGGTTTTCAACATCCCGGGGCTGGGCAAATACTTCGTCGGCTCGGTCTTCGACCGCGACATCCCGGTGGTGGGCGGCACGGTGTTCTTCTTCTCGGCCATCATCCTCTTCTTCAACCTGCTGGTGGACGTCGCGCAGGCTTGGCTCAACCCGAAGGTGCGCCTCGAATGAAAATGCGGAATGCAGAATACAGAATGGGGAATGAGCACGGTGCGCCCGTGCCGGCGACTGCAAATCGCCGGCACATCGGCTTTGTGTCCTCGGCGCCCTTTCGTGGCTAATTGAAATGTCTTCCCCGTTTCTAACCATTGCTGTCCCTGAGCCAGTCGAGGTCGGCCACTCCCTCTGGCAGGACGCATGGGCGCGCTTGCAGAAGAACAAGCTCGCGCTCGCTAGCGCGTTCATCGTGACTGCGCTGGGCTTGCTCTGCGTCGCCGCGCCCATACTCCCGCCGGTCGGCAAAGCGGCGAGAGTTACCGGGCTGACGCACGCCTATGACGCCCAAGACCTCGCGCTCGGCGCGGCCCCGCCGTCCACGAAACACTGGCTCGGCACCGACCACCTCGGGCGCGACCAGTTCACGCGGCTGCTCTACGGCGGCCGCGTCTCGCTCATGGTCGGCGCGTGCGCGACGGGCGTGGCGCTCACCATCGGCCTGCTCTACGGCGCCATCTCCGGCTTCATCGGCGGCAAGCTCGACGCGCTCATGATGCGGCTCGTGGACATCCTCTACGCGCTCCCGTTCACGCTCTTTGTGATTCTGCTCACCGTCTGGCTGGGCCGCGAGCTGTGGCTGCTCTTCGCCGCGATTGGCGCGGTGGAATGGCTCACCATGGCGCGCATCGTGCGCGGGCAGGTGGCGTCGCTGAAGCGGACGGAGTTCGTCGAGGCCGCGCACGCGCTGGGCTTGCGCAAGCGGCGCATCATCCTGCGCCACATGATTCCCAACGTGCTCGGGCCGGTCATCGTTTACACCACGCTCACGGTGCCGGCGGTGATGCTGCTCGAAGCCTTCCTCAGCTTCCTCGGCCTCGGCGTGCAACCGCCGATGAGCTCGTGGGGTTCGATGATTAAAGACGGCGCGGACCGGATGGAGGAATACTGGTGGATGCTTGTCTTCCCCGCCGGCGCGTTCAGCGCGACGCTCTTCTGCCTGAACTTCCTCGGCGACGGCCTGCGCGACGCGCTCGACGTGCGGGCGAGCAAGGATTGAAATCTTTTTAGCCACAGATGAACACAGATGGAACACAGATAGGGGAGGCAGGAAAAAGAGCTTTGCCCGCATCCGCCCCGCCGTTCCGGCTTCCCATTCCAATCTGTGTTCCATCTGTGTTCATCTGTGGCCAAAACTCCCATGCCCCTGCTTGAAGTAGCCAATCTCCGCGCCTATTTCCACACGCGCAACGGCATCGTGCGCGCGGTGGATGGCGTGTCGTTCAGCGTCGAGAAAGGCGAGACGCTGGGCATCGTGGGCGAGAGCGGCTCGGGCAAATCCGTGACGTGCTACTCGCTCATGGGCCTCATTCCCAAGCCGCCGGGACGCATCGAGAGCGGCACGGCGCGCTTCGATGGCGCGGACTTGCTGACGATGGGCGAGACGGAGCTGAATAAGATTCGCGGCAAGCGCATCGCGATGATTTTCCAGGACCCGATGACCTCGCTGAACCCGTATCTGCGCATCGAGGAACAGCTCATCGAGCCGCTGCTCATCCACGAGAAAATGCCGCGCGCTGAGGCCGTGAAGCGCGCCATTCGCGCGCTGGAGGAAGTCGGCGTGCCGGACGCCGCTCGTCGCATCCGCAGCCATCCGCACGAGTTCAGCGGCGGGATGCGGCAGCGCGTGATGATCGCGATGGCGCTCATCACGCAGCCGGATTTGCTCATCGCCGACGAGCCGACCACCGCGCTGGACGTGACCGTGCAGGCGCAGATTCTTGATCTCATCGCGCGGCTCCAGCGCGAGCGCGGCATGGCGGTAATCTGGATTTCGCACGACCTCGGCGTGGTGGCGAGCTTCTGCCAGCGCGTGCTGGTGATGTATGCGGGCCGCGTGGTGGAGTCGGGCCGGGTGGAGGACATCTTCGCGCGCCCGCTGCACCCCTACAACCGCGCGCTCCAGCGCAGCATCCCGGCGCTGCAAGGCAAGGGCGCGGAGCTTTACACCATCCCCGGCCTGCCGCCCGACGTGTCCAAGCCGCTGCCCGCCTGCGCCTTTGCCGACCGGTGTGAGTTCGCGCAGCCCGAGTGCCGGACAGATGAAGTGGTGCTGAAGGAAGTTGAGCCGGGCCACGCCAGTGCGTGCGTGCGGGTGCAGCGTGGGGAACTGAAACTTTAGGCACAGATGAAACAGAGATTGAACACAGATGAGGCAAGGCCAGGGACTGAGAGGCCGTCTCGGGTTGCTTCTTATCTCTGTTCAATCTGTGTTTCATGTGTGGCTCAAAACCAATGACTCCCTTCCTCGAACTGCGTGACGTGAAGACCCACTTTCCGGTGGAGCACGGCCTTGTGTTCCGCAAGCGCGTGGGGACGGTGCGGGCCGTGGATGGCGTGTCGCTGGCGCTGCGGCAGGGGGAAATCCTCGGGCTGGTCGGCGAGTCGGGCTGCGGCAAGTCCACGCTGGGGCGAACCATTCTCCAGTTGCTCCCGGCGAGCGAGGGCACGGTGGTGCTGGGCGGGCGGAGCCTGACGGCGTTGCGCGGCGCGGAGCTGCGGTCGGCGCGCGCGGACTTCCAGATGATTTTCCAAGACCCGTATGCGTCGCTGAACCCGCGCATGACGGTGTTCGACACGCTGGCGGAGGCGATCCGGGCGCATCACGCGGTGCCGGCGGGCGAACTGCCCGCGCGCGTGGCGGCGTTGATGGAGAAGGTCGGCCTCGCGCCCCGTTACCAGCGGAAGTATCCGCACGAGTTCAGCGGCGGACAGCGGCAGCGCATCGCCATCGCGCGCGCGCTGGCAGTGGAACCGAAGTTGATCGTGGCGGATGAGCCGGTGTCGGCGCTGGATGTTTCGATTCAGGCGCAGATCATCAACCTGCTCGCCAAGCTCTCACGCGAGATGGGGCTGACGCTGGTCTTCATCTCGCACGATCTCTCGGTGGTGCGGCACATCGCGGACCGCATCGCGGTGATGTATCTGGGCAAGATCATCGAGCTGGGGCCGGCGGCGGCGGTGTTCGACCATCCGCTGCATCCCTACACGCAGGCGCTGGTCAGCGCGGTGCCCGTGCCGGACCCGGCGCGCGAGAAGCTGCGCCAGCGCGTCGTGCTCGCGGGCGATCCGCCTTCGCCGCTGAACCCGCCGAGCGGTTGCGCGTTTCACCCGCGTTGCCGGTTTGCGGTGGAGGCGTGCAAGGCGACGGGGCCAGCGCTGGAAGAAATTTCTCCCGGACGCGATGTGGCATGTCTCCGGGCGCGGGAGCTTCAGGCGGGTTCGTAGTCGAACTTTCAGGTTGCGGCCAACTGCGGGCGGCCAAGTCGCGGGCAGAACGCGCTGTGGAGGTGATGTGAATAGATGTTTCAGTGAAGGGCTTTTGCTGCGACAGTTGGTTGCTCGTTTCTGAATATGGACATCTCATCCGCCACTTTTTTCCGCAGCGCCCCGGACCTGGACTCGTGTCCGGACGAGTCGCTGCCGGAGTTCGCCTTCATCGGGCGCTCCAACGTGGGCAAGTCGTCGTTGCTCAACATCATCGCAGGCCAGCAGGGCCTGGCCCGGGTTTCCGCCACGCCGGGGTTCACCAAGCTCATCAACATGTTCACGATGAACAAGACGTGGCGGTTGGTGGACCTGCCGGGCTACGGGTGGGCCCATGTGGCGCGGCAGGACAAGGCCAAGTTCAACGCGGCGGTGGCCAATTACCTGTGTAACCGCCCGAACCTCTGTCTGGTCTTCGCGCTGGTTGATTCCAGCCTGCCGCCGCAAGAGATGGATTTGGAATTCGTGGAATGGCTCGCCGAAAATTCCGTCCCCTTCGTGCTCGTCTTCACCAAGACCGACAAGGTGAATGCCATCACGGTTCAGGCGAACATCGCGGCGTTCTCGGAACGGATCTCCGACTGGTGCGAGAAGCTGCCGGAGATTTTCACCTGTTCCTCAGTGGCGAAGCATGGCCGGCGGGAGTTGCTCGGGGTGATCGGGGCGGCCATGGCTGATTATCAGGCGCAGGCATCGGTGGTCGCTGACGATGTTTCACCGGATGCAATGGTTCGGATCGTCACCCCGCCGGCCAAAAGCCCGGGCGTGAAGGGGCCGGATTCTCGTGGCACCCAAGCCAAATCGCGGCGGCCTTGGTGAACGCGTCGGCAAGCCGCGTGCGGGTCGGTTCAGGGGGTCAGATCACTTCAAACTCGCGCGCTTCGAGCGCATTCCTGCCGGCCTTCTGATTGGAGCGCGGCTCGGGTTGGGCGAAGCCGTTCAAGTCCACGGCGCGGGCGCGCAGGGAATATTTGCCGGGGGCTAATCCTTTGAGCGAGGCGGACCATGAAACCATGCTGTAGCGCAACGGCCACGTCGCCGGCTGGCCGGTCTGCGGATTGAAGCCGAGGATTTGCCGTGAGGAGACGCCGGCGGGAAGAACAGTGCTCCAGTCGGCGGGCGGGGCTTCGAGCTGAGTCTCGGTCCATTGCTCGGCGTCGTCGGCCTTCGCATCCGCACGGCTGAGCGAATACTCGACGCGTTTCAGCCCGGACAAACCGGAGATGACGAGGCCGCTCACGGTGATGATCCGGCCGATGGGGATTTTTGCCGGGAGGCTGTCGAGATACGCGGCGGTCTTGAGGGGGGACTCGGGATCGTTGTTCTGTTCGGCGTAGGTGTCATTGGCGCGGTAGTCGTTGGTGACGACGATGCGCTGAAGCCACTTGATGGATTTGAAGCCATGCGCCCACGGGATGACCATGCGCACGGGGCCGCCGCGGATGAGGGGGATGGGCTCGCCATTGAGGCGATAGGCGAGGAAGGCGGGCAGCTCGCCCGGTGGCGTCTCCAGCGCCTGCGAATAACTAAGCGAGGACTGGAAGAGCTGCTTGGGGTCATTGTTGTGAAAGCCCCAGTAGTAAATTCGCCGCACGTTCCGCAGTTGGCCGCAGAGCCGCAGCACCTCGCGCAAGGGCACGCCTTCCCACAGCCCCTGGCCTAGCGGCGCGGGAATGTTGAGGCACTGCATGGCCTTGAGGAATTTCACGCCGTGCTGTTCGGCGAGCTTCATCAGGGCCGGCAAATCCAGCGCGTTGCCATCTGCGAGCGTGAGCGGGGTGCTCAAGCCGGGTTGATCCTTGATCGCGGGGTTCACCGTCGTGTCTGCGGTGATCTCCAGCCGCCAAGTCTCGGGCGTGAGTCGCGCCTGAACGAGCGCGTCGCCCTTCAGCGAGTGCGGCTTGGGGTTGCCGCGGGAGACATCACGGAACTTGTCGGCAGGTGTCAGCAGGGGATGCGGCGTCGCGGAGACTGGCTTCGTCCCGACGACGGCGGAAGCCTCGGCTGCCTGCGTCGTGGCGGGAGAAAGTCCGACAGCCAGCGCGGACGCGGCCAGTGCGGAGCCGCTGCGAACGAAGTCCCGGCGCGTGAGGGAATCCAAAGGGGCCGACGCTTTCATGGGGCGGCGTGAATGTTCCAGCCTGACGCAATCGGCGCAAGCGCGGTCCTGCGTTTGGGGGAAAGGTCAGGCCTTTTCAATACACGCGTAGGCGTTGTGGTTGTGGATGCTCTCGAAGTTCTCGGCCTCCACCTTATACCACGTCACGTCCGTAAGCGCGTTTAGCTTGAGGGCGACATTGCGGACGAGGTCCTCAACGAAGACCGGGTTCTCGTAGGCGCGCTCGGTCACGGCCTTCTCGTCCGGCCGCTTGAGCAGGGAGTAGAGTTCGCTGCTGGCACTGGCCTCGACGAGCGCGATCAGGTCCTCGATCCACACCACCTTGTCCGAGCGGATGGAGACGGTGACGTTGCCGCGCTGGTTGTGAGCGCCGTGTTTGGAGATGGCCTTCGAGCAGGGGCACAGCGTGGTCACGCCGACGATGACCGTCAGCACGAAGTCAATTTCCTTCCCACACGCCGCTGCCGCGAAGCGCGCGGTGTAGTCCATCACCCCCTCCATGCCGGTCACGGGCGCCTTCTTGGTGAGGAAGAACGGGAACTCCATCTCCAGATGCGCGGTGGCGGCGTCCAGCCTGACCTGCATCGCATGAAGGATATCCTCGATGTTCTCCACGTGGACGATGGAGCCGTGGGCGTTGAGCACCTCGATGAAGCGGCTCATGTGCGTGCCTTTGAATTCCTTCGGCAGGTCCACGCACATCGAGATGGTGGCGATGGTGTTCTGGTGGCTGTGCGCCTTGTCGCGAATCTGGATGGGGAAGCGCAGGCCGCGCACGCCGACCTTGTCAATGCGCAGCTCGCGGTGGTCGTGCCCGCTCTGCGCGTCGTGCAAAGACGGCTTGGCGTGGGAGTCGGAGGTCACTGCGACAGGGGTATCGTTGCCTTCAATCATGCCCGAGGTTAGCTGCCAGTGCGTCCGATGCCAATGGTTCTTCCGCGCGAACCCGGCAGACAGTTGCGGGATGTCGGCGTCAGGTCAAAATCACTGCTTCCCGCCGCCTTCCTTCCCCCGCAGCTCTCCCAGCAGCCGCTCGATAATCTTCGGACTCGTCATGCCCTCCGTCTGCGCTTGGAAGTTCGTCAGGATGCGATGGGTGAGGACGGGCTGGGCGACGGCTTCGATGTCTTCCATGCGGACGAGGTAGCTGCCGTTGAGAACGGCGTGGGCCTTCGCGCCGCGGATGAGGTATTGCACGGCGCGCGGGCCGGCTCCCCACGTGACCCACTTCTTGATCCACGCGGGCGCGGACTCGTCGGCGGGGCGGGTCATGCGGACGAGGTCCACGGCGGTGTCGTAAATATGGTCGGGCACGGGCACGCGCTGGATGAGTTGCTGGAACGCGATGACCTGCTCGCCGGTGATGAGCTTCTCCAGCGCGGCGGGTGCGGCCCCCGTGGTGGCGCGAGCGATTTGGCGCTCCTCCTCCAGGCTCGGGTAATGCACGTGGATGAAGAACATGAAGCGGTCGAGCTGCGCCTCGGGGAGCTGGTAAGTGCCTTCCTGCTCGATGGGATTTTGCGTGGCGAGCACGAAGAACGGCTCGGGCAATTTGAAGGCCTTGCCGCTGGCCGTGACCTTGTGCTCCTGCATGGCCTCGAGCAGCGCGGACTGCGTCTTGGGCGGCGTGCGGTTGATTTCGTCGGCGAGCACGATGTTCGAGAAGAGCGGGCCTTTCAGGAAGACGAAGGCGCGTTTGCCGGGAATATCGGTCTCTTGAAGGATGTCGGTGCCGGTGATGTCGCTGGGCATCAGGTCGGGCGTGAACTGGATACGGTTGAACTGGAGGTTCATCACCTCGGCGAGCGCGTGGACCATGGTGGTCTTGGCGAGGCCGGGCACGCCCATCAGCAGCGCGTGGCCGCGCGAGAGGATGGCGATGAGCAACTCCTCGATGACGGCTTCCTGACCGATGATGACCTTGGCCACCTCGGCGCGGAGCTGCGCGTGCAGCGTGCGCATCGCGTCGATGGCGGCGACATCGGAGTCGGATACTTGGAGAGCGGGGGCAGTGGCGTCGGGCATAAGTGATCTTGAATGTGGGCGGACTCTAGCGGTGCGGCGGGGAGGGTGTAAAAGGGTTTCACCGCTGGAAGAACGGCCGGGCGTTTGCCACTCGCTGAACTTCGCGAAGTTGCCGCTGGTCACCCCTTGGTGACAGACATCCAGTGTCATGCGGTTTGGAAACCCGCGATACAGCAGACTGCGAAGTCCGCGCTACGCCAGCGGGCCGCTGATGACGGCGACGGCGCTGGCTTCGGGGCAGAAGTAGCGAGCGGCGACGGCACGCACTTCGGCGAGCGTGACGGTCTCGTAGTGCGCGTCGTCCGCCACGTGGTGCGCGTAGCCGAGGCCGTAGAGTTCGTCGAGGGCGTGGAGCATCGCCTGACCGCCGAGGTCTTGGCGGGAGATTTTCTTCTGGCCCACGATTTTGGCTTTCGCGCGCTTGAGTTCTTCCTCGGTCAAGCCGTCGGTGCGCAGCAGGTCGGCTTCAGCCAACAGCTCCTTCTCCACGAGCGCGGCCTTCTCCGGGGAAGTGCCGCAATAGAAAACGAAGTAGCCGGGGACCACACCGGCCATGTGCTGCGCGCCGACGTAGTAGGCCAGGCCGAGCTTCTCGCGGATGCGCGTGAAGAGCCGCGAACCCATGTCGCTGCACGCCTCTTGGATGAGGTCGAGGGCGTAGCGGTCGGCGTGGTGCATGGTCGTGCCGGGGAAGCCGATGGCGAGGACGGCTTGCTTCTTGTCGCGCGTGTCGGAGGCGCGACCGGCCTTGAATTGCGAATTGCGAATTGCGAATTGCGAATTGGACTTCGTGGCTGGCTTCCACTTGCCGAACGCTTTCTTCACTTCGGCCACCACTCGCTTCGTCTCCACCGCGCCGTAGATGGCGAGGACGCAGTTGTCGGGCGTGACGAGTTGCTGGTGCAACGCAGCGAGGGCGGGGACTTGCATCGCCTTCACCGTCGCCTCGGTGCCGAGGGAATCGAGGCCGTAGCCAACGTCGCCGAAGAGGGTGCGCTTCATGAGCTTGAAGCAACAGGAGAGCAGTTCGTCGCGCTGGTGCCGGAGGTTGCCGAGCTGAATCTCGCGCTCGCGCTCCAGCTCGGCTTTCGGGAAGGACGGGCGCAGCAGCACCTCGGTCAGGAGTTCGAGGCCGAGGGCGAAGTCTTCACGCAGCACCTCCGCCGTGACGCCGAAGCTGTTGTTGCCGCTGTAGGTGTCGAGGCCGCCGCCGACGCTTTCGATTTCCGTAGCGAGCTGCTCGGCGGTGCGGGTCTGGGTGCCCTTCATCATCAGCTTGGCGAGCATGGAACTCGCGCCGCAGTTCGCCGCCGTCTCGGCCAGCACGCCGCCGCGCAGGCCGGCGCGGAAGTGAACGAAGGGCAGGCGATGGTCTTCCTTCACGAGCAGGCGCAGGCCGTTGGGCAGCGTGAACAATTTGATTTCGCTGCGGCTGCTGACCTCGACGCTCGTGGTGCGCTTCGGCGTGGTGCCCGCGGGCAACAGCGCGTAGAGCGTGCGGTTCTCGGGCGTGAGATACTTGCGCGCGACACGTTGGAGGTCGGCGGGTTTGAGCCGGCGCACGGCGTCGAGGAAGCGGTGGGAGAAGTTCAGGTCGCTCGCGGCAAGCCAGTTGCCGCCGAGGTCCGCCGCTTGCCCAGCCATCGTCTTGCGCGTGGCGAGCGTGCCGGCGGTGAACTGCTTCACGGCCTTCACCAGCTCGGCCTTGGGCACGGGCTTGGCTTTCATCTTCTCGATTTCGGCAAGCATCGCAGCGCTGGCAGCGGGGAACTTGTCCGCGTCCACCACGCCGCTCATGCCGAAGAGGCCGGGGAGGCCGGGGTTGTAAGTCCACGCGTCGGCGGAGTGGGCGAGGGCTTGCTTCTCGCGGACGCTTTGGAAAAGCCGCGAGCTGCGACCGTTGCCGAGCAAGGTGGCGAGCACCTCGATGGCGGGAATGTCCGCGTGCCGCCCGTCGGGGATGTGCCAGGAGAAGTGGAAGTGGCCCAACTCGATAGGCGCTTCCTCGATGACTTCGCGGGAGGCGGCTTGCGAAGGCTCTTCGGGCAGCACCATCGGCGGGATGGCGCGGGCAGGAGTCTTCGCCCAAGCCGCCTTGATTTGCGCGAGCACGTCGGCGGCCACGATGTCCCCCACGACGAGGAAGAAGACGTTGTTCGGCGCGTAACGCTCGCGGTAGTAGCTCACGATGTCCTCGCGCTGAAGCGTGTCGAAGATGTCGCGGTAGCCGATGACCGTGAAGCGATACGGGCTGCGCGTGTAAGCGGTCTCGAAGAGCCGGCGACCCGCGCGGCGACCGGGGTCGTCGTGGCCCATGTCCATCTCGCGGCGGATGACGTCGAGCTCCTTCTTCAGCTCGTCGTCGGGCAACGCGGCGTGCTGCATGATGTCGCAGAGCACGTCCACGGCGACGCGCGCGCCGGTGTTCGGGGCATCAATGTGATACACCGTGCGGTCGAAGCTCGTGTAGGCGTTCATGTAGCCGCCGACGTCCTGCACCTCGCGGTCAATCTTCCCCGGCGGACGCGTGGCCGTGCCTTTGAAGAGCATGTGTTCCAGCACATGGCTCAAGCCCGCGCCGAGCCAACGCCCTTCGTGGACGCTGCCCGTCTGCGCCCACGCCTGCGCGGACACGACCGGCGCGCTGCGGTCCTCGCGCAAGATGACGGTCAGGCCGTTGTCGAGCGTGGTGACGGTGGTGCCGGGCGGGATGGCGGGCAGGGAAGTGGATGAATTCGTCGAGCGATGAGATGCGCGGGCAACAGCCATAATCAGGGCCCGGAAAGTAGCGGGTCGAACCGCGCGCTGCAACGGAGAGAAATCGTCAAAGCCGTCCGGGAAGTCAGTTCACCGGCTCGGACTTCGGCTTAAGCTCAGCGACTTTCGCCTTCGGCAAATACGGTTTCCGAAACGCCGTGAAGAAATCATACCCGCCCTTGAAGTCGTCGCGGCTGTCGTTCTCGGTTTTGCCGAGCAGCGAGCTTTCCACCATGTTGAAGACGATTTCGCCGAAGTCCTCGCCGCGGTTGATGCCCCAGTCCGCGAGCACCATCAGCGTCAGCGGGCCGAACTGCTCCAGCGCGTGCGCGCGGATGCCTTCAAGGAGTTGCTGGCCGCTGACGTGCGCGGGCTTGTCCTTGCCGGACTTGCTCGCGGACTTGGTGAACTTCCGCTGCGCCACGTCCAGCGCCTCGCGGACGAAGTAGTAGGCCTCGCGCGGGTAGCGGGTGTCCTTGGCGACGATGGTTTCGAGGACTTGTTCGACGTCGATGGTTTTTTGCATGTCAGCGAGCGGCGGCTGGCGGGTTGGACTGCGGGACGTGGGTGGACGTTCGATACGCCTTTACCCCGAGGCCGAGCAGCACGAGAAACAGCAGCGTGAACAACACCGTCTGCTCCTGCCGCGTGAGCCACTTCATGGGCGGAACGTAGGGGGAAAGGCCGGGGGCGACAATCAAGAGTTATCCTCATATCAAGAGCGCGAGGAGCGCGGCCTTCAGGCCGCAGAAATCAACGGGTGTCAAATGCCCTCCTAGCCCGTCGTTGCCTTCCAACCTGCTGCGGCATGAATGCCGCGCTCCTTTGCGTGAGGCAAGTCCGGTTCAGTTTTTCCGCCGGTTGAACGCCACCGCGTCTTCATAGCGCACGCCGCTGCCACCGAAGATGTCCAGTGCCGAGCCGATGGTCAGGTGCACGCGACCACCGCTGGCCCACGTGACTTCCTCCAAGTCCGCCAGCGACCGCGCGCCGCCCGCGTAAGTCACCGGGATGGGCGACCCGCGGGCGAGGTGCTTCACCAGCGCCAAGTCCACGCCTTGACACAGCCCCTCCACGTCCACGGCGTGAACGAGGAACTCCGCGCAGTGCGCCGCGAGCCGGGTCAGCGCGTCTTCGTTCACCTTGAACTCGGTGAACTTCTGCCAGCGGTCCGTCACCACCCAATACTCGCCGTCGCGCAGGCGACAGCTCAGGTCGAGCACGAGCCGCTCCTTGCCAATGGCCGCCACGAGCGCGCGCACGCGGTCGAAGTCGAGCTGGCCGTCGCGGAAGACCCACGAAGTGACGATGACGTGCGACGCGCCGGCGTCGAGCCAGCCGCGGGCGTTGTCGAGGTTCACGCCGCCGCCGAGGTGCAAGCCGCCGGGAAAGGCCGCGAGCGCCGCACGCGCCGCTTCTTCGTTGCCAGCACCAAGCTGGATGACGTGCCCGCCCGGGAGCTGGTCGCGCTGGTAGAGTTCCGCGAACCACGACGCGGGCCGTTCGCTCACGAAGTTGGTGCGCAAGCCCGCCCCGCTGTCTTGCAGCGAGCCGCCGACGATTTGCTTCACCTTGCCTTCGTGCAGGTCAATGCAGGGACGGAACACGCGCGGAGCTTAAAACTCCAGGCTCCAAGCTCCAAGCTCCAAGCAGCCAAGGCGCGCCGACATGGGGGACGGTTCAGGAGAATGGCCTTCCGCATTTTTTATGCCGCCATTCTCCTGACCTTCAAGTAGCGCTGTTCGTCCGAACGCCTCGTGGTGCTGGATCAGTTTTGTGCGTCCGCGATCTTTGACTACCAACTTCAGTTGCCAACCTTGACGCGTTCGTTGCGCGGGTGACAGCCTGTTCCTGCTGGTGAGGCTCGTCCGCCTCATGTTCGACCCACTCTTTACCCAACTTCGCCGAACTCCCGCTGCGCAGACCCTGCTGCGGCGTGTGGAGGCGGGCGGCGCGTTGACGTGCGGGGGCGTCACGGGGGCGAGTCATGCGTTTGTGGCCGCGTGGTTGCACCAAGAGTTTCCCAGTCGCCCCATCGTCCTCGTGGCGGAGCATCTCAAGGCCCAGGAGACGCTGCACCAGGACCTCGGGACGTGGCTGGGGATGAGCGGTCAGCGGTCAGCGGTCAGCGGTCAGCAGGGAGCGGCGGCGGACCCCATCCCCCATTCTCTCTTGTTCTTCCCTGCGTGGGAGACGCTGCCGCATGAGGACAAGCTGCCGCACGCGGATGTCATCAGTGAACGGCTGGAAACGCTGGTGGCGCTCATGGCGAATGCCGCATGGCGAATGGCGAATCCGCCGACAGGCGCGCGGCGCAAGGATTCCACATTCGCAATTCGCAATTCGCCGTTACTCACCACCTCCATCACCGCCCTCCTCCAACGCACCTTCGCCCCGGTCTTGCTCGCCACGCGCACGCGCACCCTCCGGCGCGGCGAGCGCGTGGACCCCCTCGACCTCATCGAGTGGCTCGAAGACATGGGCTACGATTCCGAGGCGCAAGTCTCGGCCAAGGGCGACATCGCCTTGCGCGGCGGCATCGTGGACGTGTTCCCCCTCACCAGTCCGTGGCCGGTGCGGCTGGAGTTTTTCGGGGACGAACTGGAGTCGTTGCGCACCTTCGACCCGGTCACGCAAATCTCGCGCGAGGGCGGGGGGCTGGAGGAAATTGTCCTGCCGCCGGCGGGGGAACTAGGGGTGTTGAAGCGAATGCACTCCGTCGTCGCAGGCTCCAGCCTGCGCCTCGAAGCGGAGGCGGCGGAGGTGAAGCGCAACCTAAAGGTTGCGACTACGGAGCACTTCGCCACGCTCCTCAATTACCTGCCGGATGAAACCATCGTCATCCTGTGCGAGCCGGAAGCCATCGAGCGGCACGCGGAGGATTACGGGGAGCTGGTCCCGGACGGCGACCCTTTCTTCACGACGTGGGACGAGCTGCGCGAGGAGCTGCTCCGGCGCGGCTTGACGGTGCTGGCCTTGATGGAGGAGGAGGCTCTGGAGCAGGGAGGCGAGGAGGCGAGGCTGTTTTCGGACGACCCGTTGGCTGCTGACGCCCGCCCCCTCACCCCAGCCCTCTCCCCCGATGGGGGCGAGGAAGAAGAGGGCGCGTCGTGGCAGGTTGATCGCATCGAGGACGACGCCCCGCACTCTTCACTCTTCACTCTTCACTCCTCCCTCACCCTATCTTCTCTCGACGCCTTCCGCCCCATCACCCAGCAACTGCCGACGCAGGAAGTGGCCCTGGCCCTGCGTCGCGAGTTCTTCCTCCAGCTCCTGAGATGGATGCGGCAAGGCTTTAACGTCCAAGTGCTGTGCAACAATGATGGGGAGGCGCAGCGCTTCGGCGAGCTGTGGCGGGAGATGGGTGATGGGGAGCGGGAGCGGGCACTGGGAGGGGAGACGCGCGGTGAGGATGCGAACCGTCTCGAAGAGCGCCAGAGGGCGTCCGCACTCCCATCGATTTCGCCCACGGTGAGTCTGGGTTCCCTCGCGCGCGGGTTCCTCTGCGAGGCGGCCAAGCTCGCGGTCGTGACGGATGCGGAAATCTTTGGGCGTTACAAGGTGCAGCGCCCCCGGCGCATGAAGTCCGCCCACGCGATTGCCGCGCGCTCGGCGATGGACATTGATTTCAGCGAGCTGGAAGAAGGCGATTACGTAGTGCATCTCCAGCACGGCATCGGTCGGTTCAAGGGGCTGCGAGCGCTGCCGAGCACCGACAAATCGGAAATCGGAAATCGGAAATCGGAAATCGAATGCCTCGTCCTCGAATACGCCCCGTCCGATACCGACCGCGAGCCGCCCAAGCTCTACGTCCCCATCACCGAGGCGCACCTTGTAAGTAAGTATGTGGGCGCGGGCAAGCTGCGGCCGCCGTTGAACACCCTCGGGGGGAAACGTTGGGAGAAGACCAAGCAACAGGCCGAACGCGCGGTGCGGGATGTCGCGGCGGACTTGCTCAAGATTCAAGCCCAGCGCGCCACGCAGCCGGGCCATGCGTTTGGCCCGGACACGCCGTGGCAACGCGAGTTTGAAAGTTCCTTTCTCTACGAGGAAACGGCCGACCAGCTCCGCGCCATCACCGAGGCGAAGCATGACTTGGAAATCCCCAAGCCGATGGACCGCCTCGTCTGCGGCGACGTGGGTTTCGGCAAGACCGAGGTGGCCATCCGCGCCGCGTTCAAGTGCGTGATGGGTGGCAAGCAGGTGGCCATCCTCGTGCCCACGACCGTGCTGGCGCAGCAGCATTACAACACCTTCCGCGAACGCATGGCGGACTATCCCGTGCGGGTCGAATTGCTCTCGCGCTATCGCACGAAGAAGGAACAGTTGCACGTCGTGGAGCAGTTGCAGGCGGGCGCGGTGGACATCGTCATCGGCACGCACCGGCTCGTGCAGAGCGACGTGACGTTCAAGGACCTTGGCCTCGTGGTCATTGATGAGGAGCAGCGCTTCGGCGTGATGCACAAAGAGAAGTTCAAACTCCTGCGCACGAACGTGGATGTGCTCACGCTCTCGGCCACGCCCATCCCGCGCACTTTGTATCTCGCGCTCA
>Ga0208960_1000561_pt1 | contig 20753 bp, 18 predicted proteins | sample GreLakmeON33MSRF_FD_187703 | JGI IMG/M metagenome (GOLD analysis project Ga0208960, IMG submission 187703) | Freshwater lentic microbial communities from great Laurentian Lakes, MI, USA - Great Lakes metaG ON33MSRF (SPAdes) | ecosystem: Environmental > Aquatic > Freshwater > Lake | place: Great...
GCATCGAGCGGTTGGAGCCGAACGGCGGGCGATTCGGGCTGGGGCTGATTCGCGGCGAGGCGGATATTCATCCCGACGACTGGTTCATCACCTGCCACTTCGTGGACGACCGCGTGATGCCGGGCACGTTGATGTATGAGTGCTGCCTGCACACGCTCCGCGTGCATCTGCTGCGATTGGGCTGGGTGACGGAGGCGCGCGCGGGCGTGGCGTTGGAGCCGGTGCCGGGCGTCATCGGCCAACTCAAGTGCCGCGGGCAGGTGCTGGAGACGACGAAGCTGGTGACTTACGAGATTGAGATTCGGGAAATCGGCTACGGCCCGGAGCCGTATGTCATCGCGGACGCGCTGATGTATGCGGACGGCAAGGCCATCGTGGAAATCAGCAACATGAGCCTGCGCTACACCGGCGTGACGCGGGAGGAGTTGCGGGGGATGTGGAGTGAGACAAACAGTGCGGACGCGCTGCTACGCGTCCCTGCCACAAAGCAGGCCCTCTATGGCCCCGAGCGCATCCGCGCGTTCGCCGTCGGCAATCCCTCCGAAGCCTTCGGCGAACCTTACCGCATCTTCGACTCGCAGCGGCGCATCGCGCGGTTGCCCGGCCCGCCGTATCAGTTCCTCGACCGCGTCACGGAGATTCGCGGGTGCGAGGCGTTCAAGATGGTCGCGGGCGGCGAGGTGGCGGCGGATTACGACGTGCCGGTGGACGAGTGGTATTTCGCCGCGAATCGCCAAGGCGACATGCCGTTCGCCATCCTGCTGGAAATCGCGTTGCAACCCTGCGGCTGGCTCTCCGGCTACCTCGGCTCCGCGCTCACGAGCAGCGACGACCTTTCCTACCGCAACCTCGGCGGCACGGGCACGCAGTTCGCGCCCGTGCGACCCGGCGTCGGCACGCTCACCACGCGCATCAAGAACACGCGGCTCTCCAGTTCGGCGGGGATGATTATCCAGTGGTTCGACTTCGAGGTGTGGGCAGGTGCGGAGAAGATTTATCGCGGCGACACTTACTTCGGCTTCTTCCCAAAAGCGGCGCTGGAAAAACAGGAAGGCATCAAGGGCGCGAAGCTCTACGAACCGAGTGCCGCCGAGCTGGCCCGTGCAAAGTCGCTCCCGCATCCGACCGCCGCGCCCTTCGCGGACACGATGCTGCGAATGGTGGACGACATCACGGTGTTCGTGGCCGACGGCGGGCCGAAGGGACTCGGCTTCATCCGTGGCACGAAGCGCGTGAACGCCGACGAGTGGTTCTTCCAGGCGCACTTCTACCAAGACCCCGTCGTGCCCGGCTCGCTCGGTCTGGAGTCGTTCCTGCAACTGCTCAAGTTCGCCGCCGTGCAGCGCTGGGGCCACGCGCCGACGCTGCGTTGGGAAACGGTGGCGATGAACGCGAAGCACGAGTGGGTCTATCGCGGCCAAGTCATCCCGCGCGACAGCTTGGTCACGGTTGAGGCGGTCATCACTGCGTGCGACGATGAGCAACGGCTGCTGACGGCGGACGGCTTCCTCTCGGTGGATGGCCGCGTGATTTACGGAATGAAGAACTTCACCGTGCGCGGGGTGAGCGAGTGAACGCCAAGCCTTTTGAGCCACAGATGAACACGGATGAAACACAGATGGGGAGCACACGCGGCTCGTGTGCTAGTTTGGGCGGCCCGCCCAATTCCCGCGTCACTCTGACTTTTCCCTTCGTAGCAAAAGCAAAGCTAGTTGAACGAAGTTTTCGGCGGGCCGCCGAAAACGGCACGCCAGCGGCGTGCGCTCCCCATTGCGTATGATGCCAAAATACCAACGCGTGTTCGTCTCCGCACTCGGCTACGAGCTGGGACCGGTCGTGGTCAGCACGGCGGAACTGGAGGAACGCCTCGCACCCGCGTTCACGCGGCTCGGCATCCAGCCGGGCCAACTCGAAGCCTGGACCGGCATCACGGAGCGCCGTTGGTGGCAGCCGCACACGCCGCTTTCGCAAGGCGCGACGGCCGCCGCACGCAAAGCCTTGGCGAAGGCCGGCCTCACCGCGAGCGACCTCGGGATGTTGCTCTACTGCGGCGTGTGCAGGGAAAACTTCGAGCCTGCCACTGCCTGCGCCGTAGCCGATGGCATCGGCTTGCGCGGCGGCGCGTTTGTGTATGACCTGAGCAACGCCTGCCTCGGCGTGCTCAATGGGATGATTGAAGTCGCCAACCGCATTGAGCTGGGCCAAATCCGCGCCGGCCTCGTCGTCTCGTGCGAGAGCGCGCGGGAGATTAACGAGATTGCCCTCGCGCGGATGCTCAACGGCACCGGCGGCATGGACGAGTTCGCCCCCGCGCTCGCCACGTTCACCGGCGGCTCCGGCGCGATCGCGGTGCTGCTCACGGATGGTTCCTTCCCGAACTTGCGCGGGCATCGCCTGCTCGGCGCGGTGTCCGAAGTCGCGCCAGAGTTTCACCAGCTTTGTCGTTGGGGCATCAAGCCCAACGCTGAAGGCTTGCACGAACAGTTCATGGTCACCGACTCCGTCGCAGTGTTGAAGAACGGCGTCGCGCTGGGCCAGCAGACTTGGAGTCGCTTCCTCGACGCGATGAACTGGAATGCAACGGATGTAGACCGAGTGATTTGCCACCAAGTCGGCAGCGGGCATCAGGATGCGATTCTAAAATCCATCGGCGTGCCGCGTGAAAAGGACTACACGACGTTCCGCTACCTCGGCAACATGGGGACCGCGGCGCTGCCCGTGACCGCCGCCATCGCTGACGAACGGGGCGTCTTGAAAGCCGGCCAGCGCACCGCCTTCCTCGGCATCGGCAGCGGCTTAACCTGTTTGATGATGGGACTCGAATGGTGAACATGAGCCACACCCCAGCTACTCCTCCCGCCCCGTGAACTTCCGCCGCGAACACTACCCCTTTGTCGGTCACTTCCTCGACCGCGACGGCAGTGCCATGCACTACCTCGACGAGGGCAGCGGCGAGGCCGTCGTGATGCTGCATGGGAATCCGACGTGGTCCTTCTACTACCGCCAACTCGTGCTCGGCCTGCGCGGGCAGTGCCGCGTCATCGTGCCCGACCACATCGGCTGCGGCTTCTCCGACAAGCCCGACGACGCGCACTACGAGTTCACGCTCGAACGTCGCGTGCGCGACTTGGAGGCGCTCATCGAGCATTTGAAACTGCCGCCGAAGTTCACCCTCGTGGTGCATGACTGGGGCGGGATGATTGGCCTGACCTACGCCACGCGGCACCCGGAACGCATCGCGCGGCTCGTGCTGCTGAACACCGGCGCCTTTCACCTGCCCAAGTCGAAGAAACTCCCACCCTCGCTCTGGCTCTGCCGCAACACGCCGCTTGATGCGCTGCTCATTCGCAAGACCGGCCTCTTCGTCCGCCTCGTCACGCGCTGGGGCGTGCGCACGCGCGTGCTCACGCCCGTCGAGCGTGACGCCTACCTCGCGCCGCATACGGCGAAGGCCAGCCGCCTCGCGCAGCTCCGCTTCGTGCAGGACATCCCGCTCACGCCCGACCACCCGACCTACGCAGTCGTGAGCGAAGCGCAGGCGAAGCTCCCGCAGTTCCGCGCGACGCCCACGCTGATTTGCTGGGGCGAACAAGACTGGGTGTTCGACCAGCACTTTCTCGCCGAGTGGCAGCGCATCCTGCCGACGGCTGAAGTCCATCGGTTCCCCGACGCCGGCCATCTCGTGCTGGAAGACAAGCCCAACGAAATCCTGTCGCTCGTGAAGCAGTTCTTCGCGCGGCATCCAACCAAGGAGTGAACGTGTCTGCCACGGTCACCAACAACATCGCATCGCATCTCGCCGTGATGGCCGAGCGCCAAGCGGACACGGCGGCGGTCGTTGCGCCGCGCCGCGACCGCGCCGGCCAGCTTCACTACGACCAGCTCACTTTCCGCGAACTCAACGACACCAGCGACCATCTCGCGCGTGGTTTCGAGCGCATCGGCATCCGACGCGGCGTGCGCACCGCGCTGATGGTTCCGCCGAGCCTCGACTTCTTCGCGGTGACCTTCGCGCTGTTCAAACTCGGCGCGGTGCCCGTGCTCATTGACCCCGGCATCGGCCTCAACAACTTTGCTGCATGCCTCGCCGAGGCGGAACCGCAGGCCTTCATCGGGATTTCCAAGGCTCAGGCCGCTCGCGTCCTACTCGGCTGGGGGCCGTCCGTTACGATTTCCGTCACGGTCGGAGCTAGGTGGTTTTGGGGCGGGCACACACTTGAACAAGCTAGGCGACTCGGGGCAACGACGGCTGCCAACTTGCAGCCCAACTCTCCACCTCAGCCCAACGAGACCGCCGCCGTCCTCTTCACCAGCGGCAGCACGGGCGTGCCCAAGGGCGTCATCTACACGCACGAGATGTTCTCAGCGCAGGTCGAGCAAGTGCGTCGGCTCTACGGCATCCAGCCCGGCGAGATTGACCTGCCCACCTTCCCGCTCTTCGCGCTGTTCGGACCCGCGCTGGGCATGACCGAGGTGTTGCCCGAGATGGACTTCACCCACCCCGCGCAAGCCGACCCCGTGAAGCTCTGCACCGCCATCGAGCGCTTCCGCGTGACCAACATGTTCGGCTCGCCCGCGCTCATCAACCGCCTCGGCCGCCACGGTGAGGCTCATGGCGTGAAGCTCCCGACGCTCCGGCGCGCCATCTCCGCCGGTGCGCCCGTGCCGGCGAAGACGCTCGCGCGTTTCGTCGCAATGCTCTCGCCTGGCGCGCAAGTCTTCACCCCCTACGGCGCGACAGAATCCCTGCCCGTCGCCAGCATCGGCAGCGATGAAATCCTCGGCGATACCCGCGCGCAGACCGACCTCGGCAAGGGCGTCTGCGTCGGCCAACCCGTCACCGGACTCATCGCGAAAATCATCCCCATCACCGATGAACCCATCGCCGCGTGGAGCGATGACCTCGAACTTCTCACCGGCGAGATTGGTGAAATCGCCGTGCAGGCTCCGCAAGCCTCCCGCGCCTACTTCAACCGCGCGGCATCCACCGCGCTGGCGAAAATCCCGACAGCGGACGGCGGCTTCTTCCACCGCATGGGCGACGTGGGCTATCGCGACGCGCGCGGACGCCTCTGGTTTTGCGGACGCAAGACGCACCGCGTCATCACGCAGGCCGGAACGATGTTCACGATTCCCTGCGAGGCCATCTTCAACACGCACCCGGCGGTGTTCCGCACTGCGCTCGTCGGCGTCCCGCGTGGCGGCGACACGGAACCGGCGTTGTGCGTGGAGTTGGAAGCCGAGGCGCGGGGGCAAGACGAAGCCAAGCTGCGCGCGGAGTTGCTGGAACTCGGAGCGAAGTTCCCGCACACGCAGCCGATTCGGACGGTGCTCTTTCACCCCGCCTTCCCCGTGGACATCCGGCACAACGCAAAAATCTTCCGGGAGAAGCTGGCGGTGTGGGCGAAGGAGCAACTTGGATGAACGCACTCGTCACCGGTGGAGGCGGCTTTCTCGGTCAGGCCATCGTGCGGGCGCTGCGGGCGCGCGGGGACTCGGTGCGGAGCTTGTCACGGCAGGATTACCCGGCGCTGCGCGAGATGGGAGTGGAGCAAGCGCGCGGCGATGTCGGCGATGCGGTGGCGGTCGCAGCCGCAGCGGCGGGTTGTGACATCGTTTATCACGTCGCGGCGAAGGCGGGCATCTGGGGGGCTTACGCGGACTACCATCGGGCGAACGTGCTCGGCACGGAGAACGTCATCGCGGCGTGCCGGCAGCACGGGATTCGGAGGCTCGTCCACACCAGTTCGCCAAGCGTCGTGTTCAACGGGCGCGACATGGAGGGCGTGGATGAATCAGTCCCCTACCCTGCCCACTTCGAGGCGCACTACCCGCACACGAAGGCGCTCGCGGAACAACTCGTTCTCAAAGCCAACTCGCCGACCCTCGCCACCGTCGCGCTGCGGCCGCACCTCATCTGGGGGCCGGGCGATAATCACCTGCTGCCACGCCTCATCGCGCGCGCGAAGGCCGGGCAGCTCCGGCGCATCGGGACGCAGCGCAAGCTCGTGGACACCGTGTTCATCGAGAACGCAGCCGACGCGCACCTGCTCGCCGCTGACGTGCTCGCGCCGGGCGCGACCTGCGCGGGCCGGGTTTACTTCATCTCGAACGGAGAGCCAATTCCGCTTTGGGATATGGTGAACCGGATGCTCGCCGCCGCCGGCCTGCCGCCGGTGACGCGCAGCGTGCCGGTGCCGGTCGCGATGGCGCTCGCGTGGGGATTCGAGACGTTCTCACGCGTGACGGGCAGCGAGCGCGAGCCGCGCCTGACGCGCTTCGTGGTGCGAGAGATGAGCACGGCTCATTGGTTCGACATCTCGGCGGCGAAGCGGGATTTCGGCTACGTCCCACGAGTGTCCACGGAGGAGGGATTGCGGCGGCTGGCGGACCACTTGCGAACGGCGGGGGGAAGAACCACTAACCTGCACTGACTGGCACTAATGAAAGACAGCCCAAGGCGATGGCGGAATTTGTGTCGGTGCGCAGGCGGAGCACGCTTCCCCATTAGTGCAGGTCAGTGCCGGTTAGTGGTTCAATCATCCTCCGCCTCAACGCCGCCGTGAGATGACACCGGATTGGCCAACGCTTTTCGCGCCGCGCCCGCTGGGTTCGCGGCCGGTGGAGTTGGGGTTGTCGGGATTGGCGGGGCCGGCGTGGTTTGCCTCCGCGCGGGCATCTGACTTGGTTGCGCTGCCGCCGGCAGCGTTTCTGACGACGGCGGAGTTGGCACGGGCAGGGGCGTTTAAGTTCGGGCAGCCACGGGAGAATTTCACGTTGGGTCGGCTGGCGGGGAAGCTGGCCTTGGAGCGCGGACACCTACGTCTGCGGGAACGGGCTGCGGACGTGGGCGGCCGCGCTCCAAGCGTCGGTCCTCCGAGCGGTGCATGGCGCGAAGTGGAGATTGGCAACGGAGAGCGTGGCGAACCAATGGTCAGCGAGGCCGGCGTGGCGTCAGCACTTGGCGTGAGCTTGAGTCATGTGAACGGGTTGGGCGTGGCGGTGGCGTTTCCGGCGGGGGAGCGGGTGGGGCTGGACTTGGAACTGATAGACGACCGACGAGCTGAGACGGTGCGCAAGGGCGTGCCGCTATCGGCGGAGGAAGAAGCTTGGTTGAAGGCGACTTCGCTGCCGGAGGCGACGGCGTTGCTGCTGCTGTGGACGGCGCGCGAATCGCTGGGCAAGGCGCTGGGCTGCGGGCTGGCGTGTAAGTGGGAGATGTTGGCGTTGCGGCGAATTGAGGTTGGAGGCGATGGCGTTTGCGCTGGGCAGTTTCTACATCACCCGCAATTCCGCTGCGTGAGCTGGGTGGGGTCGGAGGCGGTGATGTCGCTGGCGTTTGGGCCCGCTTGATGGTTCGCGGGCGGGACGCCTGTCCGCTATTCTGCAGCTACTCCGCGTTCGGGTAGGAGCCGAGGACTTTCACGAAACTGCACTGGCTGGTGAGCTGGGCGATGGCTTTCGCCACCTTGCCTTCACTGGAGTGACCGTCGCAGTCCACGAAGAAGAAGTATTCCCAGACGCGGCGTTTGCTGGGGCGGCTCTCAATCTTCGTCATGTTCAGGCGATACTTTCGGAAGGGCGCGAGGGCGCGGTGCAGCGCGCCAACCTCATCCGCGATGCTGAACATGAGGCTGGTGCGATCGTGGCCAGTGGCGGGACTGCACTTGCGACCCAGCACGAGGAAGCGCGTGGCGTTGGCGGCGTTGTCCTGAATGTCGTGTTCGAGCACGGGCACGCCGTATTTCTCGGCGGCGAGCAGGCCGGCGATGGCGGCGGAATGCTTTTCCTTCGCGGCCAGTTCGGCGCTGCGAGCGTTGGAAGAAGTTTCGACAATTTCTGCGCTGCCAAGGTTTTTGTGAACCCACGTGCGACATTGCGCGAGGGACTGCGGGTGGACGTAGAGCTTCTTGATGTGCGCGCGGCCGGACTTGCTGACGAGGCAGTGCGAGATGGGCAGGACGATCTGGGAAACAATCTTCAGGTCGCTGTCCACGAACATATCGAGCGTGTGCGTGACGACGCCTTCGGTGGAATTCTCGACGGGCACGACGCCGTAGTCGGCGCGGCCCTTGGCGACTTCGTTGAAGACATCCGCAATGGTCTTCTGCGCAGCATAGAGGAGACTGGAGCCAAAGCGCTGGATGGCGGCCTGGTGAGTGAAGGTCGCCTCCGGCCCGAGGTAGGCGATGGTCATGGACTTCTCGAGCGCGAGGGCGCTGGACATGATTTCGCGGTAGATGGCGCGGAGCGAGGCGTCGGTGATGGGGCCGGAGTTCTTCTTGAGGATGCGCTGGAAGACCTGGCGTTCGCGGGACGGGACGTAGATTTCCTCGCCGGCCTTGCGCTTGATTTCGCCGATGCCGAGGACGTGCTTGGTGCGCTCGTTCAGCAGCGCGACGAGCTTGGCGTCGAGCGCGTCAATGGCCTTGCGATGCTCAGGAATCGTCATGGGCGGGATGCTCAAGCGCGTGCGGGCGGCTCGGGCGGGGGTTCAGCGGGGGTCGTCTCGCGCGGGACGACTTCCTGCAACGCTAGTTGCTCCGGCGGTGCAGTGGCGAGGCCGGGTTCGACGGTGAGGAGTGCCTCGGGTTTCTTGACGGGAATCTTGCGCAACTCATCGGCGGCGGGGAGGTCTTCGAGGCCACGCAGACCGAAGTATTCAAGGAACGCCGGCGTGGTGCCGTAGAGCACGGGACGGCCCACAACTTCGGCCCGTCCGACCTGCTCGACGATGCCGCGTTCCAACAGGGTCTGCATCACGCCGTCCACGGCGACGCCGCGAATCTGCTCCATCTCCGCGCGCGTGAGCGGCTGGCGGTAGGCAATGATGGCGAGCGTCTCCAGCGCGGGTTGCGAGAGGCGTCCGGGCCGGCTCTTCTCCCCGACGAGGGTCTTAATCCACGGCGCAAACTCCGGCTGGCTAACGAACTGCCACGCGCCGGCGACGCACACGAGGCGGAAGGTGCGCGCGGCGGTGGCGTGTTCCTGCGCGAGGGTTTCGAGCACGGCGATGAGTTCCTCGTCCTTCGTCTTCCTGAACGACTTGGCGAGCGGCTCCTCGGAGTTCTCGGCGGTCTGGGAGAGCACGTCGCGGAGTTCTTTCGGACTCAGCGGTTTTTGGGAGTTGAAGAGGACGGCCTCGATGATGGTTTTGAGTTCCATGCTAATTCATCCGCAGGTTCAGTTCGGCGATGGGAGCGGCAGCGGCTTCGGCGGGAGCTTCAGTCGGTGGCGCCGCGACCGGCTGCGGCGGAGCCTGTGAAATCTCTATCTCCGAAAACTCCTCGGTCTGGGCAATGACAATTTGCTTGAGGCGAATCAACTCGAGCATCGCGAGGAAGGTCACGACGACCTCGGTGCGGCTGGTCGCCTCGGCGAAGAGCTCCGAGAACTTCACGGCGGGCCGCTGACGCATGAGGTTGACGATGGCCTCAATCTTTTCGCTGACGGTCCACTTGTCCTCGAAGACGTCGCGCGAGTCGGTGGGGGCGAAGCGCTTGAGGATGACGTTGACCGCGTTGACGAGGTCGAAGATGGAGACTTCCATGCGCTGCACCGGGGCGTCGAAGGACAGCTTCGGCGCGGTGCGGCGGTAGACGTTCTCCTGCGCGTGCTCCATCTCCTGCAGGCGGCCGGCGGCGTCCTTGAACTTCTTGTATTCGACGAGCTGGCGGATGAGTTCCCAGCGCGGGTCTTCGCCGTCCTCCTCGCCCTCGACGACGACCTGCAAGTCCTTTGGCAGAAGCTCGCGGCTCTTGATATACATGAGCGTGGAGGCCATCACGAGGAACTCCCCGGCGATGTCGAGGTCGAGCTGCCGCATGAGGTCCACGTAGCTGATGAACTCGGTGGCGAGCTTGGTGAGGTTGACTTCGTAGATATCCACCTCCTCCTTCTTGACAAGGTAGAGAAGCAGGTCGAGGGGCCCCTCGAACATCTCAAATTGAACTTTGAACTCGGACATCAATCGCCCGGATTTTTACTCACGGGTCCGCAGACTCTAGAGGGACGTGGCGGGACTTGGCAACGATTTCGCGGGAGCACGGCTTTGCGACTTGCCAGCCTGAGAGTCGTCCGGCTTACTTCGCCGGAATTTTTAGCACCATGCCGCTGACCTCTGAACAACTCGCCAAAGCCAAGTCGCTCGGCTTCTCCGACAAGCAAATCGCCCACCTCATCGGCACGACCGAGGACGCCGTGCGCGCCGAGCGCAAACGCATCGGCCTCGTGCCCAGCTACCGCCTCGTGGACACGTGCGCGGCGGAGTTCGAGGCCTACACGCCCTACTACTATTCCACCTATGACCGCGGCGACGACGAGGTGAAGGGCAACACGGCGAAGAAGGTGATGATTCTCGGTGGCGGGCCGAACCGCATCGGGCAGGGCATCGAGTTCGACTACTGCTGCGTCCACGCGGCCTTCGCGCTGAAGGAAGATGGTTTCGAGACCATCATGGTGAACTCGAACCCCGAGACCGTTTCCACCGACTACGACACGAGCGACAAGCTCTTCTTCGAGCCGCTGACGCTCGAGGATGTGTTGCACATCTACGAGCGGGAGCAGTGCTGGGGCGCCATCGCGCAGTTCGGCGGGCAGACGCCGCTGAACCTCGCGCTCGGTCTCCAGAAGAACGGCGTCAACATCATCGGCACCAGCCCGCAGAGCATCGAGGTCGCCGAAGACCGCAAGCTCTTCTCAGCGATGCTGGACAAGCTGAAGATTCCGCAACCGCCGAACGGCCTCGCGACAAACGAAGCTGAGGCGCTCGTGGCGTCGAAGCGGTTGGGCTATCCCGTCCTGGTGCGCCCGAGCTTCGTGCTCGGTGGGCGCGCGATGCAGATTGTCTATTCCGACGCCGAGCTGTCGCACTACATGAGGTTCGCAGTCGAGGCTGGCCCCGACCGTCCCGTGCTCGTGGATAAGTTCCTCGAAGACGCGACCGAGGTGGACGTGGATTGCATAACGGACGTGGGGCGGTTCGAGAACCCGGCGGATGGCACCATCGTCATCGGCGGGATGCTGGAGCACATCGAGTTCGCGGGCGTCCACTCCGGCGACGCCGCGATGGTCCTGCCTCCGCACACGCTCTCGCCGTCGGTCATCAACACCATCCGCACCTACACGCACGCGATGGCGCGCGAGTTGAAGGTCATCGGCCTGATGAACGTGCAATACGCCGTGAAGGGCGAGACCGTTTACGTCCTCGAAGTGAACCCGCGCGCGAGCCGCACGGTGCCCTTTGTGAGCAAGGCCATTGGCAAGCCGCTGGCTAAACTTGCCGCGAAAGTCATGGCCGGGAAGACCTTGAAGGAACTCGGCTTCACCGAGGAAATCTGGACGAAGTATTGGGCCGTGAAGGAGTCGGTCTTCCCGTTCAACAAGTTCCACGGGCAGGACATTCTACTCTCGCCCGAGATGCGTTCCACCGGCGAAGTCATGGGCCTCGACGCGGATCTCGGCGTGGCTTACGCGAAGTCACAGATGGCCGCGAACTCGCCATTGCCGCTCAAGGGCAAGGTCTTCATGAGCGTGAGCGACGCGCACAAGGAGCACGTGGCGGAGGTCGGCAAACAGTTCACTGACCTCGGTTTCGAACTGGTTGCCACCAACGGCACCGCCACCGTGCTGGAGCAGGCCGGGCTGAAAGTGCAGCGCATCTACAAGCTCGCCGAGGGTCGGCCCAACGCGATTGACTTGCTCAAGAACAAGGAAATCCAACTCGTCATCAACACGCCCGCCGGCCAATCCCCGCGCGCCGACGAAATCAAGATTCGAACCACGGCCGTCTACACCGGCACGCCGATCATGACCACGCTCTCCGGCGCACGCGCCGCCGCCCTGGGCATCGCCGCACTGCAAAAGAGCGGCTACGCGGTGCGCACGGTGCAGGAGTATCACTGAAGCCCGTGCCGGCGGTTTGCAACCGCCGTCCGTGGGCAACAGCAGGCCGAAAGCGGCGGCAAGCGCTCGGGACAGGCCCATCATATTTTCCCCATGGCCGCATCAGGTATTAGGGTTTCACTCCACCCAGCTTAAACTGTTACGTATGCACACGAATAAGACAGCAACGTCTCAGTCGAAAAGAAAGATACAAATATGAAAACGCTCCTGATTCTCGGTCTCGCCCTCGCCACCACCCTGCCCTCGCAAGCCCAGCTCTTCAGCCGCGACAACCTCGGCTCGGCTGTCTTAGGCGGCATCCTCGGCGGGGTCATCGGGCACAACAGTGGTCGCAAGACCGCCGAAGGCATCGGCATCGGCGCGGGCGCGGGCCTGCTGCTCGGCGCGCTGGCCAATGACTACAAGCGGCAGTCCAGCTACGAACCCGCTTACGCACCAGAGCCGACCTACTACGGGGGCAGCCAATACCGTTACTCGACGACGGGCGCGGTGCTGGGCGGCATCGCGGGCGGCGTGATTGGCCACAACAACGGCCGCAGGACTGCGGAAGGCGTCGCCATTGGTGCGGCTTCCGGCCTCGTTCTCGGCAGCGTCGCCGACCACAGCCTGCGCCAGCCGGCGAAATACTACCAAGCGCCTGTAGCCTACTCGCACGCCGTGCCGGCCTTCGGGGCGCAGCCCGCCGTCGTCACCACCCCCATCGCCAGCGGCTACGTTCTGCCTGCTGCGACTACCGGCACCGCGCCCATCCAGGCCCAAACCGTCATCATCAACAATTACTACGGTGGGGGCAGCCAGATGGGCAATGCGAACGCGCTCTTCGGTCGCTAACCTTTTCCTCGCCCGCACCAGTGGGCAGCCTCAAACTCATCGCGCTTATGAAACTGAACCTTGACCGTTGGATTGCGTCCCTGAGTTGCGTCGTCGCCGCTGGCCTGCTGGCCGGTTGCGCCAGCGGCGTGCAAAATCCCCGTGGCGTCTCCGTCACCGAGATGCGCCCGGACGAACGCGGCTTCGTCGCCGGCACCGGCGTCGAGTCGCAAGACCTCGTGCGCGTCGCGGACAAGATGGCGCGCGGCATCCTCGGCATCCCCCAAGTCACCCGCGCGCAAGGCACCCCGCGCGTCGTGCTCGACCCCGTGGTGAACGAGACCCGTTTCCCCATCAACAAGGACATCTTCCTCACCCGCATCCGCGCGCAGCTCAACTCGCAGGCGTCCGGCAGAGTCATCTTCCTCGCCCGCGACCGCATGACCGCCCTCGAACGCGAGCGCGACCTCAAGCGCTCCGGCCAAGTCACCAGCGGCAGCGACCCCAACGTCGTCGAGTTCAAGGGCGCGGATTTCTTCCTCACCGGCAAGCTCTCCAGCCTCACCACGCGCACCTCGAAAGGCGTGAGTGACTATGTCCTCTACACCTTCCAGCTCATCGACGCGCGGACCAGCGACATCGTCTGGGAAGGATTCGAGGAGATTAAGAAGCAGGGTCTTGAAGACGCTGTGTATCGTTAGGCCGTGAGGGGCGGACGTCTGTCCCCTTCAACGCTGTATGTCGAACGTGCCTCCAACTCCGCTTGCGAAGTGGCTCGCCGTCGCATCCTTGGTGCTTTCCACCGGCTGCGCCACCTATTCTGGTGACTCCGCCGCCAAATCTGCTTCGCCCACCACTGCCCCGACCGCCCCCCGCCGCGACCAAGTCCTCTGGAGCTACCGCAACGCCGCTCTCGCCATGCGCGCGGGCCGCTTCGACCAAGCCAAGACAGAACTAGAGGAAGCGCTCTCCCGCCTCGGCGGTATTTATGGTCCTGACAAAGCCGCCGCCAGCGCCCGCAGCCTGTTCAACGAGGAGGCCAAGAAGAACTTCATCGGTGAGCCTTACGAGCGCGTGATGGCCTACTACTATCGCGCCATCCTCTACTGGATGGACGGTGAACCCGACAACGCCCGCGCCTGTTTCCGCACCGGCCAACTCCTCGACAGTGACGCCGAGAACAAGACCTACGCCGGCGACTACGCGCTCCTCGATTACCTCGACGGCTTCGCCTGCGTGAAGCTCGCCGCCGATGGCTCCGACGCCTTCGCCCGCGCGCAGAGCCACACACGCAGCACGCCGCTCCCGCCTTATTCCCCGCGCGCGAACGTCCTATTCTTTGTAGAGTTCGGCAACGGCCCGCTGAAATACGCCGCCGGCCAATACCGTGAGCAACTCCGTTTCCGCGAAGGCAACTCCAGCGTGAAATCCGCCGTCATCAAAGTCGGTGGCCAGACCCTCCCCGCGCCCGCCTACGACGACCTCTACTTCCAAGCCTCCACGCGCGGTGGCCGTGTGATGGACCACATCCTCGCCGGCAAGGCGCAGTTCAAGGCCGGCGCAAACTCTATCGGCGACGTCGCCATCATCTCCGGAGCCGTCCTTGCCTCGCACCAGAAGCGGCGCAGCAACGCGGACGAAATCGGCGCGGGCCTGCTGCTCTTCGGCCTCGCCAGCAAACTCGTTTCCGCCGCCACCACCCCGACCGCCGACACCCGTTGCTGGGAAAATCTGCCCGGCCATCTCAGCTTCGCCGCCGCCGAATTTCCGCCGGGCCAGCACACCGCCACCATCGAGTTCCTCAACGCCGCCGGCACGCCGCACCGCGTCAAGACCCCCACTTTCATCGTGCAACCCGGCCGCGACACCGTCGTCTTTCTCTCCGACCGCTGAACTATGAACTTTTGCCGCGAAAGAACGCAAAAGACGCAGAAGGGAAATCCCTCTTTGTGCTCTCTGCGCCCTTTCGCGGCTAAATCAGAAAGCAAACCAATGAAAACCATCCTCACCCTGTCACTCCTCGCGGCGACGTTCGCCCTCACCGGCTGCCAATCCGGCGGTGCTTACGAAGCCCGCAACGCCCAGCGCTACGACCTCGAAAACAAAGCGCCCTTCGCGCTCATGGATTCGATGGTGCAGCGCTCCGTGAGCAGTTCCGGCATCCAGAAGCAGACCTTGGAGGACGGCCGCCTGCGCGTCGTCGCCAACGTGCGCAACCGCGAAGCGCGCCGCATCCAGGTGCAGATTAGCTGCGTGTTCAAAGACGAGAACATGGTGGCCACCGGCGACGAAACTCCGTGGACCAACCTCATCCTCACCGAGAGCGCGCAGGAAGCCGTCGAGTTCGTCTCGATGAACAACAAGGCCAAGAACTTCACCATCCGCGTGCGCCAAGCCCATTAACCTCTGCCCGATATGAAAACCACACTCCTCCTCACCGCGCTCACCCTCCCGCTCGCTGCGTTCGGACAGGCACGCCCTCCCGCCGCGCCGCCTGCGAACGCCCCCGTGCCCGTCACCACCGCGCCTGCCGTGCCCGGCGCCACGCCCGGCAGCTACGTGTATGAGCAGAAGCCCATCACCGGCCTGCCGCAGCTCATCACGCCGCAGCAGGCGCAGACCGTGATCGAGAAGTTCAAGGCCGCCTACCCCAAGCTCGGCAGTCCGCGCATCCTCATCCACGTGAACCGCGACCTCGTGGACGAGAAGTCCGGCACGCGCCTCGCCTCCCGCAACGAGCGCACCGACACAACGCGCACGACGATTGATTCCACCATCGCTGCGCCCGCGAACGCCGCGCAGCCAATCAACACCGTGACCATCAACGCCGGCGGCGCGGTCACGCTCCCCGGAGGGACGTTGCAAGGCCAACTTCCCCAAGGCCCCGGCAAAGTCACCACCACCAACGAGCGCCAGACCCGCGACAACCGCTTCACCGACACCGCCCGCCCCGAGCCAACGCTGGCCGACAAGCAGACCGCGCGCGACGTCGAGCGCCTCTTCGGTCGCCCGCTCCGCATGGGTGGCGCGTCGCTTGCCGACCAGCGCGTCGCCACGCAACTCCTCGCCAACCGTTCGCTCGACGCGATGCTCAAGGACACCAACGGCGAGGCCGCCCGCAAGGACCGTGAGGCGCTCGCGAAGATTGCTGACGTGGCGCTCGAAGTCCTCATCTCCACCCGCCAGCTCGTCATCCGCGAAGTCTCCGGTGACAAGGTCTATCAAGTCCCCGACATCCAAGTCTCCGCCATCCGCTTGAAGGACGCCGCCATCCTCGGTCAGGCCAGCGCCTCCGACATCCTCGGTCGCGACCGCTACGCCGGCCGCATCGTCACGAACTTCGATGTCCGCGAAATCACCGAAGCCGTCGCCCTCGCGCTGATGGAGGACATGACGCTGACGGTGAAGTGAGGCAGCAGACCGCAGCTTGACAGCTCCGTCCCGTGGCCGAAGCTCCCGCCGTGTCCGCCCGTTCCATGGTTGCAATGGTCATCGCGATGTTTGCTGTCATTGGCCCGGCGTTCCCGGCGGACAAGGCCGAACCAGCCGGTCAAACAAAAGCACCCTTCCGTAGCGATCACGCCGCGCCGCTGGCACCCGAAGAGAAGCCGATGGACGGCGGCGAGAAGTTCACCAAACTACTTGTCACCTTCAACGGCATTGCCGGTGACCGTGTGCCCGGACACCTCTATTTGCCTAAGACCTCTTCCGGCCGCCGCTCTGCTGTGCTTGTGCAGCACGGCATCGGCGACAAGAAGCGCGCTACTTACATCGTCGCGACGTGCGAACGGCTCGCCGCACTCGGCGTCATCGCGCTGGCGATTGACGCGCCCAATCGCGGCGACCGCGCGGCAAAGGACCAGCCCGGCATCTCGTTCCTGAACCCCGCCAGCGTGCAAAAATGGTTCCAGCAGCACTGCGGCGATTACAGCCGCGCCCTTGACTACCTCGCCACACGCGCCGACGTAGCCCCCGAGCGCCTCGGTTACGTGGGCTTCAGTTGGGGTGCCATCACCGGCATCACCTTCGCCGCGCACGACGAGCGTGTGCGCGTGATGACCTCGATTGGCGGCGGGAGTCTGGCTGGATACCTTGCACTGCCGGCGAAGGCTGACGAGAAACCCTCCGCATCACTCGACCCGGCCGACCACATCGCCCACTACGCACCGCGCCCGCTGCTGCTCATCAACTCGACCAAGGACCAACTCGTGCTGCCCCCGCTCGCACGGGTATTGCACAAGGCAGCCGGACCTGGTTCGGAAATCAAATGGTATGAGACCGACCATTTCTTCAACGGCATTGACCGCGATGCCGTCCTGCAATCCGTGGCGGAATACATGAAGGCGAAGCTGGAGGCCACGACGGCGAAGGCCAAATGACCCAGCCGAGGCAGCTCGACATTCCAATGTCGAGCGAGTTCCCCTTTGTCCCGCCACCCGCTGCTGCTAGACTGCCCCCGTGATTCACGACACGTCACTCGACGAGTTGCTCCAAAAAGTCTGGGACGGCGGGCGCATTGACCCCGCCGAGGCCCTCCGCCTCTACGCCCTGCCGTTGGAGGAACTGGGCGCGCTGGCCGACCGCCGCCGCCAGCTCCACCGCGCCGCAGCGCACGGTGGGCGCGGCAACGAGATCGTCACCTACATCGTGGACCGCAACGTCAACTACACGAACGTCTGCAACGTCTATTGCAAGTTCTGCGCCTTCTACCGCACGGAGAAGGACGCCGACTCCTACGTCATCACCCATGACGAGATAGACCAGAAGATCGAGGAGACCATCGCGCTGGGCGGTAACCAAATCCTCATGCAGGGCGGCCACCACCCCAAGCTCACGAAGCAGTGGTATCTTGATTTGCTCACGCACATTCGCGACAAGTTCCCCGGCTTCAACGTCCACGGTTTTAGCCCCAGCGAGATGGTCGCCTTCTCCGAGTTCTTCAACGAATCCGTCGAGCAAATCCTGAAAGACTTCGTCGCCGCTGGGCTTGGCTCCGTGCCCGGTGGCGGCGGGGAAATCCTCGTGGACCGCGTGCGCAACCGCATCGCACCGCTGAAGGCGGACACCGCGCAATGGATGGGCGTGATGGACACCGCGCATCGGCTCGGCCTGGCCAGCAGCATCACGATGATGTTCGGCCACGTGGAGACGGTGGAGGAACGCATCGAGCACCTCGAAGTGGTGCGCGAACAACAAGACCGCTCGCTGACTCGAATTCGGAATTCGGAATTCGGAATTCGGAATTTCCCCGCCGTCGCCTCACCGATGGCCGACTCCATTGCCTACGCCGCCGCGCTTGAACAAGGCGCGCTGAAGGGCGGCGCCTTTACCGCCTTCATCTGCTGGACCTTTCAGCCGGAGAACGCCGTGCTGAAATCACCCACCGTCGGCGCGCACGAGTATCTCCGCACGCAGGCCCTCTCGCGCATCTACCTCGACAACGTTCCCAGCGTGCAAAGCTCCTGGGTCACGCAGGGACTGGAGATCGGCCAACTCGCCTTGCGCTTCGGCGCGAACGACCTCGGTAGCATCATGATCGAGGAGAACGTCGTGAGCGCCGCCGGCACCACCTTCCGCATGGAGGCGGCCGACATGCAACGCCTCATCACCGACCTCGGCCTCGAACCTCGCCCGCGCGACAACTGGTATCGGCTGTTGAAGTGACGCCGGTCATTTCCCCGCGCTGAAGCCGCCGTCGATGATGAACTCGGTGCCGGTCACGAAACCGGCTTCGTCGCTGGCGAGGTAGAGCGCGGCGGCGGCGATTTCCTCGGGCTTGCCCATGCGGTTCACGGCCTGCGTGGCGCACGCGTCGCGGTAGGCTTGCTCGGGGTCGGGATATTTCTTCAGCCAGCCGGTGACGAAGGGCGTCTCCACGCGGCCGGGGCAGATGGCGTTGGCGCGCACGCCGTCGAGGGCGTGGTCGAGGGCCAGGGCCTTGGTCATGCCGGCGATGGCGAACTTGGTGGTGACGTAGGCGAGTCGATCCTTCACGCCGACGACCGCGCCGATGCTCGCGATGTTCACGATGGAGCCGGATTTCCGCTCGACCATGCCGGGGAGGAAGACCTTGGTGACATTGAAGACGCCGCGCACGTTGACGGCGTAGAGGCGGTCGAGGTCCGCGCCGGTGGTGGTGAGCAGGGTGCCCACGTGGCCGATGCCGGCGTTGTTCACGAGCACGTCGAGTCGGCCGAAGCGGGCCTTCACCGCAGCGCCCACGCGTTCGCAATCAGCCTCACTGCTCACGTCGAGGGCGAGGAACTCGCCTTGGCCGCCCGCGCTCCGCAGGGCGTTCACGGTCCCCTGCCCCGCCGGCTCATCGCGGTCGGTGACGAAGACGAACGCGCCGGCCTCCGCAAAGGTTTTTGCAATGGCCGCGCCGATGCCAGACCCCGCACCAGTGACGAGGGTGATTTTATCTTTGAGCGAGAACATGGGCCGAGTCTGCCAAGGCCACCGCTGCGGGGCAACGTCGGGATGCGCGGAAGAGGGAGTGCCCATGGCGGGGACTTGCCGTCGCCGACACGTTCAGCGGACGCGGACGAAGAGCTTGCCGGGGAGTTGCCGCACCATGCGCTTCATCTCCAAGCCGAGCAGGCCCACCGAGACCACGGACGCGGGCAGGCCGCTAGCGCGGATGACTTCGTCCATGTGCGCCTCCTCGTGGGTCACGGCGGCGAGGATTTTGTTCTCGTTGTCGGACAGCGTGAGCGTCGGCAGCACGCCCGTCTCGCCGGGGGAAGGCAGCTTGTTCGATGCGGGGAACAGATACTCGAACTCGCTGAGGATGTCGTCCGCGCCTTCGCAGAGCTTCGCGCCCTTCTTGATGAGGTCGTGGCAGCCCTTGCTGCGCGGCGAGTCAATGCGGCCCGGCACGGCAAAGACCTGACGGCCGTAGTCGGTCGCAAAGTTCGCCGTGATGAGCGCGCCGCTGGAGAGGTTGGCCTCGACGACCACCGTGCCGAGCGTCATGCCCGCGACGATGCGGTTGCGGATGGGGAATGACTGCTTGTCCGCCGGGCGGTTAAATGGGAACTGCGAGACGACCGCGCCGCTCGCCGCGATGCGCTCGAACAGTTCGGCGTTCTCCGGCGGAAAGACAAAGTTGATGCCGGTGCCGAGCACCGCGACGGTGCGGCCCTTGCCCGCGAGCGCGCCTTGATGCGCGGCTGTATCAATGCCCCGCGCCCCGCCGCTGACGACGGTGACGCCGACGTAGGCGAGCTGATACGCCAGCTTGCGCGCGGTCTCGACACCGTAGCTGGTGGTTTGCCGGGAGCCGACGAGCGCGACGGAGTTCTTGTCCTGCGCAGTGAGCGTGCCCTTGATGTAGAGTGCGATGGGGGGATCGTAAATCTGCCGTAGCAGCTCGGGATACTCGGCGTCCTCCTGCGTGAGCACGTAGCAGCCATAGTCAGCGATGCGCTTCAGCTCGCCGCTAAGGTCTGTGCCGCTCTCCCAAGCGCAAATCGAGTCCGCCGTCTCCTGACCGATGCCGCGCACTTGCTGGAGCTGCTGCCTGTTGGCGCGCAAAATCGCGGGTGCGTCGCCGAAGTGATCGAGCAGTTGCCGAACGCGCACTGGCCCAACACCCTCAATTAAGTTGAGGGCGATGAACGCTTCCCGGGAGGTCATGACCATCCGATACCGAAACTGCCGTGGCGCGGCAAGCCGCGAGTAGGGAAAATTTGCTTGCCGCTGCGAAGGTGATGGCGGTTCACTGGCGGCGTCGCTGGAGAGATGGCCGAGTGGCTGAAGGCGCTGGTTTGCTAAACCGGTATACGGTCAAAAGCCGTATCGGGGGTTCGAATCCCCCTCTCTCCGCCACTTCCCTAGCCTCGCTGGTGGTTGCAGCTTGGCAGTTCCGTTGGCAATGACGTAGGCTCACAATTATGAAGACCTGCCTGATTGCTCTTTTCCTCTGCGCCGCCAGTTTGCTTCCCCAAGCCATGGCGGCGACGCCAGCGGATGTTGCTCGGAAGTCCTTTCAAGAGACCAAGATCAAGGCCGAAAAGGGAGATGCCGCAGCCCAATTC
>Ga0208960_1000563_pt1 | contig 20737 bp, 14 predicted proteins | sample GreLakmeON33MSRF_FD_187703 | JGI IMG/M metagenome (GOLD analysis project Ga0208960, IMG submission 187703) | Freshwater lentic microbial communities from great Laurentian Lakes, MI, USA - Great Lakes metaG ON33MSRF (SPAdes) | ecosystem: Environmental > Aquatic > Freshwater > Lake | place: Great...
CTTTACTCCTTGAACGCCGTTTCGAGTCAAGAGGTGAGGCGGTCACTGAATGGGAAACGGTGCGCCAACTTTCAAAAGCAATCTCGGATGATGCCCGCATTGAACGTGCGGAGCGACATCTCAAACGCTTGCGGCAAAGCGGGCCAGATATCGATTTGGCAACGCCCCCTGATTCATCACGATAAGAGACCTCGCGTGATTCTGAACGGAAATTATGAAACCCGTTGCGCTTGCGCCGATGGCCGCACGAATGAAATCAGAAGTATGCCTGGGATTCCGCTCAACATCGCGATCACCAAGAACAAGGGATAATCGAATCGCTCGGCGAGCGCGCCGCTCATGCCGCCCGCGACAGAACTTCCCGCGGCCATGATCGCCGTCAAGAGTGCGTACTGCGTGGCGGTATATCGATGATCACAAATCGCCATCAAGAACGCGACAAATCCGCTCGTCACCATTCCAATCACGATGTTTTCAACTGCGATCGCAGACATGAGCGCCCAAATCGGTGGCGCTGATGTTGGAGTCGCATGGACAGTCGCGCCAAATGCGAGCGCGAGAATCAGAAACCCACCAATGCTGATCGAATGTGCGAAACCAAAAATCCACAAGCAGCGAATCACGCCCATGCGCGCCACCATCCAACCACCTGCGCCCGCTCCAACAATTGTCATCGCGAAACCAAATGACTGCCGAACCCAACCAATCGATTCCGCTGAATATGCAAGACCCTTCATCAACAGCGGTGTCGTGATCGAGTTTGTCAATTGATCTGGCAATTTGAAGAGCAAGACAAACAATGCCAAGGCGATCATTCGCCAGCGCCACACATTCCAGAAGATTGCGATTGGTTGCACAACAGAATCTGCAAGTCCCGGTCGCACGACGCCGACAAGTTGTGGTTCACGTGCGACAAGTGTTGCGGCAAGTCCAAGCAGCATCCCTATGGAAGCTGCGGTCGATGCGATGCGCCACGAGATTGCATCAGCAGCAAGCAGAACGCCTGCGCCGAAGACCATAAACGCGATGCGATATCCCGTGACAAATGTGCTTGCGCCAGCGCCGAGTTCTGTCGGCGAAAGCGAATCCGCGCGAAACGCATCTGCAACGATGTCTTGCGTTGCAGAGAAAAATGCGGTGACGCAGAGGAGTACGAAAAATATTCGGTTATGAAAAATCGCCGCATCAATTTCGCTCGGACTCCAAACGACACCACTGACAGGGTCGGTTGCCACTGGGCCCCACAACGAAAGTGCGATCAACGCAGCGAGCGAAAGAATCTGCGACAAGATCAACCAACCCCGCCGTCGACCGAGTCGTCCAAAAATTGGCAACGACACACCATCAACGATTGGCGCCCAAAGAAACTTCAGCGCGTATGGCAACGTGCAGAATGTCAGTGCGCCAATTGCAGTCACACTCCAACCAACTGATGACGTCCACGCTTGCGCAACGCTTGTAACCATCACATTCGGAAGACCACCTGCGATGCCTAAGAACAGCAGAACAAGCATCGTCCGACTTCTATAGAGGTCAGTGAATGATTGAAAGCGCGAGCGTTCTTCAAGCCGATCCATGGCCATAGTGCAAGATTACCGACACTGCTGCGAATATCGTGGGATGGATCCGGCGAACAGAAACTTCAAAGTCAAGTTATGTCGCTAGAGAAATTGCCCTGCTGGAAAACCAATTGAAATCCTGCTTGTAGACAGCAGAAAAGAGGCTGTAAGCAACCGATCCGACCTCAGGGATCTTCATGATGTTGTGTTGCCAATCCACCAATTGACCTTCACTCGCCACAAAGACTTCGACCAGAATCTGCTCGGTCTGCGCGCAGAGAAAAATCCAGTTTGGATTCAGTGTCTCGGCAATCTCTTGTGCAATTTTTTTGAAATCTCGCTTTGCAGAAATGCGAAGTTGAGCGCACACTGGCGTTCCCAAGAAATTCGGATCGACAACGACGATGTGACGAACGAGTCCCAGATCGATAACTTCTTGAACGCGCTCAGAAATGCAGGGACCAGAGAGTCCAACTACGTCCGAAATGGCAGTGAGTGTCATACGGTAATCAGATTGGAGCGTTCGGATCAGGTTTGCCTGAAAGTGGGAGCGACGAACCGTGGCTCTCCTTTCGATCACCGGTTCATTCGTAGAATTGAGTACTTGTCGTGCTTCGCGAGGAGGAATGATGTCCAAGATTGGCGAGACATGATGAATGACAACGTCATTATGTTCAGCAATAATCTCTTCTAACTCCGCAAGCAAGAGCAGCGGCGTGGTCGCAACCAAACAAGCTATCACTTCGCTTTGGCCGGCGATCGTTGCAACGCGGTAACAACGAAGTCGCTTTGCCAACGCTTGCGCCAAGATTGTGGGAGATCCCATCGTCGAAAATCGAATCATGGCCGCCGCGTTGCATCCTGCATTTTGCAAACTAACATAACCCCGAACTCGGACAAGACCGGACTCCTCCAACTGAAAAATCCTGCGTGAGATACTTGCCTCGGAAAGTTTGGTTCGCTCTGTGAATGCTCGGCCTCCAGCGCGTCCGTCTGTGCGGAGAGTTTCGATCAACTGGAGATCGATTTCGCTGGCGACTCGAATGGGTTCTGGACGATTGGGGAATGTTGGCTTAAGCAATTGGGAACTTTCTGAAAACGCTTCATAATCTGAACACAGATCCGAAACCGAGAAATCCCCAACAAGAATCATAAGAATCCTAGCCAAACAAATGAAATAATGGAAATGGATTTTATAATTTATTCCTCTTCATAGTTGCGGGTCGACAGTGAAACTGTGTGACGGGGAGAGTTGTGCGAAATTTGCCTGCTCTCGGCGACACTCATATAAAAATTACTGCGGGTAATAAAAACCTAATCCTGAGTGCATACTCAAAGGTTCCTTCCGCTGAATCCGCTTCTCGGATGTTTTTTTGTGTCATTTCCAAAGTTCTCACAAAGAAAACTGGTGAATCAACTTGACATCCCACAATCCAACAATCTATTGTGTTTAGTAGATGTTCGGTCTTCAGCGCATTCTCATCACCGCCGTGATCGCCCTTTGGCTTCCACTGTGTTGTTGTCAAGTGATGGCGTTTGCGAACTCCGCTACTGGTGCAGGCACGGAAACTTCTTGCTGTTCGAGCGAGCGTCAACATGGTGGGAAACATGCAGAACCAAAGAGTTGCTGCGATGACGAAGAAACCCCATCACATCAGCAGGCGCCAAAGTCTTGCGTTCATTGTGCGACGAAAGCACCACCTCCAACTGCTCCATCTCTCGATTCATTTTTCATTCTAAGTGCAGTTCCATTTGCTCTCGTTCTGCCACCTTCTTTGATTGAACCATCAACACTGCATGCGACCGAAGTTGCGGGATGTTGGGATGTACCCCCACCAACGCGGCTGCCAGAAATTGCGATGAGCGCGAACGATCGTCGCTCGACTTTCAGCATCTGGATTATTTGAACTTCTGACACGACTGATCCACTTGGAACGTTTTCAAGTGGTTGTTCTGTGTCAACTTTGGAGTTCGTCAATGCACAATTCAATTCGAGTGACGGCCTTACTGGCCGCACTGCCAATTCTATTTGTCTCCGCATGCGCCGCGCCACAGATGGATCTGCCTGTTTCAATTGGTCCCGACATCGCCTCGCGTACTGGTGTGAAACCAGCGTGGAGCGGAATCGATTCCACCGACACACGAGATGGGAAATCACTTCGAGCTGCCGCCGCGGTCGCTCTGCCAAATCCGCTGAATGAAGTGGACGCGGTTGCGATCGCGCTTGATGCGAGCCCCGATATCGCACGCATGTTGGCCGAGACGGATGCCCTTCGATCTCAGGCGATTGAGAGTGCAACTCCCCTGAATCCCGTTCTCAATTTCTCGTCCGGCGTACCGCTTGATTCGTTAGGCGTAGTGCCCATCTTTGCAATGTTGATGGTGCAAATCGATGAACTTTGGAAGCAGCCCATTCGCAGTGAGGCGGCGCGCGAAAGCTATGAGGCGGTGTTGTTGTCATTGGGAGCCGAAGCCGTTGCGCTGGCGAATGAGACTCGGTCACTTTGGCATGAATTGTTTTTGCGTGAACAGGAATGCGCGCTTGCGACCAACGATATTGCTTTGACCGAACCATTGTTGGCGTGGGCACGCGACCGTGTTCAGGCGGGTGAAGGCGATGCGAATGGTGTTGCGAAGGCACAGTCAGTGTTTGCCGATGCTCTTCGCCGCGGAGCGCTGGCCACGGAGATGCGCGACTTTGCAAAATTGTCGTTGATGGCAATGCTTGGCCGCGCCGAAGCTTCCGTTGATTGGAGTGTTGGGTCGGCGGATCCAACAGCGATTCATGCGATTCATGCTGCGCTTGAGGACGAATCAAAATTTTTAGATCGACTTGCGCAATCGCGACTTGATGTGCGAGCAGCGCAGGCTCGTGAGAAAGCCGCGCAAGGCAGATTGGTGCTTGCGCAGCGAAGTCGTCTTGGACAAATTCAACTTGGCGCTGGATGGGAGCGGTCGCTTGAGAATCAGCAGGCACTTGGTGTCGCAGCAAACATCGAACTTCCGATCTTCAATATTGGATCAATGCGAATTGCCAAGGCTTCGGCGGACTATCGCGCGGCGACGATCGCCGCTGAGAAAGTGCGTCAGACAGCGATCATCGAGTTGCGCTCATCACTTGTAAAGGCAATGTCCGCGCAAAAACGCCATGACTTCAGCGAGTCAACGCAAGTCAATCCCGCAATTGAAACAGTCCAACGCATGAACAAAGCGATGCAGGCGGGCGAAATGGCCGAGCGAGATTCAATCGACGCGCAACACTCACTCACTCTCGCTCGTCTGGAACTGACGGGCCTAGAGCGTGAGCGCCGCTCATCGCGACTGGCTCTGTCCAAGGCCGCAGGCTTTCTACCAATAGAGGAATTCCCATGACACGATCACACACGGCGATACTGGCGGGCACAACGGTTCTTGCAAGCATGGTTTTTTTTATTCCTGTGTTTGCCCACGATGGTCACATCAAAGCGAGCGGCGCATCGTTTGATCCCAACGCTCCAAAAAGAGTTTCTCAGGCCACCGCAAGCGCAATCGAACTCAAGACTGCGGAAGTTGATTTCGGTGAGGTCGAGGATGTCATGCGACTGACTGGAATTGTCCAACCGCGCCCAGGCGCGCTCGTGGCAATTTCACCGATGTATCCAGGCGTCGTTCGGTCGATTGCAGTTCAGCCTGGTGACAAAGTAATCAAGGGAATGTTTGTAGCGGAGTTTGCATCGCCAGAAGTCGCCGGCCTTCAATTCGACCTGAAGCGGGCCGAGTCGCGAGTCGCATCGCTTGAACTCGAAGTTCCATCACTTCTAAGCAGTGCTGAAATTGCGGAAGCGGTTGCGCAGCGACTTGGCAGTGCAAGCGGGACAAGTGTCTCGGCAAACATAGTCGCGCAACGGCAGTCGGAAGCGCTCAAGGCTCGCTCCATCGCGGCATCGCAAGGAATCGCACTTGTACAAGCTCAAAGTGATGTCGATTCTTTGCGGCGGCGTGTTGCGACAACTCAATCAACGGGCGAAGCCGGTGACGGCATTGCCGCCAACTCGGTGAAAGATCAGAACGCTGGACCACTGGGGAAATCATTGGAGAAATCCGATCAAACAGGATTGATTCAATTCACTTCTCCAATTGAGGGAGTGGTCGTGAGCCGCTCCGCGATTCCAGGTCAAAGCGTGGCCGCTGGCGTGGCCATTGTCACAATTGGCAATTTCCAATTCGTGCAGATTGAAGGCGAAATACCTGAAGGATTACTGCATCGACTCGGGTCGGCTCAAGGCGCGAAGGTGAGAGTGCGCACCGGTTCAAGCGCGACAAGCGCAGTAGTTGCGGATGGAATCGTGCGATTCATCAGTCCAACGATCGACCTGACCAAGCGCACCGCTCATCTGATCGTCGATGTCGACAATGCATCTGGAGCGCTTCGTCCAGGACAATTCGTGGACCTCAGCGTTGTTCTGAACAGCAATGACTCCGCAGTCGTTGTTCCCGCAAGCGCCATCGTGAAAGAAGGACCGCTTCAATTTGTCTTTGTTGAAGAAGGCAAGGGCGACAATGTGTCATACAAAAAATGTGATGTCGCCACAGGTATTCGTGACGACCGCGTGGTAGAGATCAAGCAAGGATTGGTGCCCGGAGATGTCATCGTGATCAGCGGCGCATTCAGTCTTTCGCAACTGCGCGGATTCGTTTTAGAAACACCAGGAGCACCCGCGCCCGAACCCGCGAATGCCCACGGGCACACACACTGACAAAATGATCTTCACGAGATCAACAAGGAAACATACGTGCTCAACTGGATCATAAAATCATCTCTCAACAACCGCGTGCTCGTGCTGATTGCGGCGCTGTTGTTGTCCGTTTACGGCGTCTATGTCACGCTCAACACGCCAACAGATGTACTGCCTGATCTCAATCGACCAGTCGTCACAATCATGACAGAAGCCCCGGGTCTTGCTCCCGAGGAAGTCGAAGCGCAGGTCACTTACAACATTGAAACAGCAGTCAATGGTTCTCCAGGTGTCGAACGTGTCCGCAGCGTTTCATCGCTTGGTCTGTCGATTGTGTTTGTTGAATTTCAATGGGGTACGGAACTGAAGTTCAACCGGCAGGTCGTCAGTGAACGGCTCACCACAATCGCCTCGAAACTTCCTTTGGGCATCGTTCCCGTGATGACGCCGTCGACAAGCATCATGGGAGAAATTGTGCTTCTTAGTGTTTCGAGCAAAAGCCTCACGCCAATGGATGTTCGCACGGTTGCGGAGTTCACATTGCGTCCAGCGTTGCTTTCGATTCCAGGAATCGCTCAAGTAACGGCTCAGGGCGGACAGCTCAAGCAGTTCCGTGTTCAGATTAACCCCGACAAACTTCGCCTCTTTGATCTCACACTTGAAGATGTTGAGACGGCCTTGACTGCGGCCAACCAAAATACAGGCGGAGGTTTCATCATCAGCGGCGCTCAGGAGTTGGTCGTGCGCAACATTGGTCGGATCCAAACGGTGCAGGACATCGAGTCTTCTTTGTTGCAAAACAAATCTGGGGACCATGACGGACCGCCGCGTGCCATTTTGATCGGCGATGTGGCGACCGTTGTCGAGGCTGGGCCAATGATTCTGCGCGGAGATGCATCGGACAATGCCAATGCCGCGGTCATCATGGCCATTCAAAAGCAACCTGGTGCAGATACAATTTCTCTCAGCCAAGCGATCGACGCGACGATTGCGCAGTTGAAGCCCACGCTGCCGCCAGGAATCGAGATCAACGCCGATGTGTTTCGACAAGAGCACTTCATACGTGCCGCGATAACAAATGTAATTCTTGCATTGCGAGATGGCGCGTTTCTTGTGGTCATTGTCCTGATTCTTTTTCTGATGAATGTGCGGACCACAATTGTCACGCTCACGGCACTTCCACTCTCGATCATCACCACATTCTTGGTTTTCCATTGGCTGGGCTTGAGCGTAAACACGATGACGCTTGGAGGCCTCGCGGTTGCGATTGGCGAATTGGTGGATGACGCGGTTGTTGATGTCGAAAATGTCTATCGAAGGCTGGGCGAGAACCGCAGGTCCGCCAATCCGAAACCGACGCTCGAGGTTGTGTACACCGCGTCGAGTGAAATTCGAAACCCAATTATTTTGGGAACAGTCATCGTGAATCTTGTCTTTGTTCCGACCTTCTTTCTACCCGGCATCGAAGGTCGACTGTTCGCCCCACTTGCCACCGCATATATCGTCAGCATTTCCGCTTCGCTGTTGGTGGCGCTCACCACAACACCCATCCTTGCGTACTACCTGCTTCCAGGCATAAAGCGAATGACGCACGGCGAGGATGGAATGCTGTTGCGCTTCTGCAAACGAATTGCGCTGAAGGCGTACTCAATCTCAATGCCGCGCCCACTCACTGTGCTCGGCACGGTCGTCGCTCTCGTGGCGATTTCTCTTTTTATGGTGACGCGCCTTGGCTCGGAGTTTCTGCCACCATTTAATGAAGGAACGGCGGTCGTCGCCTTCTATGGCCAGCCCGGAATTTCGCTTGAGGAATCAAATCGGCTTGGTACCAAGGCGGAAGAAATTATTCTTTCAATTCCGCAGGTGAAAAGCGTTGCCCGACGAACTGGTCGTGCGGAGCAGGATGAGCACGCGTTGGGCGTGAACGCCAGCGAGATTGAAGTTGACTTCTGGACTGAGACGCAGGCGCAAGATCCAAGCAAGTACGCCACTTCAGCGGGTCGTGTGCCGCCGTCCGTGAAGGACATGGTGTCGCGCGAGGAATTATTCTTGATGATCGATGAAAAACTTTCAGTGATTCCTGGAGTTTCAGTCGGCATTGGCCAACCAATCAGCCACCGCATTGAACATCTTCTGTCAGGAGTTCGAGCTCAGGTCGCCATCAAGATTTTCGGAGATGACTTGGCAACGCTGCGCTCTCTGGCACAAGAAACGAAAGCTGCGATGAATGGTCTGTCTGGCGTGGTTGATTTGCAAATCGAGCAGCAGGTGCTTGTGCCTCAACTGCACATCGTCGTCGATCGTGCCTCGGCGGCTCGTGTTGGATTCACTCCCGCGGCGCTGACGGACGCCATGGAGACGGCCACCAAAGGCAAAGTTGTGGGGCAAGTTCTCGACGGTCTGAAAGTCTTCAACATCACACTTGTGTTTGACGATCATTATCGAACTGATCCGACTCGCTTGGAAGATGTCCGTTTGGTTTCTCCCACTGGCGCAATTGTGCTGCTTCGCGATGTCGCCAGTGTCGTTGAGTTGCTCGGCCCCAACGAAGTGCAGCGTGAATCGCTACGCCGACGCATTGTGATCTCGGCGAATGTACGTGGGCGCGATCTTGGATCGACGGTGCAAGATATTCAGAAATCAGTGGCGATGGATGTGAAACTTCCGCAGGGATACACAATCCAATACGGCGGACTCTACGAGGCGCAACAGGAGTCGACCAAGCTGCTACTCATTCTTGGCGCTGGATCGTTGATCGCAATCTTCGTTCTGCTATTCACCCACTATCGCTCAAGCATGGTCGCCGCACAAATCATGCTCAATGTTCCCTTTGCGCTCATTGGCAGCGTGGCCGCGATGGCAATCACGCGCGAGCCATTCAGCGTCGCATCGCTTGTCGGATTTATTTCGCTCACTGGTATCGCAACGCGCAATGGTGTGCTGATGATCAGTCATTACATTCACTTGATGACCCATGAAAACCAACCGTGGAGCAAAGAGCTCATCATCCGCGGCAGTCAGGAGCGCGTTGCGCCGGTGCTGATGACCGCGATCACGGCTGGGCTTGGACTTGTTCCGCTTGTGCTGAGCAAGAACGAGTCGGGCAAGGAAATTCTGTATCCAGTTGCAGTCGTCATTATTGGCGGTTTGATCACTAGCACGCTGCTGGATTTTTTCGTCACGCCGGCGACTTTCTATCGCTTCGGACGCGCGTCGGCGCAGCGGCTTGCACAAGCGCATGTTGACAAACAACTCGCAGAGATTTCACAATCGCATGTCCATTCTGAGCGAACCCAACAAATGGCGGCGCCAACCAATTCACTTTCTTCCAATGATCTTGACGCGCCTCCGGCAGAGACACGCGACGAGGATTTCAAACCAGCCTCTGCCCCAACATTGGATGAGCCTGACAACGGCCATCCCAAGGAGAATTGATATGAAAACGCAATATGCACCATCACTCTTGGCGGCCTTCGCGGCCGCGGCATTCTGGACCACTCCTGTTTTGGCCCAGCACAGTCATGACGAAGCGGCAACTCCCGCGGCAAAACACGATGACTCGCATTCGCATGGCGAGATGAAACCAGCGGACAATTTCGCCGCCGCAATTCGCGAAATTGGTGAGCGAATGATTGCACTTAAATTACTGATCGATCAGGACAAACTAGATGACGCTCATGTTCAATCCGACGAGATCGGCGCGCTTGCAAAATCACTCGGTGCCCTGTCGCTCAAACCTGGTTCAGGCGTCGACAAAGCCCAAGTAAAAAACATGAATAAGGCTGGCAAGGCGCTCGCCGAAATCTCGGATGCTCTGCATGACGCAGTTGAAAACCACGATTCGAAAAGTGCAAAGAAAGCCTTTGAGCAAATGAGTCTTCAATTCGAAGTGTTCTTGGCGCTCGCTCCTGCAAAGTTCTTCTGCCCTATGCACTGCGAAGGCGCCAAGACATATGACAAACCAGGGGAGTGTCCAGTCTGCCACATGGCGCTTAAGAAGCAGACAAGCGAGAAGTTCAGCGTTGATGTGAAACCAATCGGCGGGAAAATCGAAGCGGGCACGCCGGCAAATTTTCTCTTCACGCTCAAGGATCCGACTGGCTTGCCCGTCAAGTCCGTCGAGATTGTCCATGAAAAGCCGCTGCACTTGTTGATGGTCAGCAAGGATCTCTCTTGGTACGCGCACGAGCATCCGGTGCTTCAGCCCGACGGAACATTCACATTTACTTTTACATTTCCTGCGGGCGGCGAGTACACGCTCTTCAATGACTTCACCCCAAAGAATGTTGGCATGCAAGTGGTGCCGGTGACGATCACGGTCGAGGGCGCGAGTAAACCCATGATGCCGCTGATAGTTGATAGTGACAAACAGAAATCAGTTGATGGGTACTCCGTGTCACTGGACACAGGCGGTCCGATCAAGACCGGTGTTGCAACCCACATGGCGTACACCATCACCAAGGATGGCAAGCCTGTCGACAACTTGCAGCCATACCTCGGCGCGATGGGACACTTGGTCACCATGAGCCAGGACATGAAGGAGTTTGTGCATAGCCATCCGCATGAGGGCGGCGAGCATGGTGACGAGCATGGTGGCGCGGCTACAAAATCCAATGGACCGCGCGTGGACTTTGAGACTCACTTCAAAACTGGTGGCGTCTATAAGGGCTGGGCGCAGTTCAATGTAGGAACCAAAGAGAGCGAGAAGATAATCACCGTGCCGTTCACGCTGAAAGTGGCAAACGGTAATAATGAAGAACATGCGAACGATCACGCCAAGACGCAACAGGTCGAAGTCGTTGACAATCACAATGAAGAAATGCCGGCAGGCGTAGGCGCAGACGAGGAATCGCAGTTGTATCTGGTGCCTAGTGGTATTTATACGCAGGCCGATATCGACGCAAACGGCGGAATCACCGCCAATGCGAGATACAAGGGCAAAATGGCGAAGCATGATGCCAAGCCCAAGAGTGGAGACTTGACCTGTCCAATCACGATGACCAAGGCCAACCCAAATTTTACGTGGATTGTCGCGGGCAAGACATATGCGTTCTGCTGTCCGCCGTGCATTGATGAGTTCGTCCAAATGGCTAAGACGAATCCGAGTGCAATCAAAAACCCAGAAGAATATCGCAAGTAATAAAGAGTGAATCAAAGCCGCGAAGGAACTGCCATGACGCCCAACATAAAAAACGTTTTTAATATCTTTGGGTGCACCATGCATGGCCAGAGCCTTCATGGGTTTGATACATGCCGCATGTTTGTGATGTCGGCAACGCCGTGCGCCATTATTGCTTTCACAGTGGTATTTGTTGGCGGTTGCGCCACAAATACATTTGAACAACCCGCTTCGCTTGGTGCGGACTTGCAAAGTCGCGCGGGAGTGGCGCCAAGTTGGACGCAAGCCGACGCCAAGGTCATTGATGCGCAGACATTGCACGCCGCCGCCGCGGTTGCACTGCCAAATCCGCTGAATGAATTGGACGCGGTTGCGATTGCGCTTGATGCGAGTCCCGGGATTGCGAAAATGATTTCGCAAACGAATGCACTACGCGCAGAGGCGATTGATATCTCAACGCCGGCGAATCCTGTTTTGAACTTCACTTCCGGCGTGCCGCTTGATTCCATGAGCGTGGTTCCCATTTTCGCCATGCTGATGTTTCAGATTGACGAACTATGGACGCAACCACTTCGCAGCGAGACTGCGCGGCAGACTTATCAATCTGCACTTTTGTCCCTTGGCGCGAGTGCGATTGCGCTTGCGGTTGAAACGCGTGTGGCGTGGCATGAGGTTGCGATGCGAAGCGAGGAGCGTGAATTGGCTCAGAACGATTTGCGAATCACTGAGCATTTATTGACGATCGCGCGCGAGCGATTTGCTGTTGGAGAATCAACCGGCGACGCCGTTGCAAAGTCACAGGCGGAGATGAAGGATGCGCACCATCGGCTATCGCAGGCCAGTCAAATGCTTTCTGCGGCGCAGTTGTCGCTGATGGCGCTACTAGGTCGTGCGGAGGCCTCGTCTGATTGGTCTACAGGTGCACCCGATTCATCTTCGGTCTTCGCTATTCATGCGCCTATTGCGGACGAACAGAAATTGCTTGTTGCAATGGTGGACAGTCGACTTGATGTGCGAGCGGCGCAAGCACAGGCGAACGCAGCGAAGAGCAAAGTTGAATTAGCCCGAAGAAGTCGCTCCAACAAACTTGATGTGGGCGGCGGCTTCGATCAAGATATGGAAGGCGAACAATCCGCTGCATTCAGCGCCAATGTGGAGCTGCCTATTTTCAACAACGGGTCAGCGCGTATTGACAAGGCAGAGGCAGAATTGCAAACCGCAAACATAGAGGCGGAGCGCGTCCGGCAAACTGCGATCATTGAGTTGCGCCGTGCAATGGCGCAAGCGCTCGCATCGCAAGAGAAGCGTGATGTGAGTGCAGAGAGTTTGCTCGCACCAAGCGCAGAAACATTCAAGCGTGCGCAGATCTCTGCAGATATTGGAGAGGGATCACGCCGCGATGCAATCGACGCCCAGCATGCGCTGAATCTTGCGAAGCTGGAAATGAATGACCTAGAACGTCAACGCCGCGGCGCCCGACTTGCGCTTGCGAAAGCCGCAGGATTTCTTCCAGCGGAGGCGCTGCCATGACGACGAACATTCCCCTGCCAAGTGCGCGTATCGGCACGCGCGTCATTCTTCCTGCAATCATCATCGGCAGCGCGCTTGCGATTCTTGCGTGGTCGAGTTGGCGCGCTTGGGCTCCGCTGACTGTGGTGCATGCGATACCTGTCATTGTGCGCACGACGGCGGTTGCGCAAGTAGCCAAACAAGATTCTGCGAACAGTCAAGCCAACGTTTCTATGAAGACCTCTGCACGCGGACCAGTTGTGCAAGCGCCAGGATGGATCGAGCCATCTCCATTTCCTATCAGTGCATCGGCGTTGACTTCGGGTGTAGTTCGAGAAATTCTTGTTTTAGAAGGCGATCATGTGACCGAAGGCCAAGTGGTCGCTCGCCTGATCGATGACCAAGCAAAACTTGAAATGCGTCGCGCAAGCGCGGAGGTTGATATCAAAGAGGCGGATGTTTCTGTGATGCGCGATGAACTGACGCGCAAATCCAAACTGGTCGCTGGAGGTGGTGTGGGCGAAGGAGAAGTCGCACGACTTGCGATACGTATTCGCGGTGCAGAAGCTGCGCTTGAACAAGTGAGCGCGATACGCGATCAAGTTGCACTTGCACTCGCTCGCACCGAAGTGAGAGCTCCAGTAGCGGGAGTTGTCATGGCGCGACTCGCTGCGCCCGGATCATTTGTTGGTATGGACGCAGCGACCGCGCCAGTCGTGCAGTTGTTCGATCCAAAGAGTTTGCAAGTGAGAACCGATGTTCCTCTGGCAGATGCTGGCCGACTTGCGATCGGACAATCTGCTGAAATTCAGGTCGATTCGTTGCCAGGCGTCATCATTCGCGGGCGAGTGTTGCGGCTAGTGCAGCAAGCGGATATCGCCAAGAACACGCTGCAAGTGAAAGTACGTATTGATGATCCACCAACGGGGCTTGTGCCAGATATGTTGGCGCGAGTCAAGATTCAAACAGATGCGATGAATCCAAGCGGCGGAAATGCTACTGCAGGTGCAATCAATAATGCCTCACGCGCAGAAATTGCAGCGCCATCGAACGCTCTCAGTCACACTGTGGCAAGTGCTGACGGAAATCGCACTGGACAGGTGCGAGTTGTAGTTGATATGCGAGATCAAGTTGGGAAAATTGAAATGCGACTTGTCACATGCGCTGCCGAGGCGGGCGCCGATGGATGGACTGCCGTGTATGACGGACTGCGTCCTGGAGATGTTGTCGTGCTCGATGATTCGCCGATGACGACTGCAGGCGAAATGGTCCGTGTCAGCGATGCGCCGATGACCGCAGCACCAAATAGGGAACATGATGCACACAAATGAACCAATCATTTCTTGCACTGCTCTTGAAAAGCATTATGCGCGCGGCGGCGAAACTGTGCGCGTACTCGAATCGATCGATCTCTCTCTTGCACGCGGTGCGTTCGTTGCATTGATGGGGCCATCGGGCTCTGGCAAGACCACGCTCTTGAATCTCTTTGCAGGAATCGATCGTCCAACTGCGGGTTCGTTGATTGTTGACGGGCAAGATATCGCTCGACTTTCGCGCGCCGCGCTTGCAGAGTGGCGCGCGCGAAGCGTTGGATATGTTTTTCAGTTGTACCACCTCGTTCCTGTCTTGACGGCATATGAGAATGTCGAACTGCCGCTCTATCTGCATGCACTCACTCGGCGTGAACGACATCAACGTGTCTCGGAAGCGCTCGATTCTGTTGGCATTTCAGATCGTCACGCGCACTATCCCCGACAACTTTCGGGCGGACAAGAACAACGCGTTGCGATTGCACGTGCGATTGTCACGCGCCCTGCTCTCTTGCTCGCAGATGAACCAACTGGAGATCTCGACCGAGTTGCGGCTTCTGGAATTATGGAATTGCTGACGCGACTTCACAAAGAACGTGGGCAGACAATTGTGATGGTCACGCATGATCCAGCAACCGCGGCGTTTGCGCAGCGCAATGTGCATCTTGATAAAGGCCAGCTCGTCGAGAGCGTGGCGGTCCGATCATGAATCTGCTGACTTCAATGCGTGGAGTTGTGGCGCTCGCTTGGCGCGGGCTCTTGCGAAGACCGACACGGAGCGCGCTCGTGATTGCTGGCGTTGCCGTCGCGGTTTTTCTTTTCTGCACAGTCGATGCGACCCGTAAAGGTGTCGAGCGTGCGACCAAACGCGCAGCACAAGACACCGCCCTTGTGGTCTATAGACAGAATCGTTTCTGCCCATTTACGAGCCAACTTCCGCAGTATTACGAGAATGAAATTCGTAAAGTGCCCGGGGTCGACACGGTCACACCTGTCAAGATCGTGGTGTCGAATTGCCGTGCGTCGCTGGATGTCGTGACATTTCGTGGAGTGCCTCCAGAAACATTTGCACGCGATCAAGCTGGGCGAGTCGATCCAGCTTCGATGCGGGCGTGGCTGAGTCGTGGAGATGCGGCACTGATCGGACGTGAACTTGCACAGAGGCGTCGCTTGAAAGCGGGCGATCGTTTCACTGCGGCAGGCGTCGATGCGTATGTCGCTGGAATCATTGAGAGCGACGAACCACAAGATCAAAGCAGCGCATTCGTACATCTACCCTTTTTGCAAGAGCAAGCCAAGCGCGGCGGCAGCGGTACAATCGTCACTCAGTTTGATGTGCGCGTGAAAGATCCGACTCAACTTGATGCGATCGCAATCGCGATCGACGAACGATTTGCCAAAGATCAAGCACCAACTTCCACGCGAGCCGAGACCGCGCACGTCGCTCGGGCAGCGACGGATGTCATCGCACTGGTTGGATTTGCGCAATTGCTTGGACTCGCTGGGCTTGCCGCAGTCTTTGCGCTTGTTGCCAATGCGATCATCCTTTCGATGCGCAGTCGTGAAAAAGAGGTCAGCATTCTGCAAACACTTGGATTCCGCGGAGTGCATCTCGCTGCACTCGTGATTACCGAAGCACTCTTGCTTGGAGGGGTCGGCGGAACAATAGGTGCGGGTCTTTCATATGCGACTGTTTCATTGGCGCGAACGGCTTTAACCATGGAAGGCGTTTCAATTGCGGTCTCGCCATCGATCCAGATCGCCTTCGTAGGAATTGCGATTGCAATCGGATTGAGTCTTGCTGCAGGAATTGTTCCTGCGATCATCGCGTCGCGACAATCAATCGTTTCAGGATTCCGATCATGAAACGACTTCCACTCCATTATGCCGCACGCAATATCGGTCGCAGTCCGCTGCGTTTGATACTGACCGCTGGCGGTGGTGCTCTGGTTGTCTTTCTTGTTGTCAGCGCCATGGCAAGCGTTCGCGCGCTTGATCGCGGTGTTCGTGCAAGTGGCACACCTGGAAATGTGATGCTGCTTGGTGCAGGTAGTGAAGAAAGTGTTGAACGCAGCGAGATTCCCGCTTCTGCGCCTGGCGTACTTTCTGCAAGTATTCAGGGCATTCGTACGCTTGGTGGTGCTCAGTTTGTCTCGCCAGAATTGCACGTGCCGCTGCCACTGCGACGGGCGGATGAGCCCGCACCTGTCGGCAATGCGCGAGACCTTGCGCTCGTCCGGGGTGTTGAGCCGAGCGCATTTCTTGTACATCCCCAGGCTCGACTTGCAGTTGGTCGATTGCCGCAAGGCGGTCGTGATGAAGCTCTTGTCGGACGATCGCTCGCTGCGCGACTGCGAATCGATAATCGCGATATCACCGCGGATGATTCTCTCCTGCCGACAATCTTGATCGACGAGAGGCCTCACCGTGTGACTGGGATCATCGACGCGCCCGGTGTTGCGATTGATGGTGAAGCATGGATGCCGATTACAGATCTTTTAGTGCTGACAAAGCGACAAACGATTTCTGTTGCAGTCATCTCACTTGATGGCGCGGATATCAGCGATCTGGAAGTTTTTGCGGCACGAAGATCGGATTTGGAAATCGCAGCGATCGATGAAATGTCTTATTACGCACAACTCGCAAAGTTTTTTCGTCCGGTCCAAGTGCTCATCGGTGTCAGCGCAATTGTTGTCGCACTGGGAGCAATGCTTGGTGGACTGAATGCGCTCGATGCAGCCTTCGCTTCTCGATCTCGAGAGATCGCAATGTTGCAAGTTCTTGGATTTTCTCGTGGAGCAGTGATTTTCAGCCTTGTTCAAGAATCGATATTGACCGTTGCAGCTGGAGCGTTGCCTGCACTGGTCGTTGCGAGTTTCTTGCTCGACGGCGCAGGCGTTCGATTTTCAATGGGAGTCTTTTCGCTTTCAGTCGATGCGACTTGTGTTGCAAGCGGGCTTGGTGCAGGACTCTTGCTTGGAATCGTTGGCAGTCTGCCACCAACGATTCGTTGTTTACGCACTTCAATTCCAACGGCACTCAAATCCGATCTTGTTTGACACATACGAAATGACTCACTTGTAAACTCAAAGGAAAACTATGCAACACTTTTCATCCAAACACATTGTGGCACTCGTCGCCATCACATTTTTTTCTTTTACTGTCGCCTGCGATAAGCCTGCGCCAACTGCAGCGAATCCTGTTGCACAGAGTGCTGGGTCGATTGCTCTTCCCGCAAACTTGCTCGTCACTGAACAACCTGCAGGCGCGATTGGTGTGATTGAAGCACGAACAGCTGCGAAAACTGGCGACCGCGTTGCTGTGATCGGTCGTATCGGCGGATCTCGTGCTCCATTTGTCAGCAGTCGCGCAATTTTTACAATCGTCGATCAGTCGATGAAGTCTTGCCTTGAAACCGATGAAGAAGAACATTGCCCACGTCCATGGGATTATTGCTGTGAAGACAAGAAAGAGCTTGCGAAATCAATTGCTTCGATCGAAATCAGCGACGCAAATGGCAAACCGCTCGCGCTCGCTCTCGAATCAGAAGGAACATTCAAGCCTCTCATGTTGATTGCTGTTGAAGGAACACTTCAATCGACTGAAGGTGGGTCGTTCGTCGTGCGCGCGGAGCATGTCTATAAAATTCCAAATGATCCACCTGCATCGAAGATGAAGTGAGTATTGCAGCGTTTGCGCTTGTGTGAACGATGCTATTCGCCGTGATTCTTTGTCAACAACCGTCGATGCTGATCCACATATCCGCAGCGCATATAGAGCGCCGATGCGCGTTCATTGGATGCTTCTGCTTCAAGTCTGAGAGTCGTCACGCCGATCGATGCGCACCACACTTCGATTTCGGCCAACACAGTCGCTCCAACTCCAGCGCTGCGTAATGAAGAGTCGATGAACAACTCGTCAATAAATGCGACTCGGCCATTGCGTTCAAGGGAAAATGAAAACGCGACGATCGTATATCCGACTGCTACCCCCGCTTGCGTGATGAGCCACAGTCGACCAAGAGATTCGTCTGCCATAAATTCAGCAAGCAATGCACGCTTGCGATTCTGTTCGAATGGATATTGAAAATGCTCATAAAACTGACGGACAAATTGCATGGCCACATCGAGATTCGACTCATCGACCGCAGTAAGGCGTATTGAAGATGTCTGGGAGGAATGATCCATGATTGCGCCAATTTGAGAGAAGCGCCAATCATAGATGCTTCTTCCCTTTATATTGCAGGGATGAAGAGTACGAAGCGGCAGGCAACTCGAACGATTTCCGTGCATAAGTTTGGCGGAGCTGCGCTTGCCAATGCACAAGCAATCGAGAGCGTCGTCGCACTTCTTGCGCGCACGAATGGAATGCGCGTGATTGTGACCTCTGCGCTTGCGGGAGTCACAGATGTTCTGCTTTCGGTTGCTCGTGCCGCTTCCACTGGAGATCTTGCGCTTGCCCAAGCAGATGCGCGCTTGCTTCATGAAAGACACTTGCGGGTGATCGAGTTGATTGATGCCAGCGATGCGCCACTGCGACAATATATAGACGCATCTTTTGCGCAGCTTGCTGAACTGCTTGTTGCTGTCGATCAAGAACAAACATTGTCGGCACGAATGAGCGATGCGATCATCTCGCGTGGCGAACGCATCGCCGCACAAATTGTTGCATGCGCTCTGCGCGTTTCAGGTGGCTCTGCGACCGTCGTCGATGCTGCAGATTTTCTGCAAACAGATGGACGTTTCAGCGATGCTGCGCCAGATCTCGCGCGGACCGAAATTGGAGCATTGCCGCTCTTCTTGCCAATCTTTGCACGAGGAGAAGTTGCCGTAGTTCCTGGATTCATCGGCGCCGGCAAAGAAAATTCTGTAGTGACACTTGGCCGCGGAGGTTCTGATTTGACCGCAACGGTCATTGCTCGAGTCCTTGCTGCAAACGAAGTGACACTTTGGAAAGATGTCCGCGGATTTCTGACAGCAGATCCGCGCATTGTTCCTGAAGCGCGCATCGTTCCTCAACTTGATCCACGCGAAGCTTCAGAACTGGCTTATTACGGCGCAAAGGTTCTTCATCCGCGCGCGCTGATTCCGTTGACGCTTGGAACCACACTTCGCATTCGTCCATTCGCAGATCCCGATGCTGACGGAACTGAAATTGCCCACGGTCGATCTGTTGCGGGATCTCCTGTGCGTGCACTTTCTGCGATGACTTCGCAAGCACTCGTGACAGTGGCCGGCAACGGAATGTTGGGCGTACCTGGCATCGCTGCTCGAACATTCGGCGCGCTTGCCAGTGGCGGCATATCAGTTTCGCTGATTTCGCAGGCGTCTTCTGAGCATTCGATTTGCTTCACAGTTCCAGAACATGCAGCCGCTGCTGCAGAAACACAATTGCGGGCTGCTTTTGCTGATGAACTGCAACGAGGCGAAATTGACTCGGTCGAAGTCTTGATGGGAGTCGCGACAGTCGCAGTGGTCGGAGTCGGCATGGCACGCACACCAGGAACCGCCGCTCGAGTCTTGGGATCAATTGCAGATGCGCAAGTCAATGTGATCGCAATCGCACAGGGTTCATCTGAACGGAACATTTCATTTGTGGTGAACACCGAGAGTGTCCCAAGCGCACTGCGCGCAATTCATGCGACATTCAGGCTGGATAAAGTTGGTGGAGGTCGCACGGTTCGTCGCCACGGAGCCGATGTGATCTTGATGGGTTGCGGTCGCATTGGACGAGAGCTGCTCGATCAAATTGAATCGTTACCACTTCGAGAGAGATCCATTTTGCGCATCGTCGCGGTCATCGATACAACAGGATTTATTTTTCAGTCGCGTGGATTCTCTGCAAATCGCCTGAAAGCGATTGCTGCGGCCAAGAAGCGCGGAGGATCACTGAAGGAAATATCCGGCGCGCATATTGGAACGCCACTCGACGCAGTTCGACATCTTGCCTCTTATGCGTTGACACGACCTGTTCTTGTCGATGTCTCAAGCGGCGATACACGCGAACCTCTGCTGAGCGCAATCGCCAATGGAATCGACTTGGTGATTGCGAATAAAATTCCACTTGCGCTCGACAATGCTTCTGCTCGTGCAATTCTTCGAGATGCACGAACGAATGGTCGTCAGGTTCTTCACGAAGCAACTGTTGGCGCAGGACTGCCGATCATTGATACGGCCGAAAAATTGATCGCCTCTGGCGATCGCATCTTGAGCATCTTGGCGTGTCCTTCGGGAACGATGGGATATCTCTTCAGCGAACTCGGACGAGGGCGGAAGTTTTCTGACGCATTGCGCGGAGCCATGAAACTGGGATACACCGAACCAGACCCGCGCGAAGATCTTTCGGGATGCGATGTCGCACGCAAAGCGATCATCTTAGGTCGCATGCTTGGATATCAAGGAGAACTAGCGAATGTTGCCGTCGAATCGCTTGTGCCATCTGCACTGCGCGAAGTATCGCTCAAAGATTTCATGACTCAACTCCGTACGCTTGATGATGCATGGACCCAGCGCGTCGAAGTGGCGA
>Ga0208960_1000566_pt1 | contig 20714 bp, 16 predicted proteins | sample GreLakmeON33MSRF_FD_187703 | JGI IMG/M metagenome (GOLD analysis project Ga0208960, IMG submission 187703) | Freshwater lentic microbial communities from great Laurentian Lakes, MI, USA - Great Lakes metaG ON33MSRF (SPAdes) | ecosystem: Environmental > Aquatic > Freshwater > Lake | place: Great...
GGGCTTGTGATTGCGATGAGATGTCATTCGACAAGGCTAGAGCCCAAATCGTGCTGAAGTTATGAACGATCGAAGAATGTTTGTAGCCCTTGAGCCATTTGACGGCGATACGGCGCACCAGACGGCAACATGTCAACCATAGTGATCGAGGTATGTACGTGTCCTCGCGCTTGCACATGATCAACTTGCACACCTGCAGCACGAAGTGCCTGAGCATACGCATCACCTTCGTCGCGAAGTGGGTCAAACTGACATGTCACCACCATTGCAGGTGGTAGACCACTCAAACTCTTAGCCAGCAGCGGCGATGCCTGCGGATTTTTTCGATCACTCTCATCGGCATAGTGATTCCAGAACCACTCCATCAACGACTTCGTGAGAAGATACCCATCACTATTGTCGATATAGGACTGATGTTGGCGTGAACCATCTGTCACGGGGCACAACAGCAACTGTCCACTGAGTGCAGGTCCTCCGTTGTCGCGTGACATTTGCGCCACAACTGCAGCAACGTTGCCGCCAGCGCTCCAGCCACCAACAGCGAGTTTTCCGGGGATACCACCAAGCGATGCAACATTTTCGTGCACCCACTTAAGCGCAGCAAAACCATCTTGTGCAGCGGCCGGAAAACGTGCTTCTGGTGCATGTCGATAATTCACCGACACAATCAGCGTGTTTGATTGCACGCACAAATCACGACACAACGGATCATCGGCAACTTGACTTCCGCATACCCAACCGCCACCATGGAAATACACCATCACCGGATGCGGGCCGACCGTTGCTGGGCGATACAGGCGATACTCCAGATCGCCAGCAGCACCGGGCAGTGTGGCATCAACGATCTCTCCCACCTCTGGCCCTGGTGGACGCACTGCAGACGAAGCATCAAAAAATGCTCGTGCATCTGCAGCGCTCATTGATTCCATCGCAGGCAGATCTAGCGTGCCCATCATCTCGAGCACCATGTCGATGTCAGGTTGCACTTGTCGCACGAGACCGTCGTTGCACTGCTTTTTGCCGACGCCATTAAGTTCGAAACCAAGATACCCACGATTCACCGACTCGTCACAGGCCTGGCGATAACGCCCTACGCCCCCGATATAAGGAAACATCACTCTGGGTTTTCCTGGCACGTTGGCGCCCATGTACCACGAATTGGCATCCTGAAAGATCGTGATGTCTGCGCAGTCGGTGCAGTGAACACGCCATCCATCTTCTGCAAGTGGAGTTGGTTCAATCGTGTCAAAACCTTGTTCGCGCATCGCTACAAGCGTGTCGCGGATCCACTCGACGTGCTGCTCAATCGAAACCATCATGTTGGATAACACCGATGGACTTCCGGGGCCAGTGATCATAAAGAGATTCGGAAAACCAACCGATGTGAGACCCAAATATGTCAACGGACCAGCTTCCCATTTCTTTTTCAATGTCACGCCATCTTTGCCTGTGATATTGACACCAACGATTGCGCCGGTCATTGCATCAAAACCAGTCGCATACACAATGGCATCAAACTCTTTTGATTCAGCACCAAAATCAACGCCTGTCTCAGTAATGGTGTGAATCGGATCGGCACCCAGATCCACTAGACGAACATGGGGCTTGTTAAACGTCTCAAAATATCCGGTGTCCATGCATGGACGCTTTGTTCCGTATCCGTGTTTGTATGGACTCAACAGTTCTGCAACCTTTGGATCTTTTACTGCTGAGCGCACTTTGCTGCGCATGAACTCACCAATTACTTCGTTGGCCTGACGATTTATTCCAGAGTCAGTAAACGTGTTACCAATTGACAACAACTCGCCCTTTCGTCGCGACTCTTCTAACATCTCAAACGCAACTTCTTTGGGCACTGAAAGCGCTGACACCGTGGACATCTCTAGTGGTACGCCGGTTCCGGACAACCGCGCTTCTTGCACATAGGCTGCGCGGTCGGCGTTGAGTCGATCAACGCGATCCTGCGGAGGTGGTCCGTTGTACGCTGGCATCGAAAAGTTTGGCGTGCGCTGAAACACGACAAGTTCTTTTGCTTGCTCAGCAATAATCGGAATTGATTGAATTCCTGAAGAGCCCGTTCCGATCACGGCAACGCGCTTGCCCGTAAAATCGACGCCTTCGTGGGGCCAACGTCCGGTCACATAAACGTCTCCACTAAAACGATCTGTTCCTTTGATATCAGGATCTTTTGGAACAGACAAACACCCGGTCGCCATCACATAGTGACGGCACACGATTGTTTCGCCTGTTGATGTGCGAATACTCCATTTTTTTGCCGTGTCGTCCCATGTTGCTTCGTCAGCGCGTACGTTGAAGTCAATTCCGGAATACAGATCGTGTTTTTTTGCGACAAGTTGCGCGTAACGAAGAATTTCTGGTTGTGCTGCGTGCTTCTCGGACCATGTCCACTGCGTATGCAGTTCTGGATCCCATGTGTACTGATAATCGGTTGTAGCAATATCGCAACGCGCACCCGGATATCTGTTCCAGTACCATGTCCCGCCCACATCGTCTCCGGCCTCCAAGACGCGTGAACTGAACCCCATCTCGCGCAACTCATGCAACAGATACATGCCAGCGAATCCGGCACCCACTACGACTACATCAACATCCGACTTTGGCATCGCCCCGCTCCCCAATCCTTCGGTTATTTCTTTTTATCCTGTTCTCCCAGTATCTCAGGTCTACCCAGAATCTGCCATGTCGGATCACGCCATCATGCCCAACCGAGTGGCTATGTGGCGCATTTCCCGACTCGTCGACGTCAAAGACCCTCAGTCAAGATGTGGCATGACCTCCGCCCGACACATTGTCTTGGTTCACGGGGCATGGCACGGGGCATGGTGTTTTGCATCGCTACAAGGCGAACTCGACCAACGCGGAGTGTCAAGTACCGCTATTGACTTGCCGGGCCACGGCTCATCCACTGCGCCACTCACAGATTTATACGGTGATGCACAGTGCGTAGTTGACGCTCTTGATGTCTTGCGCTCTCGCGGCATAGATCAAGTAGTGCTAGTTGGTCATAGTTATGGTGGTGCCGTCATTGCTCAGGCTGTCGTGCATGACTCCTTGGTTTCCCACTTGGTCTACATCGCCGCATTCGTTCCACAAACTGGACAAAGCGTCATGTCTCAGATGACTCTTGACACCAACAAGACAGCACTTGGCGCGGCTATTACTCCGACTGACGACGGAAATCTTGTCATCACGCCAGAACTCGCCAAAGATGCTTTCTATGGTTGCTGCACCGACGAAGTCGCTGATGCAGCAATTGCTCGTCTGTCTCCACAACCAAATAAGAATTTCTTTCAAGAAGTTATTGGTGTTCGTCGGTCCCAAATCCCGTCAATATATGTGATGTGTCTGCGCGACAACGCCGTTCATCCTGAACTTCAAAAGGTGTTATCGGCCAATTGTGACTCAGTTATCGTGCTCGACACTGATCACTCACCGTTTGTCTCAATGGTTTCTCGTACTGCTGATATTTTAGAATCTCTCGCTCGCGACGAATCAACAACGCCTATGGCGTAACCTCCTATATATGTCACAGTTGCGCGTCGGGGTCATCGGAACCGGGATGATGGGTTGCGAGCACCTTCGCAACCTCATCGGAATCCCTGAAGTCACAATTACGGCAATCAGTGACATACATGAGCAACAACGCGAGTGGGCCAAGCACACGCTCAAAGACTCTGTCTCGCCCATTGCGACGTTCGCTGACCACCAAGATTTACTCAACAGTGGACTTATTGATGCCGTCCTTGTGGCGACTCCAAACTTCACACATAAAGCACTACTCGATGACATTTTTGAGACCGATATTCCGGTGATGGTAGAAAAACCAATGTGCACCACAGTGGCTGACTGCATCTCGATAGTTCACGCCCAAGAAAAACGCTCTGCCATCACATGGGTTGGGCTTGAATATCGTTATATGGCTCCAGTTGCGGGCTTATTACGCCAACTCCACAGTGGAGCAGTTGGCAATCTAAAAATGATGTCCATCCGTGAGCACCGATTCCCTTTTCTCGTCAAAGTTGATAATTGGAATCGCTTTTCACAAAACACGGGAGGCACACTCATTGAAAAATGCTGCCATTTTTTTGACTTGATGAATCTCGCAGTTGGCTCCCGTCCCGTGCGTGTGTTGGCAAGCGGTGGTCAAGACGTAAACCACCTTGACGAGATCTACGACGCAGGACCGAGCGACATTCTTGACAACGCCTACGTCATTACCGAATATGCCAACGGAGTGCGAACCATGCTTGATCTGTCGATGTTCGCAGAAGGTGGGCAGCATGAACAAGAAATCACTGTCGTCGGGGATACCGGAAAAATCGAAGCTTTCATTCCCGGAAACGGCAAAATTTTTCTTGGCCAAAGGGCCTCACGTTCTGTCCACGAAATTGAAGTTCCCGTCGACCCTGATGTGACGCATATGGGTTTTCACTTCGGAGCAAGCTACATCGAATGCAAACGTTTCGTGGATGCAGTCTTGAGCAACAAAGCGCCAGAAGTTACTGTGGCGGATGGTCTGTGGTCTGTCGTGATTGGGGCCGCTGCACACAAATCAATTGATGAGCGGCGCCCTGTCCTGATATCTGAATACGATCTCTAATCATTCTGGGCGACTGCGACCTTGACTGCACCCCGTCTCAACAAAACGCGGACAATCTCAGACTCCCAGGAGAAATCTGTTAGTTTTCAGACATGAGACAACTTGAGCGATACGTTGCACCTTTAGCCACTGCCATTATTGTGCTCACGGTTTTTATAGCGAGCCTATCGCGTTTGTAACTCGAGAATTCTTCGAGTCTGAATTACTTGGTATCTGGCAAGTTATCGATTCCGTTACCGATCGCCATAAATGTTGGAGCCCAAAGGCCAACAAAAATGCCAAATCGTTCACCGGCAGCGCCTGCTTCACCCGCATCTGTTCCACCCTGAGTGAACCAGACGACGATGCTCATAATTACTGATAAAAAGCCGAGTGCATACGAGAGATTGGCGCTGTACCCGAGTGACTTAAGTTTGCGTAGCATGATTTCCTTTCGTTGATCGAAACTGTTGATTCGACTTTCCCACAATAACAGCCCTCCCCAGATGCATCATGTCATACTCCAAAATTACAAATCGCCACGCTCTAGTCGTGTGATAATTGTTACAGCCGTAGCGCGAACCTCTTCGCGGTCGGCTAATTGTTGTGCTGCACGTACCTGGCGGGCCACACGTGGGTTTTTCACAAATCGTTGCTCGTGGCGAAGGAAAAAGTCCCAATACAGAACTGTGAACGGGCATGCGTTCTCACCGACCCGCTTCTTGCGGTCATAGGCACAACCCTTGCAATGGTCACTCATCCGATCGATGTAGGCCCCACCGCTCGCATAGGGCTTCGTCGCCAACAAGCCACCGTCGGCGTACTGAGACATACCCACCACGTTGGGCACCATCACCCACTCTGCTGCGTCTACGAAACTGTTCCACATCCATTGCGTCAATTGCTGCGGATTGATTCCTGCGATCAGGGCAAAATTGCCAAGGATCATGAGCCGCTCAATGTGATGGGCATATGACCGTTGATAGACGCCATCCAATACGGACTTCATACAGTTCATTGAAGTCGCATCACGTTTCGTGAATAGTTTGGGCAAGTCGCGGGATGCATTGAGCGAGTTCAACTCTGCATAGTCAGGCATCCACTGCCAATAACAATTCCAGATATATTCACGCCAGCCAATGATTTGGCGGATAAAACCTTCTGCACTATTGATTGGCACTCTTCCTGACTCGAATTCTTTGACTGCAGCGTCTAAAACTTCTTCAGGAAGTAGCAAACCAATGTTGAGATACGGCGAAAGCAACGAATGTGCAAGATGCCAATTTGATGCAAGCATTGCATCTTCATGTTCACCAAACATCGGCAAAATATTTTTCATAAAGTACTTCATTCGATGTACTGCCCCAGCTCGCGACGTCGCCCACTGCCCAGTTGGTAAAGCACCCCACGAATTAGTGGACACGTCAGCAAGAACTTCAGCATCTAACGAATCCAGCACAACCGGTTCTGGTTTTGGCCAGCGATCACGTTCGGTCTTTGGTGGACCTTCGCGATTTTCATCATCGAAATTCCAACGCCCACCAACGGGTTCGTCACCATCCATTAAGACGTCAAGTCTCCTTCGTTGCCAACGGTAAAAATCTTCCATCTTGATTGTCTTACGTGAGTTCATGAAATTTTGATACAACTCAGGATGGCAGAGAAACTGATTTGATTTTACTGACTGCACACCCAATTTTGATACAAGTGTGCGTGCAGCAAAACTATTCGGTTCTGTTGCCAAAATTTGCTCGGGAGCATATTCATTAATATGCAACTGCACGCCCTCTTGCATTGAATCGGCAAACCGATAATCAACTTCAAAACCTGCGTCTTGTAACTCACCGGCGAAACGCCGCATCGACGTGACAATAAAATGTGCTCGCTGCACGTGCCATCGCCGCGATGTGATCTTGGCGCGTGACTCAATCATCAGCACACGATGAGTGCCCGGCTTGGCTTGGCCCAGTGCACCTATTTTTCGATTCAGCTGATCACCAAAAACCCAAACCGTGTGCAAATTCACTGCCTCATAGTATGGCCATCTGTCTCACATGCGAATATTGTGCTGGATATGTCTCGCGTGCCACGAATAAAGAATGGATTCCCCCCAAAAGTCTGCATCGGATGCGCAAAAGAGTTTGAGTGGAGAAAGAAATGGGCGCGGGACTGGGAAAATGTTCGCTATTGCAGTGACCGCTGCCGCAAATCAACCCGGTAACGGCTTGTCAGCCATGCGTAAGCACTGTTAATTTGATACATGTTGTGGGGCTCAAATCAGTTCTAGCCTAAAATCTGCTCAACACCCTTTCGGTAGAGTTTGTTGCTCCCCAAGGAGGAACGGTGCCCAATAACAAAAAAGAACGCGCACGCCGTGAGACTCGTCGCAGGTTCGAGCAATGGGCGCGTAATCCGGAGTGCCAGTCCAATGTGGCGTCAGCAGTTCATAACGTCAAAATGGGCACGGCGGCGCGGCGAGAAAACCCTCAAGCACCTCAAGATGGTCAATCAGTGTTTGCCCTCGAACGCGGCAACGCATTTGAGGCAAGTCTCATCAACAACGGCGCGCTCGTGCTTCTTGATGCCTTGCGTGGAGCAGAAGTCATTTCAAAAACGAGCAGTGATTTTCTGGATCATCGCACCACTTCAAATGGCGGCACTCTTGCAAATCTCGATGACGCCACACAATCTGGTCATGCGTTTCTTACTGCACTTGGTGAAGGTCAAAAATTTAATGGTGCTGTATCCAGTCTCACTGTGCGAATTCCACGCGGTGTTATGTTGCCAGAAGCAACGCTCATCATCGATGTGTTATCAGTGCAGATGATCAACGATGCGCCAGTCATTGCAGTTGGCGAAATCAAGACCTATGCCGACCAGGGTGGTCACACACACCGCAATGACCTTGCAACTGCTCGCGCTCAAATGGGATTGTATGTACATGCATTAGAAATCACCCTTGATCATTTAGGACTGTCTGACGCGGTGTCCGTCGCGCGACACGGGTTTCTTATTCTCACGCATCCTGGCAGCAACCAGCCGAGCGTTCGCAGTGGCGAAGACCTCCGCTATCAACTCGAACGTGCGCGACGGGGGTTCGAACTCATGGAAGAATCTGCCATCTTGCTTGAGGGTGCCTACGGAGACGGGGATGACACTGACGATATTGGCTTACTCGATCTTGTGCTTTCTGCTCCTACACATTTCACGGATTCATGCGTTGCATTTTGCGAACGTGCTGACGCTTGCTACAAAAAAGCACTCTCTGCGGGTGACGGCATTGTGCTTGGCGATGATGTCAGTCGTTTCCTCAATGGCATTTCTTTGCAACGTGCCGAAGACCTCATGAGTAATCAACAGCCCAAAACTCCAGCAGAGGTAGACCTACTTGCCCGCCTTCAATCTCAATTGCCGACACTGCCATGAATGCATCACTCGAAACTGTGCGCCGTCTCGCGGCATGGACTGCAGGCGCACCCATCCCGCGCGGCGATGTCATCAATGTGCACGTCGCAAATGATGACGACCTCTTTATCGTCGCATTTTTACGCATGGGAGGAGAATCTCGCCCGTGGGGCATTGCATATGGCACAGTCACCAACGGACCCACTGTCCTTACTGTTCCCGAAGGACGAAACCGCCAACTTGTGGGTGACATGATGGCCACATTTGCCCCTGTCTTACTCGAACATTTTCGTCATCCGTCATATTCCCAAGATGGCCCTGCAGGGTATTCCACTTTATCGCTGCGCCAGATGTGGCTTCCAGGCGCCTCTCACAACGAGATGTTGCACTTTCTTGCCTCGGCCTATGCACGCTCCACGTGGGACCGACCCGACATTCACACATTAAACGCACTCGGCAATTTAGCCAACTGCTTGTTTATCGAATCTCAACGTCCGGGCCAACAAACAGTCATCACGGCAACCAGTGCTCTGCGTAGCGGTTTTGTGTTTCCTTCAACACCAATTCGACAGGCTCACCTTGGTCATCTTCTGGGTTGGTTACATGGCAGCAACGATCGTGATGCACGTATGTCAGCCGCCCATGAAGCAGAAAAATTATCTGTTTCTACGGTGTTGGACCCCAGTATCGAACGCACAGTTCTCAAGCCCCTAGTCACTTCATGGGGCCTCGCAGAAAAACAAAGCAGCGACACAGAAGCCACAAAGATTGCAAAGAAGATCCATGCATCGCTCTCTCAAGAGCTCACCACCCGATGGAATCTTGTTCGTCAGGCTGCACAAAAGCTGCGCGATGACCAACGTCTACCCAACTCTGGTCTCGTGGCACTGCGCAGCGAATCGGCAAAACAGTTTTATATAAATTGGGGCGAAAAAGCACTCTCTGAATACGCCGAGCAAGAACCATTTTGGCCGAATGTATTTACTGATTACAGTGCCCGATCTGCTGGTTGGGCGTATCAAATGCGCACAGCTGCTGACCAACGAACTCGACACGCACTGGTGCATGGCGATCGTGAACTACAACGTGAAGAACTCGCTGCAGGTCACGGAGTCATCTGCAAGGTCACCGCTGTCGCCACAGACACGCCTTCATGGAAAGTGACATTTTCATATCCCGAATTACCAACCTTGAAAAATGGCGACAACCTGGTTATTGCTGGCACCCCATCAGTAGGGTTCGAAGTGCGCGACATTGACTTCGACAACCGCATCATGATCTTGAAACCAAAATGGACACGTCCAAAGAAAAATGCAGGTATCTACGGAATGATCCCAACCAGTAAAGACTGGCGGGGCAAGGTTCTTATCCTGGTCGACAAAATGCCATTTGAGATTGACGAACGCAGAGCAGCCATGACATTCAAGAAAAAAACATCTGGCTCAGACATCACCGACCTTATTGTCATTAGGTCGCGTCGTCACGCAGCGCTCGATGATGACGGCCCAGTTCTGGCGTCCGGAGACAACGTATGAGCACGCCTATCTACACAAATCTACAAACATTTGTGCGTGGCACTGGTCGCATTTGCGTGGTGAAGGCTCCCCCAGGTTCTGGTAAGTCTTTCAATTTGCTCGAAGCGCTTGACGGCGCAGTCCACGACAATCTGCGTATTGCAATTGCTGCACAGACAAACAATCAAGTAGACGACTTATGTAATCGTTTCTGCAAGCGCTTCCCCAAAGATGAAATTATTCGATTTTCTAGCGAATCGTATGAAAGACCAAGCACTCTCGAAGCCAACGTCACAATCACATGCAACAAAGACCAACTTCTTCCGGGGGCATCCATCATTATTGGCACAGTGGCAAAACTTGGCCTCGTCGAAATTATCAATGAGTACGACGTCTTATTCATTGACGAAGCCTGGCAAATGACGTGGGCTGATTTTCTTAGCCTGCGCGATGTTTCTGATCGCTACATCATGATCGGTGACCCTGGTCAAATTCCACCCACCGTCACTATCGCTGTCGATCGATGGGAGGTGTCACCAGTGGCACCACACAAACCGGCACCTGAAATTGTCTTGGAAAACCCAGACCTCCGCGCAGTGACAACACTGCTAGAGCTCGATACATGTCGGCGTCTGCCAGACGATGCGGTTGAGTTGGTAAAATTCTTCTACGATTTTCCGTTCACTGCCTTTGCTACAAAAGGAGAACGATTCCTGCGTCCCACCGAAAAGACATCTACTTCGCGTGTCGACCAAGCAATTCTGGCTTTGAGTGATAGCTCAACTGTCATTTACACACACCCCACTGGCGCCGACGGGGCTCCAATTGAGACCGACACCGAGTTGGCACAAGTGGCCGCAGACTTTGTCTCACGTCTTCTTAATTTGGGCTGCGAGATCTCGACCTGTTCCGATGAAACCACGGCACCTCGTCGACTCACGGCTGCCGACATCGGAATTGTCTCCACGCACAACCAAATGAACTCTGCAATTCAAGCATGCTTGCCTGCCAATCTCGTTGGCAAAAATGCAATCAGCGTCACGACCCCCGAACGATGGCAGGGTTTAGAGCGCGCCGTGATGATTGCAGTTCATCCTTTATCTGGCGTTCAAACTCCAAGTGCATTCGACCTAGAGACCGGTCGCTTGTGCGTGATGGCATCTCGTCATCAATCGGCATGTGTGTTTATCACTCGCGATCACGTGGGCGAGACTCTGGACTCTCATCTACCCGCTGCCGATCAAGCACTTGGCCGCGGAGACATCGTCGGGCGCGGTCACGCTCAACACACTGCATTCTGGCAATATCATAAAAAAAGGAACCTCATTGTCTAAGTCACAACTTCATCTCACAGATATCGCAGACTCACGCTTTGCCATTGGGTGTGCCCATCGCGAAGTCAATAATCGCGACACGAGCATCGACACTTCGGTACGGCGTGCTCCAAGTGCTCAACTACAACTACTTTTTGATCAGGGTTATCTCTTTGAAGCGAGTGTCTTTGCAACTCTAGAGAGTCTGCACAAAGTCACGTCATTGCGTGACCAGGGTGCCGACACAGAGGGCGCAACTATTCGCGCCATCGATCGCGGTGATCGCATTATTATCGGGCCCACTCTTCCCACTATCAATCATCGTTCGGGACGACCCGATGTGCTCATTCGTCATGGCGACCAAAAGATGAGTAACGGTAAGTGGGGATACATTCCAGTCGACGTAAAGAATTCAAAACCGCTTGACGGAAGTGGACACGAAATGCGGGCGACATCAACTCTGCAAGAGCCCTGGTTTGAAAATCAAGTCCTCAAAGACATTGGCGTTGGAAAGCCCAAGGAAGACCACAATCTGCAGCTTGCTCACTACTGGTTGATGCTTATTGATCTCGGCTATGCGCCCGACATTGCACCAGTCGGGGGCATTATTGACAAAGACAACAACCTCACTTGGATGGTTCTTGACGAGGGCGATGAGTCACCTCTTAAAACTCTTAACCACGAGTCGACACTTCGATGGAATGCAATTCTCGCGATGCGTGACGACCTTGAGGCGTGTACCCGACCCGTATACAAAAAAGAGTGCCAAGATTGCGCCTGGCACGACATCTGTGAAGCGGAGTTAGTACAGGAGCAACATGTATCTCTTCTGCCTGGGGTGACTGTGAGTCATGTAGCAAAACTTGCAGAAACTGGCATCACGACAACTCCACAACTTGCTGCGCTCGACCCGGCAACATCAATTGCTGCAAATAACTGGAAACTTGAACCAAGTCTGAGCGAATTATTCACTATCGCCTCTGACGACCCGTCAATGACATTATCGGAACTGCCAAAGATGTCTGACAAGCGACTTGACAAACTTCAAAAACTTGGAGTTGCCACAGTTGCCGATTTGCTCACACTTGACTCAGCGACATTGGCAGTGCCAATGTACAAAGCACTTTCAGAAAACATCGACACAGCACGCGTTCATTTGCTCAACGGAAAATATCCGTTTTACCCACGAGATAGTTCAATTCCAGTTATTCCTCGGGCAGACATAGAGATTGATTTTGATATCGAAAATGATGATGTTGTGTATCTATTTGGAGCGTATGTCTCTCGCAAAAAACCAGACGGCTCGTACGATGCCGGTGAATACGTTTCATTTCATTTCTTCAATCGCGACGACCCAGACGAAGAAGGTCGACAGTTTGCCGCTTTTTGGTCATGGATCCATCAATTGCTTAACGAAGCGTCTGCAAATGGTAAAACTGCAAATATCTACTGCTACTCAGGAAAGATTGCCGAATTGCCCCGCATGCGCGAGGCCTCAACCCGGAACGCACACGTTGCTGGGGTTCCAACTCCCGATGAAATCACCGAACTAGGTGCCGCGCCGTATTGGGTAGACCTGTATGAAATTTCCAAACCATTGCTCTGGCCCACTCGGCGTACGAGTTTGAAAGACGTTGCCAAACTTGCCGGATTTTCGTGGCACGCCGCCGACGCCGGCGGTGGGAATTCAATCATGTGGTATCAGATTGCGTGTGGACTTGTTCCTGGTGATGCTGACGACATGCAAGACAAGCTCCTCACCTACAACGAAGATGACGTGAGGGCTACCTTGGTGCTGCGGCATTGGCTATCAGATGGCGTCGCCGGTAACGGCTGGACCCTTGCATCAGTGGAAACACTCTCTCACTAGACAGCGACCGTGAGTGCGTCGTACTCGTACACCCAATCGAGGACTGACATTCCCGGTGGGCTTATCGAGAAAAACATATCTCGGTCTTTCTGCTCTTGGCCGTCAACCATATGAAATAGATCTCTATTCATGAATGACGACGTTTGCACCTGTGCCGTACGGCCTTGGCGAACATCTTCATATCTACGCAATGCGTTAGATGCATCACTCGTGCTTACGTCTGACAAACACCGAGCAAGAACTACGGCATCTTCTATTGCTTGACAAGAGCCTTGAGCCATGAACGGAAGCATCGGATGACACGCATCACCGAGCAATGTGGTCGTACCAAGTCCCCACTGTTCTAATGGTTCACGGTCATACAACGCCCACCGAAAGACTGGTTCTTCAACTCGACCAAGAAGCGAGAGAAACTCGGGAGACCATCCTTCAAAGCGTGAATACAAATCTTCCATGGTTCCTTGTTCTGTCCATGACTCGGATTTCCATGAATCTTCTGGCGAGATACAGACAAGGTTGAGATGACTGCGATTTCGGCCGATGAAGTAGCTCACGACGTGTCGGTCAGGCCCCATACGGTTTGTTACTTCAATCGGTAAATCTTCCACGGCACTGCGCGGCACTAACGCGCGATACGCAGCAGACCCACTAAACCGAGGCTTGTCGATGCCTCCGACGCACGGACGGACGATTGAATGAATGCCGTCAGCACCAATAACTATGTCAAAAGACTGCGACGCACCATCTGAGAAAAGAACGACAGATGACAATTCCCCCGGCTCTACTGCGACAACATGGGTTGAGAATTTCAATTCCACATTTGCGCAATCAGAAACGCCATCTCCGAGAATTTCTACTAATTCATTGCGCGCAATATTTGCAAGGGGTACTTGATGTTGAGACAAGAAGCTTTCATCAATATCTGTAGCTCGGATAATGGAGTCATCCTCCCAGCGACGAAGCACCACTCGATGTGGGATTACGGAAATTTCCGAATATGCCGCTCCGAGGCCCAACGAATGTAAGAGTCGTCCGGCATTAGGACTGATTAGTACACCAGCGCCAATTTCTCTGATTCCTGCCGAACGCTCAAAGACCGTGATGTCATGTGAGTTCTGCGACAGTGCAAGAGCCGCTGTGAGTCCACCTATTCCACCGCCAACAATTGCAATCTTCATTACTAAGCGTCCGCTAGCAACACAGCGCCGTATTTATCAAGCGACTGATTTGATGCCACGAGATGTTGTGCTGAACCTTGTGCATCTCTGAAACACCGTTGTAATGGGCTCGAATTGAACAACGCACCAGCGCCCGCAAAACTCATGAGACGTGAAATTGCAGAAACTGCAGTCTCTGTGCAATACGCAGTCATTGCAGTAACAGCAGCTTCATGTCGTGCGTTAAATTCACCACCATTTTCCATTGCATCATCAACTTCTGCAAGCGTTGCAAGCGCATGGGCTTGCACAGCCTTCAGTTGTTGCGAACTACGTCCGAGTTCATATTGAAACGCACCACGATCAGCTAGTCGACCATCAAAACCTCGCGATTTGCCACGCGCATAGACAACAAGTTCATCAATGAATCGTGTGCATGCGCCAAAAGTAAAACCAAGGTTCTCCCCAGCTACAAAAACTGGGTAATTCAACCCATACATTGCACCACCGCGTTTTGGTGGTTCCATCGGGTCAACCGTTAACGCTGCAGGAACAAACACATCTTTCGCCGTAATAGACACGCTGCCAGTTCCCTTCAACGCCATGACATTCCAATCACCGTGCACAGTGGCGTCCGCGGTACGAATGACTGCAAGAGTGACGGTGGGTTGCTCAACTGCCTCTATTGCGGTCAACATGGCCCAATCGGCGTGTCGAACTCCACTTGCATAATTCCATGTACCGTTCACTAGCACTCCACCGTCCACTCGTGTAAACGTTCCAGTCGGCATGGCCACAGCAGCAAGAAACGGGGAGGGATCTGAGCCAAACAACAATTCAACGCCGTCGTCACTAAGGCGTGACCCTGCAGCAGCAGCCGCACCAGCGTGGTTAAAACCAGTCCATGCAGCCGTTGCATTTGAGTAACTCAATGCAGTGAAATAGCGACACTGGTCAGCCAACAACAGTCGATCACCACCGGCTTCAAGCGGTGCCTTGATCATGGGCACACGAATCTGACGCATGAGATCTACTAACGCCTGTGGAGCATCACCCAGTTCTTCAGACTCCGCAGCCGTCGCATCGAATTGTGAATGCAGCGCAGAGATCTCACTGACCAATTGTTCAATAGGTCGGGGTGCGTAACTACTCGTACGAGCTGTTGTCATTGTCATTAGAACACTCCTTCATAACTGCCACCATCAAGTTGCAGATTTTGACCACTGATATATCCGGCTTGTGCTGCACAGAGAAACGCAAACGCATCACCAAATTCGTCTGGACGACCAAGTCGCCCTGCTTTGATTGAAGCAATTTGTTGTGCTCGTGCTTCTTCGTACGTGATTCCCAATATTTTCATCGCAACATGCGCCATCTGCTCCTGCCGAGCAGTGTCAAATCTTTCGGGCAACAGTTGATTCACCGTGACGTTGTATTTCGCAAGGTCCTTGGAAAGTCCTTTCAAGACCCCTGTGAGTCCAAGGCGTGTTCCGTGCGACAAACTCATCAATGAATTTGGTGATTTCACCATTGCAGAACTCACAGCAACAATACGACCGAAATTGCGCTCTTTCATGCCTGGAACAACACGTTGTACAAGAGCCAAAGGGCCTGTGAGTGCTTGACGTACAGCGCTATCCCAATCATCGATTTCAATATCAAGAAATCCCTTTGGTGATGGTCCTTGACCGTTTAACAAAACAATGTCTGGCTTGGAGCAAGCGGCCATCAGTGCATCTTGCACACTCGACATAGCCGAGTCACCCACAACACCTCGCGCTTCAACGCCATAACGAGATGTCAGTTCTGCAACTGCAACATCAACGTCTTCTTGGGTACGACCGTTAATAACAACATTGACTCCTTCACGCGCAATGCTTTCTGCGCATGCACGTCCGAGCCCACGACTTGAGCCAGCAAGGATGGCCCACCGACCCCGTATCCCAAGATCCATTGCGTTACTTCAGTCCGCTTGCTTCACGAGCAGCAGCAATTGAAGGGAGATCTGACGGACTAAAGAATTCTTCTGGTGGATCTTTTGGTCCCCAGACAGAGAATCCAGCAGGACCGTCTTCGCCTTCCCAGTCGAGACGACGATGCACCCGTTCCCACATTTCTTCATCAACTATTTGGTCCATGTCAGAAAAAAATTCAAACATGTTTCCTGATGGATCGCGCAAGTACCAAAAGACATTGGCTCCAAGATTGTGTCGACCAACGCCAATAATACTTGACACTCTTTCGTCTTTCAATGCGTTTGACCCGGCAAGACCCACTGCATCAATGTCGTCTACCTCAACTGCATAGTGATTCAAATATGACGTAGGGCCAGGCTGAATCATCAAGTTGTGGTGATCTGACTCAACACGCATAAAGGTTGCAAAACCTTTCATGATTTGATCGGAAATGCGGTAGCCCAAAATATTTGCGTAGAAGTCAACTGCTTCAGCAAGATGTGGCGTTCCGAGAACTACATGGCCAACGCGGCGCACAATGGGCGATTCTGTATGCAACACTGCATCAGCACGTGTATTGATGCGAATGCGTTCACCAGGTCCGTTGAATGCACGCGTTTGTGTTGGCGTGAGTGAGTGCGGCGAACCAACGTCAATGACGATTGAGTGGCCAAAGATTGGGTCGACACATCGCAATGTTGTGCTGTCGGACGTTGACGCGATTCCGGCATCGGTGAGACGCTTGGCAATCGCAGCAATGTCAGATTCGGTGTCACAACTCAGATGCATGGAAGATAAATGTCGGTACGACCCTTGGGTTACCTGCATCTGCACCGGACGATCGGGTGTGCCAAGCACGCCATCGGCTGTCGCGTTCATTCCGTGCTGCACCCAGAAGTCGAACAGTTCCTGAGGTCGAGGAACAGCAATTTGAATATCTAAGAGTCCATTCAGTGCCATGGAGAAATAGTACGGCATCATACTATTTGATGTCAAACTATCTGCCTATAATGGGGCAATGGAAATTGGGAAATACATAGACGAAACGGTGTCAACCTGGCAGGAGCAAAGGCCTGACCTTGACTTCATGCCCATGGGCCACATGCTGCGATTTCACGCCATGGCTGAAGCGGGGATAGCAAAGATTCAGATCATCGCCAAGTCACACGGACTCACGGTTGGCGAGTTTGACGTTTTGGCCACCCTGCGGCGCCATGGAGCCACCAGCACATTGACTCCGTCGTACATTGCTGAGGTTGCCATGGTGTCGCCCTCCGGTCTCACACATCGGCTCACGCAGTTAGAACAATCTGGTCACATCATTCGCATTGCTGACAATTCAGATCGACGCAGTTCACTTGTTTCAATTACTAAGAGTGGCGCTGCAGTTGCTGACCAGATCATTGAGCAAATCGCCGAACAAAGTATGCGAATGTACGACGCGATACCAGCCAATCAACTCGAGCAGTTCAATCATGTTGTCTCTCTCTTATCGACACATTTGGAATCAGATGTGCTGACCTCATGACAACAACAGTTACTCTCACCGGCACTGGTATTCCAAACATTGCACCAGGTCGCGCTGGAGCTGGCGTCTTCGTGAAATATAATGATGTCGTTGTGCAATTCGATGCAGGTCGCGCCACGTGTAATCGGTTAATTGAAGCGGGTCTTCGACTTGCTGATCTAGATGCAGTGTTCATCACTCACATTCACAGTGATCACGTTTTCGGATTAGCAGAGCTAGTTTTGTCGAGATGGATTGAGACCCAATTTGATGAGGTAGCTACCCCACTGCCCATTTTTGCGCCGTCTGGAGGAGCTGCGCGTTTCGTGAAACGAATGCTGGAACCGTACGACGAAGACACCCACATTCGACGCGAGCACACGGGATCACGCGAAGTAGTGCTTGATGCTCGTGAATTTCCTGCATTATTCACTCCCGCAGAAGTGTGGGCTTCTGCGGATCGCGCAGTAGTGGTGGAATCTGTTGCTGTGCACCATGAACCAGTACCAGATGCAGTTGCGTACAGAGTCACCACGCCTGACGGCTCGGTAGTGATTTCTGGTGACACACGCGTGTGCCAAGAAGTAGAAGACTTCAGTCGACACGCAAATGTCCTCGTCCACGAGGCATTTCGTCGCGCCCCGCTCGAGCATCTCATCGAACATTTTCCCCGCATCAATTCAATTCTTGATTATCATGCCGACACAATTTCACTAGGTGCAATGGCTCAACGCGCGCAAGTGAATACCTTGATGCTCACCCATCTTGGGCCACCTCCGCAAAACGAAGTCGAAGAACAAGGGTTTTCAGATGATGTCAAAACAGGTGGCTACATCGGTCATGTCTTAGTAGGTCGCGACCTCATGTCGGTCACGTTCTAACAATTCGTTATTCGATAGGCAGGCCAGAGACTGCACGAGCAATCGCCAGCTACTGATGGAAGTCCTATGTTTCTGACAACATAAGAATTATTAGTTCGCGCCACTCTTCGTCACTGGGTTTGTGGCTGTAATTTAATTCGGTGAAAATATGGCCAAATGAGAGACCACGAAAAACACTGCGCATCACTTGTGGAGAAAAATGTTTCCGACTACCAATTAAAGAGTGAACTTCTGCAATCACTTCATCAAACTCTTGGTCAATTTTCAAATGAACTTCTTCAAGTTTTAGGCGCAACTTAGGCAATTCGAATGACGCTACAATTATCCTCGCGATCCAAATTCTTCTTTGCCGAAGGTGATCGCTAAAAGGATTTGGAAAAAGATCTACTATTTCTGGTCCCTCCAGTTCTTTTCCAGAATTATCTATAAGCCACTTTTTCGCATAAACGATGTCTTCTTCAAAAAAATCAATATAGATCTGCCAAAGAACTTCTGTTAATAGTCCATCTCGATCGCCAAAATATTTGTAAATCAAAGGAATTGATGTACCCGCTGAAGTGGCGACAGCAGAAACTCGCAAACCTATGATTCCAGTCGCCAAAATCTCTTGGCGAGCCGATTCAAGAATCCGATTGTAGGAGACAGGTGACTCTAGCGACATTTGAGAAATGATAATAGGTTGCAGAGCACTGCAAGGCGACTGACTTTGATCATTGGTTATTACCCATTCCGCCTTCGGAGCTTTCTAACGAGGAAAGACCATCCAATCAGTAGGGAAAGAGCACCAATAGCAACGAGCACAAGAAGGTTTGAGTTATCCGATGAACTCAGCGCTATACGATTGAGTGTGACGTTGTAGATAATTGGATCTTTTCCTTTAATAATTAATTGAATTTCAATGCGCCCTGATTTATCAGTGAGTTCAATATTTGTGTCTTTCACATCTACTGCCCTGACGGTCTTCCACTTCCCATCACTGGCTCTCATTGACACCAGTGTTGCATCGATGTCTTTGGGTGAAATTGAGTTAAATAATGTCTGAATTGCCGAGACCGGAATTGTCACACGGCGAACCTCAGACGAGATAGTGATTGGCCCCTCAGCCGAAACAGAACGAATGATTTCTGGTGCAATAGTCGTAGTTGACAACGGCGCTAGCGCGCTAAACCCACCGAGCGACCGCAATCGATCGATTGAAGTACTTGTCGCAACGGTCGTCGGGACGGTTGTCGGGGCGGTTGTCGGGGCGGTTGTCGGGACGGTTGTCGGGACGGTTGTCGCAATAGCAACTGTTGTAACAGTCGGCGCAGTCGTATCAGCTTGGGTACCGAAAAGTGATAACAATGGGTACTGATAAGGCGTTCCAGAAAATGTTGTCCACGAAGAACTGTCGGATCCCAACGCAAATAGTGTCTTCATTTGCAGCCATCTACTCGCGCTACCTGTCTGAGACGTTGAAGCAGTTGAGCAGTAATAGTGATTAGCAATTGCTGCAGTCGGTTGCACTTCATACCAATAGGTTCCTTCGGCTGACAACGACACTGAGCCGGCATACGTTGCCACATTACCTGCACTAGTGGATTGCCAGGTCAGAGATCCGAGTTGTGTACCGGGTTTGCTTGAGACATTTGACCAGATGACAACTTTTGTAGAAGATGGATATTTTTGCCGAGTGCTTAGTTGATTTGTGGCCGAAGTAATGGTCACTGCTCCGCCGGCAGTGAACTGATGCGCATACCGAACATTACTTCGAACAAACCAAGAGGTGCACGAGCCGGTTGTCTCTGACATTGTCGTAAAGATAAGTCCATCAATGAGCGACACCGTTGTAACAGTCGGCGTTGCGCGAACAGTTAAGCGAGTAGTTGCAGAGTTAGAAAACTTGTTTGAATCCCCTGTGCATGTACTACCCGCCGAATTATCCCGACCATAGGCATACATATCAAAATCGCCTTGAGTTGCAGGCGCAGTAAGAGTGACACTAAAAGTCGCAGTACGCCGATTATTAGAAAGCGACGGCGCACCATAAACACCATTGAGTCGTGGCGACGACTTCACCATGTAATACATGCTCGGATAATACGGAGAAGCAGAAGTACTCATCTGTTGACCACACGAAATAGTCGTAGTAAGGACAAACTGTTGCCCCATCTTGACTGGATTGGGTGAAGCAACCATCGACCAAGTTGTTGTCGACGCTGGCGCTGCAGTCGTTGTTGTTGTCGGTGCTGGCGCTGCAGTCGTTGTTGTTGTCGGCGCTGGCGCTGCAGTCGTTGTTGTAACTGCTGCAATGGTGACGGTTGTCGATTTCGGCGAAGCGGTCAAAGTAGTTTGAGCGTTGCCAGCGGTGTCAGTCATCGAAAATGATCCGGCAGCAGTAAGTGTCGACACGACTGCAACACCATTAGCCAATGCTGTTGATGTAGCAGTCACCGTGCACACCGTTGACGAAGTTTGAACTATTCCTGTTAGGGCCGAAATATTTGTCAAAGTAAAATCAGTGCCCGAAGTG
>Ga0208960_1000568_pt1 | contig 20625 bp, 9 predicted proteins | sample GreLakmeON33MSRF_FD_187703 | JGI IMG/M metagenome (GOLD analysis project Ga0208960, IMG submission 187703) | Freshwater lentic microbial communities from great Laurentian Lakes, MI, USA - Great Lakes metaG ON33MSRF (SPAdes) | ecosystem: Environmental > Aquatic > Freshwater > Lake | place: Great...
TATGTCGCGCGCTGTCAGCAGTTCTTCCGCTTGCTGTACGGCGCCAAAGAGCGCGTCGGCGCTTGTGCTTGTGTCGTCCAGTTCGCGCACACGCGGACCGTGAATGTGCACCATCTCGTCCGCCAGCTTGAAGAGCTGCGCAGCCAGCGCACCGCGCCCGTCGCCTTGCGCCGTCTCCGCCACCAGCCGCATCAGGCGCACAAAGTTGCGGTCCAGCTCCGGCTTGTGCTGATGCAGTACGGTGGTCAGGTCCGCATCCTGCAGCTGGCGCAGGATCAGCGCTTCCGCAGCGGCTGCGGCCGTGGCTGCTGCAACCGCGCCGCCCAGATTTACTGCGTCGGAGCGTGCAGCGGCCGCTGTTTGCAAATGCAGCAGGCGCTGTGCAGCGGGCTTGTAGTTGGGTACATTGTGCAGCGCGCGCTCATAACAGAACAACGCATCGTCGGCTTTGCCGCGGGCTAGCACGCAATCGCCTTGCGCCACCAGCACATGCGGGTCGTTGGGCAGATCTTCCACCAGCTGCGCCAGCAGCTTCTCTGCCTCCAAAAACTTGCGCTGATCCACGCGCACCTGGGCCAGCACCAGCACCAGCTCGGTGCGCCCGGTGTTGAAGTCAAGTGCGCTCTCCAGCAAGGCTGCGGCTTCATCCAGCCGGCCCAGCTGGCGCAGCGCAGCACCGAGGCGGTGCACGCTGTCAAAATCATGCGGGTCACCGCGCAGTGTTTGCTGCAGCATTGCAGCGCCTTCCGTGAGGCGCCCGTGGCGCAGGTGCAAGCGTGCCAGCTGGCGCGCGGCCGCCGTATTGGCCGGGTCCGCCTCCAGCAAAGCCAGCAGCTGAGCTTCTGCTTCCACATGGTAGCCGTCCAGCTCCGCAATTTTTGCCGTGCTTTGAATGGCCAGCTTTGCATTTGCGGCCGGGTTCTGCATGCTGCCGGCCTGCACACTGCGGTACAGCTCCGCAAGCTGCTGGGCCTGAAGGGCGGCGGAATATTGCGCTGCAATGCGCTGCGCGAGTGCGGCGCGCTGCGCTGTGCGCTCGCCGTGGCCGGCATACGCGCGCAAGACGGCAGCGCCAATTGATTGCACACTGGCGGGATCGCAGTAGTACGCATCTGCGCCCAGATATTCCTTCTCGCCGCCGCGGTCTCCCAGCACAATGCTGCAGCCGGAAAGTGCTGCCAGCAGTGCGGCGCTGGGCGCGGACTGCCACCAGCCCGGCAGGGCAAACACACGCGCAGCTGCCAGCGCGGAATGCAGCATGCCCGCCGGCAGGCGTTCCAGGAACAGCGTAGTGGGCGCGGCGGCTTGCTCGCACTTGCGCAGATACTCCGGGTAGGGCACCGGCCCCACAATCACCACCGGCAGATCTGTGTTGCGCAACGCATACAGCAGCAGCAGCTGGTTGTTGCGCGGCTCCACAGAGCCAAGCACAATCACAAAGTCCCGCATGCCGTAGCGCTCTGTGAAGGCATCCGGCGCAGCCGGCTGCGCTTGGGCGGGGACGCCGGCGCGCACAACGGTGGCCGGCACATGCGCTGCCGCCAGCTGCCGGTTGAGCAGCGCCAGTTCGGCAAAGCTGTCGGGCGCAAGATGGCGCGCCAGGTTGGTTACATCGCGCTGGTCGTGCAGGTACACCAGGCTGGCGGGGTTCAAGTTGTAGCGCGTGCGGCCTTCCACCAGCAGCGATGACTCGCCGATGCGGCGCAAGTAGGCGCGCGTGTCAGTGTCCTCGCTGCTCTCTGAGAGCATCTTGCCAATCGCCATCTCCGCCCACAGCGATTCGCTCTGGTCCCAGTGGTGCGGCGAGAGCACTACCGGCACGCCGTCCGCCTGCAGCGCGTGAATTTGCTGCGCGGTCACATCCGGCGCTTGAATGCCATGCACATGCGCCACGTCGTATGCGCGCCCGTCGGGGCGCCAGTCCACGGATACATCGGCTTGCATGCCGGCGGCACGCAGGCTGTCGCGCTGTGCCAGCAGTGCGCTAGTCTCCGGGCCGGGATTGATGGGCGAGTCCGGGTGGCCAACGAGCAGCACCCGCATGGCGGTGCTGGCTGCGGCCGGGTGCTGGCTGCGCGCTGCCAGCGGGTGGGCTGCTGCCGGGCGCCGGCTATGCAGCGCCGCAATGCGCGCGCCGAGCTGCGCGGCAGTGGCCTGCGGCGTAAAGTGCGCTGCCATGTGCTGGCGCGCCAGTGCACCGCGCTGTGCGCCGGCTTCCGGATTTTCAAACAGCGTGCGCATGGTGCGTGCCAGCTGGGCGGCGTCTGGCTCGGCCCAGCGCAGCCCCTGGTACATTGCCAGCCCCTGGCCTTCGGAGCGCGCTGCGTCGGAAACGGGCAGCAGTTCATAATCCAGCAGGTGGCTGTTATCCGGCAGCATAAACGCCGTGTGGCCGCCCCAGCCCGTGGCTACCGTTGGCAGCCCCATCGCCATGGCTTCCATCAACGGCACGCTCCACGCATCGCCGCGGGTGGGCAAAACAAATGCGTTGGCTGATGCGTACAGGGCGGGGAAGTTTTCTTCGCCCAGGAAGCCGCTGGGCACAATGATGCGCGGCGCTTGCGAACGCGGACAGCCCAGCGTGGCGAGGAACGCGTCCAGCTGCTCCTCAATGTATGCAGTGCCCAGTGTGTCGCCGCGCGGCGGGCGCAGCAGCAGGCACACGTTGTCACTGCGGTCGAAGGCTTGCACATAGGCGCGCAGCAAAACGTCCCAGCCCTGGCGCAATGTCCATTCGCAAACAGATAGAAAGGTGTAGCCCTGCTGCCCGTCAATTTGAATTGGCGCGGTGCGCGCAGGATCGTAGAGGCGGCAGTCGATGCCGGGCTGCAGGGCGTGCACCTGCTGCGGCTCCACGCCGCCGGCAATTAGCGCGGCGCGGCTGAATTCGCCCGGCGTCCAAATTTCGTCCATGGATTTGCAGTACTGCGCCCAATGCGCGGGCGCCTGCTCGGTTTCCGCATACGCAACGGCCGCATACGCCAGATGGCCGGGGTTGTTGCGGCGCAGCTCGGCGTATACATTTTGCGGGCTGAGGCCCACTGTGGGCTGTGCCTGCGCCACATACACAGCCTGCTGGTCCGGGGCCGTTTGCATCACATCCCAGCGCATGCGCGCCGGCGTGGAAAGCTTGCCCAGAAACTCCGGGTCTTTGCCCAGCGTGCGCACGCCAATATCGTGCCCCGCAGCATCCAGGCTGCGCACAAAGCTGCGCGCGAGCCAGCCCTGATCGCCGTAAGTGAAGAGCGGTGCTGCCCACTTGCTGGCCGGGCGGGTGTCGCTGCCGGGCATGGGCTGCGGGCGCACGGCCTGCTGGTGTGCGGGCTGCTGCTCTGTGAGCGCGCGCAGGCGCGGCAGCATGGCGCGCGCGGGCGCATCCCAGTTAAAGTGCGCCTCCAAATGGGCGCGCGCAATTTGGCCGCGCGCCTGCGCTGCGGCCGGGTTGGCATGCACCGCGCGCATGGTTGCAATCAAGTCATCCAGGTTCGGCTCGGCCCAGTAGTGCCCCTTGTATATTTCAGAGTTGCGGTTGTCGCGCCAGGCCGCCTCGGAGACGGGCGACAGCTGGTAGTCCAGCAGATAGCTGTTCTCCGCCGTCATGAACTCAGTGTGTCCGCTCCAGCCCGTGGCAATCGCGGGCACGCCCAGCGCCATGCTTTCCATGTATGGCAGGCCCCAGCCTTCGCCGCGCGTGGGCAGCACAAACGCATCCGCAGCGCGGTACAGGCGCTGCATCTCCACCGGCGAAAGTTTCTGGCTGATTACGATGATGGAAGGCGCACTTTCCGGGGAGCGTCCGAGTGTGCGCAGGTATTCGTCCACCTGCTGCCGAATGGAAACTTTTTTACGCCCGCCGTGCGCCTTGATGACGAGGCACACATCATCACTGGCGCTGAACGCCTTTATGTAGCCGGCAAGCAGCACATCCCAGCCTTTGCGCAGGGTCCACTCAAACACAGAGAGAAACATGAAGCCCTTGCGTCCATTAATTTCCAGCGGCTGCACTTTGAGCGGGTTGTACTGCTGCATGTCCAGCCCCATCGGCACCACGGCCAGCTTGTGGGCTTCAATGCCACAAGCTGCAAACGTATCGCGGTTGAAGTGCGTGGGCACCCAAATTTCATCCATGGACTGGCAGGCGCGCACCCAGCTGGCGGGCACGCGGTCCGTCTCCAGCATGGATGCGCCCACGTAGGCCAGATGGCCGGGATGCTGCAAGCGCTGCGTGGCAAACACATTCTGCTGATCGGTGGGTGAGACGGGCAGGTTGTAGGTTACGTGCACCCCGGGTCCCACACGCTGCTTGAGGATTTGCGCCCAATCTCCGGCAGACTGTGCGTCCAGCAGGCGCATGTAATTCGGGTCGGTGTTGAATGGCTCAACTTCAACCTGCACGCCGCTGCGCACCAGCGCTTGCACGCTCGCGCGTGCCACTGTTGCGTAGCCGTCAAAGCAAAGCAGCGGCGCAGACCACTTGCTGTGCAAGTGTGCGTTGGGATTAGCGTTTACAGGCATGTGCCCATGCCGGGTGGTGCGTTGCCGCTGGCGATTGCGCGGAATCCGAATGGCGTTGCGAGCGCCACATGAATCCAGCAAGCCACGGGGCTGATGGAAAGCTCCATGGCAGGATTTAATCACGCGCCCGACATTCACTCCATAAAGCCGGCGTAAGCCGGCGTTGAAGCGCGCGTAAAGCTAAATTTTTGGCGGGCGGGTCAGGAGGTTGTGGAGGCGGCCGGTGCGTCTGCCATCAGTGGCTGCGGCTGCACTGCCAGGCACCAGAGCATGTTGTGCCAAAGTGCAACGGGTACCACGGGCGCGGGCAAACGCGGCAGCTGCGGGCTTGCTGCAGGTTGGCGGGTGCGCAGCACATGCTCTTCAAGCAGCCGCATACGCTGCGTGCGGATGCGCATTTGGTGGCGCGGGGTTAGCATCAGCTGCCGCTGCCCAACTGCGCAACTTGGGAAACTTCACTGCCAACTTTGTCCAATGCTTCCATGCGGCGCAGGGCGGCCAGGCCGTTGCCGCGCAGCGCCGCAGCGCGGTAGAGCTCCAGCGCCTGTGCCGTGTGGCCGGCTTCCACTTCGCAGTCCGCTGCAAGCATGTATGCGTCGCCTGAAAACGGCTGCGCAGCGCGCGCAGCCACGGCCAGCTCTGCGGCCGCCGGCCAGTTGTGGGCCGCCATCGCCGTGCGCAGTGCCGCAAAATCACGCCCGCCGGCAGCACTCGCCGCCAGTGCACGCAGGCGCGGCAGCATGCAGTTTGCGCCAGTCTCGGGCGTGAACTCGCGTGCAATCCAGGCGCGCGCAGCCCGTCCGCGGCTGGCGGCAGCTGCGCGGTTTTCAAACACGTCCCGCATTATTCGAGTCAAATGTTCAACCGAAGGCTCGGCCCAGTTGAAGCCCTTGTATTGCACAGTATTTTCGTTTTCGTTCCAGCCCGCCGCGCTAACCGGCGCAAGCTTGTAGTCAAGCATGTAGCTCACATCTGAATTCATAAAATCCAGCTGGCCGCCGAAATTGGTGGCAATTGTGGGCAGGCCGGCAGCCATGGCCTCCATGCATGGGATCGCCCAGCCCTCGCCGCGCGACGGCAGCACAAATGCATCCGCCGCTGCGTACAGGCGTGGCAGGTCCTTCGTCGGCAGGTCTTCGTTGAGCACAATGCAATGCGGCAGGCGGCCGGTGTCAAAGCCATGCGTGCGCGCAAATTCCTGAATGCGCTCGTGCAGTGCCGCGCTGCTATGGCTGTCATAGGCGCGCAGCACCAGGCACACATCATCCGCTGCAGAGAACGCAGAGAAGAAAGCGCGCAACAGCACGTCCCAGCCCTTGCGGTGCGCCCACTCAAACACGGACAGAAATGTAAAGCCGCGCTGGCCCGCAATCGGCAGCGCCTCAAGCAATGCGCGGTTGTACAGGCTGGCGTCAATGCCCGGGCGCATCGCAAACACGCGCAGCGGATCATGGCCGGAGCGCACCAGTGCATCGCGCACAAATTTGCTCACCGTCCAGGTTTCATCCATCGCATGGCACGCCGCCACCCAGTCGGCTGGCGCGCCGTCCACTTCCGTGGCCACAAATCCCACGTAGGCGTTGTAGCCCGGGTTGCGCTGGCGCAGCTTTGGAAACACCGCCTCGCCACGGTTGGAGACGGGCACATTGTGCACAACAAAAACGCCTTTGCGCACCGGCCGGCGCTCCAGCGTGCGCCATGCGTTCAGCTCGCTTGCACTCAGCTGGTTGATGTAAAAAGTGTTGGCGGTCAGATCCACCGCGCGCACGGGCACGCCCGCGCTGTGCAGGCTGGTGATATCGCTGCGTCCGCGCCATGCATAGCCGCCGAAATGAAAAATGGCCGACTGAAATGTGACCGGCAAATCTTTAAGCAGAGTGGTGGCGGCAGCGCTGCTGTGTGCGCGGCGCGCGGGCTGCGCGCTGAGGGCTTGCAGCCGGGCTGCGATGGCTTTTGCCACGCGCGGCGGCCCCCAATTTTGGTGCAAGTCCGCATGCCCGCGTGCGCCAATCTCGCGGGCGCGCTGCGGGTTGGCTGCCAGCGCCTGCATCAGGTGCGCCAGGTGCTCGGCGGACGGATTGGCCCAGCGGTGCCCGCGGAAGTGCGGGTTGTGATGCAGAAACTCGGGGTCATCCATTTCCACCAGCCCGTCAATGTCCAGCAGCAGCGAGTTGGCGTCAGTCATAAATTCTGTCGAGCCGCCCCAGCGGGTGGCAATGCATGGCACGCCCATCGCCATCGCTTCCATGTACGGCAGGCCCCAGCCCTCGCCGCGCGTGGGCAGCACAAAAGCATCGGCAGCTGCAAACAGCGCCGGCATCTGGTCCGCATGCAGGTAGCTGTCCAGCAAAATGATGGTGGGGTCGCGGCCTTCCTTCCAGTTCAGCTCGCGCAGTAATTGCATCAACGGTGCCCGCGCAGACTGGCCGTCGCCGCTGTATACGCGCAGCGTCAGCGATACATCATCTTGCGCCTGAAACGCGCGCCGGTAGCCTGTGAGCAGCACATCCACGCCTTTGCGCACGCTCCACTGGAACACGCTCAGGAAGTTAAAAGTGCGCCGGTTTGCAATGGGCAGGGGGCTGGTATTGCCCGGCTGAAACAAGCTCAGGTCAATCGCCTCTGGAACTATCTGGAGCTTCTCCGGTGCAACGCCGACGCGCATGAATGTCTCTTGTGCAAAGCGCGAAGGCACCCACACCTCGTCCATTGCATTGCACGCGTGCACCCAGGCAGCGGGCAGGTTGTTGGTCTCAAATTTTGTGGCGCCCACGTACTTGTGCAGGTTCGGGTGGCGTTCGCGAAACGCGCGAAACACATCAAAGGTGGTGCCGGGCCGGATGGGCTGCTCGTAGCACACGCCAATGCCGGTCGATACAGCAGTCTGCGTCAGGCTTTGCAGCAGCTGCTTGTCTTGCGGGTTCAGGCCCTCGCATTCATCCGAGTGCAGGTCATTGGGCAGCAGGCGCAAGCGTGTGCCGCCGCGTGCCAGTCCCAGCACAGCGGTGCGGCAGGCGGTGGCGTAGCCAGTGTAATCAAAGATGGGCGACTCCCAGATGACGGGAAGCTGGCCGGCTGCGGCTGGGAGTGCGGGGGGTGTTGGCAAGCGGTTGGGCTGCATGCTTTAGTTTGGCAGGCACACCAGCTGCGTAAGGGTCTCACCCGCAGTGGGGTGGTACTCAAACTGCTGGTCGGACCCGCGCAAGTAGTCGGCCAGATCCAGCACGCGGTAGTTGTAGCTGCGCAGTTGAGCCAGGTATTCGGCCGGGTCGGATTCGTTCATGTTGCGCAGGCAGTATGGGTTGAACTCCGCCAGCAATATTGGCCGGTCGCGCTGCAGGATGCGCTGCATGCCGCGCAAGGCATGCGGCTCGGCGCCCTCAATGTCAATCTTCACCAGCCCGATGCGCTTGTCCGCCGGCACGGCTTCATCCACCGCCACTTGCGGCACTGTGAGTGCCACCATCCCGGTGGTGATGCTGGCGCCTGCGTGGTGGGGCGTAAACATGTGGCCCATGTTGCCGAAGGGATTTGGGTTTGAGAAGATGGTGATGCTGCCGCTGGCTGCGTGGCACGCTGCCGCATGCAGCTGCACCGAATGCTGCAGCTGGTTCTCTGCGCAGTTGCGCTCCAGCAGCGCAAACGCAGAGGGGAATGGCTCGAAGGCATGCACACTGCCGCCCGCCGGGCCAACCGCAGCCGCCATCAAGACAGTGAACAAGCCGATGTTGGCGCCCACATCCACGCAGTGCATGCCGGGCTTGAGCAAGCCAGCCAGTGCGCCGAGCACCTCCGGCTCGTAGCGCCCCAGCGCAATTTGCAAACCCACGGTGCGATCCTTCAAATAAAACCACAGGCGCAGGTTGTCGGGCAGCTGCGCCATTACTGCGAGGTCGGAGTCCGGCATGTCATAGATGCGCGCTTGAAACTCCGGCGCGCTGAGCAAGGAGCGCACGTAGTCGAAGAGGTTGCAGCCCGCAAGGCGGTCGCGGAAGGCGTCTACACCGTCAAACTCCGGCAGACGGCCGAGCAACTGGCGGTAGGAAAACAAAACATCAAGCAGCAGCGGCGTGTCCGGCGCGCTGTTGCCATTGGCCAGCAGCGCCTGCAGCTCGCGCATGAGCGCAACGGATAGTGCGTTATCCATGGTGCGGGAGTGGTTGCCGATTGCGGGGGGCTGGTTTGCTGCACAGTTGCATGGATCAGAGTTTAGAATTTGTGGCGGCGCGCCTCCGTAAACGATTTAGTAAGCCGCGATTAATCCGGCGTGAACGGGCGCGCGGTTCGCGCTTGCAATCCAGCTAACAGTCCGCATATGTTTTGCGCTGCATTGTGAGGGCGGATGCACAAAGCGCGGTTGCGCGTGCTGCGCGCCCGCCATCGGGGTGATCGCTAATTACAAAGCAAAAAGGGGCGGGCTGCCATGGTTGGCAGCCCGCCCCTTGTTCTAACCAAAGGGTGGGGCGGGCAGCCGCACCGGCTGCCCGCCTTTCCCGTGTTAGTAGTACGGATCGAAGTCTGTTGTGAACTCCGGAGCAGGGATTGGCCAGTCCGTTCCGCCCGCAATACCCCAGGTTGTAACCATGGGCACTGCATCGCTGGACTGCTTGATGAACCATTGCGCCGTGGTGGGCCGGTACACCGCCAGGTCGGTGCTGCCATCGGCGTCATAGTCGCCAATCATCGGTATGTCTGTGCTGCCAGCAATCCCCCAGGTACTTACCTGTACCGAGGAAGTACTGCTCTTCAGCACAAACCATTGCGCAGTTGCCGGCTTGTATACGGTCAAGTCGGTTTTGCCGTCAGCGTCAAAGTCTGCCGCCAGCGGGATGTCATGCGCCGTGCCACTGCCCACCGCCGTGCCCCATGTGGTTACCTGCGGCAGGCCATCACTGGACTTCCTGATGAACCACTGCGCCGTACTTGGACGGTACACCGCGTAGTCAGTGTTGCCGTCGCCGTCATAGTCACCCGGCACCGGCACATCGCCACCGTTGGCGAGGCCCCACGTCACCACATCCGCCACCTTGTTGGTGCTGGAGAGGTAGATGAACCACTGTGCCGTGCTCGGGCGGAAGACCGCGCGATCGGTCTTGCCATCGCCGTCGAAGTCTGCCGGGACGGCTATGTCTCCGCCACCCGCCAGGCCCCAGACCATTACGGCTGCGGTCTGGTCTGCAGACTGGCGCACAAACCATTGCGCCGTGGCCGGGCGGTAGACGGCGTGGTCCGCCTTGCCGTCGCCATCGTAGTCCCCGGTTACAGGCACCTCATGCGAACTGCCGGCGCGCGCCTCACCCCATGTAACCACGCTGGCTGCCGCGGTAGAGGAGTTGCGCACAAACCACTCCCCGCTTGTGGAGCGGTACACGGCATGGTCCGAGCGGCCATCGCCGTCAAAGTCTGCACCCGCGTTTGCGCCGTTTGCGTCCAGTACCCGCACAATAACGGTGTCGATGCTGGTAGTACTGTTCCCACTGCCTTGGAGCTGGTAATTTGTATCCGTGCTATAGGCGCGGTGCGAGATGGTGAAGGTTTCCGCGCCTTCGATAAAGTTGTCGCGGAAGCCGTTCACCGTCACGGTTTGCGGCACGGCATAGTTGACGGAGGTGAATGTGAGTGTGGTTTGCAGCACTGCCACATCCTGCCCGCTGACGGTCAGGGTCACATTTACTTCTGCACTGGGCTGCGTTGTGAGCACAATGGTATATGTGTCGCTGCCACCCTCTTTCATCTTGGTAGAGCCGTTGGACTCCGTGATTCTCACGCGCGTGTCGTTGTCACGGATGCGTGCAAGCGCGCTCGTCGCGGATGCCGCAGTAGTTATGCCAGCGATCGACACATTACTGTAGTTGCTGTCCGAGCTGGCCACCACAAAGGTAACCATGCCGCTGTGCGTGCCCTCAACCGTGGCGTCGTCCACCGCTCTTACGGTGACGGTTTGCGGCGACGAGTAGTTGCTTGAGGTGAACAGCAGGCTGATCGGCATGACAGTCAGCTGTGAGCCCGAGCCCATAGTGATAGAGACCTGCGAGGTGGGCTGTGTCATCAGCCGCAGTGTAAAGGTGTCGCCACCGGTGTCGCCTTCCTGCACATCGATGCCGCCGTCAGTATTTGTGAGCAGCACACCGGGGTCGTTGTCCACAATATTGATGCGAATCTTGTCCACCAGCAAGCCGTTAAAGTCCAGGTCGCTGCTTTGCACTGCGAAGGTGATAATCGCATTGTGGTCGCCTTCAGCCGCGGAGTCGTTGACCGCAGTGAAGTTCACCTGCTGCGGTATGGTCCAGTTGAAATTGTCGAAGAACAGCGTCACTGTATTGGTGACCACCGTGCTGACCGTGCCGGCGAGGATCTGCTCCGCGGTACCGGTGGTGATCTGCACCTGGCGGGTGCTAGAGATGTCCGTGACCGTCACGGAAACTCGGGAGAGCGGCTGGGTGTTGATTGATATGGTGATGCTGTCCGTGCCGGTGCTGCTGCCCTCGGTAATAATTGTGCTGCCCGCGGACTCTTCCCGCGTTACCTTGCGCAAGGTGGCCTCATTTGTGACGGCTACGTCTGCGGACATTGTGGCAAGGCACTGGTTGGTCATGTTGGTTACGCTCACGCCACTGGCCCGTCCGCCATAAAGATTGCTGTTTGGCGAAGAAGTGCTGTTGAACGTACGGTTGGCAGTGCCGCCCGGGTAAAAGTCATTGACGTCTCCGGAATTCCCGCTGGATATGCTGTCCAGATGGGAGAGGGCGTCTGCCTCAACCAAATCTACCAGCTTGTGGGCTTCATCATTCATCGCCACTGTGCCGGAGCTGTTTACCGTCTCATCCACGGAGTAGATGAGCAGACCGCAGCCGGGAAGGCCCACATCATAGCCAACGCGCTGGCGGTTTTCCATCAGGAAGTACTCGCCCTGGCCGTATTGTTTAGTGCCGTCGTGGCGGCCAATGCTTACATCCCGGTTCCAGTCCAAGCCTTGCGGATTCTCGCGCATTTGCACAATGCGCTTGTTGGTTTCCACCTGGCCCAGCGCCACATTCTGCGTGCCGGAGATGCGTTCGGGTGTTACCCAGTTCATATACCATTTGAGGAACGCAGACGGGTGCGCCGGCGACGAACCCTTGTAGTTGTTGATGTCGCCTGCCACGCATGTTGCGGCAGTGGTGCTCTTGCACATGCCTTCAGCGGTGTTGGGCAGCTTGCGGTTGAAGAAGCCGCTGCCCATCAGGTCATAGACGCCCAAGCCGTAGCCCTGCACCGTAGCCGCGCTGTCTGTGTCATACATTGCCGGCATGCCGAGGTTGTAGCCCATTAGCTTGGCAAAGATGCCGATGGTGGCATCATGCTCAGCCACCGTGGCGCTGCAGTGGCGCTCGCCGGCAAGCATGTAACCCTTGGTGCCAACGCTGGTGCCATCCACAGTCACTGCTGTGGCAAGAGTGGAGCGGTGGTTCCAGACTTTGTTGATGGCAGTTGTACCGCACACCGTGCCGTACTCGGCTTCATAACCGGCCACTACCACCACCAGCTCCAGTTCGTTGACGGTCAGGATGCCGTCGCCGTTCTGGTCATAGTCGTTGTAGTTCACGTAGGCGTTTGACGCGTTGATGGCATTTGTTACGATTCTCTCGGCTACTAAGCCATCGGGAGTTTTAGAACTTTGGTTTAAAAGAACTACCGTGCCGGAGCTGGTGGTCGTGTTGGCGATCGTAAGCCAGCCTACAACACCGTCATTTGCAGCACCGTGGGCCTCGTATCCGCCCATCAGGCTCAATTGGTTGTAAGACACCTCTTTGAGGTAGTGGCTTACGCTGTCAGTGGGACCAAAGAACTTTTGCACCCAGCTGTTGGCGCTGGTGCCCAAGCTTGCCTGTTCAGCAGACTGCACCAACAGGATCAGCGTTCGATGCACACCGGAGTGGCCCGGATACGAGATGCCGCTGATGCCGGGCAGGTTTATGAGGCCGGGATCCGGTATGCCTGGTGCGGCAAAGGCCGGCGCGGCTGCGCCGAAGGCCGTTGTAAGCCCCAGCGCAAGCGTGAGCGCCGCAATGAGACGCAAGCCCCAGCGCCCTACGCGCCGGCTGGCAGCCGATAGTTGATTTTTTGATTTCTTTATCATGATACTAGTCTCCTTTTCCTGAAAGGATGCTCCTGTCTTGGTCCGTTTGAATGTTCACTAATGCGCCGGTGTGGGCGCCGGAACCTTGCAAGGCTCCGGCGCTCACAGCCGATGTGCTTGTCGCTGTACTAATTGGGCACCTGGTTGCCATCAAAGTCCGGGGCCGGCAGCGGGTAGTCCCGGCTTCCAGCCTCGCCCCATGTGACTACATATGCCTGCCGATAGTCGCCGTCCTCAAAGCTGGTCAACTTCACAAACCATTGCCCGGTTGAGATGCGGAAGACTGCCTTGTCGCTCTTGCCATCCTTGTCAAAGTCAGCCACCACTGGCACATCGGTGGTGCCCGCTGCACCCCATGTCACCGCACTGGCTGCGCCGGTGAGCGAGAGATACGAGAACCATTGGGAGGTTGAGGGCCGGTACACCACGCGGTCCGCCTTCTTGTCGCCGTCCATGTCTGCCACCAACGGGATGTCGGCGCCGCCGGCTTCGCCCCATGTGTTTACAGAGGTCGCCCCATCAGATGAGCGCTTCACAATCCACTGCGCTGTTGAGCGGCGATAGATTGCAACGTCTGCCTTCGTGTCGCCATCAAAGTCGCCGGGCACTGGAACCTCGCCGGCCGTCAGCTGCACACCCCAGGTTTCCACCTGTGCTGTGCCCGTGGATGATTTGCGGATGATCCACTGCGCCGTGGAGGGGCGGAAAATCGCCCGGTCCGTGACGCCATCGCCATCGTAGTCGGCCGGTACGGGCACGTCGGAGCCGCCCGCCAGCCCCCAGGTGGTTACAGTGAAGTCGTCATTGAATGAGCCCTTCACAAACCATTGGGCTGTAGCGGGCCGATACACGGCCGGGTCCGAAAATCCATCGCCATCGAAGTCGCCATTCACCGGTACGTCCGCACCGCCGGCAATGCCCCATGTGATCGAACCCACAGCCTGGTTGTTGGCCTGGCGGTAGACCCATTGGGCGGTGTTGGGCCGGTAGATCGCGAGATCGGTACGCCCGTCGCCATCAAAGTCTGCGCCGCCAAGGTTGGCAGTGTCATTGTCCAGAATTACAACCTTGATTTTTTCAATGCCCGTATTGTTGAAGTTGCCATCCGTTACCAGGCCAGTGGTAGCCGAAGTGCTCCGGATGGTATGCGTGATGGTTGCTGTGTGCATACCTTCTATGGTCACGTCATCCACTGCCCTGACCGTAACGGTTTGCGGCACGTCCCAGTTGTTAGGCGTGAACGTGAGGCTTGTTGGGCTCACCAGAATCTGGCTTACGATGGTGGACACGGTGGACGCGGTGGTGGTCTGCACGGCAATTGTGATAGACACGTCGTCCGTGGGTTTACTGGCCAGCTGCAAGGTGTATGTGTCCCCAAGCGCTGCACCTTCCTTTACGAAGGTCCGGCCGTCACTTTGTTCAAGCACTGCCTTGCCGTCATTGTCTGTAATGTTGGCCGTCACTGAGGTGGCGGTGGTGGTGCTTGTTGTGGCGCCGGCTGCGTTGTCCACCATGATTGTCACCACGGTAGAAGTAGAGAAGCTGGTAATCGCCCCCGCCCCGAACACGCCGTCGCTGTCATAGAACTTGTCGGCGCTGTCCGCGCTAAAGGTAATTGACGCAGTGTGGGTGCCCTCATTGACGGAGTCGTCGCTGGCGGATACATACACCGTCTGCGGCACGCTCCAGTTGGAGGAGGTGAACGTGAGGGACGTGGTGCTCTGTGGGTTCAGAACAGCACTGGCGGTGGCGCGCAAATACGCCTGGCTGGTCGCGATCGCGCTCACAGTCACCGGACCGGTAGGCTGGGTTACCAGCCGCACCTGAATCGTGTCTCCAGTTGTGTTGCTCTCGCTGAGATCTGTGGAACGGCCGCTCTGCTGAATATCAATCCCGTTGTCGTTGTCGTCGATGCCGGCGGTAACGCTTGCGGCAATTACGCCCATGTACTGGCTGTCCAACGAGTACACCGTGTGCGTGATTGTTGCGAAGTGCTTGCCCTCGAAGACGCTATCGTTTACTGCCCTAACGCTGACCATTTGCGCCACAAACCAGTTGGACGACGTAAACATTAGGTCCAAAGATGCTAAATATGTGGTGGTGTTTGTGCCAACCTGTAGCTGGCCAGCCACATCGCTCACCGTAATCGAGACAAAACTGCTGGGCGCCTTCGAAAGCACAATCGCGTAGTCGTCAGACCCGTTGCCTTCCGATACTTGTGTGAAGCCGGCAGACTGCACCACATAGATGGTGCCGGTTAACGGCGCAGCCGCGGCCACCGCGGGGTGCCATTGGTAGTTGTCTCCGCGCTGTGGCGCCGCACTAGCAGCGCGCATTTTCTGCGCTTCAGCCGGTGCCGCGTTGGCGGCGCTGGCAAAGCGTGCGGCGGACTCCATCAGGAATCCAACTGGTGCGGCCAGAGCCGCGGTCGTAGGGGCGTGCAACGCAAAGGGTTTGGCCGTAACCGGCGCAAGCAAAACTGCCAGCGCAAGTACGCCCAGGAATACATATTGCATTCCGTCTGCTAGTGCACGTGGGAGTATCGATGTTGATTTACTCATAGTAACCACTCCTCCGTGTGTTCTCAACGATTAATCTGGTTCCGGCAAGCAGTTTTTTCACTGCTGAGCCGGGGCTTAAAAACTTCATGCATTCCGGCCGCGTCCCTCACGATGCTGGAATGCCCGCTCGCATAATTTGTTTGGCCGTTGCCCGGAGCTGGTTGCCGCAAATTTCCGTTGCGGCCGCCACTCTGGGCTGGCGTCGGGTGTTCACCCGGCGGGCCATTGTTCCCGTGTTCAACTCGCATGCCGCCGTCGGCACGCCGTCCCATCAACGCACTTGCTCCCATCGTCGTAGTGAGCAAGGAATCACGAATTGCCATGCGTGCCGTCCGTGCGCTTAGCCCAGCTTCTCAAGCTGCGCGCTGCCCAGCAGCGCCACTGCTACTGGTCCACTGCGATCCACCGAGACGACCATCAGATACTGCGCCTGGTCCAACCCACGCAAGCGCTTGATCAGCTTTACCTCTGCACTCGTCAACGCCACCAGCGTGCGATCATTGGTTGCGGATCCATTGGTGGTGCTTATGACTGCGGCCGTTGCCGACCCGTCTGGTGCTGTGATGGAAGCTGTCTGCTCCAAAATAAATACTCCGGTCAACTTACTGTTGTTCAGCAATAATTAAAAATGCAATGCAAGGCAGCCGCACCCTTGCTGGGGTGCTGAGCTGATATTTGCCTACGTAGTAATCGGCAGTTTGGGGGTGAACTTGACGACGGGCGGGGCTGTTCGTAACCGTTTCCAGCGATTTATTAGTTCAGATGCAGAAATACAACAAAAAAACCGCCCAAATGGGCGGTAAGACAGAATTCATTGCGCGAAACTAGGATTTTCCTGCTAATTTGAAGCTGGTGCTGACAAATCCTTTATGAGCGCCCGCAAAGTTACTGCTCTGCCGGGCGTGCCCTCTGTTATGGCCCGGCTTGCTGCCAGCTCCAAAAGTGGCGGCAGAGAACGCATTACATCCGCGTAGCGCAGGCGCACTTCACCGGATGGGTCGGCACCTTGCAGCACGCGCTGCATCAGATGTTGAGCTTGTTCGGCGGTTGGGGTGGGCGGGCAGTGTTCGGCGCCGGCGTCCGGGAGCGGGCAGATGCGCTCAAACAAACTGCGCGCGTTGTGCGGCAGGCCAGAAGTTTGCAGCCAATCCCCGGGTGCGCCGTGCTCCTCGGACATTTCGGCGACGCGCAAGCGGGTGGCCACCTGTGCGCCAAAGCGCTGCGCCAGTACGTAGCTGGCGTGTGCACATGCACCGGCTCCAAGCCCCAGATAGCAGTCGCCCAACAACACAAGCGCAGCGGCGTCTTCCGGGATGGCGCTCAAATATTCAAGCAGGCTGGTGATGGCTGCCGGCGGATCGCCGGCATCCAGGCTGGCTTGCGCCTGGGTGCGCCAGCGTGTGGGCGGGGTGGGGGTCATCTAGCCGCGTCCTCAACCACCAATTTACGTTGCGCTGGTTGCCATGCCCATAAAGCGCGGCTAAAAACTGCGGCGGGCCTTATGCGTAGTTCACGGTGTGGCTAACAATTCACGCGGCCATGTCCGCTGCGAGCGCTGGCGCCGGGATTGGGCTTATGCCGCGCACAGGCGGGATGTGTGCCAGCCAGCGGGCTGGCAGCTGTTAGGCTTTGCGGTGCAGCCGGCTCGGGCTCTAAATCATTCGCCGCGCCCGGCACTGGCGTGCGCCGCCCACTTTGCAGGATTTTATTTTGTGCTGGCCGAATTTACTTAATGAAGCTAAGTGGCGGGGGAGAGAGTCGAACTCTCGACCAAGGGCTTATGAGTCCCCTGCTCTGCCACTGAGCTACCCCGCCAAGCGACTGCGCAGGCCATAAACGACCAGTCAGTAGGGCGCGTTGCACTCTACTGACTGATGCAAGGTAGCGGGGGCAGGATTCGAACCTGCGACCTTCGGGTTATGAGCCCGACGAGCTGACCACTGCTCCACCCCGCAACGGGTTCGGCGCATTTGTGCTGCGCGGCAGAAGAATAGCACAGCGCACCGGCAGCGTCAAGTTTTTTGCGTGCTTTTGGCGGGTTGCGTGTTATGCTTTGCTTGCATTTATGTTTCCCAAGCATTATTCGGTTGCGCTGCCAGTGTTTTCTGGTCCGATGGACTTGCTGCTTCATCTCATTGAGCGCGAGGAGCTGGACATTACGCGGGTGGCGCTGGCGCAGGTGACTGACCAGTATCTGGCATATGTGCGCCAGCTTGAAAAGCATGAGATTGCGGACCTCGCAGAGTTTTTGTTGATTGCGGCGCGGCTGCTGCTCATCAAAAGCGAGGCACTGCTGCCGCGCCCGCCTGTGCGCCAGCCGGAGGAGCTGGATCCGGCCGAGGAGCTTGCGCGCCAGCTGCGCGAGTACAAGCGCTTCAAGGATGCCAGTGTATTTTTGCTCGAATGCCAGCAGGCGGGCCGCCAGACATTTGTGCGCATGGCCAAGCCGCCCAAGGTGGAGCCGCGCCTCGATTTATCAAAACTAAGCCCAGCCGATTTGATGCGCGCAATGCTGCGCGTGCTGCTGCAGCCGCCTACTGACCAGCAGGCCGTAACCAGTGTGCTGCCGCGTCCGCGCTTTTTGGTGCGGGACAAAATCGCCCATATTGCCCGCATTTTGGGCAGTGTGCTGAGCACCAAGTTTTTCAATCTGCTGCATGCGGGACAGCCGCGGGCTGAAGTGGTGGCTACTTTTCTGGCAGTGCTGGAGCTGGTGCGGCGGCACATGGTGCATGCCTCGCAGCCCGAGCCATTTGGAGATATCGACATCGAGCGAGCGCCCGGCTGGCAAGCGGATAAAGTGTCCGGGCTTGAGTCTGAATTGGATGATGGCGGCCTACCGGCGCTGCAGCCCGCGGGCTGATTGGGGGAATTGGTAAATGCCCGGCGCCAGCCCTGACCCGCAGCTTGCAGATGGCAAAGGCATCCGCCTAACAACGCTGGCTACCTGCGCGGGCTGAGCGTCCAAACTGGATCCCCGCGTGCTCGGGGAGCTCGTTGGTTCGCTTGCCAATATTTTTAGCCCGGCGGAGTTTCCGCAGTTGCTGGCTGGGATTGCGCAGCCGGATGACGCAGCGGTTTACCAGTTAGATGAAGACCGCGCCGTGATTGCCACGGCGGACTTCTTCCCGCCGGTGGTGGATGACCCCTACGAGTTTGGCGCCGTGGCCGCTGCAAATGCACTTTCCGATGTGTATGCCATGGGCGGAGATCCGCTGCTTGCGCTCAACTTGCTGTGCTGGCCGGCCGACCAACCGGGCGAATTGCTGAAGGAAATTTTGCGGGGCGGTGCAGAGAAGGTGCGTGAAGCCGGCGCGGTATTGGCGGGGGGCCATTCCGTTGCGGACCAAGAGCCAAAATTTGGCTTGGTGGTAATTGGCTTGGCGCATCCCAAAAAAATCTGGAGCAAGGGTGGGGCGCAGCCTGGCGACGAACTGGTGCTCACCAAACCGCTGGGCAGCGGCACCATCACAACTGCGCTAAAGAATGGCATGGCAAGCGCAGCGCATGCGGCCGCGTGTGTGGCCGTGATGGCGCAACTAAATCGCACGGCGATGCTTGCCGGGCGGCGCATGGGTGGCGCGCTGCATGCAGCCACAGACATCACCGGCTTTGGCATAGTGGGGCATGCGCATGAGATGGCCGCCCAATCGGGGACCAGCTTCAACCTGCGCTGGGATGCGCTGCCGTGGTTGGATGGTGCGCAGCAGTATGCGCGCGCTCAAATTTATCCCGGCGGCACCACGCGCAATATTGAGTTTTACCGGCAGTGGTTGGACGGCGCGGATGGGCTTGCGGCGTGGCAGCAGCAGTTGCTGTTTGACCCCCAAACCTCGGGCGGCTTGTTGATGGCGGTGGCCCCGGCAGGGCTGGCCGGCTTGCTGCACGCGCTGCAATCCAGCGGCCAGTTTTATGCGCACATTGGCAGCGTGTCCGCTGGCAGTGCCGGGCGCCTACGCTTGGCGTAGGCGCCATCTTCGCAACCAAAAACGCCCCCCGAATTTGAAATCCGGGGGGCGTTGCATGCGGTTGCGCCAACGGCGCGCCGTTTACTCTGGTTGAATTGTGCCGTCCGGCAGCGTGGCATCGATCAGCGACTCTACGCCAATCAGAGTTTTCGCATCTACTTTTGCGCCTTCCAAATTAGCGCCTGTAAGGTTTGCGCGCGTGAGGTTAGCTCCGCGCAGGTCCGCCTCGCGCAAGTCCGCGCCGCGCAGGTTAGCGCCGGTTAGCTGCGCTTTTGCAAGAATTGCCTGGCGCAGGTCTGCTTTGGACAGCTGTGCGCTGCGCAACTCAGCCTTGCTCAAATTCGCAGCGGTCAGATTTGCCTGATTCAGGTTTGCGTTGTTTAGCAGCGCACCCACCAGGCTGGCGCCGTGCATCCGGGCACTGCGCAAATCGGCCTTCTGCAAGTTAGCGCCGTCCAGCACGGTATTCCCGGTTGCGTCTACTTTTTTGGTGCCCACCATCTCCGCCCAGGAGAGATTGGCTCCGGCCAAAACTGCACCGGTCAAGTTGGCTCCACTCAGTATCGCCCAGCTCAAGTCTGCCTCTGTCAGGTTGGCTTTGGTGAGGTTGGCGCGGGTCAAGTTGGCCCATGGCAGCATGGCTTCCACGAGGCGCACCCCGCTCAAGTTTGCGCCCGTAAGGTCGGCGTCAGACAGGTCAGCCATCTGCAGGTCGGCCTTGGAAAAGTTGGCCGCCACTGCTTTTACTTCGCGCATTGATGCCCGGCTGAAGTCAACCCCGGAAAAGTTGGCGCGCGGAGCGTCTGAAAAGTCCAGCACTGCTGAGGACAAATCCGAGCCGGTTAGATCCGCGTCGCTCAATTGCGCGTGGCTGATGTTTGCACGGCTCAAATCCGTCTTGCGCATCTTGGCGGCCGTAAAGTTCACATGGCTGCAATCAGAGCTGGTCATGCGCGCGCCATCCAGATTGGATTTGGTCAGGTCAGAGCGGCTCAAGTCGGTGCCGGTCATGTCGCTTTTGGTGAGCAGCGCCTTGGACAGATGAATGCCAGTCAGGCTGGATTTGCTCAAGCTGGCTTCGGTCAAGTCCGCGCCTTTTAGCTGGGCGCCAGCCAAATCCGACTCGGAGAAGACCGCGCGTTTGAGCCGCGCCTCCACCATGTTCGCCATGCGCAAGTTGCAGCGATAGGCGTTTGCATACTCCATATTAATCCTTCCAAGATTTGCCTGGAAGAGATTTACGCCGCCCAACTTTGACTGGGTCAAATTTGCACCCGCCAAATTTACATTTGCCAGATTGACTCCGCGCAGGTTTACACCGCGCAGCGACTGGCCGGGTTCAAAGCGAAAGCGGTTTGTGCGCTGGCCAGCCGGGTCCCGTACCGGACCGCCCGGCAGCACAATTACAAGGCCACTTTCTGGCTGTAAAGTTGAGGGCATTGCGCTGGTGTTTGCCATTTTG